>JAESFO010000063.1_pt1 | contig 364391 bp, 346 predicted proteins | sample 9269421 | NCBI WGS metagenome assembly JAESFO01 (sample SAMN14502839, study PRJNA617101) | algae metagenome | isolation source: Nostoc desertorum CM1-VF14 and co-occurring heterotrophs from rocky... | place: USA: Clark Mountains, San Bernardino, California | collected 2000-06-05
AAGCGCCGGTGCCACCTTCATAGCCGGAAATCGTCACGTGATCGGCGCGGCCCTTGGAAACGCCGGCGGCAACCGTGCCGACGCCGACTTCCGAGACGAGCTTGACCGAGACTTGCGCCGCCGGATTGACGTTCTTCAGATCGTAGATGAGCTGGGCCAGATCTTCGATCGAATAGATGTCATGGTGCGGCGGCGGCGAGATCAGGCCGACGCCCGGTGTCGAATGGCGCACCTTGGCGATGACCGCATCGACCTTGTGGCCGGGGAGCTGGCCGCCTTCGCCGGGCTTGGCGCCCTGGGCCATCTTGATCTGCATCATATCGGAGTTGACGAGATATTCCGTCGTCACGCCGAAGCGGCCGGAGGCCACCTGCTTGATGGCCGAACGCATCGAATCGCCGTTCGGCAGCGGTGTGAAGCGATCCACCTCTTCGCCGCCTTCGCCCGTGTTCGACTTGCCGCCGATCCGGTTCATGGCGATGGCGAGCGTCGTGTGCGCCTCGCGCGAGATCGAGCCATAGGACATGGCGCCGGTGGCGAAACGCTTGACGATATCCTTGGCCGATTCCACTTCCTCAAGCGGCACGGGCTTGCGTCCATCCTCTTCCGCCGACTTGACGCGGAAGAGACCGCGGATCGTCAGCAGCCGCTCGTCCTGTTCGTTGAGCAGCTTGGCATAGGCGCGATACTGATCCTGCGCGTTGCCGCGCACTGCATGCTGCAGCAGCGACACCGATTGCGGCGACCAGGAATGAGCTTCGCCGCGGAAGCGGAAGGCATAGTCGCCGCCGACATGCAGCATGGTGCGATAGACCGGCGAGTCGCCGAAAGCGTCCGCATGGCGCTTAATGCTTTCCTGGGAGATTTCATCAAGGCCGACGCCACCGATGCGCGTGGCCGTGCCAGTGAAATAGCGGTCGACGAAACGTTGCGACAGGCCGACGGCGTCGAAAATCTGTGCGCCGCAATAGGACTGATAGGTCGAAATGCCCATCTTCGACATGACCTTGAGAAGGCCCTTGCCGATCGACTTGATGAAGCGCTTGACGACTTCGTCCTCGTCCACCTCCTCGGGGAAATCCTCGGCCATGGCGGCGAGGGTTTCGAAGGCGAGATAGGGGTTGATCGCTTCGGCGCCATAACCGGCGAGACAGGCGAAGTGATGCACTTCGCGGGCTTCACCGGTTTCGACGACGAGACCAACCGAGGTGCGCAGGCCCTTGCGGATCAGGTGATGGTGCACGGCCGCCGTCGCCAGCAGGGCCGGGATCGGAATGCGGTCCGGGCCGGTCATGCGGTCGGACAGGATGATGATGTTGTAGACGCCGCGCACGGCATCCTCGGCGCGCTGGCACAGGCGCTCGAGCATCGCTTCCATCGCCTCGGCGCCGCGATCGGCGGCATAGGTGATGTCGAGCGTGCGCGTATCGAAGGTTTCTTCGATCATGCCGATGTTGCGGATCTTCTCCAGATCTTCGTTGGTGAGGATCGGCTGGCGCACTTCGAGACGCTTGCGCTTCGAAGTGCCTTCAAGATCGAGCAGGTTTGGGCGCGGACCGATGAAGGAGACCAGGCTCATGACGAGCTGTTCGCGGATCGGGTCGATCGGCGGGTTCGTCACCTGCGCGAAGTTCTGCTTGAAATAGGTGTAGAGCAGCTTCGATTGGTCGGACATGGCCGAAATCGGCGTGTCGGTGCCCATGGAGCCGGTGGCTTCTTCGCCGGTGATCGCCATCGGCGCGAGCAGAATGGCCAAATCTTCCTGGGTGTAGCCGAAGGCCTGTTGGCGATCGAGCAGCGATACGTCGGTGCGCGGCGCGCGCGGCTCCATAGGTGCTAGGTCTTCCAGCACGATCTGGGTGCGGTCGAGCCAGGTCTTGTAGGGATGGGCGCTGGCCATGGTCGCCTTCATCTCGTCGTCGGAGATGATGGCGTGCTTTTCGAGGTCGACGAGCAGCATCTTGCCCGGCTGCAGGCGCCACTTGGTGACGATCTTCTCTTCCGGGATCGGCAGCACGCCGACTTCCGACGACATGACCACGAGGCCGTCATCGGTGACGATGTAGCGGGCCGGGCGCAGGCCATTACGGTCCAACGTGGCGCCGATCTGGCGGCCGTCGGTGAAGGCCATGGCGGCGGGGCCGTCCCACGGTTCCATCAGGGCGGCGTGGTATTCGTAGAAGGCGCGGCGGTCTTCGCTCATCAGCGGATTGCCGGCCCAGGCTTCCGGGATCAGCATCATCGCCGCATGGGCGAGCGAATAGCCGCCCTGAACGAGGAATTCGAGTGCATTGTCGAAGCAAGCGGTGTCCGACTGGCCCTCGTAGGAGATCGGCCAGAGCTTCGAAATGTTGTTGCCGTAGAGCTTCGATTCAACCGAAGCCTGACGCGCCGCCATCCAGTTGACGTTGCCGCGCAAGGTGTTGATCTCGCCGTTGTGGGCGACCATGCGGTAGGGATGCGCCAGGCGCCAGGACGGGAACGTATTTGTGGCGAAGCGCTGATGCACCAACGCGAGAGCACTGCCGTAACGCTGGTCCTTGAGATCGGTGTAATAGTCGCCGAGCTGCGAGACCAGAACCATGCCCTTATAGACAATGGTGCGGCACGACATCGACACTGCATAAAATTCGGCAGCATCTGAATTGGACAACGCGATCACCGCGCCCGAGATCACCTTGCGGGCGATATAGAGCTTGCGTTCGAAATCGTCGTCATCGCGCACACCGGGGCCGCGGCCGACGAAGACCTGGCGCATCACGGGTTCGACGGCCTTCACAGCTTCGCCGAGGTCTGAGTTGTCGACGGGCACATCGCGCCAGCCGAGCAGGGTCAGGCCTTCTTCCTCGATCGAACGATTGACGATGGCTTCGATCTCGGCACGCACACCGGCATTCTGCGGCATGAAGAACTGGCCGATGCCGTAATGCTGGGCGGCCGGCAAGTTGAAGCCGATCTTGGCGCATTCGGGGCCGAAAAACTCATGCGGGATCTGGGTCAGGATACCGCAGCCGTCGCCGAGCTTCGGATCAGCACCGACGGCGCCGCGATGGTCGATATTCAAGAGAATCTGTAGACCCATGGCGACGACGTCGTTGGTCTTGACGTTGTCGAGGCGGGCGACGAAGCCAACGCCGCAGGAATCATGTTCCTTCGACGGGTCGTAGAGGCCCTGGGCACGGGGGAGGGCGGGGTCAAAGTACTGGCCGTTCATGGCGCTGCTCCGGAAACTGTGCTGGCCAGATCGCTTATCCAGATCGCTTGACAAATCATCTGTCGCTCATGCGCAGACTGCTTGCTTGTCGGTCACACCTGGAAAAATCTTGCCAAAGTAAATGGGCGAAATCAGAATTAGATCAATTGCAAGGGACGCGCGCTCGCGGTCCCCGACCGGCGGGTTTTCGCCGGACATCGCCGAACCGTTTTCGCCACATACGCCCTATCATCCCCCGCTCCAGACCCGGTGATGCGATTGACATCCCTAATCCCGGCCACTTGCTGGCCGCCGGTTGCCATACCCATAAATCGGCGCTTCGAGATGGCCGCCTCGCGCCATCCTTTTCGCCAGCAATTTCAAGGACCGATGCCCTTTCGCCTAAATGGTCAGCATGGCTGTCCTATCCAGGGCGCGCGAACATGGCAGATTTACCCCGAGCTTACAAGTGGGTGAAGCCGTTGGCACGGGGATAATTATAGCGTCGTATGGACGCGAAACGGGCAAATTGGCGAGAAACGGGGCAGAGGCAAGCGGCGCCGATTTATGAGGCGTCGCTCTCTGCCTGGCTCCCAACGAGGCGTTCCGGCCGGCGCCGACGGTCGTGGCCGGGTTGCGTATATCGGGACCGTTTCACTTCATACATATGGTCATCGGCGCGTTTGATCGTCACCTCCAGCCGTTCACCGGACCGGCTGGTGGCGGCACCGATCGACAGGCTGAGGCGGGGCTCTCCGTAATACTGATTGTTCAGTTCGACCAGGGCATTGATATCGTCTGTCAATTTCTGGCCGACGGCCTCGTCGGCGCCGGGCAGCAGGACGGCGAATTCGTCGCCGCCGATTCGCGCCGCGTGGTTCGGCTTTTCGACGAGCTTGCACAGGACTTCGCCCATGCGGGCAAGCAGCGTGTCGCCTGCGGCGTGGCCGAGTTGATCGTTGACGATTTTCAAGCCGTCGAGATCGGCCATAACGATGGTGACCGGCGTTGGACCCTTGCGCTCCAGCCGATGCAATTCGTCGACATAGAAGGAGCGATTGTAAAGCTTGGTCAAAACATCGTGCTTGCCGAGATATTCGAGATAGGCTTCGGCTTTCTTGCGCGCAGTGATGTCGGTGAGGGCGACCTGCACCAAGGACCAGTCTTTCTCGTGACCGGGCAATACCGAGAACTGCATGTAGAAATGGATCTCGGCGCCATCGAGAGAATAGTTCAGCACCTCACGCTGCTGAAACAGCTTGCCGTCCCAGAGATCAATCAATTGCTCGCGGAAATTCTGCCGCATGTCGTCGCGGAAGACTTCGTCGAGGCGTTGCAGCAAAACGGCTTTGTTGGGCGCACCGAAGATGTGCAGGGTCTGCTGATTGATGTCGATGACGCGAATCTCGCTCATGCAGCGTTCGACGAATTCAGGATGTACGTCGGTAAAGACGCGGAAATCGGTGATGCCGCGGAAGCGGATTTCTTCCAGAAGTCGGCGAATGGCGCTGAAATCTTCCACCCAAAGCGACACGGGCGAATGGGCGAACAGGCCACGCGCATAGGCTTCGCTGACCGTCAAAGCGCGCCGAGCGGTTTCGCGCTCGGTTACGTCCTCGATGGCGACCAACACGCGTCGCCAGTCGTTCTCGTAGCCCGGGAGAATCGAGCCTTTCAGTTGAATGTCGATCCGGCGGCCAGAAAGGGAATAGTTGACGCTCGTGCTGTGGAAATGGCTATGGCCATCCCAAAGCTGTGCCAATTCCTCAACATGGGTGTCGAACATATCGTCGCGGAAAACGTGATGGATGTTCGCGGTCAGAGTTTCGAGATCGGCCGCTTCGAACAGGTTCAAGGTTTTGCGGTTGACCTTGATGACACGAAGGTGCGCCGAACAGGTTCGTATGCGTTCGCGATCCTCGCGGAGGTAGGCGCGCAAATCCGCGACGCCTTGTGCGCGCAAGCCATCGAAATGGGTCCGCAGTCCGGAATAGTCTTCCAACCATAGCGAGACGGGCGCGAGATCGAACATTTCCGCATCATCGCCCCGCGGCATGTTGATGTTTTCTGCCGCCGGCTCAAGGCGCGGCGTAATGCTTCCGGAGGTGATGTGCCAGCTCCCTTTCTAGGCAGGCGGCGGAACGGATGGCGCCCTGCCTGCATAAGGTATTCTAATCTAGCGATTATCCGCCGCCGATGCCACAGAAATCCGTTAAAATCCTTCATAAGTCATTGCTCGGACCATGGAATGTGGGGCATGTCAGCAGCCATGCAGACCATTGAAACATCCTCCCTCGACCTTGCCAGCGACAATGCCAGCGGTGCGTCCAGCAAGGTCCTGGAGGCGCTTGTTGCGGCGAACGATGGAGTTGCGCCGGCCTATGGTGCCGATCCGTTCACCCGCCGCGCCGAGGAGCGGATCAGCGAGGTGTTCGAGCGCGACTGCGCGGTTTTTCTGTTGGCAAGCGGCACGGCGGCGAACGCTCTCGCCCTTGCGGCGCTGACGCCTCCCTATGGGGCGATTTTCTGTCATGCTCATGCTCACGTCATGGATGATGAGTGTGGCGCGCCGGAGTTTTTCTCGGCTGGCGCCAAGCTCATCGGTATTTCCGGGGATGCCGGCAAGATCACGCCGGCGGCGCTCGCCGCCAGCTTGGCCGCCTATCCGGCTGGTTTGGTCAAACAGGTGCAGCCGGCGGCTCTGTCATTGTCCCAAGCTAGCGAATCGGGAACGCTTTATCGTGCAAAGGACATTTCAGGTTTGGCCGCCCTTGCTCATGAGCGTGCGATGCGCGTGCATATGGATGGTGCCCGTTTCGCCAATGCGGTGGCGTCCTTAGGCTGCGCGCCAGCCGATATCACATGGCGTGTTGGCGTCGATGTCTTGTCGCTTGGTGCCTCGAAGAACGGGGCTTTTGCCTGCGAGGCCGTCGTCTTCTTCGACAAAGCCCTGGCTGCCGACTTTGCCTATCGGCGCAAGCGTGGCGGGCACACTTTATCCAAAGGGCGTTTCCTGGCTGCTCAGATGCTGGCCTGGTTGGACGATCATCATTGGCTCGATCTGGCGCGTCATTCCAATGCCTGTGCAACACGGCTGGCAACGGCCTTGGCTGTCATTTCCGGCGTCCGTCTCGCATGGCCTGTCGAGGCCAATGAAGTGTTCGCCATTCTGCCGCGAACCGCCGATCTGGCGCTCAAACAGGCCGGCGCCCGTTATTACCCCTGGTCCGCTGATAGGCTGGCCATCGAGGAGAGGCCGGCGCCAGACGAGGTTTTCGTCCGTTTGGTAACCTCTTTCGTCACCCGGGAGGCGGATATCGACCGTTTTGTGGGGATTGTCGCCGCTAATACGGGAAACTGACCGGAGGCACTATTCCAGACCCAGCAATGCCTCCTAAAAACGCCTCTGACGTCCTATCCTTGCCGCATTCACAATCGAAGTCTGAGGCAGGTTCACTTGTCGATGCGCCCTGCGGCCGTGTTCAACAGCGGTGGGGTGCATCCCCAAAGGAGGCTTGAATGGCCGCTCTGAAGCGAATGCTTTCCCGCACAGCCATGCTCGGTGGTCTGGCAGCGACGACCGTCCTGGTCGGCGCGGCGGCACCGGCGCAGTCTCAGGTTTACGGCTATTGGGGCTACCGTACCTATTCCTATCCGGTTGACCCCTACTATGACGATGCGCCGATCTATGCGCCGCGCTATCGGGCGCCGGCGCTGAACATGCTATCGCCCGGCGAGATTCGCGAGAGCCTGCGCGATGATGGCTATCGTGTCATTGGCCAGATGCAGCGCAGCGGTCGCACCTATATCGTCGTCGCGCAGGATCGCCGTGGCCAGCGCTTCCGGCTGGTGGTCGATGGCATTGAAGGCGAGATCGTCCGTTCCGCTCGGCTGACGACGCAGCCACGCAACGAGGCGCGCGCGAATGACTATCGCGATGCGCCGGTTGCTCCACCACCGCCGGCGATGCCATCAGCGCCGCATGTCGTGCCAGGCATTGGGCCGGAGTCGCACACGGCCCCGCAGACACGTCCGCCGCGCGCCGCCGCCCGGCCAGAGAGTGAAGGGCCGCGTATGCGTCCTGGCGAAAGCAATCCGCCAGCAGCTCGCCCGCAAGGACCCGCGCAAGCCGCGCGTCCCGATCCAGCCCGCGGTGACAGCGTTCAGCCGGTGAAGCCCGCGACACCCGTATTGCCGCAGCCGGAGGCGGCCAAGCCTGAAACGAGCCAGCCTGAAACCAAGCCGGCCGCTGCGGCGCCGCGTGTCGTTTATCCCGGCGGTCCCGTAACGACAGCGCCGGCGACGTCCCAGCCGCCAGCGGCCGCGTCCAATGTGCCTGCCGCGCCGCTCGACGCGCCGCCAGCTAAGCCTGCGACGCCGACACCGGATGTTCCCGTCGCACCACTAGAGTAGTTTCTCGGGTTACGATGAGACGGCGCTCAGCGCCGCCTCATTCCTGACCGCATTCTTTCACAAAGCCGTGTAGCACAGGGTTTTGTTCACCTTTTCAGCAAGGTGTTGCACCACTGCATCGACCTTGGTGCTATAGTCCGCCCCGTTCAATTCAACATTATCCGGCTTGCCGTTTTTCTCCTGCGGTCAGCTGGTCACGACGGGGTTGGGGTTATGGTCGGTCTTCTGTCCGGCGCGCAGTCGCGCCGTGCGTTTTTGCAGTTGAGTGGTGGTGTTGCCGCAGCGGCCGCCGTCGCAACTCCGGCGCTTGCTGCACATGATGTCGTCGCTTTCCCGGCCGAATATCCGGCAGGTACGATGGTGATTTCCCTGCGCCAGCGCAGGTTGTTCCTGGTGCTGGGCAACGGTCAGGCGATCCGCTATCCGGTCGCGGTCGGCAAGGCGGGCAAAGCCTGGTCGGGCTGGGCGCATGTGGAAGGCAAGTTCGTCAATCCGGCTTGGGCACCGCCGGCCGTGGTCAAGCGCGACAATCCGAAGCTGCCCGATCTCATCCCTGGCGGCGCTCCTGGCAATCCGATGGGACCGCGCGCCATCACGCTCGATCGCAGCGAAATCGCTATTCACGGCACGACGCGCACCATGCGCAACTCGGTCGGCACGGCTGCCTCCTATGGCTGCATCCGCATGTATAATGAAGACGTGATCGATCTGTTCGAACGGGTCAGCGTCGGCATGCCGGTGGTCGCGATCTGATCGACACGGGACGCGTTTCAAAAAACGATGAAAATAATAAAGCCCCATCGTTAGATGGGGCTTTTCTTTTTCGAGTTGGTTCGCGCCAGCTTCGCGCTTATTTCGGCGTCGGGCCGGGCGCATACATATAAGTACGCGTCGGCGGCATGTCGGTCGGGCCTTTCAGGCGCTTGACCGACAGGGTCTGATAGAGGCCGCAGTTGTTGCGTTCGAAGGTGATCGAGCAAGCCGCGAGATAGACCAGCCAGGTGCGCGCCGTCGCCTCACCGACCTCCTTCACCGCCGCATCCCAATTGGCGACAAGCCGGTCGTGCCAATGACGGCAGGTGAGCATGTAGTGCTCGCGCCAGCATTCGACGTCGCGGACTTCAAAGCCGTTCAGTTCGAGATTGGTGACGGTGCGACCGATGTAGTCGAGTTCGCCGCCGGGGAAGATGTAACGGGTCAGTGCGGCGAATTCCGGTCGGCGCTTCTTGGTGCGGGCCGCTTCGCTCTTGCCTGGGCGGGTGATGGCATGGTGCAGGAACAGGCCGCCGGGGCGCAGTGAGCGCGCGGCCGTCTGATAGTAGATCGGGAAGTTGTCGATGCCGACATGCTCCAACATGCCGATGGCCGCCACTTTGTCGTAGACGCCTTCGGCGTGCGCATAGTCCTTGCACTCGATGCGCACTTGATCCTGCAAGCCAAGCCGTTTGATCTTTTCATTGGCATAGGCGACCTGTTGTTCCGACAGGGTCACGCCATAGGCCTTCACGCCGTAATATTTGGCCGCATGGATCGAGAGCGCGCCCCAGCCGCAACCCATGTCGAGCAGGGTTTCGCCGGGCTTCAGGCGCAGCTTCTTGCAAACCATGTCGAGCTTGTCGAACTGCGACTGGTCGATGGAGTTGTTCCAATCGGTGAAGTAGGAGCAGGTGTAGACCATCTCCTTGTCGAGCCACAGTTCATAGAAGGCGTTCGACACGTCGTAGTGATAGGAGATGTTCTTCTTATTCTCTTTGGCGCTGCCGTCGCTCTGCTTGTCGGAGCTTACCGTTTCCAGTGGCCACGGCCCGCCACGCGGCACGAACAGGAATTTCGTCGCCAGCTTGGCGATGTGCATCTTGTCGAGCGACTTGATGAAATTCTTGGTGCGCACTTTCGGACGTTTGCCGACGAGATCGAAAATCGTGCCGTTGCGAATGTCGACCCGTGCCGACGCCCACAGGTTGGCCATGGTTTCCGGCTTAGGTTTGCGCAACAGGGCGGCGACGGCGCCTTCGTCGGCGATGGCGACGGCCAGGCCATCGGCCGGATAGTCCTGCGGAATGCGGACACCGTCCCAGAGCTCGATACCGAACTCCAGGCCGAGCTTCTGATGCGCCACCGTCAAGAACTCGCGCAGGAGTTCGAGCCGCTTCTGCTTCTTCTTGTCCATTGAAAACTCCAGGCCGGACGGCCGTAGGGCAGGAGGCAGATCAGGACTTCCGCCGATTCCGGGGGCTTACATCCGGCAAAACCCCCGCCAAGTCCAGCACGGATGGCTATTTGGAGGGTGAAAAGCGCTTTCTGGGCGGGGCTGCGCAGAGCTGCCCTGCGCCCAAATCGCGGGATTTCTCTGATTGGATAGTCGCCTATCCACGGTTTTGTGGCTAATCCTTAGGCAATAATTTCTTTTGGAAACACCGTGCCCAAGTCCAGCAAATTGCCCATGGCGGCCGTTCTCGTGCTCGCCGCCGGTTTCTTCGCCCTTTTCGTCAATGGCAGCGGCCGGCTGGCCGTCGGGCTGACCTTGCGGCCGATGGTGGAGGATCTGAAGTGGAACCGGGCCGATATCGGGTCCGCGGTGGCAGTGTTCCAGGTGGTCTCGGCCATCGCCATGTTTTTCGCCGGCCGGCTGGCTGACCGGGTGAGCCTGCGGCTGCTGATCGCCTCGGGCGTGGTGGTTTGCGCCTTTGGCATTGGCATGATGGGGTTCGTCAGCGAACCCTGGCACGTACTGCTGCTGTTCGGCCTGATCTACGGCGTCGGCAATGCAGGCTGTTCGACCCCCACGGTCGGTGTGATGGTGGCCCGCACTTTTCCGGGTAATACGGGCTTCGCCAACGGCTTCGTCACCTCGGGCATGAGCCTCGGGCAATTGCTCATCGTCGCGGTCCTGGCAGCGGTTCTGGTGCAGATCGGCTGGCGCTCGGTCTATTTCTGGGTGGCGGCGGCGCATCTGGCCTTGTTGCCCTTGATCTATTTCGCTGTGCCGGCTCATTCGGGCAATGGTTCGCTGGCGGCGCAGGCACCGCGTGAGGGCATGAGCCTGCGCGAGGCGGCCCGCACGCGCCGCTTCTGGGTGTTGATCAGTGTGTTCGCTGTCTGCGGCTTGGACGATTTCTTCGTCACCACCCATCTCGTCGCCTATGCGGAGGACAGCGGCGTGAGCCAGCTTTTCGCCGGCAATCTCCTGGCGGTGATGGGGCTGGCGGCGTTGATCGGCGTGCTGCTGGCGGGTGCCTTTGGCGACAAGACCGGGCCGGTGATGCCGACGATTGCGTCCTTCGTGCTGCGCATTGCTTGTTTCGGCTTGCTGCTGATCGACAGCTCGACCATTTCAATTGCTGTTTTTACCCTGGTCTTTGGATTGACCTTTCTTGTCACCGCGCCGCTCACGGTGTTGTTCGTACGGGATGCCTTCGGCATGAAACATCTCGGTGCGATCAGCGGTCTGATCACCATGGTGCATCATACGTTTGGCGGCATCGGCGCCTATGCCGGGGCGGTGATCTTCGACGCCAACGGCTCCTATGCGATCGCCTTCGCCATTATGCTGGCGTCCAGCGTCCTGGCGGTAGCTTTGATGTTGCTCTACCAGCCGCGACCCAAGGAAAGCCCTGTGGCAGCTTGAAAGTGGGCGAAGAAAAAGGGCTCGGTTTGCACCGAGCCCTCACGTTTGCTTTAGCGGCTGTCTATCGCGCGACGACAGCTTCGTAAGCAGGGTCGCCCTTAAGGATACCGACGTCACGGCCAAAGGCATTCATGCCTTTTACGAAGTCGGGGCTGATGTCCGTCGAATAATAAGGCAGGTCACGCTCGACGATGCCGGCAATGAGTTCGGCCTGTTCGGTGGGAAAGATTTTCCGGCCGATGTCGGTGGCCAGTGAGATATTCTTTTTCAACGCCTGATGTGCGTCTCCGATCGCTAGTTTGAGCGCCTTGGCATCATCGGCACGCTCGGCGAGGAACTTGTCGGTCACGGCGACGGACGCCATCGTGAAGTTGAACGCGTCCTTCGGACCATCGCCACGCCTGACATCGAGCACGATCTTGCCGGCACCGCTACGCACGGCCACTTCCGCACCCATGCCATTGGCCCAGAAGCCGTCGATCAAACCGTCTTGAAGCGCCTTGGCGGCCGTCAGGCCGAAATTGGTGCTGGGCGCGCCCGTGTTGGGTACGGGCGCGATGGTAACATTGTCGCGTTTCTCGTCGATACCAGCGGCGCGCAGCAAGCCGCGCAGGCCGAGGTCGACCCAGGGCGCTGCGCCAATGGTGCGGCCCTTGACGACGCTGACGTCGCCACGCTCGCAGGGAATGTCGGCGCGCATGACAAGGAACCAATACATGCCCTGGCCTTGGGCGCAGAGCAGTTTGACGCCCTGCCATTCGGGAAAGGCGTGCAGGGCCGAATGGGCGGAACCGGCCACCGCATCGACAATGCCGTCGCGCAGGGCTTCATAGGCCTTGTTGACCGGGAAGATCAGTTCAACGGTCGCATCAATGCCGCGCGCCGCGAGCATGCCGCCATGAACGGCGGTGACGGCGGGAAAATAGGAATTAGAGATCAAGTCTGGAACGGCGATTTTCATTCTGCTGCCGCCTTAATCTTTCTGACGCTTTCGATGAGCGACGTTCTCAACAAGAAGGCGCGGTGCGCGGCGGGATCCGCTGCCGTTTTGCGCAGCGCCTCGAAATTGGCTTCACGGGCAGCCGGGTCGCGTTCTTCCAGTCGCTTCTTGTTGGCGATGGTTTGCTGCTGGACATATTCGATATTGGTCGGGCGGCGGATCGCGTCATAGCTCTCGAAAACGCTTTCCGGTCGCTTGCCAGCGCGTACGTCGGCAAGGAGCTCAGCCAGATGCGTGGCATCATGAATGCCGCTGTTGAGCCCGAGGCCGCCGATGGGATTGTTCACGTGGGCGGAGTCGCCCGCCAGGAAAACACGACCTTCCCGGAAGCGCACGGCAACGCGTTGATGCACGCGGTAGATGTTGCGGTGGAAGATGTCGTAGCGCCCGGTTTTGGGGAAGAATTTCTGCAAGCGTGACTCGCAGGCCTCGTCGCTCATCACTTCTTCATCGGTCTGCCCCGGCAGGGTCGGGAAGACGGCGCGCCAGCGGCCCTTGCCGTCATCGCCCGCCACCTTGAACAGATTGGCCCATTCGTCCGGATCCGAGAAATAAGCACGGAAGGCAACGCCATGTTCGGTGCCAAAGTCAAATGGCGTGGTCAGAACCAGGAAGCGCTCGGGGAACGTGTAGCCGTCAAAGGCGATGTTCAAAGCCTTGCGCACCAACGAGCGTCCGCCGTCGGCGCCGACCAGATAGGAACCTTCAAATCGTTCGCTGCCGTTGGCGCCCGCGACCGTGATGGCGACGCCATCGGCATGGGTCTCGACGCTCTCGACGGGCGTGCCGAACGACACGCTCGCATGCGGATAGGCCGCGAGCTTGTCGATACACATCTTCACGATCTTGTGCTGCTCGCATTGCACCACATAGGGGCAGGTGGTGTCCTGCCCCAGAATGGCGTGATCGAATTCCGCGACGAGACGACGCGCTGGGCGATCCCAAAACTGGAAGGTGCGTGCGACGAGGCCTTGCGTCGTGACTTCGCCAAGCAGGTCGAGTTCGGCGAGCATTTCGAGCGTCGCCGGATGCAAGGTCGATGCGCGCGGCGAGTCGTTGATCTCGGTCTGCGCCTCGAAGACCTTCACCGGGATGCCGCGCTTGGCCAGAGCCAGCGCCGTAACGACACCAACCGGTCCGCCACCTGCGATCAAGATGGGACGTTCATCTGTTTTCATGGGACTCACTGCTGTTTCACACCGGCGATTTCAACGGCCTCTTTCCAGATGGCCATGTCTTTGGCGAGCGTCTCGGCGAATTCCGCCGGGTGCGCTGCAAGGGGATCGACGCCGTAGTCGGCGAGCTGCTTGCGGAACGGTGCATCCTTGATGGCGGCGCTCATCGTATCGGCGATCTTGTCGATGATCGCTTTGGGCGTTCCTGCTGGCGCCATCAGGCCGTTCCAGGTCAAAACGTTGAAGCCTGGATAGCCGGCTTCAGCCACGGTCGGTGCATCAGGGGCAAGAGCCGAGCGTTCGGCGCTCGACACGGCCAGCAAACGTACCGATCCGCCGCTGATCTGCGGCAGAGCATCTGACAGATTGGAGAACATCGCCGGGACGTGGCCGGCAACGATGTCGGCAAGCGCCGGCGCATTGCCGCGATAGGGCACGTGCGACATCGTCAAACCAGCGCGCTTTAGGAATAGTGCCATCGACAGATGGTTGAGGCTGCCGACACCAGCAGAACCGTAAGACAATTGATCGGGCCGTGCTTTGACGTAAGCGACGAATTCGTCGAGCGTCTTGATCGGTAGATCCTTGTTGATCACCAATGCGAATGGATTGGTCGCAATATTGCTGATCGGCGCGAAGTCCTTTTGGGAATCGTAGCGCACCTTCGACATCGCCGGAACGATCGCCATGACGGGCAAAGCGGCGATGAACAGTGTGTAGCCATCCGGTGCCGACTTGGCGACGAAATCGGCGGCAACCGCGCCGCCTGCACCGGGACGGTTTTCAACGTTGAACGCCATGCCATAGGCTTCGGTCATGCGCTGCGCCGCCATGCGCGCGATCCCGTCGGTGTTGCCGCCGGCCGCGAAGGGGCAAATGATGGTGACCGGCTTTTGCGGCCATGCGGCCTGAGCAAAGGCTTTGGGTACGAGGCTAAAGGCAGCAACGCCGGCGGCGGAGCTGAGAACGTTTCTACGCGAGAGCATGATCGGACTTCCTAGTTTGTTCAAAGGCCTTGCGCGGCCAGCCAGTTAGTCAATGTGTCTGTAAGCGCCTGTTCGTTGCCTTCGAAGTAGTGTCCCTTCAGGCTCGGCGCATTGCTATTCGGAAGAAGTTTGAATTCGATGCTTTTGACCAGCGAGCCCTCTGAATGGGCCGCGTCGAGCAGCATGTAAGGTTCGAAGGGCTGGATCAGTGCGTCGGCCTTATCCCGCACCAACAGCACCGGATAGGGTATGCGCTTGATCCACTGCGTACCGTCGGCAATGCTGGTCTTATCCCAGCGATAAGTGAAAAAGTGTTGCGCCGTCACCGGCACTTCCTGGCCGGTGAAGTAATGCATCTTGACGTTCAGCGGCGTGTCCAATTTGCCTTCGCTGAGCGCCTGTTTGGCAGAGGCAATCAACTGCTGGAAACTTTCCTCGTTCTGAACAAGGATATTGCGTGTCTTCCAGGGGAGATTGCCGAAGGCACCGAGTAACATCACTGCTTTGATGTCGCGATCCCAGTTGGTCGCGGCATAGAACTGCACTTGGATGTTTCCGAGACTGTGGCCCTGGATTACCAATTTCCGATAGCCCAGGGAACGAGCGGTATAGACTGCGGCATCAATATCGCGGCGAATGTCGAAGAAATTTTCCGTGTTGATTTTGTCGTCATGCTGCCGGGTATCGATCGCCAGGGCAGCGTAGCCCTTGGCGGCAAGGCGCCCGCCAAGCGCGCTTTCGGGAGCGCGACGATAGCTGCCACCGCTGCCATGGATCATCACCACCATCGTGGTATCGGCCGCCGATTTGCTCTGAGGTTGCCATAGAGCGCCATCGATTTTGTTTCCGTCGATGGCCTGAATGGCGAGGAATTTGAGATCCGTTTTGTCTCCCGGCTTGAAATCGTCCGAGAGACCAGCGGGAGGGGCGACAAATTCGTATCGAATGCTGGCGGCGACAGTCGCCGTTTGCGCTGTCGCTGCAGCAAAAGCGCCACCAGTCGAGCTGAGGGCAATGCCAAGTAGAACGGCTGATAGGCGCTGCATGGTGCGCTCCTTACGGCTTCGAAACGCTATCTTCGTAGTAGTGGATCTCGTACAGGATGCAGCCGCCATTCGACTTGAACGGGCCGTGATAGACAGCCGGCGGACGGCAGGCGTAGGTCGGGGCGCCAAATGCTTCGCCACCGTTGCCATTCGCGTCGTTGCCGACGGTCAGGTCGCCGGAGACGAGATAAACCTCTTCCCAATGATCGTGGACGAAGGGCGCGGTGGTGAAGGCGCCAGGATCGAAGCGCAGAAGGCGCGTGCGGCTGCCCGTCTTGCGCTCTTCATCAATGTCGCTCGCCAGAATCTTTTGCTGAATCGAAGATGGATATCCCGGCGGGGAAGCCCAGCCTTCGCTCATGTCGAGGCTAAAGAACTCCTTGTGCGGCTTCGTCATGGGATAACTCCTTTACACCCGGTGGATGATATTCTTTCGGAAAGACTCGATATGGGCTCGCATCGCTTGGGCCGCACCGTCGCGGTCGCGTCGTTGCAAGGCATCGGCGATGGCAAGATGTTCATCTTGCACGGAGCGCTGCTGTTCCTGCGCTGTCAGCGACAGAAACCAGAAGCGCAGCGAACGCTCGTGCAGGTTCTGCAATATGGATGCCAGAATCGGATTGCGTGCGGCCGATGCGATCGCCATGTGGAACTCGCGATCGAGCAGCATCATTTGATTGGTATCATGGGCCGATGTTGCAGCATCGGTTCGTTCGAGAATGTTGTGGAGCGCGGCCAGTTCGTTGGTATCGATGCGTTCGGCGGCAAGCATCGCGCAATAGGGTTCGTTGATCAACCGCACGTCGATGATCTGCGCCACCGTGTCGACGCTGAGCGCGGTGACGATGATGCCCTTGCGCGGCATGATCTCGACCAGGCCGTCCTGCTCGAGACGTTCGATGGCCTGATGAACCGGCGTGCGGCCAATGCCGAGCGCCAGGCTGATCTTGGCTTCGTTGAGATAACCGCCAGGCTTGAATTCGCAGGTTATAATGCGCTGCTTAATGGCGGCATAAGCTTCATCGCGCAGCGGCAATCGCTCACCGGCCTCGGTGGGGGCTGAGGGAAGCCAGGCTGCTATGGATGAAGACGTGTTCACGAGAACCTCACGAAATGACGGGAATGACGTCGATATCGTAGGCCAGTGTCAGGGTGCGCCCAAGCACTGGGTCTTCCAGTTCACATTCAAAACGCGTGGCAGGCCGGATGCCGCCGATCGCTGCCAAGGTGCCGCAGAACATGGCGGTGCCATCGGGCAGCGGTTTACCTTCATCGCGCAGCTCGACCAGGTTGAGCGGCGTGCGCAATGCGGTGATCGGACCTGATTGATAGAGCACGCGCTCGCCGTCGATCGTGGCGTAGGAGCGTAGCAGCAGCCGATCCCAATGGGCTGCGATCTCTGCCAGGCGCCACAGGCCGCGGCCGATCGGCTTGTCGCAAATCTGTTTCGAGGCGGCGACGCCGATAGCTTCCAGTTCGCGATCGGTGTGATCGGAACCAAGCCCGATCCACAATTCCCCGCCATGGCTGATGCAGACGCATTCGGCTTCGCCGCTGCTCGCCGGGCCCAGGGCTTCGATCTTCGAGGCCTGGGTCAGCCGGGAAGCGGCGCAGGCATAGAAAATTGGCGTGCGGGAAGGGCGTTTCACGCCGAGCTGTTCCAACTCGACGATGTGATGTTCGAGCGCGACCGGGTCGCGCCCGGCCCAGCCGGCGATGATGAGACGGGAAATGGCAACCGACACGGCGCCGCCGGGGATTTCGAAATTAAGGGTGGTGACATCTGACATGCTTGTGATATTTCACATGTCGATTACAGAGTCAATGCAGACTATGGAGATGGCTATGTCAGGGACTGGAGCGACGATCGCGGAATTGGCCGAGACTTATCGTCAGGGTGGCCGGGCTGATGCAGTCAAGGCGCAGCTTGCCCGGATCGCCAATCCTGCCGGGGAGGGCGCGCGCACCTTCTTCTCAACCTTTGATGAGCAGGCTGTGGCCCAGGCGCAGGCCTATGATCGGGCGTCGGCTCCGGCGCCGCTCGCCGGCATCACCGTCAGCATCAAGGATCTGTTCGATATCGCCGGGCAGGCCACGGCGGCGGGTTCGACGTTTTTGCGGAAGGCGCCGCCAGCCAAGCAGGATGCGCCGGTCGTCCAGCGGCTGCGTAAGGCGGGTCTTATTCCAATCGGTCGCACCAATATGACCGAATTCGCCTATTCGGGCCTCGGCATCAATCCGCATTTCGGCACGCCGGCCAATCCATTTGATCGCGCCGCCAAGCGCATTCCCGGCGGATCGTCGTCAGGCGCCGCGGTGTCGGTCACCGACGGCATGGCCGACGTTGGCCTCGGCACGGATACCGGCGGGTCATGCCGCATTCCGGCGGCGCTCTGCGGTCTCGTCGGTTTCAAGCCGACCGCACATCGCGTGCCGCGCGACGGCGTGCTGCCGCTGTCGACCACGCTCGATTCCATCGGGCCGATAGCCCGTTCCGTGGCCTGCTGTGCGACGGTGGACAGTATTCTGGCTGACGATCCAACGCCGGTGCCCGATGTGCCTGTGACGGGGCTGCGTCTTGGCGTGCCATCGGCTTATGTCTTCGACGACGTGGATGAAACGACGGCCAAGGCGTTCGAAGCGGCATTGTCGCGATTGTCGAAGGCTGGCGCCAAGATCGAAACCGTCGATGCTTCGGCCTTGCTCGATATTCCGCAGATCAATCACAAGGGCGGTTTCAGCGCGCGCGAAGCCTATCTTTATCATCGCGCTTGGATTGCCGAGCACAGTGCCGAATACGATCCGCGCGTGGTGTCGCGCATCGTCAAGGGCGAAATCCAGTCGGACGAAGACGAGCGCATTCTCGTGCGCGAGCGCCAGCGGTTGATCGCGGCCGTTTCGCATTTCGATGCCTATGACGCCTTGATCCTGCCGACGACACCTTTGGTGGCGCCAACCATCGCGGAATTGGCCGATGATGCCGCCTATACGCGCGTCAATCTGCTGATGCTGCGCAATTGCACCGTCGCCAATATGCTCGACCGGTGCGCGATCTCGGTGCCATGCCACGCGCCGGGCACCGCGCCTGTCGGTCTGATGTTGATGGGCGCGCACAATGGCGATCGCCGCTTGTTTGGCGTGGCGCAGGCCGTGGAGAGCGCTCTCAGTTCTTTATTTTGACGCGTCTTTGTGGCGTTTGACTTCGTCAAACTGCAAAACGCTATGAACGCCGCCAGCCGTGAAACACGTTGGCGGCAATGATCGCGGCTGAATAGACGCAGATGCAGAGCAAGGTCGGCGTCGACCATGACAGCCGCGAGTCGAGCGGCTGGGCCGCGAAGACCAGCACGGGGCCAAGCGCGCGGATAACCTGGCCGGTCAGATGTGGTGTGCGGCCAATGCCGGCTTGCAGCGCGAACAGCGGAATGACGATCAGCGCCACGGCGGCAATGGCGATGGTGGTGAAATCGATGAAGCCGTCGATGCGCGCCAGTCCGCCGCCTTGGCGTGTGTCATGCCAGGTCATCGCCGCCGCCAGCACGATGGTCAGCAGATAGCGCACGGAGGTAATGCTCGCCGAGGTGGCGCCGATGTCGTGCAGACGCTTGGAATAGAGCAGGCTGAGCGTGATCATCGAGCCGCTGACCAACAGGGCAGCCAGCGCCGCGAGCTGGCCGGCGAAAGTCTTGCCCTGGGCGCCGGAGGCGCCGCTGAGAACGACCACCCAGAGCGCGACGAGCGAGGCTGCCATCACGCCATAGCTCAATCGCTCAAGCCGGTTGGTTGCGCCCGAGCCACCGAGCTTGATGCCGAAGGCAGCAAGCGCCAATACGGTGAGGGGGGCCATGCCGCTGTGGATCGTATTGACGATCGCCGGTTCGATCTGGCTGAGGGCAAAGAAAAAGCACGACCAAGCCAGCGCCGTCGTGACGTTCATCGCCACCACCGCCCCCATGTCCTTGCGCAGGATGGCGATCTGCTCGGGCTCGCGCAGCAGAGTCCACAGGCCAAAGCCGAGGGCAGACAGGCCGAATGCGATCAGCAAGACGGCGAAGAAATCGACGCGCTGGAAAATAAAGCCGAAATAGACGTCGCGCAGCGCCTGGGAGACGGCGAAAACGAGGATCAGAAGAGGGCCGGCCAGGGACGGGCTCGCCAGGTTTTTGGGTGCGGTTTCGGACTGGACCTGGCTCGTGGGCGCGCTCATCTTTCCTCCTTTGTGACGCGCCCGTTTAGCGGGCCTGTGGTCTCCGAGACACCCGATTGCTGCAATTATGCGGGTTGGAAGCGGAAAATCGCCGGAAAGCAGGGTTATCTCTGGAATCTGAGTTGGCCTTCGACCTTGCCAAATTGGTCGGCTTTCGCTTATTTGGATGGGTATGGCCGTTCTGGCCGCGAAAGAGGACGCCCGTGGCGCAGTTTGCCGCCCGAAATACCGCTCCTGCCGGACGCATCGCGCCGGTCGCGGTTGTGTGCGCCTCGCTGGATGGTCTGCTTCTTCTTAGTCGCCCCTGAGGGCCGGCCGGGCCATGCCTGGGCGCTCAGGGGAGGTTTGACGAAGCAACAGCGCCTTCGAGTTTCGCCAGCGGACCTTCGAGGCCATTAGAAGCAGATCCAGGATCGATTCCATGTCGAACGATAACGTTAAGTCCCAGTCCACCGCTTCCAATCGCGATCGCGTGCTCATTTTCGACACCACCCTGCGTGACGGCGAGCAGTCTCCCGGCGCAACGATGACCTTTGAGGAAAAGCTCGAAGTCGCCGATATTCTCGACGTCATGGGCGTCGATATCATCGAAGCCGGCTTCCCGATCGCCTCGGAAGGCGATTTTGAAGCGGTGACGGCCATCGCCAAGCGGGTGAAGAACGCCACCGTTGCCGGCCTTGCTCGCGCCGCGCTCAACGATATCGATCGTTGCGCCGAAGCGGTGAAACATGCGCGCCGCGCCCGCATCCACACCTTCATCTCCACCTCGCCTCTGCACATGAAATACAAGCTGCAGAAGGAACCGCATGAGGTGCTTGAAATGGTGACGGCGCAGGTGGCGCGCGCTCGTAACTATGTCGAGGATGTCGAATGGTCGGCCGAGGACGGCACGCGCACGGAAATCGATTTTCTGTGCCGCACCGTCGAAGCGGCGATCAAGGCTGGCGCGACGACGATCAATATTCCAGACACCGTCGGCTATACGGTGCCGGAGGAATATGAGCGCATTTTCCGCACCGTGCGGGAGCGGGTGCCCAATTCCGACAAGGCGATCTTCTCGGTGCATTGCCACAACGACCTGGGCCTGGCAGTTGCCAATACGCTGGCCGGTCTCGCCGGCGGCGCCCGGCAGATCGAATGCACGATCAACGGCATTGGCGAGCGTGCCGGCAACGCGGCGCTGGAAGAAGTGGTGATGGCGCTGCGCACCCGTGCCGACGTACTGCCTTATCAAAATCAGATCGAGACGACGATGCTGACGCGCGCCTCGAAACTGGTGTCGGCGGTCACGTCCTTCCCGGTGCAATACAATAAGGCGATCGTCGGCCGGAACGCTTTCGCCCATGAGAGCGGCATTCATCAGGACGGCATGCTGAAGAATGCGCAGACTTACGAGATCATGACCCCGGCTTCGGTCGGTGTGTCGAAGACCTCGCTGGTCATGGGTAAGCATTCGGGCCGCAATGCCTTCCGTTCGAAGCTGAAGGAGCTGGGTTACGATCTCGGCGACAATGCGTTGAACGATGCGTTCAAGCGCTTCAAGGACCTCGCCGACCGCAAGAAGATCGTCTACGACGAGGATATCGAGGCCCTGGTCGATGATGAGATCGGCCACGCGGGCGAGCGAATCAAGGTCGAGGCGCTGACGGTAATCGCCGGCACCATGGGGCCGCAGACCGCCACGCTGACGCTCAATATCGACGGTCAGACGGTGACCAAACAGGCGACGGGCAACGGCCCCGTCGATGCCATTTTCAACGCCATCAAGGCACTGGTGGCGAACGAGGCCGTGCTCGAACTGTACCAAGTGCAGGCCGTGACCGAGGGCACCGATGCGCAGGCCGAGGTTTCCGTGCGACTCGCCGAAAACGGCCGCTCGGTCACCGCGAAAGGCGCCGACCCCGACACGCTGGTGGCGAGCGCGCGCGCCTATGTGGCAGCGCTCAATAAGCTGATGGTCAAGCGTTTAAAGGGCAAACCGGAGCCGATGACGGCCCGGTTGAAACCTTAAATTCGGGTCTAGACAGGCCGGGCGGCCTTTGCTAAACCCCGCTCGTTCGCGTCGGCCCGGCATCGTGGCCGACGCGGTTGTTTTCGATGGGCGCATAGCTCAGTTGGTAGAGCAGCTGACTCTTAATCAGCGGGTCCTAGGTTCGAGCCCTAGTGCGCCCACCATCGAAACCTCCGATTTAACTAAAGAAGGTGAAGCGTGCGGTCGAGAGATTGCGCGCGTAGGTGGACCTACCGCGGTTAAGTATTATCCTCGTGCGGAGGAAGGCGGGTTGTTGGCAAAAGAGACCAACCAAACCGCGCTTCTAAGAAGCCCCAAATGCCGCGGCGCGCAAAGATCATGGTGATGATGGCGATCGTCCCCAGAACGATCATATAGACGGGGCCGAGATTGGCCAGGAATTCGCGCAACAAAAAGTAGATGGCAGTGCCGACGATTGCGCCTTCGAGGCGGCCAATTCCGCCGATGACGACGATGAAAATGATGGTCACTGTCCAGTCATTGAGACTGAAACCGCTGGCGGGCGAAATACGCAACTTTTGTAAAAAGATGAGCGACGACACGGCGCTGACGGCAGCAGCGACGCCGACATAGGTCCAGAACTTCGCCCGCCAGATATCGATACCTAGCGAGGCAGCCGCCGTCGGATTGTCGCGCAAGGCTGTGAGCGCAAGCCCCACTTTGGAGCGCAGAAGAGCGTAGGCACCAAACAGAGTGCCGGTGCCTGCGGCCAACAACAGCCAATAGATGATGAATTCGCGTGTCGACCGATCTTCGGCAATGCCGCGTACGACTGCGGCCGGTAGCGACATGCCGGCGCCGCCGCCAAGCTGCGGGATCATCGTGAAGACGAGATAGACCGTTTCGGCGGCCACCCAGCTACCGATGGCGAAATAAGCGCCTTCGAGGCGAAACAGCAATGGCGCGAAGAGTGCGGCAGCCAGCGCAGCCAGCACGATGCCGAGCAGAATCGCGACATAGGGTGAAACGCCAAGGAATATGGTGGCGGAAAACAGCGTATAGCCTCCAATGCCGACGAAGGCCTGCTGGCCAACCGACAGCAAGCCAGCATAGCCGGCCAGCAGATTCCACAAGAGCGCCAGGGTCAGCAGACTGTACATTTCGCCGAGCAGACGCAGGCCTGCCCGGTCGGCCCAGAATGGCGCGGCGGCAAGCCCAATGATCACGAGCGCGGAGATCGCGATGAAGCTGCGCCAATCGGAAGATGGGTGTGACGGTTCGCTCATGGCCTACGGTGCCTTCGGGAAGAGGCCACGCGGACGCAGCGCGAGAATGATGAAGAAAACCAAGTGTCCTGCGAGGATCTGCATATTCGGTGAAATCTGCGCGCCGAACGACTGCGCCAATCCCAATACGAGGCCGCCGGCGAGAGTACCGTAAAAACTGCCAAGGCCGCCAATGATGACAGCTTCAAAGCCGTAGATCAGTCGCGCCGGCCCTGAATATGGATCGAAGTTCGAGCGCATGGCCAGGAAGACGCTGGCAATGGCAATGGTGGCAAAAGAGATGGCCATGGCCAAAGCATAAATGTGATCGGCACGCACACCGATCGCTGAAGCGATCTGTGGATCGTCGGAGGTGGCGCGAAAGGCACGGCCGATGCGGGTACGGGCAAAGATAAATTCCAACACGATCACGAGAATCACAGCCACCAGCAAAGTGAAGAGTGGCAGCAAACCGATTTGGATCGAGCCAAGCGGCAGACTGCTCGTTTGCAAAGCGCCCGCGGACAAGCGCATACTGTTGCTGGTGAAAGCGGCAAGCAGTGCATTCTGGATGATGACGGCGAGCCCGAAAGTCACCAACAGCGGCGGCAGCACGTCATCATCCCCCATGGTGCGGTTAAGCACCCATTTTTGCAGAAGATAGCCGATCATCGCCATGATCGGGATGATGACAAGAAGCGCTACGAGAGGATGCAATCCGGTGGCGCCGATCACTAGATAGGCAATATAGGCCGCAAGAACGATGAAATCGCCATGGGCAATATTGACCAGCCGCATGACGCCGAAGATCAACGACAGACCGATGGCGAAAAGAGTATACAGGCCGCCCAGAAGAAGCCCACCGATCAGGGTGTCGATCAAGTTCACGGCTCCCACGGTCACTCTCCAAAATAGGCGACGGTGAGGTCGTGCAGCGTGAGCGTCTCCGCCACGCCGTCAAGGACGATGCGGCCTTCACGTATGCACACGAGATGTCGGGCGATCTTGCGCACGCGGGCGATGTCCTGTTCGACGACGATGGCGCCGACACCGCTGGCGAGAATGGCGGGAAAGGCGGCATAGACCTCGTTGACGACGATCGGCGCGAGGCCGAGTGAAATTTCATCAAAGAGAATGAGGTCGGGATTGGCAATCAGCGCTCGACCGATCGCCACCATCTGCTGTTGGCCGCCAGAAAGCGACAACGCCGGCGCATGGCGCTTTTCAGCAAGAATGGGGAACAGCGCATAGATCCGCTCCAGGGTCCAATGACCCTTGCGTCCATAGTCCGCTGCGATCCGCAGATTTTCCTCGACGCTCAATGAGCGAAACAGGCGACGGCCTTCTGGCACCATGGCGATCCCAAGCGTCGCGAGATCGCTGGTCGGCAGGGCTCCGATGGGCTGGCCGCGAAACCGCACCATATCTTGCCGACGTGGCAGCAAGCCCATGATGGCGCGAAACAAGGTGGTTTTGCCGGCGCCATTGGCACCGACGAGACCGAGCATTTCGCCTTGTTGCAGATCAAAACTGAGATCGAACAAGGCTTGGAAATCGCCGTAGCCCGACGACAGGCGGTCTATGGACAGCAGCGGCTCAGCCATGGGCGCCCTCCGCTTCCAGGCCGAGATAAATCGAGGAGACTTCCGGGCTTTTCATGATGGTTGCGGGCTCGCCTTCCGCGATCTTTTGACCGAAATCGAGCACGATCACCCGATCAACGACGGAGAGCAACGCGTGCAACACATGTTCGATCCAGATGATGGTGGTACCTTCGGAATGAATCTTGCGGATGAGTGCCACCAATTCTTGGCACTCTGACTCGGTCAGACCACCGGCGATCTCGTCAAGCAGAAGCAGGCGTGGGGCCGTCGCGATTGAACGCGCCAATTCCAAACGCTTGCGATCGAGCAGGGTGATCTCGCCAGCGCGCAATTGGGCCTTGGGCCACAGGCCTGTGCGCCGCAAAGCCTCGGCCGCCGGCGCGCGCGCTTCCTGCTGCGATAGCCCTTGGCCGAAAGCGGCCGCCACCAGCGTGTTCTCGAAAACCGTCATGCCGCCAAAAGGCTGCGGCACCTGGAACGAGCGGGTGATGCCCATATGGCAGCGGCTTCGGGCACTTGCCATGGTAATATCTTGACCAAAAAAGCTGATGCGCCCTGCATCGGCTCGGATAATGCCCGTAAAGAGATTGAACAGGGTCGTCTTGCCAGCACCATTCGGCCCGATGATGCCGATGGCTTCGCCGGAACGCACCGTCAGCGACACGTCCTTCGTCACTGACAAAGCGCCATAAGCTTTACACAGCCCAACGACTTCCAGTGCGATCTCGTCCGACGACATGCCCCCTCCCGGCCCGCCCAAACGCTTTGGCCAGCGTAAGGCTCGGCCCATCTACAGAGCTAAGACAAAGATAGATTATAAGCAATAGAATATATTATTTATTGCTCACCTCGTCCCACCATGCCATTGTCTGGGACATGGGAGCAGGCGATCTCGGGAGGACGCTGTGAGCAAATCCGTCCAGCGGTACGATTATGATGTGATCCAGATCGGCTACGGCCCGGTAAGCAAGGCTTCGGCGCTCTTTCTGGACAGGGCCGGTTGGCGGGTAGGCATTTTCGAGCGCTTCCGGGAAGTATATCCGCTGCCGCGCGCGGTCTGCATCGATCATGAGATTTTCCGCGTTCTGCACGCCGCTGGACTTGGCGACATTGTCGACCGCGTCACTTCGCCGGCGCCGGTGTATCGCTGGTTCAATGCCGAGTGGAGACAGCTTCTGGCGATCGATTGGACTGTAGGTTCGACCTCCGGTGGCACGGAAGTGAATTTCGTCCACCAGCCGAGCTTCGAATGGGCGATGGATCAGGAGATCAAGGCGCGGCCTGGTCTCGACCTGCATTTGCACCATGAGGCGGTGGCGATTGAACAGGATGCCGACAAGGTCACCGTTACGGTGCGTGATACGGAGACGGGCGAAACCCGCCAGGTGACGGCGCGCTACGTCATCGGCATCGATGGTGCCAATAGTTTTGTGCGCCAAAGCCTTGGCATCACCCAGCAGGATCTTGGTTTCGAGGCCGACTGGCTGGTGATTGACTTCACCTTAAATAACGGCCTCACGGCACGTGATCTCGGAATCCCCGAATGCGGCCAATTCTGTAACCCGGTGCGTCCGACGACTATTGTGCCTGGCGGCATTGAGAATGGCCGTGTCTGCCGGCGTTGGGAGTTCATGCGCCTGCCGCACGAGACCAAAGAAGAAATGGTCGTCGAAGCGAAGGTCTACAAATTGCTGGAAGATTGGATCAAGCCCGATCAGGGTGAGTTGGTTCGGCACACGCTTTATTCGTTCCGCTCGCTTGTCGCTGACAAATGGCGCGATGGCCGTATTCTGCTGGCCGGCGACGCCGCCCATGTGATGCCGCCCTTCATGGGGCAAGGTATGTGTTCGGGCATGCGTGACGTGTGGAATTTGACCTGGAAGCTCGATCGCGTCATGCGTGGGGCCGCGTCCGATACTTTGCTCGACAGCTATCAGCCTGAACGGGCGCCACATGTCACGGATGTGATCAAGGCTTCGATCTTCCTCGGTTCCATCATCTGCATGCCCGATGAAAAGCAGGCGGCCGAACGCGATGCCATGTTCCTGAGCGGCAATGCGCCGGAGCCTGTTCCCTTTCCCATTCTTACAGATGGCTTTCTCCATCGCGATGCGATGGGCGCCATCGTTGCGCCCGCTGGTCAGCTGTCGCCACACGGCACCGTGCGCCATCAAGGCCGTACGGAACGGTTCGATCGTTTCGTCGAAACCGATTTCTCCCTGATCCTGTCGAATGGGCTCATTGCTACCGATCTGAGTGCCAGTGCCTGGACCATTCTGGAAAAGCAGGGGGTGCAAGTGGTCACTGTTGCCGATCGCCGCAAGGCGAGCGATACGGAGATTGGCGACACGCAAGGCCAGTTCCAGCGTTTTATGGAAGCGCATGGCATCAAAGCCATGCTGGTGCGACCCGATTTCTATTTGTTCGGTGGCGCCGCCAATACACAGCAACTGGAAGTGATGATTTCCGCCTTCGGCGCGCAGGCGGCAGCCATGAATCTGATTTCGGTGAACCGGAAAGAGATCTCGGCCTAAAAAATATTCGAGTTTTCGCTTTTTTCCTGACGGAGGAAACAGCATGAGCAGACTAACACGAAGAGTCGTGCTGCGTGGTGGCACGATCGCAACCGCGACACTCGCTATGCCGGCGGTTCTGCGTCCTGCTTTAGCGCAAGCCAAGCCGATCAAGATCGGTTTCATCAGTCCGACGACCGGACCGATCGCCGCCTTCGGTGCCTCCGATGATTATGTGCTGGCCGGCGTGCGCAAGGCGATCGCGAGTGGCATCGCCATTGGCGGCAAAACCTATCCGGTGCAGATCATCACCCGCGACAGCCAGTCCAATCCCAACCGTGCGGCGGAAGTTGCTTCGCAGCTCATCCTCGACGACAAAGTCGATCTGATGCTGGCTTCGAGCACGGCGGACACGACGAATCCCGTGGCCGATCAATGTGAACTCAACGAAGTTCCCTGTATCACTACTGATACGCCATGGGACGGTCACTTCTTTGGTCGTGGTGGCAATCCGGCGAAGGGATTCAACTGGACCTACCATTTTTTCTGGGGTGCCCAGCAGATCGTCGATTCCTATGCCTCGTTGTGGGATCAACTCTCGACCAACAAGAAGGTCGGCGTGTTGTGGTCGAACGATAGCGACGGCGTGCCGCTCTCCAACGCCAAGACAGGTCTGCCGCCGCTCTTCACCAAGCGCGGCTACGAATTGGTTGATGCCGGTTTCCATCAGCCGCTCTCGGATGACTTCTCCGCCCAGATCGGCAAACTGAAAGATGCCGGTGTCGATATCGTCACCGGCATCTTTCTGCCGCCGGATTTCACCACGTTTTGGACGCAGGCCGCTCAAAAGGGTTTCCGACCGAAGGCCGCAACCGTCGCCAAGGCGCTTCTCTTTCCCAGCTCTGTGGAATCGCTCGGTGCCAACGGTAATGGCGTATCGAGCGAGGTCTGGTGGTCGCCCAACCATCCTTATGTCTCCGGCCTCACGGGCGAAAGTTCCAAGGTGCTGGCGGACGGCTATACCGCAGCGACCGGCCGGCAATGGGTGCAGCCGACGGGCTATAAGCACGCTTTGCTCGAAGTGGCGATCGATGTTTTGAAACGCTGCGGTGATCCAACGAAGCCGGCTGCAATCCGCGATGCTATCGTCGCGACCGACTATAAATCAGTTGTCGGGCCGATCAGTTGGAAGAATGGACCTGTCAAAAATGCTTGCGCAACGCCGCTCGTGGGTGGGCAATGGCTCGCCAAAGGCGAGGGGAAGTTCGATCTGATTATTTGTGAGAACAAGACGGCGCCCGAAATACCGGTTCAGGCGGCTTTCAAGGCCCTTTGAGCGGCCGTTCTGTGCCTAGCGCGCTTGTCTGGTTGTCCAGGGCAGCAAGCGGCGCTCGCTGATAAGCAGAAGCTGATTGATGAAGAAGCCGATCATGCCGATGACGATCAATCCGGCGTAAAGGTCTGCGCTGCGATACAATCGCTGAGCCATGAAGATGTCATAGCCGACGCCGCGCAACAAAGCCTGCATTTCGGTCACCACGGTCAGGATCAGCGACAGCGCCAGGCCGATCCTGAGGCCGGGAATGATGTCGACCAGGGCTGATGGCAGGGAGATGGTGAGAAAATAGCGCAGGCGGCCCATTTCAAGCATGGTGCCGACCTCGCGCAATTGCGGCGGAACTGACCGGAAACCATGAATCGTCGCTAGCAGGGCTGGCCACAACGAGCCGAAAGCGATGATGACAATCGACATTGTGTCGTTGAGGCCGATAAGAAGAATGGCGACAGGGATGACGGCTGACGCGGGCAGCGGCCGCATGGCTTCCAGAACTGGCATAAGAGCTTGCTGCGCCAGGCGCGAACTGCCGATGACCGCACCAATGAGAATGCCCAGAAGCGAGGCCAGCAACCAGCCGGAAGCCATGCGGGTGATCGTGGCCAAGACGCTTTCGAGCAAAGCGCCACTCCCGATTTGCCGCAAAATGACGGTTATGGCGTCAGCCAGATCGGCAACGAAGGTTCGGTTGACGATTTCGAAGCGCACGGCCAGATGCCAGATGGCAAGCATCAGTCCGGTGAAAGCCAGCACTCAGGATGCCAGTCGACATAAGCGAGCCAATATTTGGGCTGCTGCAAGCACGCGGCTACGTCACCGCATGCGGGTCAGATCCATCGGGCGATTGTCGATGATGGGTTCCATGGAGAAAAAGCCCGTTACCGTGGCGAGATCGAAATTGGTGATGAGCTTTTGGTAAAAGGCGTCATAGCCGGCCATGCCTTTGGTGACGACCTTGATCAGATAGTCCCAATCTCCGCCGATCCGATAGAAATCGATTACCTCTGGGAGGCGCTCGACATGCGCGCGAAAGCTGTCGGCCCACTCCTTCGAATGGTGGCGCGTGCGGATCATCACGAAGACTGTTAGGTCGAGGCCGAGACCTTTCAGATCAATATTGACCTGGCTGTTGCCGATGATCCCGTTGGCGGTCAGCCTTTGCATCCGCCGCCAACAGGCGTTTTGAGACAGGCCGACTCGTTCGGCGAGATCGCGTTGCGACATCCCGCCGTCCTTTTGCAGCCAGGTCAAAATTTTTAGATCAATAGCGTCTATTTTTTCCATTTTCTCGATCAAATGACACAATATAGATCCATAATTTCAAATTTTTTGCGATTTTTCAATCTCTTTATGGGTCTATCTTCCGGCATTCCCTAAGGAGAGTTGGAATGCAGGATAAGCGGTCGACGGCCGGCTCAGGAGCGTTGCTGGGGGAGTTCGGGCACATGCTGGCGCAGCCGGACCTTATCGGCAGGCTGCAGGCGGGCCTGATTGGCAATGATGCCGTGGTTGACGGACCTTTCGGCAAAAAGCCGCTCGTTTACGCGGATTATGTCGCTTCCGGCCGTGCTCTCCTGCAGATTGAAACCTTCGTCCTCGAGCGCGTTCTGCCCTATTACGCCAACAGCCACACGGAAGCTTCCTATTGCGGGGGGCTCATGACGCAGATGCGCCGGGAGGCGCGGGCTGTCATCGGCCAGTGCTGCGGAGCGACTGACGAACATGCGGTGATTTCCGCGGGATCGGGGGCGACGGCCGGCATCAATCGGCTCGTTACCTTGCTGGGCGTTAATCAGGCCGTGGCGGCAGGCAAGCGGGTGCAGGTCATTATCGGTCCCTATGAACATCACTCGAACATTCTGCCTTGGCGCGAAAGCGGTGCGCAGGTAACGGAAATCGCCGAGAGCCACCACGGGGGGCCGGATCTGAATGCGCTCGATGCCGCCCTCCATGATGTGGCCTCTAGCGATCTCGTCGTCTGCGCCTTCTCTGCCGCGTCCAACGTGACCGGGATCATCACTGACGTCGCTGCCGTCACGCGTCGGGTGAAGGCGGCGGGCGCCAAGATGGTTTGGGACTACGCGGGAGCCGGTCCCTATCTGCCCATCGCCATGTCGCCGGCCGGTGATGCGGCAATCGATGCGATTGTCGTGTCGCCGCACAAGTTTATCGGTGGTCCAGGGGCGTCGGGTGTCTTGATCGTCCGTCGAGATGCAGTCGTCGTGAGCAAGCCGAGCTGGCCCGGTGGGGGGACCGTGCGTTTCGTGTCGCCCTCAAGCCATGATTACAGCGATAATCTCGAAGCGAGAGAGGAAGCTGGTACACCGAATGTCATAGGCGATATTCGAGCCGCGCTCGCCTTCATGGTGAAGGCGGCAATCGGCGATGAGGTCATGCACCGCCGAAACGCCGAGCTGACCCAACGCGCCATTGCCGCTTGGCAGGATCAGCCGTGTATCGAACTTCTGGGGCCTCTTGATGTGGCCAGATTACCTATCTTCTCTTTCCGCGTGCGAGATGGAAAGGGAGGTTTTCTTCATCAGCAACTGGTGACGCGTTTGCTGAGTGACCGCTTCGGCATTCAAGCCCGCGGCGGGTGTGCCTGTGCTGGGCCTTATGTCCATCGGCTTCTCTCGATCGACGAGGCAGCATCGGCGAAACTTCGGCAAGATATTCTGGCGGGCAATGAAATAGAAAAGCCGGGCTTCATCCGCTTGAATTTCAGCGTTCTCTTGCCTGACGGGAAGGTGGACTTCATCCTTCGATCCGTGCTCGAACTGGCGAGTGGCGCACAGCCATATGTGCCGATGTATGTCTGCGACACGCGGCGCGCGATATTCTCTCCGAAAGAAGATGCGTCGCTCATCAGTTTGGCTTCTTAGGGCGTTCGAGCAATCTTAGACCCGCATAGCCATTGCGAATGTTTCGCAATGGAGGAACTTGTTACATCGGCTCGATGATGATGTTACCGAGCGCGTCGACGCGAGCCTGAAGGTCTGGCTCCACGAAGATAGTCGTATCCTGCTGTTCGAGGATTGCCGGGCCCGATAAGACGGCGCCGACTGGCAGCTGATGGCGTGCATAGATTGTCGCCTCGTGCCACTGGCCATCCACGTAGACCGGACGTACGCCTTGTTTCGCGCTGTCGATACTGCCACCGGATGGTGCCAGGACGGCGAGATCAAGCTTGGGGCGGCGACCGATCAAGGCGACGTGCAGATTGAGCACGCGGATTGCAATGCCATCCAGCAGCCGGCCGTAGGTTTCACGATATTTTTGCTCGAAAGCCTGGCGTATCGCGGCTCGATCGAGCGTTAGGCCTTTCTTCCAGTGAATTGGGACCGCGACGGTGTGTGTCTGGCCCAGATAGAGCATGTCGCAGGCGACATAAATATCGCGGCCCGTGAAGACCACGTTCGAGCGATCCAACAGGCGCCCGCCGGCCTCGACCATGCGTGCGATCTCGGTATTGAACGCGGAAAGATCGATTTCTCCGAGGGTGCGGTTCACCGTCTGCACGAAATCATGACGCATGTCGGCGATGACGCAGCCGAGCGCCGATGTGACACCAGGGTAGGGGGGAATAAGCGCAGCCTTCAGTCCGACTTCCTTGACGAGGGCACCAGCATGCAGGGCACCACCGCCGCCGAACGGCATCAAGGCGAAATCGCGCGGGTTGTGCCCGCGCTCGATCGAGACGAGACGGATCGCGCCTGCCATGCGGCTGTTGGCGACGCGAACGATGGCTTCGGCGGCAGCAACCGGATCGAGGCCAAGCGGATCGCCGATATGTTTGGCGATGGCCGCTTTCGCAGCCTCGACATCGAGCCGGGCGAGACCGCCACCGATCGGCCGTTCGGCATTGATCCGGCCGAGCACCACATTGGCATCGGTCAATGTTGGCCGATCGTTGCCCTGGCCATAGCAAACGGGTCCTGGAACGGCGCCGGCGGATTCCGGGCCGACTTGCAGCAAACCGCCGCGATCGACGGAAGCAATGGAGCCGCCGCCCGCGCCAATGGTGGTGATCTCGATCATCGGCGTGCGCACGACGAGGCCGAAATCGATGGCGGTTTGCGCGGCGAGTGCTGTTTGTCCGCCCGCAATCAGCGAAACGTCGAAGCTCGTGCCGCCGATGTCGCCCGTCACGACATTCGGAAAGCCGGCGGTTTCGGCGATATGCGCGGCGGCGATCACGCCGGCGGCAGGGCCGGAAAGCGCGGTGCGGACGGGACGGGCCTTGGCCGTCTCGATCGTCATCACACCGCCATTCGACTGCACGATCAAAAGCTGGCCGGTAAAGCCCTGCGCGTTGAGATCCGCTTCCAGGCGATCGAGATAATCGGCCACCACGGGTTGCAGATAGGCATTGAGGACAGTGGTGGAGGTTCGCTCGAATTCGCGAATTTCGGGCAGGATTTCGCTCGATATGTTCACATAGGCGTTCGGCCAGACACTCTTCAGGGCTTCGGCCGCGATGCGTTCGTTCTGTCCATTCGCGTACGAATTGATGAAAGTCACGGCTACGGCTTGAGCACCCAAGGCGAGCAGGTCGCGGGCGCGGGCCTTCACATCCTCTGGATCGATGGCTTGATGAACGGTGCCGTCGGCCAATACGCGCTCGCGTACCTCGACGCGCCGTTCGCGCGGGACGACGGGCTCGAACTGGCCCCACAGGCCCCAGGTTTGCGGCCGGTCGCGCCGACGCATTTCCAGCACATCGCGAAAGCCTTCGGTTGCGATGACGCCGGCCTTGCCGCCTTTGCGCTCCAGCAAAGCATTGGTGCCGACCGTGGTGCCATGGACGACGGTCGCGACCTGACTGAGATCATCGGTCCCCTGACGCACGCCGTTGAGAAAGCCGATCGCTTCGCGCCCACGCGTGGACGGCACCTTGCCGATCCAACTACGCCCGCTGGCTTCGTCGAGGAAGAAAAGGTCCGTGAATGTGCCACCAACGTCGACACCGATAACCAGTCGTCCGCTCATGCCGCGCCCTTTACGCCATAGACCGCCTGCGCCGCGTCTTTGCTCACGTAGCCATTTTCCAGATCCCGCTTCACAGCGGCGGTCGGGCGCTCGCTCACCGGGCCGTAGCCGCCACCGCCTGGCGTTTCCAGCCGCACGCGCTCGCCTTTTGCCAGTTTGATGCCGACCCATTTGGACGCCATGGGCGGGGTCTCTTCCTGGCCGTCATCTCGGTGAACCGTGAAACGGTTGAGCGCCGCTGCACCGCCGCCGAGCACGCCAGGCGGGGCGAAACGGCCGCGTTCGCCAAAGAGGAAGACGTCAGCCTGCTCTTCGAGGAGTTCGATTTCATAGATGGCGCCGAGGCCGCCGCGGCTGCGGCCGGGACCGCCACTGTCGGGCCGCAACGCCCAGCGGGTGAACATCACTGGGTAGGCCGCCTCAAGAATTTCGACCGGTGGAATTGTCGCCGTCGAAATCGGGGCATTGCCGTGATTGAGGCCATCGCCGTTGGGGTGCCCGCCATGGCCACCGCCGAAGAAGGAGAACATGACCCAGCGCCGTCCGTCCTTGCGATGTCCGGCGAGCGAGAGGGCATTGATCGTTCCGTAGGCGCAACCGTTGACGCGATCGGGGCAGGCCTGGGCCAAGGCAACGAACACGGTATCGATCATGCGCAGAATGGTTTCGGTATAACCGCCGACTGGTTTTGGCGCGGTCGCCGCGAGCAGGGTGCCTTCGGGTATGACGAAGCTGATGGGATCAAGCACGCCGGCATTGGCGGGCACATCCTGGAAGATATGTTTCAATGCCACATAGCAAGCGGCGATCGTGGTTGAGCGGGCGATGTTGAGCGGTCCGGCGCAGGCTGGCGAGCAGCGCGAGAAGTCGAACGTCATCGTTCCACCTTCGATCTTGAGATCGAGGGCAATCTTCAGCGGCTCATCCTTAATGCCATCATTGTCGAGAAAGTCTTCCGCCGAATAGGTTCCGTCTTTCAATTCGGCAATATTGGCACGCATGAGCTGCCCGGCACGTAGGCGGAGCTGCGAAAGTGCAGCAGCGATCGTGTCGTCGCCGTATTCGTCGAGCAGGGCTGAGAGGCGGCGTACACCAAGATCGAGCGCATTAATCTGGCCATTGAGATCGCCATAGGCGCTATTCGGCAGACGCGAATTGGCGGTCACGATATCGATCACGTCGGTGCGTATCTCGCCCTTGGCGAAGAGTTTGACCGGCGGGATCAGCATGCCTTCCTGAAAGCATTCGGTCGCGATCGGGTTGTAGTTTCCTGGCACATTGCCGCCGACGTCGTGCCAGTGACCGACAGAGGCGAGCCAGCAGAAAACCTGCCCATTGCGGAAGAATGGCCGCACCAATTTGAAATCAGAAAGATGTGTACCGCCATCATAGGGGTCATTGAAAATATAGACGTCACCGTCGGCAAGATAGCCCTGCCGCTTCGATTTTTCGATCACCGCTCGGACGGCGAAAGCCATGGCACCAACGAAAATCGGCAAGCCTGCCTTGCCTTGCACCAGGGTATCGCCTGTTGCCGCATGATAAAGGCCATGGCTGGCATCGCGTGCTTCCGCGATAATCGGATTGAAAGCGGAGCGGAACAGCGTCGCATCCATCTCGTCCGCGATCTGTTCGAGCCGCCCTTTGAGGACGGCGAGCGTAACAGGATCGAGATCAGTCATTTTAAAACTCCAGCTCATAAGCCCAGATAGGCTTTTTTGAGTTGCGGATTCTCGAGCAGGGTGGCGGCCGGCCCTTCCAGCGTGAAGGCGCCGTTTTCCAGCATGTAGGCGCGCGAGGCGATGGCCAGGGACTGGACCACGTTCTGTTCGACAAGAAGGATGCCGAGCCCATCCTCGCGAATGCGCTGGACCAAGCCGAACATCTCCTCGACCAAGAGGGGCGACAGGCCAAGCGACGGTTCATCTAGAATTAGAAGTTTCGGTTCCGCCATCAGGCCGCGGGCAATGGCGAGCATTTGCTGTTCGCCACCGGACAATGTGCCAGCGGCTTGGCCGGTTCGTTCCTTCAGCCTCGGGAAGATTTCGAAGGCACGCTCCAAATTCTGCCTGCGGCGGGGGCGCCCGCGCCGATAACTTCCCAATTCCAGATTTTCACGTACGTTGAGATTGGGAAAAACGCGGCGACCTTCCGGCACATGCACCAGGCCTGCTTCGACCATGGCCGCCGCATCATGACCCGTGGTCTCGACACCCTCGAAACGCACGTGGCCATTCCAAGGCGGCATCAGTCCGCTCAGCACGCGGTTGAGTGTGGATTTGCCGGCACCATTGGCACCCAGGACGGCGATCACCTCGCCCGAAGCGACATGGAGGCTGAGGCCGCGTAGCACCGGCACCACGCCATAACCAGCTTCCAGCCGGTCTACCTCAAGGAGCATGGCGCGCCTCCAGCCGGCTTTGCACACGCGCTGCAGCACCGTGACCGAGATAGGCTTCGATCACCTGAGGATCGCTGGCGATTTCGGCGGTGGTGCCGGAAGCGATGATACGGCCGTTGTTGAGAACGTAAGCACGTTCAGCGAGGCTGACGACGGCTTGCATGACGTGTTCGATCAGCAAAATGGTCACGCCACTGCCACGGATCGCCTGGATGACCGGTACGATTTCGGACACTTCCATTGGGTTGAGGCCGGCCATTACTTCATCAAGCAAAAGCAGTTTGGGATCGGTGGCCAGGGCGCGGGCCAATTCGAGGCGCTTGCGTCCGGCAACGGTCAATGTGGCGGCTGGCTGATTGAGGCGCGGGCCGAGGCCGACCTTTTCCGCCACGTCTTCCGCTCGGGCGAGTGCCTGGCGTCGGGATGCATGGTGGAGGTGCGCGCCGACGGCGATATTCTCGCGCACGGTCAAGGCGCCAAAGGGCTGGACGATTTGGAACGTCCGCACGAGCCCGCGGGCGCAGATGACGTGAGGCGGCAAGCTCGTGATGTCGCGGCCGGCCAATCGCACATTGCCGCTATCCGGCCGCACGAAGCCGGCGATGGCCGCGAATAATGTCGTCTTGCCGGCACCGTTGGGACCGAGCAGGGCGACGATCTCGTTTTCATATACGTCAAGCGACGCGGTGTTCACTGCTTGGATGCCGCCAAACCGTTTGCTCAGCTCGCGCACTTCAAGCATGGGCGCGCTCCGAAGAGCGTCGAGCCATGCGGCGAGACAACAGACCGGTTATACCATTTGGCAGGAAGCGCAGAGCCAGAATGAGCAGGAGGCCATAAAAGGCGAGGTTGAGTCCCGGGGCATTGCCAGTCACTTGTTTGGCCGCTTCGCCCAGAGCGTGCAGAACCACCGCGCCGAACAGGGGACCGAACATCGTTCCCATACCGCCAATGATCGAGACCAAGAGGGCTTCGATCGACATGGCGGGACCGAAAGCCAGGTGGCTGTCGACGAAGAGGAAATTTTGCACGTAGAAGACGCCGACGGTGGCCGCCATCGCGCCCGAGAGGGTAATGGCGAAGACCTTGGTGCGGATGAGATTGATGCCGAGGGCCTGAGCCGCATCCTCGTTTTCGCGGACGGCCATCAACCGCGCGCCGAAACGGGAATTTTCAAGCCACCAAGCAATCAAGGCACCGATTACCACGAGGGTCCAGGCGATGACGTAGAAAATCCGCCGATCCTCGAATTGAAAGTTGGCCGCTCCGCGCGCCAGTGGCACCAGCATGCCAAAGCCGCTGCCGGTATAGTCGAAAGAGGAAATGAGGATACGGGCGACTTCGGCGAAGGCGAGCGTGACAAGAGCGAAATAGGCGCCGCGCAGCCGATAGCGAAAGACGAGGACACCTACCGCGCTGCCGACGATGGCGCCAAGCGCGATGGCGATGGCTCCAGCTGCATAAGCGTTGAGGCCATGACGGACCTGTAGGATGGCAGTGCCGAAAGCGCCAATGCCAAAGAACAGCGCATGGCCGAAGGAGAACTGGCCACCGTAGCCGCCTAGCACGTTCCACGCCTGGCCCAGGAAGGCGTACATCAGGACGAGCAGCCAGAACGACAGCCAAAATTCGGACTGAACGGCAAAGGGTACGCAGAAAAGCAATGCCAGCAAGACCGCACCTGTGATTTTGGCGGTCATGCGCGGGCTCCAAACAGTCCCATCGGACGAAACAGCAGGATGAGGATGAAAATGACGAAAATGCCGAGCTGGCCCAAGCTCTCGCCGAGATAAAGGCCGCCGAGGGATTCGACGATGCCAAGCAGGAGCCCGGCACTCAGCGCACCGACGAAACTGCCCATGCCGCCGAGCACGACTGTCGTGAAGGCGACAAGCACGAAGGCATAGCCGACCTGGGGCGTGACATAGAATGTCGGCAGGAGAAAGCAGGCCGCGGCGGCCACTGCTGCCGTGCCGATGCCAAACGTCATGGCATAAACATGCTCGACGCGAATGCCGACCAGGCGCGCGCCATCACGTTCTCGCGCCACGGCCCGGATCGCTCGGCCCAGATCGGTGAAGGTTATCAACGCCCACAAGAGGGCGGCAAAAGCGAGGGCACCAAAAAAGGCGATGACCTTCGGCAGCGGGATGAAGGCAAAACCCAGGTCGACCACCTCAAACGCATACCAAGTGTCGATGGTGCGTGTCGTCGATGTCCACAGCCAGAGCGCGAGATTGTCGATGATGATGGCAAGGCCCAGGGTGACAAGGAGAATATTCTCATCACGCCCATGACTGGTTGGTTGGATGACGAAGCGTTGCAGGCCATAACCCAGAACGAAAAAGGCCGGCACCAAGATCAGCACCGCTACATAGGGATCGATGCCGGCCAGAGTATAAAGAAAGAAGGCCGCATAGAGCGCCAGCATCAATAGGCTGCCGTGCGCGAAATTGATAATGTGCAATACGCCATAGATCAGCGTCAGTCCGAGTGCGATGAGGGCGTAAATCGCCCCCGTCGTCACTCCGTTCAGCACGGCGGGTAAAAGCAGACTGAAATTGACCATTGTTGAACGCCGCGCGAAACGTCCGATCAGCCGTTTTGCGGGATCGGAAAAACGGTCTTCGCTGAGGCGAATTCGTTGGGATAGATGACCTCGATATTGCCTTTGAGGATCTGCGTATTGGCCGGTTGTGCACCCTCGTTCTGGCCATTAACGAATTTCGTCGGGCCATAAGGCATGATGTGGTCATTATAGGTCGAGGAGGCGAGTGCGCTGGTGATCTTGGCGCGATCGGGCGCGGCCGCACGCTCAAGTGCGTCGGCAAGCACGCGCATGCAAGAATAATTCAGCATCACTTCATAAGTCAGGTCCCAACCCTTCTCAGCGACTTTCTTCGCAAAGGCTTTCGACAGTTCCTTGGTCGGATTGTACCAGTGGTTGCAGTCCATCATATATTCGGCGGCATCAGGGTATTGCTTGGCGAAAGCGACATTCGATGCCGCGCCTCCGAGCAGCGCGTAATTGGCCACTTTCGGCCGCACACGCTGCTGCCGCAGCGTGCGGGCCATCAGAATGAAGTCGTTCTTGTAGTTCGACGGTATGATGAGATCAGGATTGGCTTGCCTAATCTGCAGCGCGATGTTGGTGAAATCGCGTTGCGGGGTGGGGTGGCTCAGGGTCTGGAGCACCTGAATGCCAAGCCCAGGCAGCTTTTCGTTGAGAAGCTTCGCCATGCCGGCGCCGAAAGCACCATCTTCATGGACGATGACGGCCGTCTTGGCCGGATTGCCCGCCGCCGCGTTGATCTTTTGGAGCGCTTCGAGCGCGAAGGACGTGACCTTGCCGAAGCCTGGCGCAAAGCGGAACGTATTCGGCAGGCCGCGTGTCACGATCTGATCGACGACGCCTACATCGACAAGATGAGGTAGATTGTGTTTTGCCGCCGCTTGGGTCGTCGCGAGCGCGATGCCGGATGCATAAGGTCCTTGGATGGCGAGAACGCCGGCTTCGGCGAGCCGATCGACCTCTGCAGCGCCAACCTCGGGCTTCGACTGGGCGTCCGCCAGAATGGCTTCGAGCTTCGCCCCGCCCATCGATTTGATGCCGCCGGCGGCGTTGATTTCTTCCAGCGCCAGCAGCGCACCCTTGCGGCTTTGCTCGCCCTCATAGGCCAAGCCTCCCGTCACCGGATGCAAAATACCGATTTTCAAGGTCTGGTTCTGTGCGCGCAGCACGGCTGGCATGCCGATGCTGGCGAGGCCGAGGCCGGCCGTTCCCGCCATCATTCGGCGCCGCGTGATTCGAAGGTTGTTGCCTGTGCTTCTGCTCATCGCCTTTTCCCCTTCTGCATTTTTGATTGCGTCGATCGCGGTTGTGGCTTCTTTCGTTTCATGCTCGTGGTCGAAGGTTCGGCTTCGAACCGGCCGTGGCCGGCGGTCTGATCGCGTGTCAGCGACATGCGGTATTCGAAGCGATCCGGACGATAGAGGATTTCGATATATTGGACCGGCTTGCCGTCCGTGTCCTTGACGCAGCGTTTCATCAAAAGGAGCGGTGCGCCGACACCGACCTTGAGGCGAGACGCTGTTAGAGTGTCGGCCAAGGTCGCGGTGATCGATTGTTCGGCCGTGCCGACGACCAAGCCGGCTCGCTCCAGAAGATCGATGAGTGCGGTTCGCTCCAGATCTTTCGCGCCGTAAGCGCGGCCGACCCGCTCGGGAACGTAGGTGGTCGATTGCGACAGCGGAGCGCCGTCGATGCTGCGCACGCGTACTGCCCGTTGCACCAGAGCGCCAGGATCGAGCGCCAGGGGAACGCGGGCAAAATCCGGTGGTTGGACATAACCGAACTCGATCACGTCGACCGAAGTTTCGCGGCCAATGGCATTCAGGCTTTCCAGCAGGCCGTCGATGCTGGCACTGATGGGCCGCGCGCCGATAAGAGCGGCGGCCTGGCCGGTTACCGTGGTGCCACGTCCGCGCACCCGCTCGACCAGGCTTTCGGTCGCCAATTCGTCCAAGGCGCGCTTGGCCGTGATACGGCTGACGCCAAAAGCTTCGGCAAGCTCGTTTTCGCTCGGCAAAACAGATCCGGCCGGGTGGGTGCCGCTGGCGATCCGGTCGCGCAAAATGACGTAAAGCCGGTGATAGAGCGGCATCGGCGAACGCTCGGCGAGAAAAGCCGAAGCGGCGGGAGATGCGATCGACGTGTCTAACTCACGGGGCTTCATACGCACTCCAGGAGAGCTATGATGGAGTTTAGCATGGAAAACACTTATTGCTATAGCTTTATAGCAACTTTAGGCTGAGCCCGTGCCGGCGACTATGGCCCGCTTTTGCGTTCGTCCGTCTGCTCGGTCACGACGATGGTCGCTGTCATGCCGGCGCTCAATGTAATGCCGGGCGGAATTTGGTCGATCGCAATGCGAACGGGAATGCGTTGCGCCAGACGCACCCAGCTAAATGTCGGATTGACGTTGGCCACCAGATCGCTGCCCAGGGCATTGTCGCGATCGGTGATGGCGCGTGCCATGCTTTCGACGTGGCCGCTCATCGCCGGCTCATAGGCCATCAGTCGGATGGAGACTTTGTCGCCAGCGCGGATGCGGCGCAGTTTGGTTTCTTCGAAGTAGCCGGCGACATAATAGGAGTCGCTGTCGACAATCGCCAGCATGGCACGCCCGGCGGTGGCATAGTCGCCCCGGCCCATCAGCAGATTGGTGACGTATCCGTTGACCGGCGTTCGCACCTCTGTCCGGGCCAGATTGAGTTTGGCAACCCTATAGGAGGCGACAGCCTGGTCATAAGCGGCCTGAGCCGCGAGCACCGCGGTGCGCGCCTGGTTGAGGGCTTCAGCCGAAATGGAGGCGGAACTCAGCTTTTCTCGCCGTTCGAGCTCCTCCTGCTTTTGGTCGAGCTGGCTTTTCGCGCCGGCTTGCGCCGCTTCGGCTTCAGAAAGGGCAAGCTGATAGCGGGCAGGATCGACGGTGAAGAGCACATCGCCGATTTTGACTTCCTGGTTGTCCTTGACGCGGATGTCGATCACCGCGCCGTTCACGTCGGGCGCTACCATGACGACATTGGCCCGGATGCGGCCGTCCCTCGTCCACGGGCTTTCCTCATATGTGCGCCACAGATACCAGCCCGCGCTAACCGCGGCGAGAGCGATCACAAGAGTTACCGGAATACGGATCCATGAACTGACACTGGGCATGGGTGGATCTCTCGTCGATATTAAAGTGTCGCGCCGACGAAGGCGCTGAGCAGAATGACGTACAAGGCGGTGTTGAACAGGGGCGGATGCCAGACAAATCGATAGAAGCCCGACCAATCGAGCAGGTACCGAATGATGTACCAGACGACGGCGGTTCCCAGGAGATAGCCGACCAGCGGTGGAAAATAGACACCGTCCAGATTTATTTCCTTGATCATGCCTCAACAGTCCCCATCGATGCGGCGGCGGGCAAGCGTTGCTCTGGCAGTCCGAAGAAGCCAGCATGTTGTCTTAAAGTTGTCTCGATGCCGTAGAGCGCTTCGGCCGTCTGGGTGAGTAAGTCATTTTCTGGCTGGGCCAGAACACGGTTCCGCGCCGCTTCGAGAAGGGACAGGGGCGATGGCATTTGTCCTTGCCGAGCCGCCTTGTCGAAACAATTCGCCAAGGCGGTGAGAGCTCTGTCTACAGCTCGGGCAGCCTGCGTCGGCAACAGCAGGCGATTTCGTCTGAGGGCCAGAATATTCAAACCGATCCTGAGGCTGGCGAGCCCGCCTTGCATGGCCGCTCTCTGATCGGCGATGCGAGGGTCGAGCCGCATCAGCAGCGCATTGATCCGATCGAACATGCGACTTTCGAAATTGGTGCGGGATTCCGGTATCTGCCGGTTTGCGACCCGTGCTAGATCGACTCGGGTCCCGCGCATCAGGCGTTGCACGATCCACCCCGATCCCAGCGGACGCAGCAGCGCCAATGCCAAAGCGCCGATACCGATACCGGCCATATAGCCGAAGAAGTTGTTCAGGAAAGCGGCGAAATCATAGCTCATCTGGTTCGACACGCTCATCAGGCCGCCACCGATGAAGATTGCGGGGATGATGAAGGGAATAGCGGTTGGAGCAGTGAGGAAGATGCCACAAATGAGATAGAAGGGCGCCAATGCGACGACCAGCGCCGGAAAGGTGCTGAGCGGCGGTAACAGAACAAAAAGATAGAAAGCGGCGATGACGGCGCCGACCACGCTGACCTTCAGGAAAGTCATGGCCGCTGCCGCAGGATCGTCGCGCGCGCTCATGATCGCGCACATGACGCCGGCAAAAGTGACAGCCGCAGGGCCGTTCGGCCAAGCGGTTTGAATCCAGAATGCGCTGGCGATTAGGACGGTAATGGTGGAGATGGCGCCACCGATCAATGCGAACATCGTATCGCGATAGGGTTGAAAGGATGGTGCCGCGCCATCGCCGGGGAGGCGAACATTGGCGGCAATATGGGTTCGTATCCAAACGATCTCCTGCCACATCGCCACGATGTCGTTGAGACGCAGGAGAATGCTGCGTGTCAGAAAGCTTTGCGGATCGCTTCTCAGAGCATGGGCCGGCGGCAGATGGGCTTGGATATCAGCGGCCAGAGAGGCTTCCAGATCGGTTTCCCGTTGGGACTGTTCCGGCGTTGCGGCATTGGCTGTTTCCGTGACGTGGGTGACCACGCGTTCCAGCAGCGGTCGCAGTTTTTCTGCCGCTGCCGGCTGGTCACGCTGCAAGATGGCGAACCGATCGTAGACCGCGACGAGCAAAGCGAGCAGCGACAGCAATTTGCCCTGAAATTGGCGAATGGCGGAATCGATCACGCGGATTGTTGGTGTATCGAGGGCCGCGAATATGCGCAGCGAACCGAGAGCGAGGATCGACGATATGATCTGGCGTCGATCGGCCAGGCCCTTGGTTTCGCCCTCCTGTCCGCGCAGGGCGTCGGAAACCCACTGCGCCATCGTCGGGAGCGTGGTGGCGAGGGCCTTGCGCAATGCGTCGCCGGCGCGGCGGGGAAAGACGACGTGGTGCATCAGTGCGGCGCAGGTGATGCCGAGAGTAATCTCAAGGCAGCGCGCGACGGCAAAGTCAAAGGCGGTGGCAGGCGCCAGCGCCGCGGGGAGGCCGATGATGGCGGCGGAATAGCCAGCTAGCATGCCGGTATAGGCCTGCGGCGCGTCGCGTAGATAAATGGTGATGAACGTGCCTGCGCCGATCCAAAGAGCTAGAACCAGACAGAACAATTCTGGCGCATTGGAAAAAAGCGCCACGAAAACCAGCGACATGACGGCGCCGATCAGCGTTCCGAGAACCCGAAAGATGGATTTGGCCAACACCATCCCCGCCAAAGGCTGGGAGACAATGTAGACCGTCGTCAGTGCCCAGCTTGGTTGGGAGAGATTGAGATGGAAGGCGATGAACAGCGCCAGCATCGCGGCGGCGAACGTTTTGACGGAAAACAAGGCGTCGCGCCACGTGAATTGCTGGATGATTTTCAGCATGGGCGGCCGCCATCTAAAGATGTCGGCCGTAAACAGTGCGCTATGTGAATGAATGCATTCACGTCGATCATGTTCCCATTGGCAAAGTGCTGTGTTTCAACTGCCTTTGCGTTTCATAAACTCGTTCGGTTCGCCACTGAGTGTCAGCAACCAATCGATAAAGCGTCGTGTCGGAATTGAGACGGACTTCAAGGTTGGCCAGACGAGGTAAAAGGACGAGCCGGTCTGCACTGGCCGCTTGAACGGGCGCACCAGCCGCCCTGAGGCCAGCTCATCCTGCAATATGTCGATTTGTCCGATGGCAAGGCCAAGGCCATCGCGTGCAGCTCCGTAGGCCAGCAATGAGCTTTCAAAGCTCATACCGGCGCTATCGGGCAAGGAGACCCCGGCCGCGTCCGCCCAAAGATCCCATTCCCGCCGCCGATATTTGGCGTGCAGCAGCATGGCTCGGGACAGATCCGATGGTTTGCGGAAGCCGTCGAAGCGTTCCGCATATTCCGGACTGCAGACCACGTCGATCGTTTCGTCGAAGAGCTTGCGGCAGCGCGTTTCGCTCCATGTACCCTGGCCGAGCTGGAAGGCGAGATCGAGATGGGTGCCGCGAAAATCGAGCGGCTGGACGCTCGTGTCGAGCCGAACCGAATATCCTGGATGGCTGTCGTAGAATCCTTTCAAGCGGGGCAGCAGCCAATAATGCACCAGAGTCGGATAGATCCGCATATGCACGATCGTCTCGCTCTCGTTGTGCAAAACGCGCTGGGTCGCCAGTTCCAGATCGTGGAATAAGCCGACGATCTCCCGGCTGAACGAGCGACCGACATCGGTGAGCTTCACCGAGCGGGCCCGGCGTTCGAAGAGTTTGACGCCCAGATAATTTTCCAGGATCGAAATCTGTCGGCTGATGGCGACCTGGCTGATGCCCATATGGTTCGCAGCGGCCGTGAACGTGTTGTATTGCGCTGCAATAGCAAAGGCCCTGAGCGGGTTCAGCGGCAGGTTCCTGTACTGTTCAGCCATAATTTTTTGTTTCCCATACGAGACTAGAGGCGGCGTTATCGTCCACGCGTTCTTCGGCCAGACTCAACCATAGACCAATCGGGAGCGAGCCGGGGAGCGGATGGATTTCAAACTCACGCAGGAACAGCAGATTTTTTATGATTCCATCAGGAAATTTGCCTTGTCCGAACTGGCCGAGGGTGCGATAGCCCGGGCCAATGCTAAGGAATATCCCTGGGATGTGGCGCGGAAATTTGCCGGTATGGGGTTGCTCGGGATCGCTTTTCCCGAAAAAGACGGCGGCGCCGGTGGGTCTCTGGTGGATTCGGTCCTGGCCATTCGCGCTGTGGCCGAGGTGTGCCCCAAGTCTGGCGATGTGATTCAGGCAGGTAATTTCGGCCCGATCCGGACCTTCGTGGAATATGCGACGGCTGAGCAGAAGGCGCGGTTTCTGCCGGATATTCTGGCTGGAAAGGCGCTGATCTCGCTGGGCATGTCCGAGCCAGAAGCCGGATCGGCAGTGACCGAGCTGATGACGTCGCTGACCCCGGATGGCGATGGCTGGCGCCTCAACGGCACCAAGATTTTCGGCACGAACAGCGTCGAGGCCGGGGTCTATTTGGTCTATGCACGCTTCGGCCCTGGCACGAACGGGATCGGCTCGGTTCTGGTCGAGCGTGGCATGGAAGGCTTTACCATCGGCAAGGCGTCGGATTTCATGAACGGCGAGTCTTGGTCGACGCTCTTCTTTGACAATGTCTTCATCCCGAAGAAAAACATTCTGCTGGGCGAGGGCGGTTTCAAGAAGCAGATCAGCGGTTTCAACGTCGAACGTCTAGGCAATTCTGCGCGCGCCGTGGCGGTGGGGCGCCATGCTTTCAATCTGGCGCGCGAGCACGCTTTGGTGCGCAAGCAGTTCGGCCGTCCTTTGGCTGAATTCCAGGGCTTGCAGTGGAAATTCGCCGATATGGAGCTGAAGCTGAGTGGCGCGGAGCTGCTGCTGATGCGAGCGGCGGTGAATGCGCAGGACGCGCCGAATGGTCTGCCTTCAGCTCAGGATACGGCCTTGGCCAAACTGGCCTGTAACGAAGCCGGCTTTTTCGCCGCCAACGAAGCTGTGCAGATCATGGGCGGCCTGGGCTTTTCCGAGGAAAGTACGGCGCAATATTGCCTGCGGCGCACGCGTGGCTGGATGATCGCCGGTGGCTCGCTTGAAATCCTGCGCAATCGTATTGCCGAAGGTATTTTCGACCGTCGCTTTGACCAGCGGAGGCGCGGCGACAAGTGACGCGCTACGACGATGCAACACTGCGCAAGGCGCTGATCGCACCAGATAGCGTGGCGCTGGTCGGCGTTTCCGGATCGGCGGGAAAGCTGACCGCTCGGCCGCTGGAGTTTTTGCAACGCAGTGGCTGGCGTGGGCAAATCTATCCGGTCAATCCGACCCGTGATGAGATCGCAGGACTGAAGGCTTACAAACGTGTCAGCGACATTCCCGGTGGCGTCGATCACGCCTATATTCTGGTGAATGCCGAGCCGGCGCTTGAAGCGCTGGAGGATTGCGCCAAAGCCGGTGTCAAAGTCGTCTCCATTCTGGCCGACGGTTTCGCCGAGTCCGGCGCGGAAGGCTTGGAGCGGCAAAAGCGATTGATGCAGATTGCCGAAGCGGCGGGCATGCTGATTGTCGGGCCGAATTCGACCGGCATCGTCGCTACCACGCAGGACTTCATCTGCACGACGAATGCCGCTTTCGGCGCTCGTGACATTGCTAAGGGTCGGCTCGCCGTCCTCTCGCAAAGCGGTAGCGTCATCGGCACGATGCTGTCGCGCGGGCAAGCACAGGGCACGGGCTTTTCTGTCTTGATCTCGACGGGCAACGAAGCGGGAGCCGGCGTTGGTCGCTTGGGCCAGTTGCTGCTGGACGATCCTGACACGGATGGTTTTATTCTCTTTCTTGAGACCATTCGCGATCGGACGGCGCTTACCGATTTCGCCCGTGGTGCGCAGGCGCGCGGCAAGCCGATCGTGGCTTATATGATTGGGCGCAGCGCCGAAGGACAGGCACTGTCGGTTTCCCATACCGGCGCATTGACCGGCTCAGCACGTTCGGTATCGGCTTTCCTGCGTTCGGTTGGTATTCGCGAGGTTGAAGCCTTCGAAACCCTGATCGCGGCACCACGAACCTTGTCGCGTGTCGCGCCTGTGCCATCGCGTCCGCGCGCGGTGACCGTGGTCTCGACGACAGGTGGCGGCGGCGCCATGGTGGTCGATCAACTGGCCTTGCGCGGTGTGCCTATCGCGGGCATTTCGGAATCATCTCGTGCCTCTTTGTCGGCTCAAGGCATCCCACTCGGCCACGGCAAATTGGTGGACGTGACGCTGGCCGGTGCGCGCTACGACGCGATGAAGGCGGTGATCGGCACACTTTCGGCCGATCCTGCCACAGGAATGTTGCTGGTGGTGATCGGATCGTCGGCGCAATTCAATCCGGAATTGGCGGTGGCGCCGATCATTGATGCCCGTGCGGAATCAGCGCCCGATGCCGCGCCGATCTTGGCTTTCCCGCTGCCGCATGCGCCGGAAAGTCTCGCGATGCTGGATGCCGGTGGCGTGCCGGCTTTCCGCAGTGTCGAGACCTGCGCGGAAACGATCGCCATGCTGTTCGATGCGCCGGCTAAAACGAACGCAAATGCCGAAATGACGTTGCCGCCGTCAGTAGCGAAGCTGATCGATACGCTCGGTCCTGGCACTCAAGATGAGGTCACGTCCGCGCGTGTGATGCAGGAGCTTGGTGTCGCGACGCCGGTCTCTGTCGTTCTCGATCCGAAACTGCCCGTGCCTGAAGGCATCGTGGTGCCGTTTCCCGTCGTGGCTAAACTGGTTTCATCCGATCTGCCGCACAAGACTGAAGCCGGTGCGATCCACGTGGGTATCAAGGATCGAGCCGAGTTGATCACCGCGATCACGGCGATGAAGGCCGCGGCACAGGTACATCGGCCAGGTTATCGTCTCGCGGGCATCCTCGTGCAACAGATGTGTACGGGATTGGGCGAAGCGCTTGTCGGCCTCACACGTGATCCGGTGGCGGGCCCGATGATCACCGTCGCGATGGGCGGAGTGATGACGGAAATCTATCGCGACAGTGCCGTTCGTCCGGCACCGATCGATCTTGCAACGGCTCGTGCCATGATCGCCGAGGTCAAGGGCTTCGCTTTGCTTTCGGGTTATCGCAATCGGCCGAAAGGTGATCTCGAAGCGCTGGCGCGCGCCATTGCCGCGGTCTCGCGGCTCGCGAATTCGGGTCGTATCGAAGAAGCGGAAATCAATCCGATCCTTGTTCGGCCCGAGGGGGAGGGCGTCGTCATGTTGGATGCCCTTTTGCACGTGGGAAGGGATTCCTGAAGCGCGCGGCCGGTCCGAAGAAGCGGGCCGGACACATCTGAACGCGCAGCAGATGGAGGGAGGCGAATATGGTCGTAAAAGATATCCGAGATTTGCTCGGCGGAGGGGTGCTGATCGCCATCGGCGTCATGGCCGGTTTGGCGGCGAAGAGTTATGGAATTGGTAGTCCGACAGCTGCGGAACCAGGCTTCTTTCCTGTCATTCTTTCAAGTCTTCTGACGTTGATTGGACTTGGCGTGTCTGTCTCGGGTTTGGATTTTTCCGGCAAAGCTCCAAAGGGTGAGCCCCTGCGTTTCGATGCTTGGCATTTATGGTGTCTGGTGGTCATCGCCGGTGGCTTCGCTTTGTTCGGCCTGCTGTTGCCGCTGGTCGGGCTGTTCGTCTCCTGCGCTGTCACCATCACGTTGGTCGGTTTTGGCTCGCGCTTGCTGAGCCTGCAGGGCGCCCTTGCAACCGCCTTCATCTTGTCGATCACGGCCGTGGTGCTGTTTCGTTATCTGCTGGACCTTCAGGTGCCGGCCTGGCCCTGGGGAGGCTAGGTAAATGTGGGACAATATTGCCCTTGGTTTCGGCGCGGCCGGAACGCTCGTCAATCTCGGCTATGCTCTTATAGGAGCCTTGCTGGGTACGCTGATCGGCGTGTTGCCTGGGCTTGGCCCGCTGGCGACGATCGCGATCCTCTTGCCCTTCACCTATGGATTGGAGCCGCTTTCGGCGCTGATCATGCTGGCGGGGATCTATTATGGCTCGGCCTATGGTGGATCGACCACTGCCATTCTCATGAGCCTGCCGGGAGAGACCTCGTCGACCGTGACGGTTCTCGATGGCTATCAGATGGCGCGCAAGGGCCGGGCGGGTGTGGCGATTGCAACCGCTGCGATCGGCTCTTTTGTGGCCGGCAGTTTCGGCACGCTGCTTCTTGCCGCTTTTGCGGAACCGCTCACGCGCGTGGCGATTGGCTTTGGTCCGCGAGACTATTTCGCTTTGATGACGCTCGGGCTCATCGGCGCGGTGTCATTGGCATCGGGATCGATGTTGAAGGCTGTCGGCATGGTGGTGCTCGGCCTGCTGCTTGGTCTGGCCGGCACGGACTCCAGCACCGGCACGCAGCGGTTCACCCTGGGGCTGGTTCAATTGTGGGACGGTATCGATTTTATCGTTCTGGCGGTGGGGCTCTTCGCTTTCGGTGAAATCTATTCGACCTTGGCGAGCCGCGAAGTGCCGGATGCCAAGACGAATCCAATAAACGGCTTGTGGCCGAGCCGGGAAGATTTCAAGCGGATGGCTGCGCCGATCCTGCGTGGCACGGGCATAGGGTCGCTTCTGGGTGTACTGCCCGGTGCCGGTATTTCGATGTCGTCCTTCATTGCCTACAGCGTCGAGAAGCGTGTTTCGCGTCATCCTGAGCAATTCGGCAGGGCGCCATCGAGGGCGTGGCGGGACCGGAATCGGCTAACAATGCGGCTGCGCAGACGGCTTTCATTCCGACTTTGACCTTGGGCATCCCCGGTAGCCCGGTAATGGCGCTAATTCTTGGAGCCTTGATGATCCACAACATCCAGCCAGGGCCGAATGTGATGACCTCACGCCCGGAACTGTTTTGGGGGCTCATTGCATCCATGTGGATCGGCAATTTGATGCTGGTGCTTTTGAACCTGCCGCTGGTGGGCATTTGGGTGAAGCTGCTCAGCGTGCCCTATCGTCTGCTGTTTCCTGGCATTGTGATGTTTAGCTGTATCGGTGTTTATGCCTCCGGTTTCGCTTCGTTCGATCTCTATCTGACGGCCGTTTTCGGCATCTTCGGCGTGCTTCTGAAAATCCTCAAATTCGAGCCGGCACCGCTCGTATTGGGTTTCGTTCTAGGGCCGATGCTCGAAGAAAGTTTCAACCGGGCGCTCGTTCTGTCCGATGGCTCGTTGATGACCTTCATCAACAGTCCGTTGCCGGCGATCATGCTAGGCTTGGCGGTCGTTCTGATGCTGCTCATGGTCTTACCGCGTTTCCGCGCCAATCGTGAGGAAATGTTCGCGGACGAATAATGAGAAGCGTGTATCGAACGACGATGGTGTGGCTTGGTTTGTCCTGGCCGCGCCATTTTCATTTAGAGGCATTCGAGACTATGTGGACGCATTGTCTTTATGACTAGCGGTCTTCTCTTCGCTCGAAAATGTTCTAGGAAAAGGCATGCATTGCACTGTCTCATATTCGACGTCGGAGAAACCATGGCTCATTCTGGTGCATGGAATGCTGACCAATGCTCGCCATTGGGCGCTCAACCGCGAGCGTTTGAGCCGTGCATTCAATTTGGTTTTGGTTGATCTGCCGGGTCATGGTCGCAGTGGTGCTCCGGCCAATCCTGAAGATATCACCGTGGAGCGGCTTGTAGAGCTGCTGGACGAGACGCGTCGCGGACTCGGCATCGCGCGCTGGTATCTGTGCGGTCAGAGTTTTGGTGCGGGCCTGACGCTGCGTTATGCATTGGATCATCCCGAGCGCGTGATCGCCCAGGCCTTTACTAACGCGCGAACCGTCTATCGTGAAGCCGATGCTCCGCGAGAGCTGGAGGTACGTGCTGAACGCCTGGCGAGGCTGCGCCGCGATGGGGCGCGGGCGTTGCGAACCGAGCATTTCCATCCGCGGTTTGCCAGACGCTTTCCCGCCGACCTGCGGGAGGCGTTGAGCAAGGATGCCGATCGGATCGATCCGTCGAGTTATATCCGGCTGATTGGGGACATTGGGCCTGCATTGTCCTTGAATGGTGTGGGCGGGTCCGTGCCAAAAGTGCCTACATTATTGGTCAACGGCCGACATGAACGGGCCTTCCAGGCCTGCCGTGCCACGTTGGCTAAGGTTTGGCCGAGCTTGGAAATCGCCGATATCGACGGGGGGCATTCGGTCAACATTGAAAATGCAGCCGGATTCGATGCGGCTCTGCTAGATTTCTTCGCCCGTCACCCGTCGTAGTCCTATCCAGCCATAATCAAACGTTTGGCATGGGTGAGAGCAGCCAAGTTGAGACCGCCTAGCGGGCGCTTTATTTTTCACCACTAGAGGAAAGGGGAGGCCGGGCTCTGGATGCCCTGCCGATCAAGGAGGCTCATGAACAAGATCGAGAGATCGCCGCTTCAGGTGTGGCAAGATCATTTGCGCGCCGAGGAACTCGCCTATCAATTCAGTCCCGATACCAACAAGGCGGTTTTCTATCCGCGTCTTGTCTGCCCCCATGGCGGCAAAGCGCCGCTGGAATGGCGGATCAGCGCCGGGCGCGGCACGGTCTATTCGATCTCGCGTGTCTATCCGATCAAGGGTGAGCCCTATCCGGTCGCACTGATCGATTTAGACGAAGGTTTCCGCATGATGTCGACGGTCGAAGGTGCAGCGGGTGAGCCGGAAGAAATCGGCCGTCGCGTACGCGTCACCTTCCGCGCCGTGACAGGTGAAGCCGACAAATTGCCGCCACCCCTCCCAGTCTTTGTTTGGGAGGATGCATGATGACGAATTTCCCTAAGCGTGGCGGCAGCGCCATTGTCGGCGTGGCGGAAAGCGATCTTGGTGTTGTCGCTCCAGGCACGGCACCGCTTGATCTGATGGGCCAGGCGATCCAAAGCGCACTCGCCGACTGCGGTCTGACGTTGGGTGATGTCGATGGGCTTTTCGCTGCGGCAAGCCAATTGCGTATGCCGACATTGTCGCTGTGTGAATATCTCGGCATTCAGCCGCGCTATATGGACTCGAGCTATATCGGCGGTGCGTCATTCCAGAGTCTCGCGGCGCATGCGGCGTTGGCACTCGAAGCCGGGCTCTGTTCTGTCGCGGTCATTGCCTACGGCTCGACGCAGCGAAGCGCGCGCGGTTCCTTCGTGCCGCAACGCGATATCAACGAATATGATGCACCCTTCCGGCCGCGCCTGCCTGTTACAGGTTATGCCCTAGCGGCGGCGCGCCATATGCACCTTTACGGCACGACCCGCTCCGACTTGGCGGATATCGCCGTAGCGGCCCGCAACTGGGCGCAGCTCAATCCGAAGGCCTTCGATCGTCGGCCCTTAAGCATTGACGATGTTCTCAACGCACCGATGGTGAGTTCGCCGCTGGGCGTCAAGGACTGTTGCCTGGTGACGGACGGTGGTGCCGCGGTTGTTATGGTACGTGCCGATCGAGCGCAGGGCCTCCGCCAGAAGCCGGTCTATCTCTTGGGTTATGGGGAAGCTCAGGAGCACCACTCGATTTCGCAGATGGCTGACCTCACGGATACGGGTGCGGCGCGCTCTGGCGCGCAGGCCTATGCGATGGCGGGCCTCGTGGCGAAAGACATCGACGTGGTGCAGGTCTATGACGCCTTCACCATCACGACGCTTCTGTTTCTCGAAGATCTTGGCTTCTGCCCCAAGGGCGAGGGGGGGCGGTTCGTGCAAGGTGGCGCTATTGCACCAGGCGGCAAGTTGCCGGTGAACACGTCGGGTGGCGGACTGTCCTATTGCCATCCGGGCATGTTCGGTTTGTTCACCATGGTCGAAGCCGCACGGCAGTTGCGCGGCGAATGTGGTGAAAGACAAGTCGCCGATGCGCAGACGGCCATTGCCCATGGCAATGGCGGCGTTCTGGCCGGACAGGCCACCTTGATCTTCGGTACTTCATCAACTCTCTGACGGAACGAAAAGCAAAATGACCGCGAAATTTCTGCAAGGTAAAGTCATCCTCATCACCGGCGCCGGCCGTGGCGTCGGCCGTGAAATTGCCCTGTGTGCTGCGCGCGAAGGCGCCAAAGTCGTCGTCAATGATCTCGGCGCTTCGCTGAACGGTGAAGGGCAAGATGCGAGCCCGGCTCAGGAAGTCGTTGAACTGATCAAGGCGCAGGGCGGTGAGGCGATCATCAACGGTGACAGCGTTGCCACGGCTGAAGGCGCGCTGAGCATGGTCAAAGCCGCGACTTCGAATTTCGGTCGCATCGACGGCGCTGTGCACAGTGCTGGCATTCTACGCGACGTGATCTTTCATCGTATGACGCCAGATGACTTCGAAGCGGTGTTGCGCGTGCATCTCTTCGGGGCGTTCAACTTGTCCCATGCCTGCGCGCCTCACTTCAAGGCACAGGAAGGTGGCGCTTTCGTTTATATGACGTCGACGTCTGGCCTGATCGGCTCGTTCGGTCAGGCCAATTATGCTGCCGCCAAAATGGGGATCGTTGGCTTGTCGCGAGCCATCTCCTTTGACATGGCGAAGTTCAAAGTGCGTTCGAATTGTATAGCGCCGCACGCCTTCAGTCGCATGATCGAAACGATTCCCGGCAAGGATCCTGCCGCTATGGAACGCGAGATGGAAAAGCGCCGGACGAAAACGCGCGCCGATCAAATCGCGCCGCTGGCGGCCTTTCTGTGCTCAGATGCCGCTTCCGGGATCACCGGCCAGATCTTCGGCGCTCGCGGCAATGAGGTCTATCTCTACAGTCAGCCGCGTCCGGTGCGCACCATGCACAAGGACGATGGATGGACGGTCGAGGCCCTGGCCGAACGGCTGCCCATTGCCTGGGCTTCGGCCTTCACGCCGGCTGAACGCACCCGGGACGTGATCGGCTGGGATCCTATCTAAGGAGAAGATGCCGATGGCATTGAATGTCGACGCGCTTGAAACCTGGGCGTTTCCCCGGCTGGCGCAAGACTATACCGACAGGGATAGTCTGCTCTACGCGGTCTCGCTCGGCTTCGGTCAGGATCCGATCGATCCGGCACAACTGCCCTTCGTGTATGAGCGCGATCTCAAAGCGGTGCCGACCATGGCGGCGATCCTCTGCCATCCCGGTCGTTGGACGGCAGACCCGAAATTGGGTGTGACGCTGAGCAAGGTGGTGCATGGCGAGCAGCGCGTGTTCCTGCATCGCCCTTTGGCTCCTGCGGGCGGATTGTATGCGCGTGCCCGCGTGACTGCCGTCGAAGACAAGGGTGAAAGGGGCGCGGTGATTCATGCGGCGCGCACCATGTTCGATGCGAAGACGCATGAGCCGGTTGCCTCGGTATTGCATTCGACCTTCTGTCGGGTCGATGGCGGGTTTGGCCGCAGTTTTGGTCCAACGCCTGAGGCAACGCCTTGCCCAAACCGCGCGCCTGATCTCGTCATCGACGTGATCACGCGGCCGGAACAAGCCTTGCTCTATCGGTTGAACATCGATCGCAACCCTCTGCATGCTGATCCGGCCTATGCGGCCAAGGCTGGCTTCGATCGACCTATCTTGCACGGTCTGTGCACTTACGGGCTGGCAGTGCGGGCGCTATTGCCGACGGTGGCGGACAACGATCCTGCTGCGATCCGCTCGGTCGAATGTCGTTTTTCGCGGCCCGTTTTTCCAGGTGAAACGGTGCGCTTTCAGATCTGGAACGAGGGTACGCGTGCCCATTTCCGCGCCCGTATCGAAGCCCGCGATGTGACCGTACTGGATGCAGGACGTGCGCTTTTAGGCACGGGTCATGCGGCTCCCGATTACGCTTTGCTCACTGAGGAAACACCATGAGCCTGCCCGACAGTTTTCGCGGCCGCTTGCGACTTCCCATCGTTGCTTCGCCGATGTTCCTTGTCTCAGGGCATGAACTGGTGATTGCTCAGTGCAAGGCTGGCATCATCGGCTCATTTCCATCGCTCAATGCGCGGCCCGAAGCGGAATTGCAGGTCTGGCTGTCGACGATCCAGGAGGCTTTGGCGGCGCATGACGCCAGTCATCCGCGGGCTCCCGCGGCGCCTTATGCGGTGAATCTGATTTCAAACAAATCCAACGCGCGGTTTGAGCATGATGCGGCGGTTTGTGTTGAAAACAAAGTGCCGCTGTTGCTGACATCGCTGTCGCCGCCGGGCGATCTGGTGCGTGCGGTGCATGGCTACGGCGGATTGGTCTTTCACGATGTAACCACCGTGCGCCATGCTGAAAAGGCGCTGGAGCAGGGCGTCGACGGCTTGATCCTCGTCTGCAATGGCGCAGGTGGCCATGCAGGCACGGCCAATCCGTTCGCTTTCTATTCGGAGGTGCGGCGCTTCTATGACGGCATCATCGTTCTGGCGGGCGCCATCGGCACCGGCGGTAGCATTCATGCGGCGCTCAGTCTCGGCGCCGACATGGTTTATATAGGCAGCCGCTTCATTCCGGCGCAGGAAAGCCGTGCGCCTGATGATTATCGAGAGATGATTGTCGAGGCATCGCTGAAGGACGTGGTCTATACGCCCTTCTTCAGCGGTCTTCCCGCGAATTATCTACGGCAAAGCATTGTCGCCTCTGGGCTCGATCCGGAAGAAGTGGCGAGCGCCAACAAGGACAAAAGCCGCTATCAGGCCGGTGCTCGCACTTCGGCCAAGGCCTGGCGCGACATCCGGGGTGCGGGGCAAGGCATTGGGCTGATCGAGCGAGTCCAGTCTTTGGCTGAGATCGCCGATCAACTTGAACGCGAATGGGTCGAGGCAAGGGTTGCTGACGATGCGGCGCGCGTCGAGCGGGCTGCCTGGCTGCGGCAGGGAGGATACTGATGGGCATTCATCTCGATAAATCTGATGGCATCGGCCGCATCACTTTTGAAACGCCCGGGCGCCGCAACGCGCTATCGCCGGAAGAGCGCTATGAAATGGCGAACATGCTGCGCGATTTGCGCTTCGATCCCGACGTGCGGGTGGTGTTGCTGCGGGGCGCTGGCGAGGATTTTTGCGCGGGTGCCGATGTCTCACGCATGGGCAAGGACACGCAGAGCAGCGCCCGGGCCCGCATGCAGCGCGGTGTGGGTAGCGTCGCGCGCGAGCTGGCGGCGATGGAAAAGCCCTGCATTGCCGCGGTGCGCGGTGTTGCGGTTGGCTTCGGCTGGTCGGTGGCGCTGGGCTGCGACGTGGTGATTGCCTCGGAGACCGCACGTTTCTCGATGATTTTCGCCAAGCGCGGGCTGGCGCCCGATGGGGGCGCGATTCATTTTCTGATCCGGCATCTTGGTCAGCTACGGGCCAAGGATCTGGCCTTCTCCGCGCGTATCGTTGGGGCGGCAGAAGCCTATGATCTCGGCCTCGTCAGCCGTGTGGTGGCCAATGACCGCCTCGAGGCAGAGGTTGAGAATTATTGCAAGCAACTTCTCTCCATGCCGACCTTGGCGCTGGGCATGACGCGGCATCTGTTTGAAGTGGCCACCGCCACCGATCTCGACACCTATCTCGATGCTGAAGCCTATACCCAGTCTTTCCTCAACCAGAGCGAAGACTACAAAGAAGCGGTCAAGGCGTTCATGGAAAAGCGCCCTGGCGTTTATCACGGGCGTTGAGACACATGCCGGCCGAGACGCTCGCTGATTGGAACGCCATGGCGGAGACGGATTTCCGCCAGACGCTGCGCGATTTCATCGAGACGGAATGCCCGCCTGAGCTACGGGGCTATCCGCACCGCTTTCCCGCTCAAGTTTCCATGCCATGGTATAAAGCTTTACATCGACGGGGCTTCATCGCGCCTGGCTGGCCCGTGGAATACGGCGGTATGGGCCTTCGGCCCGAGCGGCATCTGATTTTCATTGAGGAGATGGAAGCGGCGGGAACGCCCTGGCTGCACGATGCGGGTGTACGCAATCTTGGGCCTGCCATCATCGCCTGGGGCAACGAAGCACAGAAAGCCCTCTATCTGCCCAAAATGCATGCCGGCGAACATATCTGGTGCCAAGGCTATTCCGAGCCATCGGCGGGTTCGGACCTCGCCAGCCTGCAATGCGATGGCCGCTTCGAAGGCGAGAACCTGATCATCAATGGGCAGAAGATCTGGACCACGTCGGCTCATGTCGCCACCCATATCTTCGCTTTGATCCGCACAGATCGCTTGGGGAAGAAGCAGGAGGGGATCAGTTTTGTTCTGATCGACATGAGCTTGCCCGGGATCACAGTACGTCCGATCGAAAACCTCTCAGGCCATCCGGATTTCTGTGAGGTTTTCTTCGACAATGTGAAGGTTGGCGTGGAGTGCATCCTCGGCGAGCCGAACAAGGGATGGGCGGTCGCGCGTTCACTTTTGGGATTTGAACGCATTTGGGCTGGGTCGCCGAAGCGTGCCTTCAAAGTATTGCTAATTCTACGCCAGCGGATGGAGGAGCGCGGATTGCTGACCAGCGACTATTGGCGCGACCGGCTGGCGCAAGCGATTTTCGATACTCAGGATGCGCAGGACATGTATGCCGGCTTCGCCGATCTGGTGCGTACTGATGGTGCGGTCGGCGTTGAAATCTCGGCCCTGAAAATATGGTCGACAAGCACGTTTCAGCGCTTATCGGAGCTATTGCTCGAGGTCGCCGGAACCGACGCCACGTTGGCGGGAGAAGGTGCTGAGGATCTGCTGGCGCCTTATTACGAAAGCCGTGCGCCGACGATCTTTGCCGGCACCAACGAAGTTCATCGCAACATCCTGGCGCGCTCCGTGCTGGGCCTTCCAAAATCTGCGTAGAGAGCCGTCATGACATCGGTCGACGCCGATACCCTTGTTCTTCTGCGTGACGCGGTTGGGAAACATGCGGCCCGTACCGCCGATGGCCGCGCAATTCGGGCACGACGCAACAGTCTGCCGGGCTATACGCCCGCAGAGCTGACAATCATGGTCGAGCAAGGTTGGCTTGCCATCGGCCTGCCCGAGGAGGCTGGCGGTCCTGGTCTCGGCGTGTCGGCTGCTGCGATTGTCGCCGAAGGTCTGGCTGGATGTTTCACCGCCGATCCATTCCACGGGCTGTTTCTTGCTGGGCGTATTCTCACCCAAGCCAAGGCAGATGTGGATTTGCTGGCTGCGTTTGCGGCGGGAGAGATTTTGCCAGCTCTTGCCTGGCAGGAACAGTCACAGAGTTTTCGTTCCCCGTTCTCGCCGGCAACGACACTATCGGCGGATTATACGCTGAACGGAAATAAAACTTATGTTGCTGGCGCCGCTGGAGCGACGCATTTCATCGTCAGCGCAGCTAGTTCTTCCGGGCTTGCGCTGGTTCTGACGAAAGCTGATGCAGCAGGCCTTTCTATCCATCACGATTTTCGTGCCGATGGCACGCCTATGGGGCAGCTTCACTTGGCTGCTAAGCCAGGGATCGTTCTGTGTGAAGGCGAGAAGGCGGAAGCTGCTCTACGAGCGGCGCTCGATGAGACCTCTGTGGTAATAGCGGCCGAACTTATGGGGCATGTTGACCAGATGATGGCGCTGGTCATCGAACATCTGAAGACACGGCATCAATTTGGCAAACCGATCGGTTCGTTTCAAGCACTGCAGCATCGTGCGGCTGACATGTTCGTGCAACAGCGTTTGGCGCGCGCTGTTCTCGATACGAATCTCTCGCGCATGGACGGGCTTGATGATGCCAGCGCTCGGGGCATGCTCGTGGCTCGTGTGCGGGCACGGCTTAACGACACCGCCCATTATATCGTCCGCGAAAGCATTCAGCTTTTTGGAGCGATGGGTATTACCGACGAAAACGACTTGAGCCTGCATGTGAAGCGCTGCCTCAGCTTGATCGGCTGGCTAGGCAACAGCGCCGAGCAGCGCGGCTACTACATGGATATGGCCGCTCCTCAAGGAGCAGGGCTGAATGGGAGATTTTGAAATGAATGCACAAACCAATCGCAACGCCAATCCGGGCGGCCTGGATGCGCTGTTTCGGCCGCGCAGCATCGCGGTCATCGGAGCTTCCGATGATTCACGCAAGATTGGTGGCCGCCCCATTCGATACATGCAGGAAGCGCAATCGACTGTGAAGGTCTATCCGGTCAATCCGACGCGCCCTCAGGTGCAGGGATTGAAAGCCTACCCGAGCGCCGCGGCAATTGGCGAACCGGTGGACCAGGCAATTATCGCCGTGCCTGCGCGTCAAGCGGAGGAGGCGGTCGCCGATGCCTGCGCGGCGGGCGTGCGCTCCATCGTCATGTTTACCGCTGGCTTTGCCGAGGCCGGCGAGGAAGGGGCGGCGGCGCAGGCGCGCATTCTCAAGATGATCCGGGACTCGGGCGCGCGGCTTCTAGGCCCGAATGCGATGGGCTCGTTCAACACGGCCGATCAGATTTTCTCGACCTTCTCGACGGCGATGGATCGTGGCACGCCAGCGGTTGGGCGTGTTGGCATGGTCAGCCAGAGCGGCGCGGTGGGTTCCTATCTGCAAAACCTTGTCATCAGCCGTGGCATGGCGATCTCAAAGTTCGTCGCGACGGGCAACGAAGCAGATGTGCAAGCGGCCGAATGCCTGGAGTGGATGGCACAGGATGCAGATACCGATGTGTTGATGCTCTATATGGAGGGTTGTCGCAATGGCCCGGCGTTGGTTCGCGCTTTGCGGACGGCTCGCCGCATGAAAAAGCCGGTCATCGTCTTCAAGGCTGGACGCACGGAAGCTGGACAGACGGTTGCTGCCTCACACACGGGGGCGCTCGCGGGTTCCGTGCAAGTATTCGACACGGTGTTGCGCGAAGCTGGTGCCTGGTCCTGCCAAACGTTGACCGAAATGGTCGATGTTACCTATGCATGTGCCCAGGGTCGTCTGCCGGTGGACAAGACCTTGGCGATCATCACAGTCTCGGGCGGTGTCGGCGTCATGTCGACCGATGCGGCAATGGAAGCGGGGATCGAATTGCCGCCGATCTCCAAAGCCACGCTGGCCGCCATTCAGGCCGAACTACCTCTGGCCGTTGGGCTCAATCCGGTGGATACAACGGCGCAGACCGTCGGCGATCGCACCATATTGACCCGCACGGTCGAGCGTGTGCTGCGCGATCGGCCTTTTGGTTCGGCCATGTTGTTTTTCTCCAACGTTGGTCGCAACGCGAAAGATATGGCTATTTTGGCCGAGCCCCTGGCAGCGCTGCGGGCGGAATTCTCGCAAATGCAGCTCGCGCTTTGCGTGCAGACGACGCCTGAATTCAAGCAGCAGCTCGAAGGTTTGGGTTATCTGATCTTCGAGGATCCGGCGTTCTGCGTGAAAGCGCTTGCGGCGGCTGCTGAGCTTTCGCTGCTGCGCGGCCTGCCTTTAGAGCTGCCTGACGTGCGAGAGATTGAACCCATTTCGCTACGCCAAAGCCCGGACGAGGCGCAATCGAAAGCGATCCTCGCGAAAGCTCGCCTGCCGTTCGCTGAGGAGCATGTCGCAGCGAGTGCCGACGAAGCGGTTGCCGCCGCCGAAGCGGTGGGTTATCCGGCGGTGATCAAGGTGCTGTCGGCGCAGATCGCGCATAAGTCCGAGGTCGGCGGTGTTGCTCTGAATCTAAAAGATGCAGCGGCCGTGCGCGAGGCTTTTGCACGCGTCATAGGCAATGCAGGGCAGGCTGAACCGGATGCCGACATTCGTGGCGTGACGGTGGCGCCCATGATTGTTGGCGGCGTCCAGACCATTATCGGGGCCCATCGTGACTCGACCTTTGGGCCGGTGGTGATGTTCGGTCTAGGCGGTATCTATACCGAGATCCTCAAGGATACTGTCTTGCGCACGGCCCCCGTCACGCGTGAGGCCGCGCTCGATATGATCCGTTCGATCCGGACGTTTTCCATTCTGGATGGCGCGCGCGGCCAGGAAAAAGCGGATCTGGATGCCATCGCCGATGCTATCGTCGCCGTGTCGCACTTCATTGCTGCGCAAGGTCCTGAAGTCGAAAGCGTCGAGATCAATCCGTTCATTGCCTTGCCAAAAGGCGGTTTCGGCGTCGATGCGCTCATCCATATCGGTCAGGCTTAAACGCTCCGCCATAACCTGAAATCACCTATTGGCAATTTCAGATCAGTTGCCCGGCTGGTTCCACCATGTACCAAGTCGGGCAACAGTCCGCTTTTGCGGATTGCGGCTCAATCGGCTTTGGGAGGAAGAGCTGAGACGGCTTCTGGCTTCAGAAATGCAACGGCAGGGCCGGCATTTCAGCCACACTAAAGGGGAGGGAATAAGATGAGGTTCGGATTCAGGGCATTGTTGCTGGCGTGCGGGCTGGCCATGGCGGGCGCGGGCTCGGTGCGCGCGGATATTGCTTCACAGTCGACGATCCAGATCGTCGTGCCGTTCAATCCAGGCGGGTCTACCGATCCTTTCGTGCGTTTCCTGGCTGAGGAGTTGCAGCGCAAGCTTGGAAAGCCTGTCATCGTCGTCAATAAACCCGGTGCAGGGGGCATTGTCGGCACCGCCGAAGTGGCACGAGGGCCTGCCACCGGTTCGACTCTGCTCTTCTCAAGCTCGTCCTTTTTGACGGGCGCGGCCTACAATCCCAAGGCCAACTACAATCCGGTCAAGGACTTCAAGACGATTTCGGTTTTGGGCTTCAATGAATTCATGATCATTGGCGCTCCAGTTTCGGGCGTGAACACGCTCGATGATCTGTTCGCGAAGAACAAGGCCGGGCGTGTCGTCATGTCGACGGCTGGCGTTGGTTCTTCCACGCATTTCGTCGGTCAGTTGGTGTCGAAGGAATTGGGGTTGAAGCCGCGCATTCTGCACATGAAGTCTTCTGGCGAGGCGATGCTCGAAGTCATTGCGGGACGAGCCGACTATTATGTGGGCTCAGTTGGCTCCTCGGCTCCCTATCTGAAAGGTGGACGCGGCAAGGCCGTGCTCTATTTGGGTGAAGGGCGTCGCCCGGAATTCCCGGACGTACCGTCGGCGGCCGAAAAGGGTTTCCCTCAGGTCGAGGCATCGCAATGGTTCGGCTTCTTCGCCCCTGCGGGCCTGAGCGATGCGGATGTCAATATGCTGAATCGGGCGGTATCGGAAATCATGACGTCCGAACGTGGCAAGCAAGTCGTCGCCGATCAAAGCGTCCGGTTTGAAGACTGGGATGCAAAACGCTTCCAAGATTATATGGATCGCGAGTTTGCCACCTGGCAGAAGCTCTATGCCGCCGGCATGCAATGAAAATTGGCTTGTGATTTGGTGCGTAGGCCAAAATCGTGGGGATGAGGGGGCCGAACAAGATCGGCGGCTAGAATGAGAGGAGATGCTTCGGGAACCGGCGTCGTCCCGCGCCATTCGAGATCGTGCCTCGACGATGCATTATTCGACTAAGCGTTCTATAACCTTGTCGATGAGATGCGGCGGGTCTCCCGCCATCGTTAAGGTCGGTTTTGGGCTGGGCGGGAGCGGGCGGTGAGCTTGAAAGAAAGTTTATCGATTAAACTGCGCGTGGCGCTCTGGGCGGTTGTCGCCGTTGGGTCGGCGGTTCTCCTGAGCCTTCATGGCGAGGCTGTGGGAATTTCTCGCACGATCGGGACCTATGTTTGGGCTGCGTTCATGATCGTTCTGATCGGCCTCTTGCTGGGGCCGGTCATGGCGCGGCACATTGGTGCGCGGAAGACGATGATTTTCTTTCTCGTATTATTGGCTGCCGCCATCGGTATTTATGCCTATGTCGTGATCATGACGGAGTTTGTCCTTAAGCACTGACGGAGAGGCTATTCATGGATCGGCTTTTGTTCTTCATCCTGCCGGTCGTTGCGGTTTGCATATTGGCTAGCGAGAGCGTTGCGGCGCCAAAGGTCGGTGGTGATGCTGATGCTCACGGCTGTTTAGCCTCGGCGGGTTACAGTTGGTGCCAAAAAACCAAACGATGCGAGCGGCCCTGGGAACTGGCACGGGCTCGCAAATTCAACAATTCGGCAACAGCGTTCCGAAGGTTTTGCGGCCCGAAATAGATGAGTCAGCTGGTCTCAGCAGGTGCCTTGGGCTGTCCACTTGCCTTGAGGCCGGCCACGAACAAATCCACAGCCACCTTTCGGCGACGTTCCTCGAATTCAGGATCAAGAGGGATCCCATATAGAACGTTCCGTTTGGTACTGCCGACAATGAGGTCGAGGAAGAGGCCGGCTGCCAGCTCTGGTTCGTCGATATGAATGCCGCATCGGTCGGCCGAGCGCCGGAACAGCACGGCCAGTGTTTGCACGGCTCGAGCCCAAGCTTCCTGGTGAGCGAGTTTGGCGAGTTCAGGGAACTGCTTGGCTTGGGCGGCTAGCATCCGTTGCACCAAAGCCGATTGAGGTTTCAAGGAGTGGCTCAGTAGATGCCGGCTGATCATATGCAGTGTCGCACAGAGATCCGCCGGATCATGTTCGTGCGAAGGGGCGGCGGCGGCAGCCATGGGCGCCAGCCAGGTCTCGATGCGCTCCCGCATGACCGCGGTGAAGAGTTCGGATTTGTCACGATAGCGCGCATAGATGGTCGGTTTGCCGACCCCGGCCTTTTCGGCCACGGCGTCGATCGATGTACCCTCGAATCCTCGCTCCATGAACATGGCAGCCGCGACCTCAAGCAGACGCGCATCGCGGCGTGCTGCTTCCTCTCGGGTCGGTCGGCCACCGCTGCCTCGTCGGGCCTGTTCGGGGGGCGGTCTGGTCAGTGTCATCTCTTTCATCGGTCTGATCCGTTTCTTTGGGCCGATAGCCTAGTCCATCACAGCCGCGTGGTCACTGCCACCGGCATTCTGTGCCGTGCGCAGCAGCAAGAGCAGGGGCGCAACGGCCAGGGTTAAGACCATCATCAGTTTGAAATCATCGATATAGCTGATGATGGAGGCTTGTTGCTGAACGAGCTGGTTGAGGGCTGCGCGCCCGCCTGCCGTCCAAGGGCTCAGATAATGCAGGATTGTACTGTTGTGGAACGCCGGATTGGTCGCAGTGATATGGGCGCTGATGGTCGCATGATTGATCTGGCCGTTGCGCACCAGCAGATAAGACAGAACCGATATGCCGATGCTGGAGCCGATATTGCGCGACAGATTGTAGAGACCGGTGGCATCGCCACGCTGTTCCGGCGAGATCGTGGCAAAAGTGACCACCGAGAGTGGAACGAACAGAAAGCCGAGGCCAGCGCCTTGCACGAAACCAGTCACGATCACCGTCCATTGCGAGACCGCTGGTGTCCACCCACTCATGTCGTACATCGCCCAGGCCGTGAGCAGCAGGCCGGTGAGGAGCAAAAGCCGGACGTCGACTTTGCCAACGAGCCGACCGACCAGAAACATGCAGAACATGGTGCCCAGGCCACGAGGGCCCATCACGAGGCCGGCGGTCACGACAGGGTAGCCCATGAGTGTCTGCAAATAGGGCGTCATCAGCGACATCGAGGCGTAATAGGTGAGGCCGACGATGAAGATGTAGAGCATGCCCAATGTGAAATTGCGGTCAAGGAAGAGGCGCGGATTGACGAATGAGCCTGTCTTCATCGTAAAGGTGTGAACGAGGAAAACATAGAAGGCGGCCGCGCAGACCGTCGCTTCCAGAATGATTTCGAAAGACGAGAACCAGTCGAGTTGCGAGCCACGATCCAGAAACACCTGTAAGGCAGCAATGGCGATGCTCAGGCTGCCGAAGCCGATCCAGTCGAGTTTGGTCTGCGCGTTTGCCTTGGTTTCGCTGATGAAGAACCAGACGCCGGCCAACGCCAGAATGCCGATGGGCAGATTGATATAGAACACCCAACGCCAGCTTATGTTTTCGGTCAGCCAGCCACCGATCACCGGGCCAAGCACGGGGCCGACCATGACCGAGACGCCGAACAGTGCCATAGCTGAGCCGCGTTCTTCCGCCGAATAAATGTCGAGCAGGATCGATTGCGACAGGGGAACGAGCGCCGCACCGAAAAAGCCTTGCAGAAGACGGGCGCCGACGATCTGAAACAGAGATTGCGACATGCCGCACAGCATGGACGCGATGACGAAACCGGCGATGGCCACCATCAAAACGTATTTTCGGCCGAACCGGCTGGCGAGAAAGCCCGATGGCGGGGTCATGATCGCCGCCGCGACGATGTAAGAGGTCAACACCCAGTTGATCTGGTCAGCGCTCGCCGACACGCTGCCTTGCATATAGGGTAGGGCGACGTTGGCAATCGTGGTGTCCAACGCCTGCATGACCACCGAGAGGATCAAGCACGCCGTGATCGCCGCGCGATTGGCAATGGACGCGCTGGCGGCAGCGCTAGCCATTGCTCGCTCCCGTATGGAACCAGCCGGTGAGGAAGTTAGGCAGACCACGGCTGTGACCGGTTTCGATGTTGACCTCGACGCTCATGCCAACGCGCAGCGGCGGCGCATCGGCTGGCGTTTCCACGCGAATACGCATGGGAATGCGCTGGACGACCTTAACCCAGTTGCCGCTGGTGTTTTCGGCCGGCAGTAGCGAGAAGCTGGAAGCCGAAGCCGGGCTAATGCTGTCGACCGTACCGGTCCAGGTCTTGCCAGGATAGGTATCGACGCCAATCGTCACCTTCTGGCCGGGTTCAACATAGGTCAGTTCGGTTTCCTTCGGATTGGCCTGCACCCAAACATGGTCGGTGGAGACGATGTTGAAGGCTGTGCTTGCGGCCGTGAGATATTGACCAGGCTGCAGCGCCGGAACGTTGGTGACAATGCCATTGTAGGGCGCATGAACGACCGTGTGGGCCAGTTCTCTGGCGGCTTCGTCACGCGCGGCTAGAGCATTCTTATAGCTGGGCAGTGTTTCGACGGGCGCATTCGGCGTGTCGTTCAAATTGGCGGAGACACCGGCGAGTTGCTGTTGCAGAGACGCGAGCTTCTGCTGCGACGTCTGCAACGTATTGCGCGATGCGTCATAGGTCGCGCGCGGCGTAAAACTATTGGTGAGGAGCTGTTGCTGACGATTGAAGTTGGCGGTGTTGAATTCAACGTCTTTCTGCGCTTGTTCCACCTGCACTTGCAGATCGCGATAATTGGTCTGTTGCGCGCGAAGCGTATTGCGCGTCATGTCGAGTTGCGCTTGCGCGCGATCGAGCGCCAGTTTGAACTGCTGGTCGTCGAGCTTAAAGAGCACGTCGCCCTTGGCGACCTTTTGATTGTCGTGCACGGTCACTTGACTGACGATGCCCGAGACATCGGTAGAAAGGCCAACCGTATCGGCCTGTACATAGGCGTTATCGGTCGACATCACGGCGCCGCCGGTGACGTAGAAATAACCGCCAGCGACAAGCATCACAGGCAGAAGAGCAAACAGCAGACGCCGCGTCGTCGAGCCTTTGGGCGCTTCGCCGTGTTTCACCGCGGGCTCCTCGGCAGGGGGCGGGGCAGCCGGCATCAAGTCATCGGGCCGCGCCTTGGCTTCCGGCTGGGCAACCTCATCGGCTGCCGGCAGATGGGCCTGTTGTGCAGTGCGCAGATGGCGAACATTGCTGATCTCGGTCGTGGTTTGGTCGTCGGAATCGAGGCCCGTCGTAGACATGGCAAGTCCCTTTATTGGAAAGTCCCTTTATTGCTCTTTCCGCTGGTCGTTCAGCAGCCCATGCCAAATCTACCGGCGCCCATCCTGCGAAGGCGTGGACATGGCCCGGTGGCGCGATGCTCGTCTCGTAGAACTATTTTAAAACGATACTGTATCGTTTTGTTTTTTTCAAGGCAGAAGCTAGGCTGTTGTGGTTCATGAATTTTCTATGTTTGGCTTATATATCATAATCTTAAATGGCCCCAGTTAGACGGCTTGACAGACTCCAATCTGATATTTCACAATAATTTCAGATTTGACCCGAAGCGGCGGAGCGCGGAATATCCATTTCTTAGCTTTGTCTTGACAGTACTCAGGAGCATCGGATGAGTTTCTCGGATCGTGATTTTCGCAATGCTCTGGGTCTGTTCGGCACGGGGGTCGCCATCGTCACCGCGGAGGTCGATGGGACATTGCTGGGTACGACGGTGAGTTCGTTCAATTCGGTGTCTTTGTCGCCGCCTTTGGTACTGTTCAGCTTGGCGCGCTCCGCCTTGGCGTATGGCCTGTGGACGAAGGCCGAGGCTTTCGCCGTGACCGTGCTGCGAGAAGAGCAGAATGAATTGTCCAATCGTTTCGCGCGCGCTGGCACCGACAAATGGGCGGGTCTGACACCGGCTCGGAGCGATACGGGAACACCTTATATCGCGGGTGGCTTGGTGAGTTTCTTCTGCGACACCCATGCAGTTCATGAAGGTGGCGATCATGACATTGTCGTCGGTCGCGTGACGTCCTTTCGCCGCGACGAAGGGGCACCGCTTCTCTTTTTCAGCGGCCGCTATCGTCGGCTTCAATCCGATCAGCCGATCGAGACGCCGGCTGATGCGGATCTCTGGCTCCACGGGTGGTGAGAACGTAGCGTTCGCAGTTGGTATTACGCGGTGCTGCTGCGCGCTTCGCGTCTGCGCCGGCGGACTTTAGCCAAGGCTTCGTCGGAATTGAGAATGAGCTGGCGAGCAACTTGCCTCGCTGTCTCAAGGGCTTCCGGATCGATGCCTTCAAACAGCGTATCATTCACCATACGGACCAAAGGCGATACATGAGCGATCGCTTCCTCGCCTTTCGTCGAGAGCGAGACATGCACGCTGCGCCTGTCGGCAGCATTTTGTCGCTTAAGCAGCAGGCCTTTGCGCTCAAGACGTCCTACTTCGGTGGTGACATGCGTGGAGGCGAGGGCCACATGCTCCGCCAGTTCCTTGATCGTGACACCTTCGGAATTCTGCCGATAGGCGACACCCATCAGCACGGCGAACTGGCTTGCCGTGAGCGACAGATCATTGCCAAAGGCATCGCGACAGGCGAGTAGGCGACTGGTGCATTGGACCATCGCATAGATGCTCTCGCGGAAGAGCCTGTCGGAGCCGTTGCGCAAATAATCGCTACGGGAAATCGTGAGCGGCGGCTTGTAGGCTTTGGCGGACATTTCTTTTCATTCCAGCACGGCGCAACCGAATCCGGCGGCAATCGATCATATCTCGCATAGAGCAAGGTACGTCGTGATCAATGGCGGAGTTCTGGGGAAACGCACAATGCCGATTGACAGCTACAATATGTAGCTATATTTTGTAGTTATTATGACGGAGCCGAAGCTCAAGGGACGATCGCCTCGGTCTCTCTTGGAGGCAAGGCCAACGAACAACACGCTACATGGAGACGAGACATGAATGCGAACGCCGCCGGGCAGCTTAAAAAGCCGGCCAAGCTCGCCCCCGCCACGCCGCTGCGTAGCGGTAAAAGTTTCCTCTCGGATCTGAAGGCGAGCAAACGCACTATTTTCGTCGAGGGCGAACGAGTCAGCGATCCGGCCAATCATCCGGCTTTCCGCAACGGCGCTCGCACCGTCGCCCGTCTCTTCGATTACGCCGCTGCACCAGAGAATCTTGAGCGCATGACCTTTACTTCGCCGGATACCGACGGTCCGGTTTGGCGTTGTTTTCAGATTCCCAAAACCCATGCCGATTTGCGCGCCAAGCGTTTGGCGGCGGAAGGGTGGGCCGAACAGACCTTCGGCTTAATGGGGCGCACGCCAGACCATGTCGCCAATTTCTTCGCCGGGTATGCAGCTAAGCCGGCCTTCTTCGCACGTGGTGGTCAGCAGTTCGCCGACAATGTGGTGAATTTCTACAAGCACATTCGCGACGAGCATAAGTATGTGGCTTATGCGATTGTGCCGCCACAGATCGACCGCAGTAAACCGGCGCATCAACAGAGTGATCCGACGCTTTATGCCGGTGTGGTCAAAGAGACCGATGCGGGCATCATCGTTCGCGGCGGCCAACAGCTCGCCACCGGCGCTGTTTTTGCCGACTATCTGCAACTGAGCTGCATTCATCCGTTGCGGGCAGGTGACGAGAACTATGCAATCAGTGTGGCGTTGCCCCTCGACGCACCGGGCGTGAAATTATTTTCGCGCCGCGCCTTCCCGCTGCAGGCGACGAGCGCCGAAGATTATCCTCTGACCAGCCGATTCGACGAGACCGATTGTTTTGTCGTGCTCGATGACGTGTTCATCCCCTGGGAGCACGTGTTCATCTATCGCAACACCGAGCTTTGCTTTGGCCAGTGGTGGCAGACCCCGTCGCATTCCTATGGCAATCATCAGGCGCAGGCGCGCTATGCAACGAAATTGCGGTTTCTGTTGGGGCTTGCCAAGCGCATGAACGAGGCGACGGGTAATGATGCGGCGCCGCCGGTTCAGGCGGAAATGGGGGAGCTTGCGGCCTATGCCTCTATCGTCGATCATATGTTGCACTCGCATGAAACCGATGCGCCGATCGACGAAGACGGGATTTTGTGGCCGTCGAAGACGGCACTCTATGCAGTGATGGCTCTGCAATCGCAGATCAACCCACACATGATCGACATCGTCAGAGAGCTGACCGGAGCGGCGATGATCACACTGCCGTCTTCCGCCAAGGATTTCGACAATCCGGAAGCACGGCCGGATCTCGAACGTTACTTCGTTTCCGGCAAGATGAGTGCGCGTGAGCGCGTTCGGTTGATGCGATTGGCATGGGACTTCATCGGTTCTGAATTCGGCAATCGTCATCAGCAATACGAGAAATTTTACGGTGGCGCGTCTTATCTCGTGAAGATGAACATGTTCCGCGCATACGATTTTCCGCGCGCGGGACGCTTGGTTGATGCGGCGCTCGCGCTTCCGACGATTGAAGTGTGATGTTGATATGGGCCTCTTTGATGGCCCGGTCTTTGCAATGGTGGTGATGGCACATGATGCCATCGCCGGTGCGATCCGCTTTTGGGGCGAGCGGAGGGCGTCGATATGTTTCGCAACAATTGAATGGGGGCGTAGATGAGTGTTGATCATTCGATTCAGTCCGGTCCGATGCGTTCCTCAGAAGTTCCCATGACCGACGCATCGGACGTACAACCGACGAAGAAACGTTGGGCGATCGCCTTCATTCTCTTTCTTGCCGTTCTATCGGCTTTCTTCGACCGCATCAGTGTCGCGGTCCTCTTCACCAACACCGATTTCCAAAACGCCATGGGCACGGGCTTCAACCCGACTTTGCTTGGCCTTTTGATGACATCCTTCGTCTTCGCCTATGGTTGTTCCGGCGTTCTGTTGAGCTTTGTCGGTGACATCTATGGCTTGCGTCGTTCTCTGGCCATCGGAACCGCTTGTTGGGGTGTGCTGATGGCACTCATGGGCGGTGCCGGGTCTTTCACGGCCATGCTGACCCTGCGTGTTCTGCTCGGCATCGCGGAAGGACCGCAATTTTCCATCACGAACTCGCTCGTGAAACGCTGGTTTCCCCGGCGCGAGCAAGCGCGCGCCAATTCGATCTGGATGGTCGGCAGCCCGCTTGGCTCGGCGATCGGCTTTCCGCTGATGATTTATTTGGAAACCGTCTATGGCTGGCGTACAGCCTTCATTCTGCTCGCGGCTCTCAATCTCGCGGTGATCCTGCCGCTGGTGCTGTTTGTCTTGCGCGACGGTCCGGCTGAAGTGGCGCCGAAGCCAGTGGCGCAGGCTGCACCACAATCTTCTTATCTCTCCCAGGTTGGGTTGTTCTGCCGCGACTGGCGCTTTTGGATGCTGGTGATCTTCAATTCGGCGGCACTGATCTATCTTTGGGGGCTCAACAGTTGGTTGCCGAGCTATCTGGTGCGCGAGCGTGGCTTTGATCCTCGTCAGACCAGTTTCTATTCCTTCCTACCGTTCTTCATGATGTTCCTCGGCGAGGTGCTGGCCGCGACCTTGTCGGATCGTCTTGGTCGTCGGGCCATCGTCTGCTTCGTCGGCCTCTTCATGGCGGGTTTGTCGATGTATGCGGTCTCGGTTGTCGCCGATGCGCAGACAGCGGCTTTGCTGATTGCGGTGAGTGCTTTCTTCTGGGGCAAGGCATTGCCACCGCTCTTCGCGCTTTCGCTGCAAATTCTGCCGCCCCGCGCTATCGCGGCAGGTGTCGGTATGTTCAATGGCATCGGCAATATTATTGGTGCACTTTCGCCGCTGGTCATGGGCGCTCTGATCGCTTCGACAGGCGCATTCAACGCCGGTTTGATGGTGTTGGTCGGTGCTACGCTCCTTGGTTCCTTGGCGATGCTGCCGCTGGTGCGCCGCTATTGAAACATCGGTAGGCGCGGTCATTTGATCGCGTCTACCGATTACATGCTAAATCAGCGCCTGCCTGATGGTGCGCGCGACGGGACAGTCGGGCGCCAGGGGCGCGCGCGGCAATAACGGTGGCTGAGCCAGGAAACGCGGTTCGTGGCCGCGATGCGGTTGCGCAGCGTGAACGACAAAGGGATGGCAGAGGTAGACCGTTCCAGCTCTTCCCGTGGCGAGCACTTCTGGTTGGTGAGCGGAGGATGCGAAGCCGTCACTGGCGAGATCGCGTAACGTCAATCCTTCCTCTCCGGCCGATGCGAGTTGCCGTGCGATATCATGATGAGAACCGGCGCGGATACGCGTCGGCGCATCGTCGTCACCCACATCGGAGAACAGGAACAACATCAGCAGCGCGCGCCCCTTCGAAGCGAGATTGACACGCCAAGACATGAAATCGGCATTGTCTTCGAAACCGAAGCTCACATCGACATGCCAGCCCGTATCGCCGGGATCATCGGGTGACGGAAAGCGGATTGGAAAAGTACCCATACTTCGGCAGGGGAGCCAACGGTCTTTCCCAATGAGCTGATCGAAGGCACCGTGGAGAAGGGGCGTGTTGGCCGCCCGGAGAAACGGTTCCGCGCTGTACATGCCGAGACGGACGACAGGCTTCGTCCATGTTTCAGGCCTCTCGGGGTTGCATCCAGTGTCGCGCCAAAGAAGCGCTCGTGCCTCGTCTGCGACATCGCGCGAGAATGCGTCGTCGATGCGGATGAAGCCGATGGTGATGAATTGCTCAATCTGTGCCTCGGTGAGGGCAGGGGCTGCATGTTGATGGGTCATGATTTCGTTCCGGATGCGCCGGTCGCTTTGAGCGACGGCAGACTAGGGCTCTCGTTACGAGCAGGGCTCGTGAGGCGTCAGCGCAACGGGAAGAAGAATGTGAACATCATGATGGATTTTCTTTAGTCCGGAGACTCGGCTTGGGCAATGAACGATCTGTAGGGCCGCCGGTCGCTCCTTTTTGGCGCGAATTGCCGTTAAGTATTGAAATATCGCCCTAAAACATCCCACCAATTATTAGTTGACAATTTTTATGTACTAAATAGATTTTACCCCATGCAGATGAGGTGAAGCCATGTCGGGACAAATTCGGCGACCGGAAGAGATTGCGAGCGGTGGTGGCGTGCGGGAGTTCCGCACGGATGTTCTGGTTTTAGGTGGCGGGCCGGCGGGCACCTGGGCGGCGATCAGTGCCGCCCAGCGTGGGGCCAGTGTCATTCTTGCAGACAAGGGATTTTGCGGAACATCGGGTGCCACGGCGCCGTCGGGTACCGGTGTTTGGTATGTGCAGCCCGACCCCGCCAAGCGCGAGGCCGCCATGGCATCGCGCGAGGTGCTCGGTGGCTATTTGCAGGATCGGCGCTGGATGGCGCGGACGCTCAATCAGACTTTTGAAAATGTCGATCAACTCGCTCGATGGGGCTATCCCTTCCGTGACGATGGCGTCGGGTTTCAGCGCTATGGCTCGGTGATGGGGCCGGAATACATGCGCTTGATGCGCAAGCGGACCAAGCAGGCGGGCGTCAAGATTTTCGATCATAGCCCGGCGCTGGAGTTGCTGCAGGATGAGAACGGGGCCGTTGTCGGCGCGAGCGGCCTTTTCCAGCAGGCGGGTGAACGTTGGAATGTGCATGCGGGCGCTGTGATCCTGGCGACCGGTGGCTGCGCTTTCCTGTCAAAGGCGCTCGGCTGCAATGTGCTCACCGGCGACGGCTTGCTGATGGGCGCCGAAGTTGGTGCCGAACTCTCCGGCATGGAGTTTTCCAACGCCTATGCCATGTCGCTTGCCGAAGGCTCGGTGACCAAAACACGTTTCTATGATTTCGCCGAATTCACCGATGCCAATGGCGACCCGATTCCCGGCGCCCAGTCGAAAGGTGGACGCTCCGTCATTGCGCGGTGGCTGATGAGCGGGCCGGTGTACGCCAGTCTGGTCAATGTCGATGCGGAAACGCAGCAGGCCATGCGCCGCGCGCAACCGAATTTCTTCCTGCCGCTCGATCGTTCCGGTATCAATCCGTTCACCGATCGCTTTCCGGTGACCCTACGTCTTGAGGGCACGGTGCGCGGCACGGGCGGTCTGCGCCTTGTCGATGAAAGCTGCGCGACCAGCGTTGAGGGCCTCTACGCGGCGGGCGATGCAGCAACGCGTGAACTGGTTTGCGGCGCTTTCACCGGCGGCGGCAGCCACAATGCCGCTTGGGCGATGTCGTCTGGCTATTGGGCAGGCGCGGGGGCGGCGAGCCATGCGCGCACGCGCCGGGCGTTGGCGCAGCCATCGAAGGTGATCCGGGCTGGCAAGGCGGCGCTCGCCGAACAGTCGCAGCGCAGCTATGATCCGTTGGCCGTGACCCAAGCGGTGCAAGACGAAGTCTTCCCCTATGACCGCAATTATTTCCGCAGCGAACTTGGTCTGAAACATTCCCTCGAGCGGCTCGATCGCTTGTGGCGTAAGGTCGAGAGCGCCGACAAGGCCAGTGTTTTGCACGTAGCGCAGTCACGTCAAGCCGCGGCCATGGTGGCGACCGCGCGATGGATGTACCGCAGCGCGCTCGAACGCGACGAAAGCCGCGGCATGGCCCGTCGTGTCGACCGGCCGCAGCAGGATCCGGGGCCACGTTATTACGTTCGTTCAGGTGGTCTTTCCGAAGTGTGGACGCGGCGCGATCTGCAGCAGCCTGAAGCGCGCGTGTTGGAGGCGGCCGAATGATCGAGGTGATCGATAAGGAGCGCTGCACGGGGTGCAATATTTGCGTGCATGCCTGTCCGACGAATGTTTTTGATACGACGGCGGATATCCCGGTGATCGCGCGTCAGGCGGACTGCCAGACTTGTTACATGTGTGAAGCCTGGTGCCCCGAGGATGCGCTCTATGTGGCGCCCAACGCGGACAAAAACGTCGCCGTGGATCTCGTCGCGCTCAAAGCTGGCGATGTCATCGGCAGCTATCGGCGCGCCATCGGCTGGTCGTGACGTTATCCCTTTCACTGCGAGCAGGACATGAACCGTCCTGAACTTGGTTCCCAATTTCGAGGTCTGATATGCGCAGTTTATTCCGTATGTCGTTTGGCAGGTCGTTCGGTCTGGCTCTGATCGCCGCCATTGTTTCTGTCATCTCGGTCAAAGCCGAAACGCCACCTTCCGTCATTCGTCTCGCAGGGCCCGGCAATGCGGCCGGTCAACCTTACGGCACAAATGTTTTGGGTGTCGTGCGTGCGAGGAAAGTTTTGGAGGAAGAATTCAAGGCTGATGGCGTGAAAATTGAATGGCAGTTCCCGCGTGGCACGGGGCCGGCCATCAATGAAGCTTTCGCCAATGGTCAAGTTGACTTCGCGGCCTACGGTAGCTTGCCAAGCATCGTGGGGCGTGGGGCGGGGCTGCGGACCAAGGCCATAGCCTCCTATGGCGTTTCGCCGGTTTATGTGGTTGCCCGCAAGGACGCGCCGATTACGACCATTGCTGATCTCAAGGACAAGAAAATTTCCCTGCAACGCGGTACGATCTTTGAGTGGTCTCTCAATCGCATTCTGTCGACGACGAGCCTGAAGGAACGGGATTTGCAGATTTTCGACCTGCAAACGGCCGATCAGGTATCGGCTTTCACATCTGGCCATATTGACGCGATTGTCGGCAACAACACCATCCTCGATCTGGTCGACCGCGATTTCGGCAAGGTGATCTATTCGACCAAGGGCACGCGCAATCCAGGCACCAGCTTCGGAGTATTTGCCGTCAGCGAGGATTTCGCCAAGAAATACCCGGAGACGACGCAGCGTGTTGCCACAGCTTTCATTCGCTCGGCGCGTTTTGCGTCCGACGATGCCAATCGTAATGAGCTTTACGATATCTGGGCTTTGACGGGCACGCCACGAACGGCTTTCGTAAAGGACTACGACAAAGACGATCTGCGTGAACGTCTGAATCCGCTTCTCGATGAGTATTTTGTTTCGAGCGTCAAGGACGGCGTCGATTTTACGCTCAATGCAAAACTGGTCCGTCGCGGCTTCAAGCCTGAGGATTGGATCGATCGTTCTTATATCGACAAGGCGATCAAGCAGCTCGGTTACGAGGGATTTTGGTCCGCTTATGATGCGAACGGCAAGCCGGCGAGCTGATCTCGCCAATGCTGAACCCTATGCATTGAACAAGGTGCGATATGACAATCCTTGCTGACGCGGGCCGTCGTCGATCTTCTTCCGTCTTATCGTTTGTCGGACACGAAGGCTTCGCTCGTATCCGCCACTCCTATAACGGTAACAGCCGGCTCCGCGCGGTGGCAACGGGGTTGGTTGTGCCCGCTGTCATTCTCGGGCTCTGGTCCCTTGCCGTTCAGCTGGAACTCTTGGCGCCGCAGATCTTGCCCGCGCCATCCTTGGTCTGGACGACCTTGAGCGATCTCCTGGTGAGCGGCGACCTGCCTTATGAGCTCGGCGTCAGCATGCTGCGTTTGGCCGTCGGAATCGCCATTGGTGCAGGGCTTGGGCTCGCGATCGGCATCGCGCTTGGTTTGTCTCGTCGCGCCGATGCCTATTTCGGTGCATCGGTGCGGGCGATCTTTCTGGTGCCATCGTTGGGCTGGTTGCCATTCTTCATGCTCATGTTCGGCATCGATGAGACATTGAAAGTGGTACTCATCGCTAAGACCTGCTTTCTACCGCTCATGGTTGGGCCTTATCATGCTATCAGGACGATGCCGTCGAAATATGATGACATTGCCCGTTGCCTTGAGCTGAAACGCTCCGACTATCTTCGAAAAGTTCTTCTGCCGGCCTTGCTGCCGTCGATTGCCACCGGCATGCGCCAGGCGGTGAGCAAGGGATGGAAAGTTTTGATCCTCGTCGAGATGATCTCGTCGGCTGCTGGCATCGGCTATCTGATGATGTGGGGACGCAAGTCCTTTCAGCTCGATGTGGTTTTTGCGACGATCATCGTCATCGGGCTGGTGGGCCTATTGTTTGATCGAGGTATTCTTTGGTTCGAACGTCGCACGGCCCAATGGTCGTTGCACGCAGCGGTGTGAACCATGGCGGCGCAACAGACCATTTTGACCCCATCTGCCTGGCGCACTCTCGTTGTACCTTTTCTGCTAGTTGCGGCTTGGCTTGCCTATAGTCTGGTGCGCGAGGTAGGGGATTCGGCGACATTCACGTCGCCGAACGCCTTTGCCATCGCCGTCGCGAAGGACACGGCCAGCGGCTTTCTGCCTGGAGCTATCGTCGCGACTTTGGCGCGTGCGATCACGGGCTTTCTGATCGGTGCCGGTGCCGGGCTTGCCATCGGTTTGGCTATCGGCCTTTGGCGGCCCGTCGACCGTCTTTTGTCGCCAACGATCGACAGCGCTCGCCAGGTGGCTCTTTTCGCCTGGATCCCGTTGCTCAGTGCTTGGCTGGGCAACGGCGAGGCCATGAAAGTGAGTTTGATTTCGCTGGGCGCGTTTTTTCCCGTGGCACTAGCGACAGCTGTGGCCTGCGCCAACGTCAGCCGTCACTATCTTGAAGTCGGTCAGGTTTTGGAACTGTCGCGTCGCCAAGAGGTGAGCAAGATCATTCTGCCCGCCGCGGCACCGGCCATCGTTGCCGGTTTGGAATTGGGGCTGAACATTGCCTGGCTTGGCACGATCGGCGCGGAATATCTGATCGGCACTGGCTACATCAATGGTATGGGCGACGGGCTTGGCGCTTATCTGGCACAAGCGCGGGAATATGCCCGCATGGATCGTATTCTCATTGGCGTGATCGCCCTGGCTCTCGTTGGCTTGGCGCTCGATCGCCTCGTCTCATGGTCATCAAGAAGGGTTTTCCCGTGGCACCGGCAGTAGCTATTGGCGCGGCGGACGCTGGCGTCGAGATCCACCAGCTCTCAAAGTGGTTTGCAGTGGATGAGCACCGCATTCAGGCGCTCGATCGGGTGTCGCTTACGGTGAAAGATGGCGAATTCCTCACGCTGCTTGGTCCGAGCGGCTGCGGTAAGTCGACTTTGCTGCGCATGCTCGCCGGGCTCGATGTCCCCGATGAAGGCGATGTCGCGGTTTATGGTGTCCGCGTCGAGCGGCCTTCGTTGTCGCGCGGTATCGTTTTTCAGGATCATCGGCTTCTGCCGTGGTTGACCGTGCGGGAGAATATAGTCCTCAGCCTGCATAAATCTGGATTGTCGCCGCAAGAACAGGATGCTCGGGTTTCGGAGCTGATTGCGCTCGTGGGGCTCACGGGATTCGACAAGGCAAAGCCCTATCAGCTTTCAGGCGGTATGTCGCAACGTGCGGCGATCGCTCGCGCTTTGGCGCCACGTCCGCGTATCCTTTTGCTTGATGAACCACTCGGCGCTCTTGATTCCCTGACGCGGACGCGTTTGCAGAATGAGTTGGTGCGCCTATGGGAAGCCGAGCGGATCACTGTGGTGATGGTGACCCATGACGTCGAGGAGGCGGTTTATCTCTCCAGCCGTGTCGTGGTGATGGAGCCGCGGCCGGGGCGGATTCAGTCGATTATCGATATCGATTTACCTCGCCCGCGCAAGCGCACGGATGTGCGCCTGGTGACGTTGCGGGAGCAGATTTTGACGAGCCTGGAATGATGGTCTCGAATCTTCTGCGTCGCCTGAGCGAAGGCGCGAAAGCGTGGTGGGACAAGCAGGCGCTACAAGCGGACTGGGAATTGGAACACCAGATCCGCCTGACCTTTCCAGAAGACGCGGCCGACTATGCTGCATCGTCCTTTGGTTCATCGGCCGCGCGGGTGCTCAAAGGCTCTGCGCTTACTCCCCGATTTCAATCTTATTCCGCCGCAATAGCCGTTACAGGTGCCTGTTCCTCTGCCGCCAGCCGGCTTAGGATCTGGCGCATCATCAGACCCGGGCGATCGCTGCGGAAACTGAATTCGCGATAGTCTTCGCTTTCCGTGGTGACGATGTCGGAAATCCAGCTCAGAGCGTCGACATCTTCGACATAGGCCGCATGAGAGGCTTCATAGAGGAACTTGCTTGCGTCCTCGTCATCGAGGCCGAAATCACGGCTGTTGAACCACCAGTAGTGCAGGGTGTTCTGCGTTTCCGGCGTAAAGACATGTAGAATGTTGACGCGGAACTCCTCTCGCTCATCGGCGACGGGTTCCGATACGGTAATCTTGGCCAATGCCAGATGGCCGGCCGGGCCGAAGAAAGAGGCTTCGGACAAGCGGTCAACCATGCGCCCTTCGAGCTTCATCGGTACGGCATAGATGCCTGGTGGAAGAGACTTCTTGAGTTCGCGACGCAGGGAAACGGTGTCGCCATTTTGGCTCACGTCCAGAGGCGAGGTCGCCCATTCGGGGGTGCCGACAGAACCGGCATGCAGAAAAGTGAAGTGGGTCTGATCAAGCAAGTTCTCGTGCATCGCCACATAATTGGTGTACATGTGGAACGAGCCTGAGACGGTCTTCCAGGTGGGGGCGGAGAGAAAAGAGAAGTCCGGGATCAAAGCAGGGTCGGCTTGTTCGGCATCGCCCATCCAGATCCACACCAGCGGAGCGCGTTCAACGACGGGGAAGTTACGGATCTTGATATTGCCACCGGCATTGGGTGCGCTTGGTACGTGCAAGCAACGGCCAGTGCCGTCGTAAGTGATGCCGTGATAGCCGCACACGATCGTGTCGTCTTGAAGCTGGCTTTTGGACAAGGGGAAGGAACGATGCGGGCAGCGATCGTGCAAGGCCGAGATCGAACCGTCCTTCTTGCGGAAGAACACGAGGCGGGTCTCGAGCAGGGTGCGCGGCAGCAGATTGCGCTCGATTTCATGGGACAGGGCGGCGACATACCAGGCGTTACGCACGAGAGGCGTGGTGTGATCGGCGTGCTGGCGTTGCGAAGTGGCGGCGCTGCTCATAATCGGGCTCCCTGACCGAGTAATTGGGATCCCATGTAGATTGATTTTGGGATCCCGTCAATGCGATTTTTTATATTTAAAAGGCACTTTAAGCCAAAATTGTATCCCAAAATCGGTGAACCGCAGGCTATTTGGCTGTTTTATTGGTTCTTTCAGGCGGTATGCGGTATCCAATTGGGAGCGGGCCGTTGAGGCTCGCTGAGCCGTGGATATAGGTTTGGGATCCAATTCGAGGGACCATGAAACACGAAGCGGATGTGTTGCAGCGCTTGCGAGACATGATCCTGCAGGGCGATCTGGCTCCGGGGCAGCGGGTGCCGGAGGCGCATGTGGCGGCTTTGCTTGGTCTTTCGCGCACGCCCGTGCGGCAGGCGTTGCCTGTGCTGGCGAAGGAAGGCCTGCTGGTGCCTGCTGGAGCACGGGGCTTTGCCGTGCGAGCCTTCACCAAGGCAGAGATTGCGGAAGGGGTTGATGCGCGCGGCCTGCTGGAGGGGTATGCGGCTCATGTGCTGGCGCAACGCGGCATGGATCCTGAGACGAAAGGGCGTTTGCAGGATCTGCTGGCGCAGGGTGATGTAATCTTTGCCAAACGTCATCTTGTCGCTGCCGATGAGCGTGCTTACGGCGAGATGAATCGTGCTTTTCACGACACCATTGTCGAGGCCGCGCGGCTGCCGATCGTAAAAGGACTGCTGGAAACCCTAAACCGTATTCCGTTCGCATCGCCTGAGATGATTGCGTTCGATCGGCTTGGACTTGAAGAAATGTACGATGCGCTTTGGTATTCTCATCGTCAGCATCATCAGATCGTCGGTGCAATTGCCGCTGGTGAGGGCGCGCGAGCGGAAAATTTGTTCCGCGAACACGTCAACAATCAGATCTACAGCATGTCCTTGCGCGGTGAGGACAATCGTCGGTCGCCGATGGCTAGGCTTGAGCCGCCGGTGAACGAGAAGCCTGGGCGAGGGTCCCGTAAAAGCAAAGCGCCCGAAGCGTAGCAGTGAATATGTAATATTACCTAAGTGATATTATGGTGTCGTGCGATGCTGACTGCTTCCGCGTGATACGTAATTAGGTCGTCACAAATCCTCGGCATGTGCGGAACATTCACTACCAAAAGGAAGGGTGCCGCATGCTGAAAGCTATTTTGACGAGCGCGTTTCTTGTTGCCGGAACTCTCGTTGCCGGCGCGCAAGCCATCGACAATAGTGCGCTCGACAAGTCCGACTTCCGCGCTCATGTGCGTACGTTCGGGCTGGTCTATACGTTACCGCAAGCGGTCAACGACAAGCTGGCTTCGACGATTGGCGGCATGCTGCGTGAAGATCTGCTGAAGGCAGGTCTCGCGACAGAAGCGTTGATGTTCAACATTCCGCATGTCACGGTCGTCCACATCCATAACGCTGATCCGACGACGCCTGAGAAAATGTTGAAGGTGTTGCCGTCCCTGCCTGGCCGGATCGATCTGACGCTGAAGACTTTCTACACGACCGAGGCGGCTAAGGATGCTGGCCGGCCGTGGTGGCTCGATCTTGGTATCGTCAAGGAAGGCAAAGGCTACGAGAAGATGATGGCCTTTAACGTGACGGCGACGGCGGCGCTGGCGCCGCTGCGTGACGGTCCGTTGCCGCGCGTCACCGGCCCTGTCTATGCTAAGATGGGCGATGCGGCGAAGTCCCTGGTCAAGACCATGGGCGTGAGCGGCGTCAACATTATGCAGGATGGTAAGGCGACGTCAGCGCATAATCCGCATAATACGCTCGTTTACAGCGTGGCCCCTTTCACACCTGCCATTCAAGCTGCGATGAACGAAACAGCCAAGAATTTCAATCAAGTTCTGCCCGAGGGTATCGAAACGGCTTTTACAACGGTTTCGATCGTTGAGCTTGCTTTCGCCGGTAACGTGTTGCGCGAAATCTATCGCATCGACCTCGAAAACGGCTCGGTGCTGGAAATCGCGACCGGCAAAGCGATGAAATTGGCGCAAAACTAGCACCAATATTTCGTATGTTATCGAAGAAGGACGACGCCGCCTCTGTGGCGAGGCGGCGTCTTCTTGTTGAGCGCTTCTTGCTCATTTGAGCCGGAACTAGCCGAGCTTGCGGACAAGCTATAGTCTGGCCGGTATCATCAAATACAAGAATTATGGAGGAGCGCTGCGATGTTAAACTTGGATGGCACTGTTGTGCTGATCTCGGGAACGGCGGGTGGTCAGGGCCGAGCGGCAGCATTGCAGTTCGCTGCAGTGGGTGCTCGCGTTCTGGGATGCGATGTGAAAGCCATCGAGGCGGAGGAAACTGTCGATATGGTGCGACGGGCCGGGGGCACGATGGAGAGTTTTCACCCGATCGATGTCTCGGCACCCGAAGTGGCCAAGGGCTGGATCGATAGGGCTGTGGAGACATGGGGCAGGATTGACGTGCTCTATAACAATGCCGGTCAGATGCGTGCCAAGGGACCGTTTGCCGAGACATCGATGGAGGACTGGAATCTCACCCTACAGTATGAGCTAACCATGCCTTTCGTCTGCAGCCGGGCGGCATGGCCACATTTCGTGCGGCAGCATCATGGTCTTATCATCAACACGGGCTCGATTTCGGCGCATGTAGAGCTAATGCCATTGCGGAGTTGTGCTCACGGCGCGACCAAAGCCGGGCTGCTCGGCCTTACGCGCATGCTGGCCGCCGAAGGTGCGGTCCACGGCATTCGTGCGATCAGCTTGAGCCCCGGCGTTGTTCGATCGCCGGCAACGGCGCGTTTCTGGTCTGGAGAAGACCCGCAACAAACGGCTGTCGGCGAGGCGCTTCTACGTAAGATTCCCATGGGCAGAGAAGCGTCATGCGAGGAAATCGCCAGCGTTGCCGTCTTTCTGGCGTCTCCAATGGCCGCCTATATCAACGGCACGGACATTTTAGTCGATGGTGGTCTGCTTGGCGTTGCCCATCATCCTTATGTGCCGGCCGGCTGAGAGGTCTTCGGCTCTCATCTGATACCGTGGGCGGTGTTCAGCCGTTTCGCCGATAAACCGGCGGCCTCAAGGTCGTCGGTCAGGCGTTCGGCTACCGCTGGCAACATTTGCATGCGACCCAAAGCAGCACGTACATCGATGGCGAATTCGGGGAATTCGCTTTCGAGATAGCTGACCCATTTCTTGGCGGCAGGGTCGTTACCGCGTTGATGGAGAGCGATGATCCGCGCGATGGCACCAAGAGGTGTTTTAGTGACCGAGGCGCGAAAGGCGTGACGCTTGGCTTCGGACTGGTCGCCGCTGTGATAGGCGTTCAAGAAATAATAGAATTCGAGCCAAGCGGCGTGGTTGTCAGCAATGGTGGAGACCTCATTCAGCAGCTTCATACCGGATTTGAAATCGCCGCGCAGGATATAGGCGCTGCCAACGCGGCTGCGGATTTCCATCGAATGAGGATTGAGTGCTAACGCATGTTTCGCGGCTGCAAAGGCTTCATCAAATCGACCATCGTAGAAGCGGGCCAGAAAAAGAGCTCTATAGGCCTGCGAAGAATGTTGGTTGAGCTCGACCGCGGTGCTGGCCGCCTGCAAGGCACCCTCCAGGGCGCCTTCGCTCATGCTGCCGATGGTGTAACCTTTGAGATGACCGTCAATCAGCATCGACGCTTTGAGGGCTTGACCCAGGCTTGACTTAGGGGTGGCGGTGACCGTGCGATTGGCGCAGTCGAGGACCTGCTGGAAGGTCTTGAGCGATGGTGTATTGAAGTATTGATAGCCGTCGACAATGCAAGCAAAGCCGATGGTGGTCGTATCGGAGGGGGGCATGCGCGCATAGCGATCCGTGAACACAATGCCATATGTGCGCCCGAGAATGCTGGCCACCTTCGATACGAGGGGACGGCGGGCATCGCCGGTGAAATCAAACGGCAGATGCGGAAAGGCCTGCGACCAGATGACTTGGTCAGTTGCGCTGTGCAGCAGGCGATAATGGATCGCCAATTGTCCATCCACTTGGCTGGCATGGGCTTCAAGACGATAGTCGGTGCGTCGCTGCTGCGCTTCGGAGCCGAAATCATAGACGCGCAGAAAGTCGAATCCGGCCAGAGCGGCGAGGATTTCGACATCCAGTGCTCGGGCTTGAGCGGCTTGGACGAGTCTGGCGTCGTACTGCAGGGGAGTGATCGAAATCGATGGTGGTCGCTCCCAGGCCATCGTGCCCGTTTCCGCTTCGTCGTCGGCCGGTAAGCGGGAAAGCAGGGGCGCTATCGCTAAGCTGGCAATGCCTATCAGGAAAATAGCTCCCAAGGCCGCGAAAGCCGATTGAGGAATTTTCCAGCGGTTGCGGATCGCCGGCTGATTTGTCGGCGGTGAATCTCGAGAAGGATGAGGGGGGCTTTGCCGGGGCGTGAATTGGGGCACGTAAGACCCCTTCGGAAGTTGAATCTCGATCGGACTGGCGCCGGGGTTTCGGTTGTAATGGAGGGCGAGCAGTCGGCGCAGACGGGCAGCCTCTACGCGCACCAGGGAGTTGGTTTGCGGGTTGAAATTCTCGTTGCGACCAAAAACGCTGAGGGCGATCGTGTAGGCCTTCAGCCGGGCGGAACGCCCCTCCAACGTTTCCGTTACGACGTATCGCAGAAAGCGCGAGAGGCTGTCCGAGGCTGTGAAGACAGGGTCGCTCAAAACATCATCGAGCGCATCATAAATGCGCGCTTTTTCTGAGCTTGCCCGCGAATCCAATAACGATCCCCCCGTCGATTTGGCTCGGGAAGGTCGTTCCGGAGTCGTCCAACAGTATCAGAGGTCAGCGTGGCACGATAGTTCGGCTATAGCTCCGATGAGCCAATAACATACTGAAATAAAAAGGGCTAACGGGTTTCAACGCAGGTTACAACTAGTTATAGCCTACCGCCGCTGAACCTCCCCTCCACAAGCTCTCCACCAACCCGTTGGCGAAGGCCACGGGCCTCCGGGCGCGTGACGCGATCGGACAACAAGCCGAACGAAGCCCGCGTGGGAGCGGGTGGGGGCCAGAGGAGAGCAAGGTGGATTCATTTAAAAGGGCGCTGGTGGGCGGCGCCGCTACATTCACATGCGCAATAGCGGGCGTGTGTGTCGCAACGGCGGCAGATCTACCGTCGCGCAAAGCGGCGCCGGTAGAATATGTGCGGGTTTGCGATACCTATGGAGCAGGCTTCTATTGGATTCCCGGCACGGACACCTGCCTGAAGGTCGGCGGTCGTGTTCGAGTCGATACTTGGTACACGCCAGCCAAGAATGCGGTCGTACATCGTTCGACGGCTGGTGCGGGCATAGCGGCGAATAGCTTCGTGAGTTCGAATGCTGTTGACCAATACGGCTGGTATGCGCGTGGCATCATCAATATGGATGCACGCACCCAATCCGCCTGGGGCACAGTACAGACGGTTTTTGCTCTGCGTTTGATGTCCGCGTCGGGCCTGGGCAATACTCCACCAGGCTATACAGGCAGCGTGTTCGCGGCGGGGAATGCCAGCAGCGCCAGCATCGAAGCCGCTTATATTCGCTTTGCCGGATTCACGGTCGGTCAGGCGGCGTCGAATTTCACGTTCCTGCCGCCTTTCCAATATCACACGATGTGGACGGCAGGCTTCCCGAACGGTATCCGTCAGCTCGCTTATACGGCGACGTTTGGCGGTGGTTTCTCAGCGACGCTTGCGCTGGAAAACCGGGCCGAACTCTCCAACGGGCAGCGGCCGAATACGCTGGGCGCCAATCCGTTCACCGCGACGGCGGCAACCGCTGCGGGTGGACCGCAGCGTCTGCCCGCGATCGTCGCCAATCTGCGGGTTGACCAGCCTTGGGGTTCCGCGATGGTTTCGGGCGCCATCGTCGAGAATACGGCCACCTTCGGTAATGCGCCTTTGGCGGTTGTCGGCAATGCGGGGCCGCTCGTGCGTCGTACCGGTTGGGCCGTTAGCGGTGGTCTGCGCATTAATCTGCCGATGCTGGCTGCTGGAGACAGCATTCAAGCGTGGGCGGCTTATGGCGTCGGCGCGCTGAGCTACGTGACCAACTCGGGCATCAATACCAATCCGCCGGTGTCGGGCAGTTTTCTGGGCGGCTTCCTGCGCGCGGATCGTGATCTGACGATGTTCTGCGTCAATGCGGCTTGCTCGGTCGGTGGCGTCGAACAGACCCGCGCGTTCAGCCTCGCGGGTATTTTCACCCACTACTGGACACCGTCGCTGCGTTCACACCTCATCGGTTCTTACGTGCAGATCACGCCGGGCAACGTGACCCGATCGACCGCTTGGGCTAACGGCGGCCTGTCGCGCGCGACCGTCTGGAATGTCATGGGTAGCCTGGTCTGGTCCCCGGTGCGTAACTTCGACATCGGTGTCGAACTCTCTTACGCCCGCTTGAACCAGAGCCTGCCGCTTTCCGTGCCTGCTGGTCTTGGCACCTTAGCCTCGGTGAGCCCGAACAACTGGACTGGACGTATGCGTGTCCAACGCACGTTCTGATCGACTTTCCGGCCGGGCTTTTCCGCAATTGCCCGGCCGGTCAGGCCTCTCCTCGTGATACCTGGACATCGGCTAGATTGATTAGCCTCCGTCAGTCCGCTCCCTCTGAGCAGCAGATCCGGGACAAATGAGGAAATGGGAGGGACTTCAGCCCCGGCGACAAGCAGCGTCGGGGCTCTTTTTGTCGGCGCTTTCGCCTTAAAGGTAGCTTGGAAATGTTTCCGCTTTACAAGCGAATGCCGGCCGTCGAAGCAATTTGCTTCCATCTGACAATATCGGCTGTAATAAACTGATCGAATTCTTTTGGAGATGAGCCGATCGGCTGCATTCCGAACTGCTCGGCTTTCTTCTTGAATTCATCGGATTTGACGAATGCGGTGACATCCGCTGCCATTCTTTCCACCAGGGCAACCGGCGTCTGCTTGGGAACAATGAGACCGAGGATGGAGCTGACTTCGTAGCCCGGTAGAGTTTCGCCTATGCAAGGATAGTGAGACGCGCTTGGAATGCGCTGTCCGTTGATGACACCCAGAATTTTAAGAGTTTTGTCATCGACGTAAGCACGAACCGAATGCCATAGGTCAAACATCAGCGGTATGCGGCCAGCCAGAACGTCGCTCAAGGCCTCGGTCGCTCCGTTATACGGAACATGCTGCAATTTGATCTGGCCGGCGCGCTGTAAAAGTTCCGCTGCCATATGAGGCGCGGTGGCTACGCCCGGAGTAGCGTATGCCAACGGTTCTGACGTCGCCCGTGCCACCTTCAAAAGACTAGGGATGTCGCTGGCGGAGAAACTGGGATGGGCGGCAAGGACCAAATAAGATGAGGCGATTTGGGTTAAGCCGCGGAGATCGGTCGTCGTATCGAAGGGCATTTTCTCGCGTACGGCGGGATTGATCATATAGGAACTGGTCACGACCCCGATCGTCGTGCCATCTGCTTCAGACCTAGCAACCACACTGGTGCCGATCATCGAGCCGGCACCTGCTCGGTTTTCGACAATTGTTCCCGCGGGCCATTTGCTTCGCATCGCATCGGCGACAATTCGCGCCAAGACGTCCGTCGGGCCGCCTGGGCCAAAAGGCACGATGAAGCGGATTGTGCGTGAGGGGGGCGCTTCCTGCGCCCATGCAGATGCAGCAAGTCCTATTGTGCTCGACGTCGAAACCTTTAAAAATGTGCGGCGATCGATCATGATCAAACTCCCTCTCTCGCATGTTGGTTTTATTGTTCGTGCCGAGCCGGTCCCTCTCAACCGGCTCGCGACGTTGCTTTTAGAAGCCGCGCTGCGGCGGCCTGCCATCATAGGACCACACCTTGACGGGCTTGTTCTCCATGATGGCGGTCAACTCTCGTGTGAAGAGACGGCGCAGAATCGCGATGCAGACGTCGGATGCCCCGAGGCGTTCTTGACTACGATCGGCTATCGCACCTTGCCCGAGCTGCGCGATGGCGTCTTCGATGAAGACGAAGCGGGGATGATCTTTGTAATCCGTCAAAGTTTTCTTTCCAGCGAGGACGGCTTCTGCCACTTCACGGATCGAGGGGGCCGATTTTACGAATTGTCGGATCCGTTCACGAGTGGCCCAATAGTCGTCGAGCTGATTTGCCGGCACATGCACTTGGCGCGTCGAAAACAAGATGTGATTTTCGTCGTCGGTAGGCACCAGCGTTAGATAGCTGTCGCGCCAACCACCAATTTCTTTGCCATTCGGTGCACGCTGGGGCGGGAGAAATATGCGCATGGTATTGGGAAAAATGAGATGCGCTGCCCGCTCAGGGCCACCCGAGATGGACGTGATACGCGACATGCCATAGTCGGTTTCCTGAGCGGAAAGTTTCGGCAATTCGAGTGTGCGCTTGAGGTCGTCATGCGAGCCGCCGCCGCTATGGACGAATGCGAGATGGACTTCATCGGCGAAGTTCTCATAGGTCTGAAACCAATTACATGGAAATTCGGTCACAAGATTTTCGATGATACCTCCGTCTGAGAATGGATAGGGCGGGAAAGCCGGCGGATCACCGGGGCCGAAATAGCCATAGATCAAACCGTGATATTCTCGGGCCGGATGGCCGCCGATGCTGATATCTTTGTGCGGGCCTGGCGGATTCTCCGCCGGCCGTTCGGTGCATGCGCCTGTGCCGTTGTATTTCCAGCCATGGTAAAAGCACTGAATCTCTTCGCCGCGCACCCAGCCAGTCGACATTTGCGTGCAGCGATGAGCGCAACGATACCCAACGATATATGGACTACCGGCTTCACCGCGATAGAGCGTGAAACGCTCGCCCATGATGTGGATAGGTTTGGCCGTACCGATCGGAAGATCGCGCGACGCATAAACGGGCTGCCAGAAGCGACGAAGAAATTCGCCGCCAGGAGTGCCTGGGCCGGCTGAAGCGAAGTCCATCAATCTGGACTTATGGCCGATGGGCTTACTTGTTCCACTGTCGTCTCGCAGTTGTCGGCTCTCAGCTTGCACGATCCGCTCCCGTGTCGGCGTTTTGAATTGGTCGAAGTATAGGGAGAGGAGCGACCTTGAGAAGCGAGAGCGCCTTGCTATTTATGGCGTCATTCTTATCAGAATTGTCATAAATTAAATGCTGACGGCTGAACCCCTAGATCGAGGGTTGAGGTGTTCGCTCAGGTGCTTTTGGCTGCTGCTTTGAGGTTGTCGATGAAGACTGTCTCGAGCTCCGACAGTTTTCGAGAAGCAAGCCGTGCGACGCAGACAGTCGAGGAAATATTGTCGCCGCTGACCGGCAGTATCTTAATGTCTCGTGTCGATTGTTCGAACCACTTTGCCAATCGAGAAGACATGGCTGTGAGATACTTTCCGCTTTTTAAAAACTCGATGACGTAATGCAATTCCATTGTTTCGACGACGACGGGATTGAGTTGTCCGGCACTGATACGCAAATTGCGCTCGACTGTGCGGCGCGTTGATGTTTGGACAGGAGTTACGACCCATGGATAGTTGGAAAGTTCTTTCCAGCTAAGTCGTTTGCGGCGCGCCAGTGGATGGTTTGCGGCAGAAAGAACTGAAATGTGTTCTTCGTATAGAGGTTCAGCGATAAGATCTTCGCCAAACTGTCTGACGTCCAGATGGGTGAGGAGCAGATCGCAACGGCCACGCATGAGGTCAACGATGAGGGCATCGGCAAAATTACTATGGAAATGAACTACGAGCTTAGGTGCAATAGCCCGCGCCTGATTGGTGGCTTTCGCAAGAATACGTGGTGAAAACGCGCCGATAATGCCGACGTTCAATGATCCCAGATCGCCGCTGGCGATGGCGTTGAACTCCGCTTCCGCCTTGTCCAATTGGCTTAGAACCTGCTCCGCATGCCGGGCTAGATTCTGCCCCAGTGGCGTCGGTCTAAATTGCCTGGTGGTGCGTTCGAACAGTTTTGCGCCCAGCAGGGTTTCTATCTCCGCGAGAGCACGAGAAACCGCCGATTGGGATGTATAGAGAATCGTCGCGCACCGAGCGATGCTGAGTTCTTGGGCGAGAACGCTGATCAGGCGGAGATGTTTGATCGTCAGCCGCTGCTTGAAATGCACAGTAATGCTCCCCTTGCCCACCATTTCGAGTTCAATCTTTCGGTCTGCCGTCGATGTCGTCAAGACAGGTTGCGGTTCTGCCGTTGACGTTATGCCGCAAAACCGTGTTTCATTGTTTGTCGTGAGCGATACGTTACGACCGGCGGAGAGCTTATGGGTAAGAACATCGTCATCTGTTGCGACGGCACCGGCAATGAGATCGGTGAGACGATGTCAAACGTGTTGAAGTTATTTCGCATTCTGACCAAGAGCGCGAAGCAACGCGTCTATTATAATCCTGGTGTCGGGACGATTGGCCAGCAGAACGCCTGGCAGCGCTTCAAGCAGCAGACCCGCGGTGTTTTTGGTCTCGCGACAGGTTACGGGCTCGATGATGACGTGCTGGCGGCCTATCGCTTTCTCTGCGCGAACTACGAAAGCGGAGACAAGATCTACCTCTTTGGTTTCAGTCGCGGCGCTTATACGATTCGGGTTTTGGCGGGTTTCATCAACGTCATTGGATTGCTGCGCTCCGACCAGCTCAATCTCGCACCCTATGCCTTCTCTGCCTATAAGAATTCCGGTTCGCGCGAAAGCACCGTTGGGCCGAATGGCGATGCGAGCGATGATGCCCAGGGTGATGTGTCTTCTCCTGCTGTTGATCCAGCGCTCGCCGCAGCGTGGCACTTCAGCCGAGTCGCTGGAGGTTATGCGGTGCCGATTGAATTTATCGGCGTATGGGACACGGTAGCCTCGATTATCGTGCCGCGCTGGGAGCGTCTGTCGCTCGGTTTGCAGGCTCTTCGCTATACGCGCACCAATCCTCGCGTGAAGACTTTCCGCCAGGCGATTGCGATCGACGAGCGGCGGCGTATGTTTCGTCTCAATAGCTGGACCAGCCCGCAGATGTTTCGTCCTAATCCGTTCGATGCAAATTCCGAAATTGCCCAAGATATCCGTCAGGTTTGGTTCGCCGGCGTCCATGTGGATGTTGGCGGCGGTTATCGCGAGATCGAGAGCGGCCTTTCCAAATTTCCATTGCTATGGATGATCGAGCAGGGCGCGGCGGCGGGCGTCATCATCAATCGCGCCATGGTCAATCATCTGGTGTTGGGCCGTCCACGCAAGGGCAGCAACCACGTTTATGTTCCACCATCCGCCACCGGTGTTCTGCACGATTCGATGACTTTGGCATGGCGATTGCTGGAGTACTGGCCGAAGAACGTGCGCTGGCGGGAATGGCCGCTTCGTTCGGTGTTCGCGGGGCTGTATTTCCCGCAGGCTGAGCCGCGGGTGATTCCCGATGGAGCCTTGATCCATCGCTCGGTTCTTGAAAGGCGGCGCCTGATGCCAAACTATCGTCCGGAAAACTGGAATGACAGTCATGAAATCGAGGAGGATCCCGTTTCCGACACATTCACGGCGGGAACGGATGAGACTGACGAAACGCCTTGAAGATGCCACGGGAATGCGCTGATTGCGATCCCAGGAGATAAAAGCTGAATGGCAACACGCGAGCAAAGGCTAGCCGACTTCATTACAGAAGGCACGCCGCCAGACACGGTGCCATGCCAACTGCTTTGTGAAGACCACGTCGGTACTTATATGTTGCCGTTCGTCTGCGTATTTGTTGAGGGGCGCTGGATCAACGAGAGAACCGGCTTGCCCATCGATGCGAAGGTTGTTGGCTGGCGACCCGCAGCTCGTGGGGCGTCGATTGGTTGAAGTGGCTATCGCGTGAGAGCGCCAACCCGGCTGATTGCGGCGGCGAGACCTTCCAGCGAGAGGGAATAGACCTGTGGCACGCCGTTCTCGGCGCGTGTGACGAGGATCTTCAACGTCGTCCCCATCCGCAATTTATCCGTGGTGGCGGAATCCAGCTGCAGCGATACGAGACAACCAGCGGGGCCACAATTCCGCGGGCGGAGAGAGCGGCCAACCGGCCGCTCGTCGACCAGTAGGGTCACGCCGGCGTCGGCGATCAGACCAATGGGGAGGGCGAGAGTGCCTGTCAGAGTGTTGCCGGGGGCTGGGATCAGCTCAAGGGCGAGGAGGCGCTGACGGTTGGGCGCGGTTTGTTGCTGGGAAGCGACACAACGGCGGGGCCCAGTCTGCGAGGAGCAAACCACCTGCCAATTGTCGAAGGTTTCGTTGAGCGATTGGGCCAGAGCCGCGAAGATCGTCGACGACGACTGCGACATCGCACCCGCAGCCAACAGCGCGGCGATCGATACAGAACGGATAACGTTTCGTGTTTTTGTTTGCATGCGTAGTCCCCCTGGTAGTCTTTTGCCTTCCATTTATAAATTTTTGAATAAAATCGGGAGTTTACGCATTCTCTAGCTTATGATTCGAATATTACTCGAGCTTTAGCTGCTATTGCTACCGTTGTTAAACCAAATGCGCAATCACATGGCCTTGGGATGTGTGGGTATACTTATCGATACCGTGCGCTATTGTTACGCTCACGTCCGAATCGATCGTAAGCTGAAAATCAAGCTTGGGGGCAAGGTTGGACGCGCGCCACTTTTCGAGACTATGGCGACTCTGTGTCGTTTCTATGCCTCTCCTGGGGGCGTCCTTTGTATGGTCTGGCGAGGCGATAGCTGCCTGCAGCTCGACGGCTCCGACCAGCGGGACGACGGTGACCTGCGACACGTCGGCGCCCAATCCGTCCACCACCCCCGTTCAGGCCGCAGCTGGCAGTAACAACGTCACGGTCAATGTGCTGTCAGGCGCGCAACTGACGGTGAACGGTGCCAATGCGATCGGTCTGTTTACGTCGAGCATCGCGACGAACAGCGGGACGTTGACGATCAGCGGCAATGGCAGCACCGGCATTTACGCCGAAGGCAACGGCAATCAACTGACGAATGCGGCCGGCGGCCTCATTCAGACATCGAGTGCGAATGTCAATGCGGTTGCGGTGATCGGCAATGACAATGTGCTGGTCAACAGCGGCATGATCACTACGCAGAACGGCCAATCGCGTGGTCTCGCCGTGTTGATCCTCAACCCGGGTGACAGTAGTGATCGTAATGCGTTGACGAATAATAATTCGATCACGACCCAGGGGACGCAATCGCACGGCATGTACGTGCAGAGTGGTAACGACAGCGTCTTCGTCAATAATGGTACGATTACCACCAATGGTGGTGGCGCGCGCGCCATTTATTCGGCTGGCGCACGGGCCTTGATCACCAACAATGGCACGCTGTTGACGACGGGTTCGAACGGTGGCGGTTCGGTCAATAACACCGTTTACATGCAAGGCAGCGCGAACCATCTCATCAACAATGGGACGATCGAAGCGCGCGGTGCCAATGCCGACGGTGTGTTTTCCAACACCGCAGGTTCTAATTTCTCGGCGCTGATCGAAAATAATTCAGGTGCGCAGATCATCAGCGCGCTGGGGCCGGCAATCCGCACTCTTAACGGGCCTACCACCATCATCAATGCCGGTCTGATCAGCGGTTTGGAATCAATTCACGGCGGCAATGGCAATATCACGTTCCGCTTGCAGACCGGCTCGCGCGTCGTGGGCGCCGCCAATGGTGGCACCGGCAACAATGTGGTGGAGCTGGAAGGGACAGGCCGGGTCGACAATCCCTTCACGAGTTTTGGCACGATGCGGATGAATGGCAGCGCCTGGACTTGGGCTGGCACCGGCGATTTCCGTGATGTCTTCATCAATTCCGGTGCGCTCACCTTGGAAAGCAATATCACCGGCAACATGACCATCGCTGCCGGAACGCAGCTTCTTGCCGGCAACGGCTTCAATCCGTCGATCGGGCCGGCGCCAGGCGCGCCACCGATTACGGTGACCAACGCCGGCACCATCGATCTGACCAATGGCGGTTCGCCGACTGCCAACAGCCTGACCATCAACGGCAACTATGTCGGACAGGGCGGCAGGCTCAACCTGCGTACCGTTCTTGCCGGCGATGGGGCGGCATCGGACCGGCTGATGATTTCGGGCGGCACAGCGTCTGGTTCCACCGGTATATCCGTGGCCAACTTCAACGGCGGTGGCGCTGCAACGCTCAGCGACGGCATTATGCTGGTGCAGGCGACGAACGGTGGCTCGACGGCGGCGGGCGCCTTCTCGCTGAATGGCGGATCGGTCTCCGCCGGTGCGTACGAATATTACCTCTTCCGGGGTGGTGTATCAGCTGGCAGTGCGCAGAATTGGTATTTGCGCTCGACATTGGTGGCACCACTGCCATCTCCAGATCCGTCGATTCCTTCAACGCCGGCGCCTGAACCTGCTCCGGGTACCCCGCCATTACCACCGGCACCGCCGCCTGGCTCGGCTCCTGTTCCATTGTACCGGCCTGAGGTGGCGCTCTATTCGGCGGTATCGCAAGTGGCGCGGGAGATGGGTCTCGCCATGCTCAGCACTTTCCATCAGCGCCATGGCGAACAGGCTTTGGTGGGTACGGGCACCGTCACGGGCACGGGCCTCACTCTACCGACCGTATGGGCGCGTGTTTTCGGTGAGCGCACCAATCTGCGGTGGTCGGGAGCGACGCTGCCGCAGTTCGACGGGCGGATCAGTGGCTTTCAGACCGGATTGCAGCTTCTCGGCTTCGATCATGGCGGCCATCGAGATGTGTTTGGTGCTTTCGCTGGTTACGCACGGGCTTCGGGCGGCGTGCGCGGTTTTGCGACTGGCTTCGTCGGCCTGCCGGTGGGGCGTCTTGGACTCGAAATGAGCAGCGTCGGTGCCTATTGGACCCATATCGGTCCTGGCGGTTGGTATGTCGACGGCGTCTTAATGGGATCGTGGTATAGCGGCGATCAGTCCTCTTATCGCGGTATGGCTGCTCATACGAATGGGCGCGGCCTCACAGCATCCATCGAGACGGGCTATCCCATCGCTTTACCTGGCAATCTGACGCTCGAGCCGCAGGCGCAGTTTGTGTGGCAACGGCTGCAGTTCGATGCAACACGCGATACCGTGTCTTACATCACACAGAAGCCGGTCGATGCCGCCATGGGTAGGTTGGGGATGCGCCTGCAAGGACAATGGAACATCGGGTCCGCCCTCCTCATGCCTTATCTGCGTGTCGGCTTGCGGCATGATTTCCGCGGCACGGATATGCTGGTGTTCGACGGCGTGGATGCCATTCCGACACGGCGTGGTGGTACCTCGGCCGAGGTTGGTGGCGGCTTTGTTCTACGGATGAATAAAATGGTCAGCGCTTTTGCGACCGCCGATTATCGAGGTGGCGGTGGCGGCACCTATCGCCGCAGCTACGGCGGTACGATTGGGCTGCGCGTCAGCTGGTAAAAGAAAAGGGCGGCCTTGCTGCCGCCCTCCGATCTTAGATGATGTGAGCATTCAGCTCTGCGGCAAGCGCCCGCCCGGGGTGTATTGATCGACCGCGGACGGCAGAACGCTGGACAGGCGTTGCAAAATTTCCTGTTCCGACATGCCTGTGGCTTGGGCAATGGCCTGGAGGATTTCCGGGCCCAGCGCGCTTTGCAGACTGGGCGTCGAAATTTCTTCGTTCTGGCCGGAGCCGACCCAAGAGTCAGCCACTTTGCCCTGACCATTATTCTTGAACTGCTCAAGCAGTTCGCCGAGGCCGCCCGTCAGGAGACCGCCTGCGCCGGCGCCGCCGAGACCGGCCAACAACTTATCGAGGCCCGACAAAGGACCGGCATTGGTTTGGCCGGGCACGCTCGCCGTTTGTCCGGGCGGGAGGCTTTGCGGCTGCTGACCGGGTGCGCCGCCCTTGCCGAGGCTGTTGATGATTTCAGCGATCTTATCGCGGTTTTGATAACCGGCTACGGCCAGCAGACCAAGCAAAGCGGTGAGGGAGGGAAAGCCACGGGACGCCATCGTCAAACTCCTTGTTTACGTGCTCGGTTTACGTGCTCGATCTGCTCTGCAGAAACTACAATTCCTGCGCCTGTTGCAGCGAAGATCGATCGAGCTTCGGCGCATGACATGCAGACATGTCGCTGTCGCGCGACATTTCTGTGACTGGGTCAGGCGCGCCGACCGGCGATCATGCCCCACAGGAAGAGGACAATAATCGCGCCAACAATGGCGCCGATGAGGCCGGCGCCTTGCCCTGCCTGATAATAGCCCATGGCTTGTCCGATGAAGGTGGCGGCGAAGGCGCCGACAATGCCCAGGATGGTGGTCAGGATGAAGCCCTGCGGGTCGTTCGGGCCCGGGACGATGAATTTGGCGATCACGCCGGCGATGAAGCCGATGATGATGGTCCAGATAATGCCCATAAGAGACTCCCATTTGGCACCCGGATACGGCAGGTGCGCCGATCACAAGGTGGCACGCTTGCTGCGCCTGCGAAAGTGGCCCGCTAGCCGACAGCTAAAATGCTGCCGTAAAGGCTAGGCGACAACCGTGACGAACTGAGCGGCCGGAAACAACGTGACATGGTTATTATAGTTCCGAAGCCATGGGTATGTGACTTTCGTCACGAATTTGTTTTGGCTTTGTCACGGGTTTTGCTGATCGTGTGGGCGGATTCAGCGACCATGCCTGTGCGTTTTATTGATCTGGCCGCGAGATAATCCTATCGTCCCTTGCCGCCGCTCGTGGCGCTTGCGATGATGCAATGCCTTTTAAGGAGTAAGACATGGGTATCTTCAGCCGTATCGCTTCCGCCATTTTCGGTTCTCCCGCTAAAGCGGATGAAGCCGCTCCGGCCGCAGCAGGCGCATCCGCCGGCTCGACGACTGTTGCTCAAGCTGGTGGTGCCGCCGCTGGCGCGGCCGCAGCGGCCACGCCGATGACGCGCGAGCAGGTCGAGGCGTTGATCGCCAAGATCGCCGAAAGCTCTGGCCACTCGAACTACAATTGGAAACAGTCCATCGTCGACCTGATGAAGCTGCTCAACCTGGATTCCAGCCTCGGCGCGCGCAAGGAACTGGCTCAGGAGCTCGGCTACAAAGGGGCGCTTGATGGTTCGGCCGAAATGAACCTGTGGCTGCACAAGCAGGTAATGGAAAAGCTGATGGCATCGGGCGGGGTTGTGCCTGACAGCCTGAAATAAGCCAACGTCGCTCTTGCGGCTTGGAAAATTTGCGGCCGGCGTTTTCAACGCCGGCTGTTTTCCTTCAGGTAGGTAAGCTGGCCGATAATGTTTGTGCTAAGGCGTCAAACTCGGTTGGCCATGACTTACGCCATTGCGCTTTTGTCTGTTCGTCAATCCATGCGCCATCGATGCCGTTGATCATGAAATGCTTGAGATATTCGATGGTGAAGCCCAAATGGCTGAACATCAATTCCCAAGCTTCGCTTGGGTTGACTTTGTGAAGCGTGGGGTCATCCGTATTCGGGTGGATCTTCAGTCCGAGAGCCGGCATGCGTCGGATCGGATGCCGTTCCGCCCACTGATCGGGCGGGAGCGTACGCATATAATAGGAATTGGTGGGCACGACGGTGAAGACGAGGCCGCGAGTGGCATAATGTGCGGCCAACTCGGGATTGTCGACAATCGTGTAGCCATGATCGATGCGATCGACTTCTAGCAGATCGATCGCCGTTTCGACATTGCGCCAAGGCATGCCGAATTCGCCCGCATGTGCAGTCGTTCGGAAACCCGCTTTGCGGGCGTCGCGATAGGCTTTCCAGAATAATTCGGGCGGGCGATCGTTTTCGCGATAATCGATCCCAATGCCGGCGACATGGTCAGAGCGATTCTGCTTCATCCATTCGACGAGCGCGACGGCCTCGTCAGGGTCTGCCTCGCGGTCGATACTGGGAATGAGTTTTGCGGTAAGGCCGAAGTCTCTGCCGGCATCTTCGATCGCGGTGACGATAGCGCGCTGGGCGTTGGCATAAGGAATTCCAGAAACACGTACAGTACCGGTCGGATTCCAGAAAAATTCCGCATGGCGCACATTATGGCGCGCGGCATCCTCAAGATATTCATAGGTCAGACGATGCAGGTCGTCTGCCTCGGTTAAAATGTATTCATCGAGGGCACGCAAAACACGTAGAACGCCGACCGGCTTTTCGTCCCGCGTATAAAACGCTTCCATCTCCTCGGTGGTGATGGGGATGGGTTTGCGTCTGGCAAGGTCGAAAAATGTATCCCGCCTCACCGCGCCAAGCAGATGGCAATGCAGTTCGACTTTCGGGATCGCGTTAAAAAATGCGCGATGTGCATCAGTGATGACGATGCCTGTTTGTGCCGGCGGGACATTGCCTGGACTTCTCATGATGCTTCACTCAACGCTTCGACAACCGCTGTTTGGAAAGATATTTGGTCCGATCAATGGGCAAACGCAACCGTGCAAAGGGACGAGTTTAACCGATATCCATGAGCGGTTGGTTCAGATATTCGATCATGAGGTGGTGTTCGCAGGCGTCGAAGAGGTCGAAGCGCCGAAGAAGCTGGGCCGCACAGGTCTGGATCGTCCAATGATCTTGCGCGGCGCGCTCGGCCATCCGGCCGATCTCACGAGCGACGTCTTCAGTCACATCGCGCAGCATATCCCCGATATGGCCCTCCAGAATGTGGAGAACAGGGCAATCGGGGAGGTTGCTATCGCAGAGCGCCTGGGCGATTTCGGCCTGAGTGGCGTGACAATCGAATTCAGTGACACTGACGCAGCCGCGCCGATCCGCCTGAATGACGAAGGTGAAGCGCTCGAGGTCTCGTTTTGGGGCGGACGGGATGGGAGGTGGAGGATGTCGAGTGCTCAAAGCGGCAGATTTGATAGGCTTTCCTTTTGGACCCGCCACTGCCTGCTCCCCACTAGCTGCGAATATTCGCAGACGAGCGAATTTAATTAATACTTGATATTATGTCAACTAATTTATCAAGATATGATTGAATTTTGATCAGCGCATGGCGCAAATGCCGGTGCAGGGCTGGGCAAGGAATTGCTCGAGGGCGGTATCGATTTCCGGCCGGTCGCTCTCGGGTAGGAGGGATTGCGAGGACTTGAGTTGCGTGGCGATCTTCAGCCGGTCGCGTTGGGCCAGGGCCGGTGCGATCCGAGCCAGATTCTCAGCTAGTGTTTTTGCGAGAGCCGAACGATTGGGCATCCGCAGTCCAGGCAGCGCGATAATTTCATTCACATTCTGCAGAAAAGGTGCGTAGGCAACCTTGAATGAGGAGATGCCGAAGCGCTTGACGTCGTCCATCTGTCGATCTTGGATCAAGACGGAGACATCTGTGGCGACTGCCGCCAGGGCGCCAACGATCTTCAATTGTACAATTTGAGCACGAACGATTTCGTCCTGAAATGTGAGAATATTACTGGCGAGCGGTGGGCGTTCCGACGAGCCGTGAGAAAAGAAGACATAGGCGCTGAGTATGCTGCGTTGCCTGGCGAGAATGGTCATCAGTGATTCGCTGTCCGCCGCTCCATAAGGAGCTTCGCCGACGAGAGCTGGATTCCAAAATGTATTGAGAAGTTCCGCATCGGCTGGCGTTGCGAGTGTTGGCATGGTGCCTTCGGCTTGCCGGGCCCTGATCCGCTGCTCAAATTTTTCGTAAAGCGCGTCGATCTTCTTGCTCGCGTCGGCTGGGACACCAGCTACAGCGGACGTACAGAGCAAGCATGCTGCGAGCCATCCTCCAGAGAGGGGCTGGCTAAGCATTGATGGCAGCAGTCTCATCAGCATCGCAACCCGGCCGTCACCTCAGGATGTCGATGTAAAAACGTGCCAGTGCCGATGAAGTTCCGCCCGATCGCTCGGGCCTTAACGTGCGCGCATACAACGTTCACAATTTTTGCGCGATCAGCGGTTAGCTAAGGCCGCGCTAGACCTGTTCTATCGTGCCGAAATCGAAGGTCTGTCCGTCCGGATTTTCGCCGATGCGCAGCACTTTATCGTTGACGTAGCGGTGTGGAGGCACGGGCAGATTATAGGGCGCGGGAACGCCGGAAAAGACGCGGCCTGCGAGATCATATTTGGAGCCGTGACACGGGCAGAAATAGCCGTCATAACCACCGACGCTGCCGTCCGGCTTGAATTCGGGCAGGCAGCCAAGATGGGTACAGATGCCGACCAGGACGAGAAATTCAGGCTTGATCGATCGGTGCCAATTCACCGTGTAGGGCGGTTGTTGTAGTTGGCTGGATTGAGGATCGCGCAGCATGGCGAGAAGCTGAGCGTTTTGCAGACTTGCGAGTGCCGTCTGCGGGCGATTGACGACATAGACAGGCATGCCACGCCATATGGCTCGCATTTGCTGTCCTGGTTCAAGCTGACTGATATCGATGTCGATGGGTACGCCCGCTGCAATGACGGAAGCGTCCGGCTGCATTTGATTGATCAGAGGCCAGAGAGCGGCGCTCGTTCCGACGCCAGCCATGGCAGCCGTGGCGATATAAAGGAAGGCGCGCCGACTTGGCGTATCGGATGAAGTGAATGGCCGGGATGGATTGGGGAGAGAGGGCGTATTTTGCATCACGGTCGCCTTACGTCGCCGCCAGGTTTGGAGGCCGTTCTGGCGGCTATTGCGATGTAAACGTGCCTCGCTACTAGGACGAATCTAGGGCAAATCCCCCAACATTAAGATTGTTTCACCAAGCGGCCATAAACCGGCAAGCTATTGGTGCTTCACGGTGCCGATGGTTCCAGATCATCAATGCGGAAAACCTAGAAATAGGACGCGCTACCGATACGTTCCACATCGAAAGGTGTTGTCTGGTAGATCTCATTGATCCAGTTTCCGAAGAGGAGATGAGCATGGCTGCGCCAGCGGTTCTTCGGCTGATGCTGCGGGTCATCGGCGGGAAAATAATTGCTCGGCAGTTGCATGCCATTCTCGATGTCCCGCACATATTCTTCGGCCAAAGAAGTCGAATCGTATTCGATGTGATTGAACATATGCAGGGTGCGGTGTTGCGGATCGTCTACCAGACATAGGCCCGTTTCATCGCTGTCGGCCAATACGGTGAGATTGCTGCCACGCGGAATATCGCTGCCTCGCGTTTCCGTCCAACGAGATACGGGGACGGAGAAATCGTCTGAAAAGCCGCGCATGAAAGGCGATGATGGCACGAGATTGCGCTGTCGATAGACGCCAAATGCTTTCTGCGCGAGTGCATGTTTCGGTATGCCGTGGAAATGATGCGTGGCGGCTTGCGCGCCCCAACAGATGGTAAAGGTGCGATGCACGTGCGTTTGCGTCCAGTCGAGTACGCGCTGTAGCTCGTCCCAATAGCCAACTTCCTCGAACGGCATCCGCTCGACGGGAGCGCCCGTGATGAGAAAGCCGTCGAAACGATCAGACTGCATGTCGGCCCAAGGGCGGTAGAAAGCACGCATGTGATCGGCTGGGGTGTTGCGGGCGATATGGTCGGTCATACGTACCAGGGTCAGTTCGACCTGCAGGGGGGTGGCGGCAAGCAGACGCGCAATCTGTGTTTCCGTGCGGATTTTGTTGGGCATCAGATTGAGCAAACCGATCCGCATCGGGCGGATGTCCTGGCGGATTGCGTCTGTTTCGCGCATGACCATGACGCCCTCGGCATTGAGGGTGTCATAAGCAGGCAGGTCATCGGGAATTTTGATCGGCATTTCCGCGTGCGTCCTTCACTCCGGGCGAGACAGACGCGGTGGCTGGATCCGTTTGGTTGCCGGTTCGGCCACATCCTCCCTTCAGAGAGGCCACCTTGCTCGGTCAGCAGGTTGGCGTTGGGTCTCGCCCCAACTCTTGATGCGTGAACCGTTTTAGCTGGGTCGCCAGGATCATTTCAACTGGTCTGTTGCGGTATTTGCGACGTTTCAGTAAAAGACGACGGTCGAAAAAAGGAGAGATCGGTGCGGTTAGCCCGATCCCCACGCAAGTGGGTCCTGGCCGTCGCTTTCGGCGTCGAGTCCCAAGACTTTCCCGCTGGCGCATGGGGTGCCGGCGTATGAAAGGTTTGGGCATGCAACAGCAAATCTCAATCATTACCATCGGCGTTGCCGATCTTGCTCGGTCGAAGCATTTTTACGGCGAAGGCTTCGGCTGGTCGCCGGTGTTTGAGAATGAAGAAATCATCTTCTTCCAAATGAACGGCCTGATGCTTGGCTGTTTCCTCAAACCGTCGCTGGAAGCGGATATGGGGCGGCCGCTTCTGGCCGTCGCTGGCGCCTATTCCCTGGCTCACAATGTGGAGAGCGAAGCGGCGGTTATCGCTGTCATGAACCGATTGGCGCAGGCGGGCGGCCGCATTGTAAGGCCGGCGGATGCGCCTTTGCATGGTGGCTTTCGCGGCTATGTGGCTGACCCTGATGACCATGCTTGGGAGATCGCTTTTAATCCGGCCTGGACGATCGATGCGCAGGGGCATGTGACCTTCGGAATCTAGAATAAGTCGGCAGGTGAGCGGCCTCCCAACCGCTCACCCGCCAGGTCACGCAATGCTCGGTGCCGATACGCGACGCCGTGGAGCGACTGCCTGGCGGGGAGCTTCCATCAGGACAATCTGGAAGCGGCGTCGAATCCACAATGCGTCGGCGCGACAGCCGAGATAACGCAACCAACTTGGATCACGCCGATGGTCAGGCGTGAGAAAAGACCGAGAACAATTCGCCGCGTTTGATCCAGGCAATTGCGATAGATAGTTTCCCTTGAAATTGTCGGCGAGGTATTTGGTGCGCCGCGTGATGTTCTCTGCGGCTTTGGCTTTTTCGTCGTCGCTTCCACCGGCGAAGAACGGTTTGAAGTTCTTATGGACTTCGCTGCCGATGAAGGCGAGTGCTTCAAGTAGGCGCGTGCGGCCCAGGGATCCTTCAAGGCCGAGCGTGGGCGCCTTGCTGGCGACGTAGTCGAGGATCGCAGCATTCTCGGTCAGCAATTCACCGTCGCCGAGGACGAGCGCAGGAACATAGCCTTTCGGTGAAATAGCGTTGAAATCAGCACCTGAAGCGGTCTTCTTGGCGCGGAGATCGACGCGTTCGCTCTCGAACGGGAGGCCGGCTTCTTGGAGGGCAATGTGGTCCGCAAGACTGCAAGCCCCGGGACTATAATAGAGTTTCATACCGCGTATTCCTTCATTCGAGACATTGATCGCATTCGTTCCGCAGCGGCGGTGTAGCAGCGGGCATGACGGTTAGTCTATCGCTTCACTTCAATTTGAGTGGCGGCCAAGTGCTACTCATGGGGCTCTTTAGGGCCTCGCCAAGCCCAGCGAATGAGGGCCAGTGCGCTGCCTCCTGTTGCCATGCCAAGTAGATAGACGATGACAATCTGTAGCGCCAATGGAGCGGTGATCCGGAAACCAAGGAAAGATAGGGTGACGTTCTCCAGGTTCTGGAATGCGAAAATCAAAATGGCTGCGACAAGAATGACGATCGTCGCTGTATTTAACCACCGCATGAGCCGCCCCCTGTTCTTTCTATTGCGAGAGAATTTCCTTATGGGCAGTCCGCGTCAAGAGGGGCTGAGGCGCCAAGTGGAAGGGTGCGGAGCCTAAGCCCCGCACCACAGTTCAAATCGCATTGAAGGCACTGAGCAGCGCCTTGACCGAAGCCGTGGCTACATCGTCGTCGATGCCAACGCCAAAGACGCGGCGATCGTCTGGCATACGGCATTCGACATAGGCGGCGGCTTGCGCGTCCGAGCCACGTCGCAGCGCATGTTCGTGGTAATCGACAATCTCGACGTCCATTTGCAACCCGTTATTCAACGCCGAGACCGCACTGGAAATAAGGCCGTTGCCGCGGCCGTTGACTGCGATCTCGCGGCCATCAACGCGGATACGGCCGGTGAAGGCGCGTGAAGAGCCACTTCGTTTGCCTCCGTCGTCGTAGTCAACGAGCTCAAATCGTTGCCGACCTCTCAAGTGATAGGCTTTTTCGAAATTACTCCAGATATCTGCGGCACTCATCTCCTTACCGGTGCTGTCAGCTATGGCCTGCACTTTGCGGCTGAAATCCATCTGCAGGCGCCGTGGCAATTGCAGGCCGCGATCCTGTTCGAGAATCCAAGCGATGCCGCCCTTGCCCGATTGGCTGTTGACGCGAATGACGGCCTCATACGTGCCTCCCACGTCGGCGGGATCGAGCGGCAGATAAGGCATTTCCCAGTAACCATCGTTGCGCGTCTCGTGGGCGGCGAAACCTTTGCGAATAGCGTCCTGGTGAGATCCTGAAAAGGCGGTGAAGACCAACTCGCCGGCGTAAGGATGGCGCGGGTGGACGGGCAGGGCATTGCAATGTTCGACGGTGCGCACGATCGAGCGCATATCGTCAAAACGCAGCTTTGGATCGATGCCCTGGGTGTAGAGATTGAGCGCCAGAGTGACCAGATCGACATTGCCCGTGCGTTCGCCATTGCCGAACAGACAGCCCTCCACGCGGTCCGCGCCAGCGAGCACGGCGAGTTCGGTCGCCGCGACTCCGGTGCCGCGATCGTTATGTGGATGCACACTGATGATCACGCTATCTCGCCGTGAGATATGCCGGCAGAACCACTCGATCTGATCGGCATAAACATTGGGCATGGTCACTTCGACCGTTGCCGGCAGATTGAGAATTGCCGGATGTTCGGGCGTCGGTTGCCAGACATCGAGCACGCGCTCACAAATTTCGAGCGCGAATTCCGGTTCGGTGAAACAGAAGGTTTCGGGTGAATATTCGAACGTCCATCGGGTTCGAGGCTGTTTGGCAGCTTCTCGCGCCATGGCCTGCGCCCCGGAAACGGCCAAGGCGATGACTTCCGACTTGTCCATTTGGAAAACAACCCGTCGGAATAATGGCGCGGTCGCATTATAGAGGTGGACGATGGCTTGACGAGCCCCTTGCAACGACTCGAAGGTGCGCGCGATCAGGTCTTCTCGCGATTGCGTGAGGACCTGAACGGTTACGTCGTTGGGAATGAGGTTTCCGTCGATCAGACTGCGGACAAAATCAAATTCGGTCTGCGAAGCGGAGGGGAAGCCGATCTCCATCTCTTTAAAGCCGATTTCGAGCAGCATGTGAAAAAAGCGCAGCTTTTTCTCGACATTCATCGGATCGGCGAGGGCTTGATTACCGTCGCGCAGGTCGGTCGAGACCCAGCGGGGAGCCGCGGTCATGGTTTTCGATGGCCATTGCCTGTCGGGCAAATGAACTGGCGCGATGATAGGCCGATATTTGGATTCTGGATTGGTCAACATGATGCAAAGCCGTGTGCGAGTATTCGGGAAGTACGAATACGGCGCGGATACAGCCGCCGGGCTGCCGTCAGTCCCGACGGCCGCCGATAAGTCGCAGGCTCTTGCAAAGCGCCAGGGCCCTCAGGCGATGGCGATCAGTAGATGTCAATCCAATGGGAGAAACCATGACAGCACCAGCATAGACAAATCAAACGACGAAAATCCCGCCTTCCTCAGAAGGTCGGGCCTAGAAGTCGAAGGTTTGCCTGGCGCGTGAAAATCATGGTGGCTTCGTATGACATTCCACAGGCTGAAGCGCAAGCCTGTGTTTCCGCTATGGCCAGGAAATCAGGTCTCTCCGCGTCGAACATCGACGCGCAAACGCTTGAGAAACCGTCGATAACCTGGCTGTTCGCGCAGCAGACGACCGCCTAGAGCAGAAAGGAAGTCGATGTCTTGGGGCGGCAGGGTTAGTCGATTGTGCAGGGTGAGAATACGCCGGGCTGCCGTCGGTTCGGCGACGTCGGCAAGAGCGATGCGGACAATTCCAATGTCGAGTTCTTGACAGCGGGCGCTGCCTTGGCACCGCCACCGTACGATTTCGTCGCGCCAGCTCGGCAGTCGTCGACGTAGTATGTCATAGCTTTGCAAACTCGGAATGTTGATCATCGCGTCGATCGCACCGACGACAGCCTCTTTGGCATCAGGTGCCGCTTCGGTTTGTGAAATGCCGCCACCAATCCGGGTCGATGCATCAGCCACGACAATGAGTAGGTGTTTGATGCGTCGTGCTTTCGCCTCAGGGAGAGGTGCTGGTGATGGGCGGTTCATCAGATGCAGCAGGCTTTGCGTGCCGATGCCATCGACGAGGCCTCCATCATAGAGTTTGAGATAATTCAGATCCGTTGCGGAACGATAACGTTCGACGGAATCGCGATAGTATTGTTCGGTGAGCGCCGGACGAATGTAACGGCGAGATGGAGATTTTTTCTCTGTTTCGACGGGACAGGCCGCGTTGTAGTTGCGGAGGGTTATTGGGGCAAACATGACTGGAACAGCGGCGGAAGCAGCAACCGCGTAAGCAAGGGGATATTCATCGTACTGACTGCAGATTGCGGAGAAAGAGCGACGGTCGAAAATGAACGGCGTGCGATTGTAAAGATCGGTCGCATGGATAATGAGGCGGGGACGATCCGGATGGTTCACTGCGCCGAGGGTTGCGCCATGGAAGAGATGGCGATCAAGCCACGAGGGGAAGCCGGAGAGATCATTCACGCCACCTTGATAGCCTCGCAATAGATTGCTTGGCGTGAAGGAAGTATGCAGTTCAGCCTCTACATCCTGGCCAAGAAAGTTCTGCCGGAAAGCTGACAGGCCATCCCGCCCATAAAGGGCAAAGTGAGCCGCGAGCACCGCTCCACCGGAGACGCCTGCGACCACCGCGACATCATCGGCCAGCGTATGTCCTTTGTCGGATGAAGTTTGACGTGCAAGCTCCGAGAGAACGCCATAGCCGAAGGCGGCCGAGCGGGCGCCGCCACCGGAAAAGACCAATACAATCGCGGCTTCCCCCGTTTCAGTCATCGTTGCAGTGGAGCGATACGGCGTAATGGAGCCAGTGGTCAGCGAGAGCGGCGCATTGGTCATACGCACGTCCGGTCCTGCACAGGCGGCGAGGATCAGGCAACAGGTAAAAGGGAGTAGAAGCGCTTTATGGCGAGCGAGGCGTTGAAAGAGAGCGGGCAAACGCAACCATCCAGGATGAACCGATAAACTGATAGCGTTTCAAATGGCGGCTCTTGGGTTGCGGGAGTATGTCATGAAATGGTTCTTACACGCTGATTTTAAAAGATATTTACTCGAGTATTGCAATGTTGACGCAATGTTCGCGCAATGCAGCGGTATCAGATTGGCCGAATCTGATCTGGGTGGCTCAATGTAGGATCGTAATCGATGCGCGTGTTGCTGGTAGAGGATGAGCCAGAAATGGTGTCCGCATTGCGCGCGGCATTAACCCGCCATGACATGGTGGTTGATCATGCGCCTAATTTGATCGAGGCGGAGATGAGCCTGGCTGAGGGCGTTCACGACGTGGTTCTGCTCGATCGGCAACTACCCGACGGAGACGGTTTATCGCTGCTCCCGACGTTGCGGGCAGGGGGAAACCGAGTGCCGGTTTTGGTGCTCACGGCACGCGGCGATCTGGTGGATCGGGTTGCGGGGTTGGATAGCGGCGCAGACGATTATCTTGGTAAGCCTTTCGCGTTCGAAGAACTGTTGGCGCGTTTGCGGGCGCTGCTACGGCGGCCGGCCCATTTGCAATCGGATATTGTGCGTGCCGGCCGTCTGGCGTTTGATTTCGTCCATCGCGAAGCTAGCGTCGATGGCCATCCGCTTGATATGCCCCGTCGTGAACTTCTAGTCCTCGAAGCTCTCATGCGCCGCACGGGACGTATGGTGGTCCGCAATTTCCTGATGGAAGCGGTGTTCGGGCTTGACGATGAAATTCAGTCGAACGCGTTGGACACGCACGTTTCCCGTTTGCGACGGAAGCTTGCCGACGCCGGTGCGGGAGTTACCATCAATGGAATTCGGGGGGTCGGCTATCTCTTGCGTGAAACGCCGATAGAAATAGCATGACATTTGCCTGGCGCAGTCCGCGCTCTCTCAAATGGCGTTTGGTCGTTCGCCTGGTTGTTTTTCAAACGATCATGCTAACCGCGATTGTCATCCTTGCCGTCGGTGCTGTCTGGACCACGGTGCGGATCATCGATGGCTATGAGGATGGCTCCCTGGATGTATTGCGAGATGCATTGGTGCGTGACGCAGGCGGTGGCCTAGCCCTACGTTCGACTTCGGACCTCGAGCTACTGCGAACTGAGGCAAAGGGTCTATGGTTTCTGATCCGCGATGAAACGGGCAACAGGCTCGCAGAAGGCGATGTGCCGTCGGAATTCTTTCCATTGGCTGAGGAGCTCGATCATATCGCACAGGCGCGATTGACCTGGAAGCCAGGCAATTCTGGCCGACCGGACGGCCTCGTCAAATGGACTGAGAGCGCGGCCGGCAAGGTTCAGATTATGACAGGAACGCAGGGCCGCATGTCCCTGAGCCGACTTATTGCCGGCGTTTCCATCAGTTCGCTATATATTGGCTTGCCAGTGCTCGCTCTTATGACCCTGGCGACCGTCTTGGCGACACCTTTCGTGGTGCGCAAGGCGATGGCAGGCCTCAATCTTGTAGCCGCGCAAGCGGAACGTGTTGATATCGATCAGCGTGGCGTGCAGTTATCTGTCGATCAAATCCCAAGCGAAATCGGACCGTTGGTGAAGGCGGTCAACGACGCTCTGGGTAGGCTTGATAAGGGTTATGAACGGCACCAACGCTTTCTCGCTGACGCGGCACATGAGCTACGGACGCCCATCGCCATTCTCAGCACGCGCATTGCTTCGCTTCCGTCCGGCCCACAAAAGGCACAACTCTTGGAAGATGCGACACGTCTGTCGGTTCTGACAGGTCAGCTGTTGGATTTGCAGCGATTGGGTCAGAAGGCGGATGATTTCGTTCAGCTTGATCTCACAGCCATGGCGCAGCGGGTGGTTGTCGACTTGGCGCCACTGGCCTTTGCCGCCGGCTATGAGATAGATTTTCGGGCCCATGAAAGTGTGATCCATATTTGGGGAGATCAGACGGCGTTGGAGCGGGCTTTGACTAATTTGGTGCAGAACGCCATTCAGCATGGCGGTCGGCGTGGAACGATCACAGTGCGCGTCGGGAAAGCCCTTTCAGGGGCATCTGAAGTCGAGGTTTGCGATGAAGGCGAAGGCATCCCGCCCGGAGAAGCTGAGCGGATTTTTGAGCCTTTTCATCGTCTACGTCACGATGGCAAGGGCGCTGGTCTGGGGCTCAATCTGGTGCGGGAAATCGTGCACCTGCATGGGGGCCATGTTTCGGCAACTAATGCTCCAAACGGAGGGGCTTGCCTGAACGTCGTTCTCCCATCCGCATCGGAGCAGAGGGTCTTGACCAATTAACGCAGTCCGTGACGCTGTCAGTCGAGATGCTTGCCATCTGCCGGCAGGTCATGTCGCTCCCATTCGTTCTGAGGAATGATATCGCCGACACGGAAAGCGAAAGCCTGAACCTTCATGTGGTCAGGTGTCACATCGCACGTGAATTTCGTATTGTACCACTGGTGCTTACTGTGGAAGGCTGCCCCGTCCGCGACGAGAGTGTTACCCTCAACCTTCGTGTCAGCCATCGCATAAGCTACGAGACTGTCGGGCTGATAGGTCTTTTGCCAAGCCTCGATCTGCGCCATGGCCTCAAGCGAGCAGATTTGTACCATCCGTTCTTCGATTTCCAATTTTGGAAGCGTGGCGCGTGCTTTGCGACTGCGGGGATCGGCGAGAATATGATCGGAAAGCATGTGGCTTGGTCGTATCATCGCTACGGCGTCTGATGCGGATTCATGCCTCGTCACGTTTTCTTGAGACGGTTGTTGTGGCGGAGCGCTTGTCGCGGGAGACGATATTTCCGCGTGTGGATTTGTGTCCAGAAGGAGGGGCACCGGCGTCTGAGATGGGGACGGCATCGTCAGAATTTCGACGTCGATGCTATGATCGACGTTGGGCTGCAATTGCCGAATTGTGGAAAAGAAGATGAGAGTAAATCCGGCTGCCGCGTGCAGCGAGAGGGAAGCCAACCCGCTCCAGAGAATTCGCCGATCCTGCGTCATCTCCCGCACCGGCACCTCCTTAGGCCCAGTCCGCAGTGACTCACCTGAGCAAAACGGCGGTTTTGCGACAGAGCGAGGTTGGCTCGACTAGTCCTTTTTTAAATCGACTGCGATTTTCGACTGGCCGGCAGCGATGCGCTGCGCCCAGTCCTGCAGCTGTTTCATGCTGGAGTCGCCGCTGATCTGCAGTTTGCCTGCGAGGATGGGTTCCTGAACGACGGGGCTGATGACGGGGATGCCGTCAATGTTGACGGTGATCTGTTTGCCGACAAGATTCTTCGTCCACATGCCAAAGGCTGTCCGGCTATCTGGGGTCAGTTCAAGATTGAGCACCGGTAGCCCGGTTCCAGGATCGATGGTCGCTTGCGCTTTCGTGACTGACAGAGACAGGGGATCGGCGAAAACTGAGACCGTTGCGGTCCCGATCCATGCGCCGATGGCGATGGCGAAGCGAAGGCGCGTTTTTCGATTGCGGTACATCAGAAGTCCCGTACGGTTTCGGAAAGAGATCGTCTAGCGAGGTGTCTACGGAAGGCCTAGCGTGCGGTCCTTGGCGAACGACCAGGCGCCGGCGCCGACGGCGGCGAGAACGAAGAAACCGCCCGCCATCACCAGATGGTCGAAGAAGGCGGTTCTGTTTCCGAAGTGGACGAGATAGCCCGTCGCCAGACACCAGAGCGCCAGCAGAATGCTCGCGGAACGCAGGGCAAAACCTCCGACAACCGCCAGGCCGCCAATGACTTCACAGAAGCCGACGAGATAGGCGAGGGCCAATGGCGATGGCAGCCCCATTTTGGCGAGATTGCCGGAAAAGGCGGCGGCACCGGTCAATTTGAGCGCGCCCCAAATGATGAAGGGTACGCCCAGCAGCAGGCGCCCGAGCAGCAATCCGGCATTGTTCATCCATGGTCTCCGCTGGGTTCACGCTTACGTCGCGCTGTGCGTTGGATGGAAGGCACTTATGGTCAATTCAAGTCGGAGGCAGTTGCTCGCAATCAAGTCACCGTGAAGGGAGCTCCGTCGCTGCTGCCGGAAATAGTCAGTTGAACCGGATAGGTCGTTGGGTCCGCCGCTGGATCCGGAAAGGACAACTGCCGACCTGGTTCGTTCGTTCCAGAGGTGGCGGGCTGTTCGAGCATTGCGAATTTTGCATGCAGGGGCAGATCAGAACCATCTTGTGCAGTGCAAAATTCGGACAATATTAGTTGCTATCGAGAATCGGCGCTCGTTGCGCGCCGACACCACACATCGCCGTTTTGCCGAACCTGTCCCGTCTCGTAGGTATGCGAGGCGAGGGCTGCCTTTGTCGCTTTCAATCGGACCCTTGGGACCATCCATGCGCACTCATTTTGCTCGCAACGCCCTGACTCTGGGTCTCCTTTCGGCCATTGGTCCATTTGCGATCGATATGTATCTGCCTGCCTTGCCGACGCTGGGGGCTGATCTGAACGCGAGCACCTTTGGCGTGCAGATGACGCTGATGGCCTATTTCGTGGGTTTTGGCTTCACCCAGATCATTTACGGTCCGGTGTCGGACATGGTCGGCCGCAAGCCACCGCTCTACTTCGGTCTTGCCGTGTTTGCGGTGGCCACATTGGGGGCGGCACTGGCGACCTCGATCGAATGGCTGATCGTTTTCCACGTTGTTCAAGGCATTGGTGCTGCTGCCGCGATGGTGATTCCGCGGGCCGTTATCCGCGATTTGCATACGGGGGTGGCGGCGGCGCGCCTGATGTCGCTTGTCATGTTGGTCTTCAGCGTGTCGCCTATCCTTGCGCCTCTGGCCGGCAGCGCTTTGATCGTACCTTTTGGCTGGCGGGCCGTTTTCTATGCGGTGGCGGTTACAGCGGTGATCGGCCTCGCTCTCGTTGCCTTTTCCTTGCCCGAGACACGGCCGCCGAGTGAACGGGTTAAAGGTGGCATTGGTCCAGTGTTGTCGAGCTATGGATCGTTGCTGCAGGATTGGCACTTCATGAGCCTGACGATTATCGGTGCGCTGGGCATTTCCAGCTTCATGGTTTTTCTGGCGACATCGTCTTTCATTTATATCGATCACTTCGGCCTGACGCCGATGCTCTACAGCCTGACATTCTCGCTTAATGCTATAGGTTTCATCGGCGCTTCTCAATTCAGCGCTTTGCTAGGCCAGCGTTTCGGTATGGGACGTGTCATTCTTGGTGCTGTCAGTGCGTTTGCCGCGATGGCGATGGTGCATCTTCTGCTCGTTCTAACGGGCATCGACAATGTGGTGGTGCTCATCGTCATGCTGTTTTTGACCTTCGCCTTTCTTGGTTTGGTCATTCCGGCCAGCATGGTGATGTCGCTCGATCCTCATGGTCCGATTGCAGGCATGGCATCAGCTCTTGCTGGCACCTTGCAGATGGTCATTGCGGCACTCGTGATCGTGTGCGTCAGCCTGTTCTTCAACGGTACCGCATTGGCCATGGTGGCGGCGATCGCACTGTGTGCGTTGGGCACTCTCGCGCTTGCGTGGATGAGCCTTGCTCCCAAGGCGGTGGCCGCACCGGCGGAATGACCGCATTATGGCCTGAGCTGGTCGTTGATTGTTTCAGGCCGCTTGGATTTTTGGGCTATTTCATAGTCCTTCGTTTGAATAAATGGCCAGACGGTGAAATCTCCCGCGGCCTCGAGCGTCCTTTGCGCGCGATCGTTACGTGCATGAATGCGCCAATCAAGCCATAGAAGAAGGATGACGACTGGGACGGCCGCCATCCAGCCGAACTTAAAAAATGCGATCAAGGCGGCGAGAATGCCAACGGTGATGACGAAGCAGCCGAGGCCACCCGCGCCAATGAAGTCGTGAGGTGGCCACTGGTAAGGTAGATCGTTGTCGGCGAAGAGCGCAAAACGGCTAAATGCCTCGTGGCCCTCCGGTTTCAACGCGTGGCGCCATGTCAGCGTATGTTCGTAGCGGTCATCGTAAAACTGCCGGATCATGCCCTTCAGAGCGGATAGCGCCGGGTCCTCGGATCCATTCGGCCATTGATCTTCGAATTGGTCGTTGCTGATTTCGCCGTCGCGGAAGCGACGGATGAGGTTGGCGGCTAGGTCGCGTGCCGGGCGATCAATCGGGGCGGTCATCACCTATCGATATAGCTTTCAGGATTAATCTTGTCGCGCTCATGCGGGGGACCGAGGCGGCAAAGCCGCGGCGTGGATATTGTCATTATAAACTATATAGTTTACTTTTGTTCTCGTCGGGTTGGAGGGGGCTGCCCGCTGAGAGAATGGAGGGGGTAATGCCGGTCACGTTGCTTAACGTGTTCATCGTCCCTGAACACAAGGAAGAAGAGTTCCTGCAACATTGGCGCAGGACCACGGAGACCTTTCGCAAGAAAAAGGGCTTTATCGAAACGCACCTGCATCGCAATACTGGCGTCGGCAATCAGACGTTTCAGTTCATCAATATTGCGAAATGGGATAGCGCGGAAGCCTGGCGCTCCACGCACGATGACTACAAGCCAACCGAATATACGATTGAAGGCGTGCGCGGGCATCCCGCCATATTCGAATCCATCGTCAATGTTCACTACGATGGTGACGAGCCTCAGCCGAAGATGGACTGGTCCTGGTAGCCGATGCTGGCTAGCGTCGCTTTAAGGACGCCCCCGTTGCCTTCTTGATCAGGCGGATCTTCTCGCGCGGGGAAAGCCGTTGCCAATGGCCGGCACGGACGACGAGATGGACACGTGAGACCCATTCGAGTTTGACGCCGCGGATGGGCGGAGCGTTGTAACTTTCAAGGTCGAACGTGCCTTTCTTCTGCCCTTGCAGAATACGCTTGAGATAGCGCTTGCCGTCGGACGTACGTACCGCGGCTTCCCAACCGACGATCTCAGTCATGCTCGAGGGTTCGCCCCAGCAGATCACCACGTCGCCCGCATCATAGCGTGGAAACATGCTGTCACCCTCGACTTGGAGCGCAACGGCTCCCTCGGGTACGGGCACCAAGACATCAATATCGTAAAGTCCGTCCGGTATCTGCTCATAGTCTGGCATGATTTCAGCGCCTGCACCGACAAGACCGGCGACCCGCACGACGGTTTTGGATGGGGGCGTGGGATCGTGACGCGTTTCCGCATCATCCCACGACAGCTCGTCGAGGGAGACCCCCAAAAATTCCGCGAGTTTCATCACCTTAGGATATTCGGGAGTGGTTTCCCCCTTTTCCCATTGCGAAACCGCTTGCACCGAAACAGTCAGCGCCTCGGCAACATCCTTCTGAACAAGGCCTCGATCCTTGCGCAGACGTCTCAAATGAGCGGAAAAATGACTCGCATTCATAGTCGCGATTGTAAAGCGTAACTTGAAAAAGAAAAGCAAGTTATTCTTGACTTTCGAATCAAGTTCAGCTTGAATGTGGTTATGGACGGATAGCGACGCGAATCTTCCTCGACAAGGCCCGACCTTCAGCGGCGGTCCGCCCGACGACCACCTAACAAGCAACGACAACAGCGACGCGCAAGCGGCGCGCGGACCGGCTTTGCCCGGTGAGTGGAGGCAGCATGTTTACCCACGATCTGCGCTATGAAGACGCCTATCACGACCCAGATCGGGCCCGAGCAGGCGATGGCGATCTTGTCACCGTCAGTGGCTGGGGCTGCGGCGAAGATATTCGCCCCGGCGATTATCTTCTGATCGCCAACGATGGTCCTGGCCTACGCTACAAAGTGATGCGGATGACAAGCCGCTTTGCCCGAGGCTTGTTCTTTTGGACTGCGGCTTGCGCGCCGGCGGGCGTACCCCAAGCTAGTTCTGCAGGTACCTCTCCGCGCCGGGTGACTCCATGAGTGCGCCGATCAGCGCCCGCTGGAGGGCCGAGGACGATGCTGTTCTGTGTTCGCTTTGGGCAGAGCATGTACCGACGGCAGATATCGCATTACGGCTCGGTTGCAGCCGCAATGCGGTGATCGGTCGAGCCAATCGGCTCGCTCTTCCAGCGCGCCGGGCTTTGAACAGGATCAGCGCGGCGCCGGGACCGAACGAGAACGTTCAGACGCGACCACGCATCCCTATCGTCATCGTCAAGCCACGTCGCGTGGAAGACGTTGTTGTTGCCCCGCCTGTGACTGAGGCAAAAGCGGCGACTACACGCTGGGCTGATATGACGCTAGGCCAATGTCGCAACATCATTGGCGAAGAGGAAGACGTCTTCGATCGTCTTGTTTGCGGCAATGTGGCGGAGCAGGGCTCTTCCTATTGTCCAGCATGCCGATCACGCATGTGGTGTACACCCGACCAGGTATTGGCACGTCTCAAGCGGACATCGGCATATCGACGTGGAGGTGCCGCGTGAGTGAGCACTTCGATCGGCCCCCGTACAAAGTTCCATTCAAACGTACGTCTTTCTCGGTGCAGCCGGTGATGCGAGACGGACGATGGATGATGGTCCGCGTCGAGAAGAGGGCCATTCCATGCGAAGCAAAACAGGAGGCTGAACCTCTCGTCCCGATATCAATATCCGCGCGACGATCCCACGGTCCTCTCGCGAAGGACGTGATGCATTTATTGCGTACGAGACCGAGCGCACTTTGGAGCAACAAAAGATGATGGGCAGTGGGATGGATCAGCAAACATCGCAGCCGGATATGCCGCCAGGCAGCATTGTGGATGGCCCAATATCCCGGCGTTGGCCGGCGCGACGTATCGCCTGGGCCAGCTTTCTTTGCGGGCAAGGAGTTTCTTACGAGGCGATCGCCGCGGATCCCTGGATTCAATCTTCAGCCGCGTCGGTGCGCCGTCAACTGAATCGGCTCGGTGTGCGTATTCGAGATGTTGCCAATGGGGACATTCGCTTCAATGCCTCCAGATCGGCACTTGGTACATTTGACGTGGCTGCTGCTCGTCGAGGGATAACCCATACTGAATTGATCCGCCGCACTGTCGAGATCCTCGGCCGTGATGGCGCCTTGCTCGACAATGTGCTCGACGATCAGAACTGAGGAGACGATATGCGCACCTATTCTTCGGTCGAACTGGAAAGTCTTCGCGTTAACAGTCTTGAGCGTCCGTATCTCGCGCAGAATGAGCCAATTCCGGAATTGTGGACACCTGACCATTTATCGCGTCGGCTTGTCGAGGCGTTTACCGTTCTACGCCGTTTGCCTCGGGTGAAAGGGCCGCGCGCGCCGGGCAATCATGGTCCAGCCTATATGCACGATTGGGCTGATCGCTTGGCTCAAGTGGAAGATCCTGGAATTATGAAAGAACACCAGGCGGAGCAGAATCGTGACCGCTCTCAACCCTCTGCGCTGGAAATCCAGCACATGGATATGTGCAATGAATTCCTGCGCAGTTTTCGCGATCAGGATGAACTTGGTGCTTTGGTTCTCGCTCGTTGGGCCTTGGCGAGCGCTTTCGGGCAGTCTGTCGCTAGGAAAGCCAAAGAGATGGGAATGGCGAAAAGCTCTTTCTATGCCCGCCGGGAGAGCGGATTGAAGGCCTGTGCCGCCATGTTGAACCGGTATGGAATCGGGGTGTTTTAAGGAGGCGCTTCCAGAGGGTGGGCTTTGTCTGCTGGTGAGTCTGGCGTTAGATTAGGCCAGCTATTTCGCCTCAGCTTAAGAACACCCTCGAAACCTATGAAAAGCCCACCGATACCCGCTGAAGTCGCGGCCGTCTTTCGAAATTATTCGCCACCGATCAAAACGTGTTTGATCGAGGTTCGGCAATTGATTTTTTCCGTGGCGGCCTCGACGGAAGGAGTTGGTCCTCTTTCTGAAACCTTGAAGTGGGGTGAGCCAGCTTATCTCACGGAGATATCAAAGAGCGGCAGCACTATACGTCTTGGTCGCGTTTCTGGGCGGCCTGACCTGTGTGCCATCTATTTCAATTGCCAGACCACTTTGTTGGATAGTTTTCGGACGCAATTTGCCGACGTGCTAACTTTGGCCGGCGACCGAGCGATCATTTTGGATCCTGGTCAGGCTCTGCAGCACCTCCCGCTCCAAATATGCCTTTCGATGGCGTTGACCTACCACCGTGCCAAGCAGCTTGCGATCAGGAGGCAAGCTAGGCGAGTGAGTGCCCGTTAGCGCCAGAAGTCACCCACATCCTCGTTAGGTACCGGTGTGTCGCTTCGGCTTATAGCGATAACACTGAGAACCGAGGCTAGGAGTGCAATGGCGACACGGAGCCAATGCAAGTTGAGCCACGTATCGAGCAGGGTCGGGACCTGATCTGGTGTTATGGTACGGGCCAAGAGCTGGCTATTGACAGGAAGATGCCAGGCGAAGGTCACGATGAAGATGGCGACCAGGCAGGCGTAAATCGCTAGCCATAATCCCCGACGCCATGGATCGTTCCAATCATACCAGAGAGAACCTGCGAGGCCGATGAAACTAACGATGACAAAAAGCGGGATCGTGCGCCCGACCAGGGGAGCATTGGCAGAAAACCATTCGAGAAAGGTTGCTGGCGGCATGCTTTGCCAATAGGCGCCAAAGGAAAAGCCGATATGGGCCATAATGCCCGTAAACATGCATATGCCGCCAACGGCCAGGACATTGAAGACAAGACGCGCGGACACGGGATTCTCCTGCTGCGATCGCGCTGCTGCCGATGGCCATAATGAGAGCCAGGAAAGTGCAGGAAGCTGGGTTAACCGTCAATGGGCAGCCTTATCGGAACACGAATATATTCGCCCCTGCGAAAGCGACCCGGACTATGAGGAGGGTGGCCTCTGGGGAGCTGCTGTCGGCAGCCTGGCTGGAAAGCGGAGCCGATTGGTTAGCTCAGTTCTACATGGCCGATAAAGCGCTAAACCGCTGTGTCGTCGGTCATGCTGGCGTTCTTTGTGTTGGCCTTTTGGAGCAATAGGAGCCGCAGGCCAACAGTCGTGGCGTTGACGATGGACCGGGTTGGAATGCTATACGTGCGTGGGTGAGAGGCGAGCTGCGTCTGCATGAACGAGGCCGGCGACGATTTTCGAGCCCACCTTCATTTCGCATCCGATATCCGGCAATAGCCCAACGCAATTGGTCTGCTGGGCCGTTTGCAATCTAGCTGCCATGCCATCGGTTCAACAGCCTCAATGCGACCATCATGGTCTGCATTGATTGCTGATAGCAGCCCAGAGACAGCTCCGATCGCTCAGTTTTTAGAATACGATAGTGGTGGAAGTGCCTGCGCCATAAGGGGATCATACCCGGTACCGCAAGTTTCATCGGAGCAATGTGGCACGACGAGCCTTTGCTAAAACATTGACGATGGACCGGGATGGAATGCTATACGTGCGTGAGTGAGAGGCGAACTGCGCTTTCTGCTCGGCACGGCTGAAATTCAATCAGAGGTGCCTATGAAAGAGGAATGTGCTTCTTGTCGGTTCTGGCGTCGTTTCCGTGAGAACGATGCCGATGGTTCGTGCCGACGCCGTAGCCCACAGCCATCTTCACTCGTTGCTGAACATATTGCTGATATGTTGGGGCATATTTCTGTAGCGCAATATGCGGCTGCCGGTACGAACACGGATGAGCTGGACGATTACTATCCAGCTCCCAGCGAGAGCAGCTATCAGGCCCAGTGGCCTAGCGTCCATCAATCCGATTGGTGTGGCGATTTTGAAATCGCTCCGCTCAATGCCGCGTAAAAGCGCTCCCATCGCATCTGCGCCGTCGCAAAGCCGAGCGCCACTTGACCTGGAGATTAAAAATCTCAGCCCGCTTGATGTCATGTTACGGGCCATGCGCGAACAGGCTGCCGGTGGCAACTGGGATGCCGCAGCATCGCTTGCCAAGGATGTTGCACCTTATGTGCACCCCAAGTTGGCATCGCTGCGGCCCTCAGAAGCCGGTGACGAGCCGATCCAAACTCTGGATTTGAGCCATGCGACGGAGGAACAGTTCGCGGCGCTCGAGCAGCTCTTTGGGTCGCTCGTCCAGGGCTCTGAAGATGGCGTTACCCTCCTCGACGGTTTTGATGACCGCGGTGAAAGCGGAGAGGGCGCGTAGACTAACCGAGAAGCAGCGGAATGGTTGGCAGACAGAGATAGATATTTGTCGAACCAATATTCTGCATTGGTTCGATCATTGGATTTGGACCTACGATCCTCGATTAATTGGGAGTCGTGACGGCGCCTATGTGCGCCTAAAACTCTGGCCAAAGCAACGCGAAATTGTTGTCTGGATGCTAGCGCGCATCCAGATGGGAGAGGAAGGCCTTGTTGAGAAGAGCCGCGATGTCGGTGCGACTTATCTATGCGCCGGCGTCGCCTTGCATCAATGGCTATTCGAACCCGGCTTCAAGGCAACATTTGGATCACGCAAGGTCGATTATGTCGACCGGCGGGACAATCCAGATAGCATTTTCGCCAAGATACGCCTGATGCTGCGCCGCTTACCGCGCGCCATGCTGCCAGAGGGTTTCAACTATGTTCGGCATGATACATTCATGCGGTTGGTCAATCCGGCCAATGGCGCTTTGATCTGTGGCGAGGGTGGAGAAGACATGGGGCGCGGTGGAAGCTCCTCAGTCTATTTTCTCGATGAGGCGGCCTTTGTCCCTCACGCCGATGCGGTCGAGCGAGCGCTATCCGGCAATAGCGATTGTGTGATCTGGGTTTCGTCGGTTAATGGCATGGGCAATCTATTTGCCCGCAAGCGCCATTCGATCTTGAAACAACATCAGATTGCACGCCTGCATTGGCGCGACGATCCTCGCAAGTCAGAGAGTTGGGCGCAGGCAAAGCAAGCAAGTTTTGCCGATCCCGCCGCGTGGGCTAGCGAATACGACATCGATTATGCGGCCTCATTGGAGGGGGCGTGCATTCCCGCGGCTTGGGTCGAGAGCGCCAAGCAGCTCCTGCGAATGGAGCCAAGATTGGCCGGGGCAGAAGCCGTCGTAGGGCTCGATGTTGGGGCAGGCAAAGCGAAGTCGGTGGCGGTGACACGGCGTGGATCATTCGTCGATCCACCTGTTTCGCGAAGTCAGCCGGATACGACTGACACGGCCTTATGGGCACTCGATATCGCTCGGCAAGCCGATGCACGTTGTTTGGCTTTCGACGCTCCTGGCGTCGGGGCGGGCGTCGCATCGACTTTGATGAAACAAGACGTTTGGAGCCGGCTTACCGTCTCCCCCATCAATACGGGCGCTAGCCCTTCGAGCCGACGTTGGCCGGATGGGCGCATGTCGAGCGATATATTCGGCAATCTGAAGGCCGAAATCTGGTGGCTGTGTCGTACCGCTTTGCAGCGCACCCATGAACATGTGATGTTTCTTCGGAATGGAAAAGGCAGAGCGCACGCGCTTGCCGATCTCTTGGCTCTGCCAAGTGGCGATGTGGAATCAGATGCCCTTTGTCTGCAACTCTCTCTGGTGAAGTGGGAGCGTAACGACAGGGGACGCATTGTAATCGAAGGCAAGCCGGCGCTCCGCCAAAGGGGCATTGCAAGCCCCGATCACGCGGATGCGTTGATGTTGACGTTTGTGGAGCCGGATTTTTACGGCATGCTGGAGGTGGTCTGATCGATGTTTCTCTTTGATCGTCTCAGCAATCTGGTCACCGGGCTCGGCACGGGTAAGGATAAATCGGCTGCGCAGGCGTTTGGTCTCAAGCTATTGGGCCGCGACGAACTCGACGCCATGTATCGCTGCGATTGGTTGTCGCGTAAAATCGTCGATGTCGTTGCCTTTGATGCGACGCGGGAATGGCGATTGTGGCAAGCCGCGCAAAGTGAGATCGATCGGATCGAGCGGGAGGAGCAGCGGCTCAATCTGCGCGAAAAATGCACCCGCGCTCTGCAATTGGCAAGACTTTATGGAGGTTCCGCCATCTATCTCGGCACGCGCAATAGCGATGTCGGTCAGCCACTCGATGTTGAACGTTTGAGCGTGGGCGGGCTTACTTATCTACATGTGCTGACGCCGTTTCAAACGCGTTCTGGAGAGATCGATCGGGACCCGCTGTCGAGCCATCTTGGCGAGCCTTTATATTATGAATTGTTTGATGGCCGTGGTCAGGCCGTGCGCGTCCACCCTTCGCGTATGGTACGTTTCGTCGGATCGCCACTTCCGGATCCTCTTTTCATAACTGAAACGATAGGGTCGCAAGGCTGGGGCGATCCGATACTGCAGATCGTTTATGATGCCGTGGCCAATGCCGCCTCATCGCAGCAACATGTGGCAGCGCTCCTGCCGGAATTGAAGATCGATATCGTCAGCGTGCCGAACCTGCAGAACACCTTGGCGACGGAGGACGGCACGAACCGTTTGGGCGCGCGTTTTTTCAATGCCAATCTTCTGAAAAGCCTTCACAATGTTCTCTTGCTGCAAGGTGGCGACGAGGCGGTGGCCGAACAATGGCAACAGCGGCAGATCGATTTTACCCAGTTTCCGGAATTACTGCGCCAGTTTCTGCAAGTGGCCGCCGGAGCCGCCGATATTCCTGTGACGCGTCTTGTTGGTCAGGCGCCCGCAGGCCTCAACGCGACCGGCGATGGTGATATCCGCAATTATTACGACCGTATTGCAGCTCATCAGCGGGTTGATTTGGCGCCGCGTCTTGAACGCATCGACCAGTGCCTCATTCGCTCAGCGCTCGGCTCGCGTCCCACCGATATCTATTATGAGTTTGCACCGCTCTGGCAGCTGAGCGCGATCGAGAAGGCGGATATCGCGTTGAAGTTGAGCGAGACCGTAACGAGATTGAAGGAAAGCGGACTCGTTCCATCTGACGTTTTGGCGCAGGGCTTACGCAATCGGTTGGTCGAAGACGGCATTTTTCCAGGCATCGAAGCTGCATTCGCCAATGCAGAGGCCATTGGAAGCTAGTTCGTAGGATTTTCGCATCATGCATCTGACAGACAGAGTCCCGCTCGACGACGTGCGGGAGACGGCGGACGGCTATCTGGTCGGCGACGCCAGGATCGCGCGCGCCGGGATTCAGGTTTATGCCGGTCACGAGGTAGGGCGCCCGGCGCTCGAGCGGGTGCGTGTTTGGCGCCCAGAAGATGAAGTGTTTTCCGCCGCCGCCATGGCGTCTTTCGCGCATCGTCCGGTCACCGATGATCATCCGGTCGAGCCGGTGTCGGCATCGAATTGGAAGCGTCATGCGGTGGGGATGACCGGGGATCAGGTGGCGCGGGACGGTGGCTTCATCCGCGTGCCGATGATTCTCATGGATCAAGGGGCGATTGCTGCTGTGCGAGGCGGCAAGCGCGAGCTCTCCTGCGGTTATTCCTGCGATCTGAGGTTCGAAGCGGGTGCCACGCCTCAGGGCGAGGTTTACGACGCCATTCAAAGCAATATTCGCGGCAATCATCTCGCCATCGTTGCTGCGGGCAGAGCGGGTGCGATCTGCCGATTCGGCGACAGGGATGCAAGACAAGAGGATCAGATGAAATTGCAGAAGGTGGTTCTCGACGGTATCGTCTTCGATTTGCCTGAGGTGGCAGCTGTTGCCGTGACGGCTCTCCAGGAGGAACTCATGGAGGCACGAAGCGCGTTGGGTCTGCAAAGGCGAGCGCATGACAAGGTTTTGGCGGCGCGCGATGCCGAACTTGAAAAGCTGCGAAACGTCGAATTCGATCCATTGCGTATGGATGAGCTTGTGGCCGAGCGGGCCGAACTGATCCATCGTGCCAAGTCCATTGTTACGGATCTCGATGTTCGCGGCCTCGATGCTCCCGGTATTCGCCGTGCCGTCGTGGCGCATGTGCTGGGCGATGGCGCGTTGGTCGATCGTTCCGACGACTATATCGAAGCGCGCTTCGATCTCATCAGCGAACGAACTGGTGATCCGGTGCGTCCCGTTATTTCCAATGGCATCCAGGGTGATGTCTCCACTGTCGGCAAGGCCCATCGCGGCATGGTCGATTTTGTTCAGAGCGCCTGGAAGGCGCCGTCGCAGAAGGGAGCGGCTTGATGCCCGCAGTTCAAACCACCTATTCCGCCACTCACGCCGCTGCCGTCGAAGGCTTGATTGCCAACTCGGAGCCGACGGTGATTGTCTCGAAGATCGCCGAGGATGCGGAAGGCATTGGCTTCGGCAAGGTCTGCGTCCAGGGCGACCAAGACAATACGGTGACCGATGCCGAGGCGGCCAAGAAGTTCGTCGGCATTGCCGTGCTCGATCCGGCACAGCCGGGCGATTTTTACGCCCAGAATGCAACCGTCGCGGTTATGAAGAAGGGCGTCATCTGGGTGCAAGCCTCGGTCGCTGTGGCGGTGAACGATCCGGTCTATTTCGTGCCGGCGACGGGCGTGCTCACCAATGTCGCTTCGTCCAATACGCAGATTGCCAATGCGAGCTGGGATTCATCGGTCGCTGGCGCCGGCCTGGCCAAGCTTCGCCTCGCCTAAGCCTCCTCGAAAGGACCATTCATGACCATGCATATTCTCGATGCGCCGCAAAAGGCGCTGGCCTTTCTTGTGACGCAGGCCGCGCTGATCGAGCCGACCATCTATGAAACGCGTTATCAGGATATCCAATATCCGGCCTTGATCCCCGTCGACATCTCCGCGCCGGAGTGGATCAGTTCCGTCACCTATTTCTCCATGGACGGTGTCGGCAAGGCGGATTGGTTTTCCGGCAAGGCGCAGGACGTCGCGCATGTGGAACTGACGCGCGAGAAATTGGAGACCACAGTGGCCATGGCCGCCATCGGCTATCGCTATGATCTCGACGAACTAGGCAAGGCGCAACTGCTGGGCATGAGCCTCTCCGCCGACAAGGCCAATCTCGCTCGTCGTGTCGCGGAGGAGAAGATCGAACAGGTGGCTTTCGCCGGCGATACGGCCAAGGGGTTCACCGGCCTCGTTAACGCGACGACACCGACGGCGACCACGGCGCCGGCTGATGGTACGGGTTCGGCGACGACCTTTACATCCAAGGATCCGGATAAGATTCTGCGCGATATCAATGCCCAGCTTACGGGCATTGCCAGCGGCACGCTGGGCCGAGACATGGCTGATACGCTGCTTCTGCCCTATACAGTTCTGCTCGATCTTTCGACGCGCCGGCTTGACACGGTGAGTCCGACGACCATTCTCGACTGGATCGAGCGCAATAATATCTATACGCGCTCGACCGGCCAACCGCTCACCGTGCGCGGCATGTTTAGTTTCCTCGATACGGCGGGTGCCGGCAGCACCAAGCGCATGGTCGCCTATCGCCGTTCACCCGAAGTGGTGAAGTTGCACATGCCCATGCCGTTCCGCTTTCTGCCAGCCTGGCAGGCGGGACCGATGCTGTTCGAAGTGCCAGGCATTTTCCGCCTGGGCGGCGTCGATATTCGCCGGCCGAAATCTGTACGCTACCTCGACGGCATTTGAGGGCGTACCATGCTTGTGACGAACCTGCAGAATGGCCCGCGCGGGTTTTACGCGCGGGATGAGTTGGTGTTGCTGGAGCCGGGCGAACGGCGAGAAATCGCGCTGTCGGCGGTGGAGCTCAAGGTTGCCAAGGCGACAGGCTGGTTTCAGTTTGAGACTCAGACATTGGGTGCCGTGACGAACGATAACCGTCCGCGGAGTCGCAGAGATAGCCCCAGTTCTTAGTAGGGTTTGCCGTCGGCGGCGCGTACCAATCCGCGGATGACGCGATACAAGTGCCAAAGCGCCAGCAGGAACAGGATGACATAGCCAATCAGAGCGAGTGCGGTGATGACGCCGACGATGGCAACGCCGAGGCTGATCCAAAATGTGCTGATTGCGGACCGCATGTGCGATTCAAACGGTGTGCCCGCCAAATCGCCGCGCTTCATATAGGCGATGACCAGTCCAACCAGATAGGTCAGAAAAAACGTTACATAAGAGGCGAGATACAGGCCCCAGACGATCAAAGCCCATGTTCTCGGCTTGACCGACGCGTCGGCCACTTCAGTGCTATCCGTCACCTTATCCCCCCAACAAGAAATTTCGTCCCCTTTCCACTCAAGCACAGGTGGCGAGGGCGTGACAATGCGAAACGCGGTCTTCCGGGTGGTATTATTGCAGGAGTCCCTTCATGTCGTTGCCCACTGTGACCGCTGCTGATCTGGCGGTGCGTTATCCGGCTTTTGCTAGCGTCGACTTGGGTCTGGTTACGCTGGTGCTGGATGATGCTCGTTCGGCTGTAGACGATCGTTGGATTGTCGCTGATCAGAAGTCGGCACTGTTGGCCTATGCGGCGCATCGGTTGGCGCTGGAAGGGCATGATGGCGGCTTGGGAGAGAGCGGTCATACCGTTCCCATCGGCGATGAGACGATGAACGTCTCGGGGCCAGTGGAGACGGTTGAAGTTGGCGACACCAAGGTGAAATTCGCCGATGCGCATGGCACCGCGACCCTGGGGTCCGCAGCCGTCGCCGGCAGCGGCTTCGAAGCGACCGTCTATGGCCGCTATTATCTCGAACTGCTGCGCCGCTCGCAGCCGGCGGTGCTGGTCGCATGATTTCGATCACCACCAAGATTCAGCGCCGTGGCGATGCCGACAAGGCGCTGAAGCGGCTGCGAGCGGCGCTGGAAGGCTCTTTGACCGTCAAAGTGGGCCTCATCGATGCGCCGCCCGCAGTGATGGCGGCGGCTCAGCGCCTGCATGAGGGCACGGGCGCCGACAATCCGCCACGGCCTTTCATCAGCAAGGCGATGTTCGATGGCCGCCCGGCTCTGAAAGCGCGCATGCAGATGCAGGGCAGGGCCATCCTGGCGGGTGATACGACGCTGGCCGACGCGCTCCCCAAGCTGGGCGCCGCGGCGCAGCAGATAATCCGGGATCAGATCACCGCCGAGAAGGTATCCGACGCTTCGGCCATCGCCGCGGCCGTCACTTGGCAGATCGAGCCGGGAGGAGAGCCATGAGCGCCACCGCTCTCTCGGCCCTGGCGCTACGCTTCTATGCCCGGCCGGCGACGCGCGAGCGGATCGACGGCTCCTGGCAAGGGGGACGCTGGACCGAGGGCATCCCGCTGCGCGAGCCGATTCGGGCCGTCCTGCAAAGCACCAACGACAAAGACTTGTCGCAACTGCCGGAGGGCGAGCGCGCCGAAATCTACCGCGTCATCTGGAGCGAGGCCGAGTTGCGCACCAGCGACGACGGCAGCGCCCGCGCCGCCGACATCGTGATCACCGAACAGGGCGATCGCTACCGCATCATTCAGAGCCTGCCGCGCCACGAGGGCGGCTTCACCCGCGCCATCGGAGAAAAGATCGATGACCGAGGCCGACGTATCGGAAGCCGTTGAAGCCTATCTGATCGCCATCAATGACGAGCGCCGTTTCATCGATCCGCTCTATCAGCCGCTCGTCGGCATTGCTCTGGCCTATCAGAGTGCGCCACGCCCCGATGGTCCCTATGCGCTGGTGACGTCGCTCGGCCTCATCGACAATAACGAGGCCGATCATGTCACTTATGGCGAGGCGGTGATCCTGTCCCGCTCGCGCGAGGCAACTGATCCGGCGTTGCAAGCGCAGTCGGTGGTCACCGAGCGGCGCATCCGATCGGTCTTGGCCAAGGTCAGGATCGATGTCTTTGCCGCCAAGGCCGTCGATTATGCGCAGGTTCTGCGCAGCGCGTTCCTCTCCTGCCGCGCCTCGACGGACCTTGGCGGCATCCTGCCGCGCACGGTTGGCAATATCGATTACCAGCCGCAGCTCATCGGCCAGGCGTGGGAAGGCCGGGCCCATTTCGAGGTCGAACTCGCCGGCCTCACCGGTGAGGCCAATGCCATCGACGTGATCGAAAGCGGCAATGTCGGCCTCGAAGCCGCCGGCTCTTCGCTGCGCACAGCACCATTCACCTACCAGAAGGATTAGCCTATGGCTCGCATTCCCTATAGCCGCGTCGTCGATGTGACGGTGACGCGGGAAGATCGCTTTGCCTCGGCGCAGGGCTTTTCCACGGCGCTGCTGCTGACGCCGACCTCCATCTCCGGCCAGCTCGACGCCACCCGCCGCACCAAGCTCTATGCGGCGATCGAGGAGGTTGCCGTCGATTGGCTGGCGACCACCGAGGAATACAAGGCGGCGCAGCGCTTCTTCCAGGCGCGGGTGCGCCCGCCGGCGTTGAAATTCGGCTATTTCAATCCGGCTGGCACCTTCGCCATCGAGCTCGACACGCTCTACGCCGCCGATCCTGACTGGTACTGGGGCCTGCATTTGAAGGCGCTGAACGATACGGCGAACCAGCGCGCGCTCGCCGATTGGGCCGAGAGCCGCAATGTCATCTTCGGCCTCGATTCCAACGATCCCGACACCGAAACGCCGACCGCCGTGGCGGATGCCAGCGCGACCGTGACGATAACCATTGCGTCGCCCGGCGTCGTCACCTGGAATGCTCACGGCCTTGCCGCCGGCGACCCGGTGCGCTTCACCACCACCGGCGCGCTGCCAACCGGCATCACCGCTGGCACCACCTATTATGTCGCCGCCACGCCGGCCCCGACCAGCAATAGCCTTTCCGTTGCGGCCACCGCCGGCGGCATCGCCATCGCCACCACGGGCACCCAGAGCGGCACCCACACGGCCACGGCGCCGAAATTCGGCGGCTCCATCGCCGAATATTGCGAGAGCAAGAGCTATGATCGCTCGCCGGTGTTCTACCACACCGATCCCGACAGCTATCTGGCCGCCGCCGCCTGGGGCTATGCCGCCGGGCGCAATCTCGGCCGCTCGAACTATGCGCTGGCGCGGCGCGGTCGCATCGATAGCGGCCAGGCCTATACGCTGAAGTTCAAGAACCTGCCCGGCGTCGTCGCGCTCAACAAATCCTCCGCCGTGGTGCAGGCGATCACCGGCTTCGTGCCCTCGCTTGGCGTGCAGGGCGACGCGGGCCATGCCGCCAATTGCTATGTCAACATCGGCGGCCTCGACATGCTGCTCGAAGGCACGGTGCCAAGCCGCGCCTTCATCGACGAAATCCACGCCACCGACTGGATGCGGGCGCGCATGCAGGAGAGCGTTCTGTCGCTCCTCGCCAATGCGCCGCGCGTGCCGATGACCAATACGGGCGTCGGCTATCTGATCTCGGGGGGCGTGGAGCCGCCGCTGCGCCGCGCTTTCGCCGCCGGCATCATCGCCGACACGGTCGATCCCGTGTCGGGCGATCTGGTGCCGGCCTTCGAAACCGAAGTGGACGACGTTCTGTCGATCCCCGTGGCGCAGCGGCGCAATCGCATCGCACCCGACATCAAGGTGCGCTTCCGCTATGCCGGCGCGGTTCATTTCGCATCCGTCACCATGACCATGCAGTTCTAACAGGCTGTCGAGAATTCTTGGTGTCATCCCCGACAGCCGCGGCGCGGCTGAGCGGGGATCCAGGAGCGAGCGGTTAAATGCCTATCGAAACTTTGGCTAGCCGTCGTTGCGTAAGATTTTACCGCTCGCTCCTGGATTCCCGCTCGCGCCTACGGCGCATCGGGAATGACACGGAGGGTGACAAGCCCAAGTCCAATGAAAGTTTGAGGAGAAAAGGCCATGGCCCAGGATAGCGCGCCGTTTGGCACGTATAGTATGGACAATGTGGCGCTGCATATCGATGGCGCGCGCGTCACCGGCTTTGGCGATGGCGACGATGTCATCAACATCGAGCGCAACACCGATCTCGGCACGCCGCAGATTGGCGCCGATGGCGCCTCGGTGCTGTCGATCTCGGCCGATCGCAGCGCCAAGCTCACCCTAAAGCTGCTGCAGACCAGCCCGATGAACCAGTTCCTGCAGAACAAAGTGGCACGCATGCGCGCTGGCGGCCTGACGGCTCTGACCTTTCCTGTCGGCTTCGTCGACATGTCGAACGGCGAAAGCGGCGGCTGCACCCAGGCCCTCGTCATGCAGGAAGGCATGCCGCAGAAGGGTAAGAACGCGAGCGAGCGCGAATGGGTGCTGTTCTGCCCCTGCTGGGAACCGGGCAGTGTTGACGTGGTGAGGGGCTGATGGCTGAGAAGCGGATTGGGAAGCACGTCTACAAGTTCGACGAGATCTGCGGCTGGGATGCGTTCGATCTGGCCGATCTGGCCGTCGAAATTCTGGTGCCCTTCGCCGATATCATCGAATCTATGGTGAAGAACGACAAGGCCTCCGCGCCGGAGGGAGAGGCGGCCTTCGTGCGCGCCTTCTCGCTGGCGATCCGCAATCGTAACACCCCGGCGATCCGGCAAATCATGGAGCGTCTGCTGGCCGATTGCCGGGTTGATGGCGAGCCGGTGGTGGTGGGCGTGAAGCCGGCGACCTTGGACGAGATCATCGCCGTGAGTGCTTTTGCGGCGGAGGTACAGTTCTCCCGTTTTTTCGCCGCCGGCGCGCTCAACAAAGTGCTTCAGCAGGTGGGGAAAGCCTCCTGACGGCCGATGAAGCGCGCCGGATCGCTCCCAACGCCGCCCATCGCATCATGGCCTGGCGGCCGATCATGGCCGATCCGCCGCTCTATAGCGTGGCGGACGTGCGGACATTGACGTTGAGCGAAATGCTCGACGCCAATGAAATCCTCGATCTCCGCAATGCCCTGTCCGCCCGAGCGATGGATCGGGCGCAGCGAAAGGGATGACTTGATGACGTGCGAACCTTGCGCGCGCGCCCGTCGGGCTTTGGCGGAGGCCGGCCGCCACGCCAAGGCGGGGCAATTGGGGCAGGCCTTGCGGCAGGTGCCGGAGATTGCCGATGCCTTGGCGGAGAAGATCGAGGCTCAGCGCGTGCGAAGCCAGTTGCGGCAACTGCTCCGTGATAAGCGGTAAGGAAATAGGAGCGGCAGGTGGTCGTTGAAGAACTCGTCGCCAATGTCGGTTTCAAAGTTCAGGGCTTGGGCGAGCTCAGGCAATTTGAAGATGCGTTAAAGTCGGTTGCGAATCTTGCGAAGGGCCTTTCGGGGGCGTCGGGGTCAGGTGGATCGGATTCCGGCTTTGCCGGATTGAGCCAAAAACTTCAGAAAATTGGCTCGGCGCTAGACAAGTTTGATGTTTCGGCAATCACTGGCTTCGCCGGGCGCGTCCGAAACGATATTACTACGATCAAATCTGCATCCGCCTCTTGGGCTGGAATTGGCAATATTGCGGGGCAGATCGTCCAAAGATTTGGTCCTGGCGTTGCGGCGGTGACGCAACTCGTGACCGAGCTTACGCAAGCGGGAACCGAAGCGGCGACCCTGCGCAGTCGGTTGCAGATCAGCGCTCAAGGCAAGGGCACAAGCGCTGCCCAGCTCGATGCTCTGTCTCGCACGTATGAGTCGATGGGGCTGACGGCGGCCGATGCCGAGAAGCAGTTTGGGAGTTTCTCGAAGGAACTGAATGACAGCCTCGATAAAGGACAGACGCCTGATTTTCTCTTGAATTTGGGTATCAACCCACGGGAAGGAAATCGACGGCGAGATACTGCTGAGGTAATGACGGAGACGCTTTCTGCTCTGGCCGATCGTCTTGCCAAAAACCAAGAAGCTTCGCGGCAGACTCAATCAGGAGAGGAACGTCAGAAGCTCGCCGGTGAGCGAGATCAACTTTTAGGTCTTGTACGCACAAAGTTCGGCGATGAAACACTTGGAATTATGGAGAAGGGCGGAGGCGCTGCCGCTTGGGAGAATGCGAAGAAAGAAGGTGTAGCTCGCCGTCAACTGCGGACCCCGGAGGATGAGGCGCAAGCAGAACGTGTTAGGCAGGCCGCAACACAGTTGCAGCAAAAACTGGCTCTGTTCGCCGATACTTGGGAGCGATTGGAGATGACGGTCGCTGATACTCTACTGCCACCGCTCAACTTCGTTTTGGACAAGGTGACCGCTCTGGCCAAAACTCTCGGCCTAGTTCGAAAAACTCCTGAAGAGTTGCGGGCCGAGGAAGAAGTTCGCCGGAACAAGCAAAAGCGACTGGAGCAGGTCAATGAGCTCGGTTCAGACTATACCGCGACCGTCGAAGCGGCAAAGAAAATTGGTGATTCCGAAGTTGGAGCAGAACAGGCCAAATCAGTTGTTGGTTTGGCGGGATATATTGCGGAGCTGAAAAGAAACTATGCTTCACTTCGCAGTCCTGAATCGCGCGCGAATATTCAGAAAAAGATTGAAGAGGCTCTCCCGCGTCTGGCCACCGCCGCCGACAACTTGCAGAGCGTCAGGCCCGACATCAGGGGAGTTAGTCAGGATACGAGTGGCAAGAAGGCCGAAGTTACCAATAGCGATTTCGGAAATGACCAGCGTACTTTTACGATCCCGATTCATGTGACCGGTTTTACGAAAGAAGACGTGGCCATCATGGTCAAGAAGGCGGTCTTGGAGGCGGTAGCCATGGGCAAAGGTTCAAATGGGCAGACTGCGTATGGGCCGGGATGAATTGTCTGAGCGATGATTGTCCCGATCCCGTTGCAGCGGAGAAAAAAACCTTTCGTTTTTATTAGTTCGCGTTATGTTCTTTCTCGTAAGGGGGACGACATGCGAACAGTAATGGGGCTGGTGGTTGGAACAATTGTCACGTGCTGGATCGGCATGGCCGAAGCACGAGATGACTTTGGGTGGACGCTTGACCAAGCGAAAAGGATCGTCAAGGAACTAACTGACGATGAGCTGACGTTGAAGCGTTGTGAGCCAGGACTTGCCCATGCGGGGCAAGACTGCAAGTTCTCCGGGCTTGGGCCGGGTAAATATCTGATTTCTTGGGAATTTGAAGTGTCCCCGGAGGGAAAAGTTGCGGGGGCTATGATACAATTTTTCCATGATAAGGGAATGAGTTTAGGAAAGCCTGGGGATGCAAGATTTCCATTGAAAGCGATCATGGCATTGATTGGGGTGGCTGCGGGAGGGGGCGACGTTTCTCCACTTACAAACTATCTCTTGGCTATGTTCAATAAAGAGGTGCTACCGCCCAAGCCGTCTGGCCTGACGATTTCCACGTTCTTTCTGGATGATCGATTTCAAGTCGAAGTTAGGACACCCTACTTTGGTGTTTCATCGCGAGGATCGGGAGAGACAGGTCGTCGTTAGATGTGATGTGTCGGCTTGTCGCGAACGCGATGTGCAGGGCAATACTTCCCCTCGCTCAACCGGCTATTGATATCTTGGACACTAAAGTTCAAGCGTTTCCGCATAGTTGTTTTTCTTCCCGCTACAGTCGAAACACCCGAACGGCTATCAAGAGGATTCCCATGCCTTGCGTCATCTTGCGTGACATTGGCGGCGTCGTGGTCGATGTCGTGTTGAAGGAGAGCATCGAGGCGGCCATGGAAGTGCCGGAACATCCGGTCGAGAGTGGCGCCAAAATCGCCGATCATGCCTGGCGAACGCCGACTTCGGCGAGTCTGGAATGTGTCAGCCTCGACGTGATGGGCACCTATGAAGCTCTTTTCGCCGTGATGAAAGAGGCCGAGCCGTTTTCCGTCGTCACCGGCTTCACCGTTCTCGACAATATGCTGATCGAAAAGCTGGCGCCTGAGCGCGAGCCGACCACGGGGCAAGTGCTCAAGTTCACCTGTTCCCTGAAGGAAGTGATCCGCGTTTCCTCGCAACGGACACGAAGCAACGGTCCAGGGAGCGATCAGCGGGGCCAAGGTAAGACACAGCGTGGCCAGGTACAGGCCATGGAAGTTCCCTTGCCGCCGCAACGGCAGATTCAGCTCGCGACGGGAGGGACGCTAGTATGAAGATTTATGAGCTTCCCGTCATCGATGTTCCTTACCAACGTCTGAAAACCTTTCTCAATGGCGTCGACGTGGCATTGTCGCTGAACTGGAATGACTGGCTCGGCCGCTGGTCACTCGATGTCGAGATCGACGATGAAACCCGCGTCGCTGGCCTGCGCCTGGTGCCGGGCACCGATCTGGTGGCCGGCTTCAATCTCGGCATCGGCCGGCTGGTGCTGGTCGAGTGGGCGGGCCGGGGCGGCAATCCCGGCCGGGCGGATCTGCCCTCGGGCACCTTCCGTTTAATTTCGATGGCGTAGCGGTCGGCTGGCAGACTGTTGAACGGTCTTCCGTGTTATTCCCGACGCGCCGGAGGCGCGAGCGGGAACCCAGGGGCGAGTAGTAAAGCGTTGCGCTAGATGCTGCTGCGCATCGCCTTCCCATATTCCAAATGGCGTTCTACCGCTCGCCCCTGGATCCCCGCTCAGCCGCTACGCGGCTGTCGGGGATGACACCGAGGTCCTTGCAGCGATCTGCTAGGGAATCTTGCCCGCCTTTTCGACTCACGCGGGGTCTCATGCTCAAATGGAAACGCAAGGTGCGCCTGACTATCTCAGGCGCCGGTGGCGGCGCCGTGTTCGAAGGTTCGCAGGCGCCGGAGGATGGTTTCAAGATCGATTTCAGCGTCAAGAAAACCTTAGGCTCAAAGCAGAATAGCGGCACGGTGACGATCTGGAATCTGACCAAGTCGAACCGCGAGAAGCTGGGCGAGGAATTCAAGAAGCTGACCCTCGAAGTCGGCTATGAGGACGGCGGCATGGCCGTTCTGGTGGAGGCCGATATTCGCGATGTCGAGCACGACAAATCCTCGCCCGACATTTCCTCGCAGATCTCTTTCGGCGACGGCGACAAGGGCGTCAACAAGGGCGCTGTGTCGAAGACCTTTCCCAAGGGTACCAAGCCCAAGGAGGTCATCCAGCACGTGGTCAAGCAGATGCCCGGCGTCGAACTGGGCAAGACCAAGGGGCTTGACGATCTGCCGGCCTATAAGCGGCCGGTCTCCGTCTATGGCTGGGCCTTCCGCGCGCTCGACGGCGTCGGCCGCGAGCAGAAGCTGTATTGGAACATCGACCGGGGCAAGCTGAACATCGTCAAGAACAACGAGCACCTTGGCCAATGCGCCGTGATCTCGAAGGAGACCGGCATGATCGGCGTGCCGCAGGAGACCGATAAGGGCGTCAAGGTGAAAGCCTTGATCGAGCCCGACGTGGTGCCGGGTTTCATGATCAAGGTGGAAAGCAATTTCCTCGACCTGTCGTCTGGTCGAGACAAGCGCCAGTCCGATGCCGGCGGTGGCGAATTCCGCGTTAACGCGGTGACTTTCACCGGCTCGACCCGGGGCGAGGAGTTTTACATGGAGATCGAGGGCAACCGGGTGCAAGGCGGCAAGGTGGTCAAGTAATGGCAGGCTATCAGGGAACCGGCACGCGCTTCGACGAGCATGAAAGCCTCGGCGCGATGATCGAAGCGGAGCGGCGCGAACACAATGGTCCGATGCTGGGCAAGGTCGTCGCTTATGACGCCAAGCGGCAGAAGGCGACCATTCAGCCGTTGCTGACGCAAAGTTTTGACGGCGTAAAACTGCGGGCGCCGGAATTGCAGGAAGTGCCCGTGCAGGTGCCCCGCGCCGGCGGCCTTGTTCTGCATAAGCCGTTGAAGGCCGGCGACGAGGTGATGCTGCATTTCGCCGGCCGCTCCATGGATGCGGCCTGGGATGATGGCAGCGATGTCGATCGTCATCCTGGCCGCATGTCCGATCTGTCCGATGCCTATGCGGTGCCGACCTCGACCACCAAGTCGAAAGAGATGGCGAACCTGCCCGGTGATCGCCTGCACATTGGTACCGACGACGGGCAATCGGGTTTCCAGATGAAGGATGATGGCTCGTTCGACATCAAGAAGGGGGGCGATACGTTCCTGTCAATCTTCGTCGATTTCCTAAAGGCCTATAAGGACCACAAGCACGGCGGCGTGCCGATGGATCCGCCCGATATCGAAAAGGCCAATCTGCTCCTCCAGCGGGCGCAAGCCATGAAAGCGTCGTGACATGCAACGCATCGGCATCGCCATGATCCCGCACAACGACATCGGCCTTGATGCTTCCGGCAATCTCGCCATGGTGCATGATGCGCAAGCCGTGGCTCAGCACGCCCGCCAGCGGCTGATGTTCTACAAAGGCGAATATTTCCTTGACACCAATGTCGGTGTCGACTGGCTCGGCATGGTTTTGGGCCAGCAGCCCCGTGCTGTTGTCATCGCCGAGGCCATGGCCAAGAAAGCCCTTCTCGATACGCCCGGCGTGACCGGCATTCTCGAACTGCAGGCCGATTTCGACCGGTTGAGACGTGGCGTCTTCCTGCGCCGCTGCCTGATCGAAACCGAATACGACGACACCTCCATTCCGCTCTGAGGTTCCATGACCACCTATGGTGTGACACCCGCCGGCTTCGTCAGGAAGCCCCTGGCGGCGATACTTGACGACCTCGAGGCACGTGCCGCCTCGCCCGATGTGTTTGGCGCTGGCTTGATCCAAACGCCGGAAAGCCCGCTGGGCCTGCTCAACGCCCATCTTGCCTCGGTCGCCGCGACGGCGTGGGAAATCGCAGAGGCGACCTATCAGAGCCTCGACCCGAACCAGGCCGAAGGTGCGCGGCTGGACATGCTGGCCAAGCTGCGCATCCTGGCGCGCGCCGACGATGAGGGCGACGAGACGCTGCGGGCTGACATGCTCAATGCCGGCCGAGCCAACATCGATATCTCCGACCTGGTGCGCGCCGTGCGCAATACCGCTGGAGTGATCTGGTCACAGGTATGGGTGAACGACACGGCCTATGTCGACGCCAACGGGCAAGATCCGCACTCGATCTGCATCGCCGCGCTTGGCGGGGATGACGACGCTCTGGCGGCGATCTTCCGCGCCTATGTGGCGCCGGGCATCAGCTCGCACGGCAACCATCCGGTACAAACCGTGGTCGACGGCTTCTGCCAGACCTTCCGGCTGATGCGGCCAACCGAATTGATGCTGGGCCTGAGCTTGGAAATCCGGGCCTATGTGGACCGTAACGGCTGTTCTCCTCCCTCCAACGGGCAGATCGCGCAGAGCCTGGCAGCATATTTCGCCAGCGCCGACCGGCCGGCCAATGGCGTCGATATCACCATTCCGCTGCTGAACCAGATCATCGCCAGACTGTTCACCAACGTCGAGCTGGTCGGGGCCGAGGTGATCGATGCGGTGGGCGATTCCCATGCGCTGCCCTATGCGGTCGGGTTCGATGAGATCGCGACCATCGGCGCCGATGGCATTGTCCTGTCTCGGGTCTGACCGATGATCCAGGCGCGATATGCCTATGGCGAGGACTTCCGGTTCTCGCGCAGCATCGATCTGCCCTATGGCTATCTCTGGCGTGCCGTCGCCACGCTGCGCGACGAGGCCGGCGCGGTCCTGGGGCCGCTCGACTGCGCCGTGATCGGCGTCGAACCGGCGGAGATCGTCGTATTGGCTGCGCCGGCGGCGGTTGGGACCTGGCCCCGACCGGCGCCCAGCGGCGAGCGGACATTCTATTTCGACTATCAGGTCTATGACGCCGGCGGCGACACGGTCATGTCATCGGAGACCGTCGAACTGACGGCGGAGTTCAACACCTCCTATGTCGGCGATGTCGTCTCGCGCGAGTTCCAGAACATGCCGACCGAATACCGCGAAGCGCGGATACTGCTCGGCTATATGCGGGTGGTGCTGGCGGAGGTCGAGGCAGCGGCGCAGGCAACCGCGCGCATTCCGACGTTCTTCGATCTGGATACGGCCGTCGGCGACCAATTGACGATCATCGGCAAGTGGCTGGGTTTTCCGCGCTGCCACTGCATCTGCGTCCCGAATCCGGTGTTTGGCTTTGACTGCGGCGGCTCGGATGCCTTTCCCGGTTCCATCGTCGGCTTCTGTGAGGGGGGCAACTGGCTCGGCTGTGACGGCGGCAGCCTGAGCGAATATTGCATCAGCGATGAGGAGGTCTACCGGGGCTTCCTGAAAGCCCGCCGCTATCAGATGTTGGGCTTATTTGACCGCGATAGCCTGACGGCGGCGCTGCGCCATGTTTGGGGGCTGAGCGCCTTCATCATCAGCGCCGATCGTTGCCGCGTCGTGGTGGCGCCTGGGCGCCCGCTCGATACCGACGAGATCACCCGCAACCAGATCCTCGGCCGCGTCCTGCCGATCGCGCCAGGCCTCGCCCTGGGCCTGTGGACGGACCAACGGCCGGTCTTCGGGTTCGGCGCGGGCTGGGCTGGCATGTGCGATCCGCCCGACAGCCAGACCAAGGTCTTCGGCTTCGATTGCGGCGGTGACTACGCCTACGAAGTCACCGGCTTCTGCGAAAGCGGCAGCACCTGGGCCAACTGTGTTCCACCGGCCGCTGGCCGGGGTGTCTGGCTTTGCCCGGACGATGCCAAAGCAACCTGCTGAAGGATATTAAGATGAAAACACCCATCAATCCGTGGGCCTATGCACCGTCGACCCAGCGTCGAGAACCAACTAGCACGGAAATTGCCAACGGATTTCCCTGCGGTCCCGCGGATCAGCAGCTATTTAACGAGTTGATGTATCGCAGCTCTCTTTCGGCGAGGGAAATTGCGACGGTCATCACGGGCGAAGGCATCGCGCTTGACGAGACGAAGGTCAACCAGCTTCAGCAAGCGATTTTCAAGACCATTCAGCGATATAACGGTTCTCTTGGCCTCTACGTCAACGTGTCAGGGAATGATGCAAATGACGGCCTCACCGCTGCAACACCGTTGAAAACGATCAATGAAGTCATCGTTCGTTCGTTGGGATACAAGCAAGTGGCTGTTGTGCTCGGATCTGATATCACGATTACCGAGGCGCCGGTTCCGATCAATGGCACGAAGATTTCCTTCAATGGCCCAGGCGTTCAGAGGAACATCACCATTGCCCCTGGGGCTTGGGTTACAGACCCCGACGGATCGAAGCGGACGTTTCGGTTCATCGGCGCTTATGATCTGAACTTCGATCGCATCAACATCATCAACAATGTCACGGAGTCCACAATGGATGCCGTGGCCTTCGGCGCGGGCGGGTTCATCTCCTTCACGAACGTCAGTTACTATGTGGCGTCAGCCAGCGTTCGTCCGATGTTCTGGGGTGGCAATCTTACAGGCATAACCTCCAACAATCTCAACTTTGGCAATACCGATGCCGCTGGTCGCTTCTTGGTCAATGTTCCGGCCGGCGGCGATCCGAACGCCTATTGGCCGTGGAAAAGCAACCGGACGTCGATGTAATGCAGAACGTCCGCTTCAAGGCTGGCGACACCCTCTCTTTCGTGGGGCAGGTGAATGTCGCCGATGGCATCCAATGGGCCGGGCGCGGCAAAATCAGACAGGCCGATGGCACTGAGGTCTCAGACCTCGACGTGTATCTCACCGGCGACCTGCAAAAGTGGGTGGTGATCGAGAAGGCCGCCAGTATCACGGCGACCTGGCCCAATCCCGCCACGCCCGGCGCCACCGTCGAGCTGTTCTTTGACTACGAGCTGTACGATCCGCTCGGCGACACAGTGCTGTCGTCCGAAACCGTCCGAGTGATCGTCGAATATGACCCGACAAGAGGATAACGATGGCTGATCTTGCCCCGCAACTCATTGCTGCAATCAAAGGTGACAAGGGCCTCTATCCGGTCAACGGCGGATATGTTTCGTCCGTGGCGTATCGCAAGGACACCGTCTTGCGGGACAACGGCAGTCAGTGGCGTGCGCTCCAGCTCGTGCCACCCGCGACGCCGCCGGCGGAAGGCGCTTATTGGACCAAATTCATTGATGGGACGCCCGTAGCGGATGCGGCGCAGGTAGCGGCCGATCGTGTGCTGTCTCAGGCGGCGGCAGCAACCGCTTCTGCCGCGATGGACAGCGTGTCTGCCAACGCGCTACTGATCGGCGGCTATGCGACGGCGGCGCAGCTTTCCGCGCAATCCGCTGCCGCCGTTTCGGGCCTCGCCAATCTCTCGGCCGCTGCGCGCGCGATAACGCTCGATAGCGGCGTTACCGCTTCATACATTTACGACACGACCCTTGATGATGTTCCAGAGTGGACGGCGAGTGTCACCAGCTCCCTGACCTCGGAACCGCTAAATGGCACGACTCGAGGCTCGAAAGCGCGCCATCCCAAGGTAATGGGAATTGCGGCGCTGGGTGTGGCGCGCCAATTCGTGATATATGACCTCGACGATCCAGCAGCGCCGGTGTGGAAGGCATGGTCTGAGGTGACCGGGGGGCCTTTTAACCTTAACACGGTGCCGCAGATTACCGCCATCACCGCGAAAAATGGCATTATTGAAATTGCGATGAGTTCCGCCGGAAAATTCGCGATCGATCTGGTGCTCGATAAAGCCGTGTGGTTCCGAAATGCTGTGACGCCAAACTGTGGTGTCTATCAGGGTAATTTGGCGGAACAGGGTAAGGGGTTTCCTGGCACACTGCCGCCTTGGTTCGATAATCCTTCACTCGCTATTTTGAATGGGACCATCAATCACGTAGCGATGACCATTTTCCCGCAGATGCGACCAAACCCCGATCGATTCGGCATGCGGAATCCAACCTGTGCCTATGCCACAGCAGGAGGAGTCGGCATAATTCGACCCGATGGCGTCGCGATCAATTCTGCCTCGATATCGGCATTTGGTAGGGTTGCCTTTGACCGCAATAGCAACCTTTATGTCACCTCGACGATAGGCTCCTCGTTCTTGTGGTTCGTTGACTGCCCGACCTATATGAGCGCCGCGTTTCCGCTTCAAAATCTCACGAGTGCGAGCGTTCCGGCCACCATGAACGGTTCGCCCACTTCGCCGTCTGTTATTCGGGCGGTTGGCGATCGAATTGCTCTCGGGGCAGGGACGGTCGGTCTGACGCTGTTGTCTCGGCATCGTGGCATTCTTACCAACAGCGCCGTTGATTACGTTGACGAGTTTCGAAATACCGGACGGCAGTTCTCCGCAGCCAAATTAGCGTGCGCGGAATCGAGCCGCCTTGTGGCGACGCTTCAATCGAACGAGCTGCTGCAGAATGGAAAGTTCGATACTGATCTGTCTTCCTGGGTCTCTGACGATCAAGGAACTGGATTTGCGCCGTCGACTTGGGACCTGGGACGAGCGAAGCTGGAGCGGGTCAGCGGAACCAACCGCGCTGGCCGCGCGCAGACGCCGACGACTGTCCTCTTTCAGATGTATTGCGTCACGACCGTGGTCAGTACAGCAGTGGGCTTCGTGGCTGTTGGCGCCACCGGATTTGTAGCTGGCGTAGGAACAACGAAGTTCTATTTTCGAGCATCTTCAACATCTACGGTCATTGCGCTGCGGGCGCGGGATGACGGCACGACCACCTACTTCGACGAGATATCCGTCAAGGCGGTTGCTACCGACTATTCTGCTGGGGGCAACCATCTTGAAGCCGTCGGTACGGTAAATCGAACGGTTGTTGCCGTCGGCGCCGAGCTTGCGGGCTACAACATGACGACCGTCGGAAGCTACTTGAAGGGGCAAGCCGGCCAACTGAATTTCGGCACATCCGATTTCTACATGTCCGTGTGGACGGTCGGAGCAAATGCCAATCAGGGCATATTCCATTTCACGGACTACGTAGGAGGCACTGCGGACGGATCGAACACGGGCACCTATCTGGTCATCAACGGCCCGGGGCAGATGACGTTCTTGGTTCGAGACCCAGTCAATGGCGTTGTTTCCGCCCAAACTCCGGTTTCGACTTTTAACCCGGCAGCACTGAATTATACTGTTGCATGCCGGCGCGGGAACCGTCTCGAATTGTGGGTTAACGGTGCCCTCGTGCAGAGCGTGCCTGTGACGGCAACCGTGACCAATCTGGCGGCTGAACTGCTTATTGGAGCCATGTACTATGGTGGCACTATTCAATTGCGCTTCGGCACAGGCATCATTTCCCTGCCCAGATATGGTTTGGGTGCGCCATCGCCTGATCAGATCAGAGCGGCTTATCGTGCTGAATGGGACATGCATCAGCCCGGTGCAAAATGCCTTCTCCAAGGCGGGTCGAATGTTCAAGACATCGGCTATGATCCAGATACTGATCTGATCTATGTCGCCAAATCGGTCGGCGGTACGGACGTGTTTCAGGGACTTGTCAACAAAAGCACGATCCTGAGCACGACCAGCATCAACAAGTTTCCCAACTCAGGCTTCGCGGGCACGATTATTGGCGGCCCGGGCGTCGGCAAGTTTGATCGGTCTGTGGCACTGCCGGCTATAAAGGACGGTGTCTCCCTGTCGATTACGAGCGCCGGCCCCGGCATTTTTGCTCTGAGGATCAATGGAACGGCGACCGCGACCAGTGGCATAACGTGGGGCCTTCAAAGTGCCTCAACCGGCAGCGCGACGGCTATCAATCCTGGCGAGACGTGGATAAGCAGTATCGAATTTCAGCTTGCTGCGGGTTCGTTGACGGGCATCACGCCCATCCTTCGGTTCGATCGGCTCAATGCGTCAAACACCACCATTGGGACGTCCGGAGCGACAAGCCTTTCCCCGACTGGCACCTTCACTCGCTGGGCAACGACCGTGACGGCGGAAGCAACTTCCGTCAACGGTACCACCATGTTTGTGGTCAATTATATCAATGGAGCTACGATCGATGCAACGATTCTCTTCCGTCAGCCTCAGGTAGAGAAATCGAGCAACTTCTCGGCTTTCGTCAGCGGTTTGTCTGGCTCGGACAACCACAAAGGCGTTTCCACGCATGACGGCAACGTGTCGATTGTTACAGGCAACGGCGTCGACGTGATCATGCCAGCGTTGGCGCTGCGGGAGCGGTTGCGGGCCCGGCGGTCGATGGCGGCCAGCGATTCGAACGTCAGCCGTTTCAATGGTCGGATCACTTCCGACGCTACGCCAACCTTTCTTGGTGATCCGATTTATGTGCCGGAAGGCGGCAAGGTGGACGCCATCGTGTCTGTCACGGCCGCGGTGCCGGGCGGGACGGCCACGGAATTATTGACCACACTGCTGAAGGTGCGCGCGAACCGCGATATCGGTGTATCGGCGGCGACGGTGTTCTGTTCGGTGATTTCCGGTACGCCGCCACTGCCCGACAAGACCACTGGCACGATGGATATTACTGTCGCTTCTATGGGTGGCGGCTGGATTAACGTGCGCGCAACTGGCAAAGCGGCGACCACGATTGAGTGGTTCGGAGAGCAGCGGCTTGTCCGCTCGGCAGCTTAAGGAGCGATTATGGATATCATCGACTTCACCAGCGGTGGCTTTGTCCACCGCTGGACCCTGCTGGCTGGGCAGCCGCGTTGCGTCGAGGACGCCATTCTTAGCAGTTACGCCGGCGCGCTGTCGGCGCTCCGGCGCAATGCCGCGATCCGCGCGGCCTTGCCGCCGGTGGCCGAATATGAGGCTGCTCAAGGGCTCGTGGGACAAGGCGAGCCCGACAACGGGGAGCCCAGGCAGGTGCCGGAAGTCGACGAGGAAGGCCAGCCGGTTCTCGTCGACGCTAGCCGGCCGATAATGGTCGACAATCCGGCATGGGCGCTGCTGCCGCGCATGGTGATCGTCACCGACCCTGAAACCGGCGAAGAGACCGAGAAATCGGAACCGCGCTGGGTGGCTTATGATGCGGCTGTGGCGTTGATCGCCGACGCCTCGCCTGTCGTCAAGGCGTTCGCCCTGTGGCGTCGGCCGGAGCCAGTCGAAGGCGAGGAAGGCCGCCTGGAATGGCTGGCGGCCGGACAGCTCGTCGTGGCCGCGATCGACGATGCGGCCGAAACGCCGCTCGAGGCTGATCCCCGGCCGGTGCCACAAGTGGTTCTGCTTTGGCGTGTAAAGGCCGTACTGGCGAACATGGGCAAGCTGTCGGCCGTCGATACGTTGATCCGGGCACAGCCGATGGCGCTGCAACTCTATTGGTCGAACGGCGCGGAATTGGAGCGGACGCATCCGCTGCTGTCTGCGCTGGCTGTGTCGCCCGGTTTCGAGGACTTCACGCCGGTGGCTATTGACGAGATGTTTCGCGAAACCGAAGCGCTGGGTATCTGAGGGAAAAGGGCCGCCGCTTAAGGTTTCGGGGGATCTAGAGCGGCGGCCCTACACGCCATCTTCATTGGCATTCGAATGCTAGCCGGCGGCTCCGGCGCCGGAAAGCGGTTCCGATTAGCACAGTTTCTCATCCGTAAATCGAAGCGACACATCATGAACGTTGAAGTGATTCAGCGGGCGCTCATGCACGCCGGTTTTAATCCTGGCCCGATTGACGGGAAGCTTGGCCCCAGGACGCGGGCGGCCGTCAAGGCGTTTCAGAAGGCGCATGCGTTGCTGGTCGACGGCATCGCCGGCTCGATGACTCAGGCTGCCTTGCAAAGCTATGTCGAGCCGTCAGTGCCTGTCCCGTCGGTGCGGGCAGTGCCGGCCGCATGGATGCCCGATGCCATCATGAAGCGTGTCATCGTCCATTGGACCGCTGGGGCGCATAAGGCGTCGGCTCTCGACAAGTCGCACTATCACGTCCTGATCGAAGACGATGGCCAATTAGTGCGCGGCAAGCCGTCGATCGCGCTGAATGACGCTCGGGGCGCCAAGGCCAGCTACGCGGCGCACACGCTCAACTGCAATACCGGATCGATCGGTGTTTCGCTCTGCTGCATGGCTGGCGCCATCGAGAGCCCGTTCAAGGCCGGCACCGCGCCAATGACACGCACCCAATGGGATACGCTTCCCCGCGTCGTCGCGGATCTGTGCTGGCGCTATGGAATCGCGGTCACGCCGCAAACCGTACTTTCGCATGCTGAAGTCCAGATAAATCTCGGCATCAAGCAACGGGGCAAGTGGGACATTGCACGCCTCGCCTTCGATCCTTCGATCATCGGCGCGAAAGCCTGCGGCGACGGGCTGCGCAAGGTCGTGGCCGCTCTTCTTTGACGAACCGCGCCGGCGGCTTCCGGCAGCCAAAGCAGGTGAAAGATGACGCAGGATCAGATCCTGGCTGTTTTGCGACAGCTATTGAGTTTCTCCGGCGGGTTTGCAGTCGCGCGCGGTTGGCTCACCAACGAACAACTGACCGCACTCGCTGGCTTGATCCCGCCTTTGGTCGCTGTTTGGTGGGTGTGGCGGAAGTCTAGTCCAGGGGCTCAGATCGCGGCAGTTGCAGCTAATCCGGACGTCAAAAAGATAGTGACAGAACCGGACGTTGCGCGGGCTTCGCCATCAAACAAGGTAGTCAGCCAATGAAATCACTTCCGCTTTTCTTTGGGATAGGTGCAGTGCTTGCAGGTTGTGCTCAAGGGCCAACACTCGATCGCAATTTGGCCGCCGGTGTCGCCGAGGCGATTCAGATGACCGATATCGCAGTAGCGAAAGCGAATGCGACGCTGGACAAGGTGTGTGCTAGCTACAAGACTGCCGATGCAGCATTTGCTTTCGTTCGTCTTTTTGCAGGCCCGCGTATTCCGCAGACTTATGTCGATGCGCAGGCTCAAGCCGTTGTCTTTCTCGACGATCTTTGTACCCATCGGCCGAGCGATGCCGCCGGTGTCCTGGAAGCAGCGCAGAAAGCCTACGCGACTATTGTCAGTATTCGAGATCGCTTCCGGGCTTAATGCATGATGGAGGCTGCCATGGCCGGCCAACGTATATTACGTGGTATTCGCGATCATTTTGCAATGCGTCGCTCAGAATGGGTTTTAGCGATTATATTGGTTGGAATCGGTCTGGCGTTGGAACCTTTGCGTTTGCCGACGTCAGCGGTGTCGCGGCTCGGAATGTTTGAAGGATTTATAGCGGAGCGGATCTGGGCTTGGGGCTGTTTGAGTATCGGGCTACTGCGCCTGCTTGCTCTCGCCATAAACGGGACTTTCGCACAAACTTGGTACGGTCATTGGTCGCCGCATGTGCGAGGATCGCTTGCCTTCGTAAGCTGTTATATTTGGACTGCAATATCCATTGATATGTTTAGTCTTGAAATATCGACCCTCGGTCTTTTGGTCTATCCCGGCCTGCTCGTTCTTGAGATCACCAATGTAAAAGAGGCGTGGCGGGATGCTGGCGAAGTAGATCGGAGCACTGCGGATGCAGCCATTTGATCCAACTACCGTCGAGAAGTTGCCCTGGTTGATGCAGGTTGTCGTCTATGCGGCGATTTTCATCGCGACCTCGTTGGCTGTGTTCTTGGGATATCATAAGCAGCCGAGCGAGAGGAAAGAGAAGCAGGAGACCGTTTTTGGCTCCAACTTTTCAGAGATCGCTCTCATGCGTGAGGCGGTGCAAGCGCTGACCTGCATTGCCCAACGGTCTGAGGACTTTGTTAAGTTGATCGATTTGCAGGCGCAGCGCGAGATCAGGATCGTGGAAGCTTTGGAGGGAGTTCTGGCGCATCTACGGGAGGAGGCGAGCTATGAGCATGGCTGGCGTGCTCGCGAACGCCGACGAGCGTAGAAAGCAACTCACCGAAGAACTTCGAGATATCACGGTCTAAAAAAGAGAAACCCCGCCATCGGTAAAGCCGATGGCGGGGTTCTTTTTGTTTGGGCGCTTGGCGTCAGCTTTTAGTAGCTGGCGACAACCGGGCCGGCGGGGCCGCCGAAGCGATAGTTGATACCGGCGCGCACGATGTGGCCATTGTTCTTGAATTTTGCAGTCAGGAATTCAGCCCCGACCGGGTTGAACTGGCCACCGACCGCGGAGCGGCTACCAAGATCATAGTACAGATATTCGAGCTTGGCCGACCAGTTGTTGGAGATGGCGTATTCGACACCGGCGCCCAGTGTCCATCCGGCACGGGTGCTGTTGGAACGAGCCAGAAACTGGCGACCGGCACCGGCAAACTCGTTGAGATGAACGCTGTTGCGCACGCCGCCCAGAGCGAGACCACCGGTAGCATAGATCAGGGCGCGATCGAACGAGACACCGACGCGGCCGCGAAGCGTGCCCAGCCATTCAAGCTTGTTGGTCGCGGATGTGATAACCGCAGCACAGCCTCCGGCGATGGCGCAGGCATTGGCGGAGCCCTTGATATCGGCGCCTTGGAAGTCAACTTCGACGCCATAGACGAAGCTGCCCGACTGGACATTGTAGCCAATTTGGCCGCCACCGATGAAGCCGTCGCGCTTCGGCGACAGGGAGAATGGCGCCTGGCCAGCGATCTGACCATTGGTGATCAGAGGCGAACCGGAGATGTTCACAGTGCGATCGCCGCTGAACCCATAGCCAGCATTAAGACCGACATAGAAACCGGTCCAGGTGAAGATCGGAGCGACGTAGACCGGAGCGGGAGGAGCGGCGCGGCGCGGAAGATCAGCCGCCAGCGTCGCGCTCGATGCGACTGCGGCGAGCGCCGTACCAATTAAAAGCTTTTTCAACATCAATCAGTCCCCATTTCTGCTGTTGACGAGATTAGACCGCTTAAACTGTAGCATGCGTGACACTTTGATGAAAGTTAAGGCGGCTAACGATATGTCTAAAATTCTACAGATGAGTTAAATTATTATTTTCAAACAGATGCATCGTTAAAAACGTTTGAGCTAAACGGGGGTGTTGCCCAAGAAGCACACACAAGTTGATTTACTTTGAAGCATCTTGCGGGGTTTTCGGGGTGCTCTCGATTGAGGCGTGTGTCTCACCTTCTGATGTATAGCGGACGTTGTTTCGTCCTTCGGCTTTCGCGCGATAGAGCGCAGTGTCCGCATTCTGGACGAGGTCGCTCCAGCCGGCGGTCGTTCGCTCACCATGGGCGATGCCACAGCTAACAGTCAGATGCAGGGGGGGCTCGTCGATCGTTCCGAATAAATGTGTTTGAACAACCAATCTGATTTTACGTGCGAGCGCCAGCAGGTCTGGCATATTCGTGCCCCGTACGAGAATAGCGAATTCTTCGCCGCCGTAACGTGCAACCAGATCACTTGATCGCAGGGACGTGCGCAGCAGGCCGGCCATTTCGACAAGCACTTGGTCTCCCATCATATGACCATAGGTGTCGTTGACCGCCTTGAAGTGATCTATGTCGAGAAGGATTAATCCGATCTTCGTGCCGGTGAAGTAGCGATCGTCTAGGCCTTGGCCGATCAGATCGAGAAGGCGGCGGTTGGCTAGACCGGTAAGGCTGTCCGTTTCGGCCAATTGCCGCAAGCGTTGTGTTAGCATCTTGCGTTCAATGAGCTTTGCTCGCAATCGATTGATTGCGATGAAAAGCTGAGCCATCTCTCGTGTATGCTGTTTGGAAAACGAAGCCGTCTCGAGTTTGTCTTCCGCCAGACGGAAAACGGCTTGCTGAGCCTGCATCAATGGATCGAAGACCTGCCGGCGGATGGTGATGATAATTCCGATCAAGAGGGCAATGATAAGAGATGTTGTCAGGATACCCGTCAGAAGCGTGGATAACGCATGATTTCTCGCTTGGGCTGCCTGGAGGAGGGCATCCTCAAGATAGTTGGCGCGGAGCGTTTCCAATGGGCGCATTGTGGGAACATAGCGCGCGGTAAATTCTGGTGATGTGATTGGATAGGCACCGTGCTCACCCTCTGCGATCAGAGTGTGAATCAACGTGAATGCGTCTTTTAAGAAACGTTGATCGACGTCCAGTTTATCAGGCTGAAATTGTGACTGAGCCAGAGCCGGTAGGGCGCCGATGGTCTGCCACAAAGCCGTTATCCGTCCTTCTGTACGATAGATATCGGCGATGGTTTGATTGGGAACGGATACCCCGGCGGCCATTGGCGTGTGCAGGAGTGAGCCAAGACGGCCAGCATATTCGCGCATTTCTCCAAGATTTCGACCGATGATGCTGGGGCCAGCAAGGCGCGCGTCTTGCCGAATCATCTGTTCGGCGTATTGGTCGCGGACCGCCCCAAGCCGATCTATGACTGCAAACATGCTATCGACGGCGTGCCTTATGGCAATCAGAGTGCGGTTCTGATGCGGCGTTGCTGAAACCTGATCAACGGCTTTCCGTCCGGCGACAAGCAAAGCCCGTGTTTCGTCCAAGGCTGCGGCAAGTATCGCGTAGTCGCCAGATAAAGCTGCGACGTTTGCGAGGGCTTGATCGCTTCGGGCCCTGATGGCTGTGAGATTTTGTGCTGCCGTTGGATCGCCAGGGGTGACAGACATGCTTGTATTGGCAGGGCCGCGTTCGGCTGAGATAACGTTGGCGGCTTCTAGGATAAGAATATAAGCGCGTAGATGATCATGATTGCGCTGCATCTGTGAGAAGTCGAGATAGCTGCGAGAAACAATCACGACGGCGAGGCAGATCATGCTGAACAATGCCAGGCCGACGCCAGTCAATAATATCCGATCGAGGCTGCGCTGCTTTCGATGGGGCCGGAGAGTGACCTGGGAGAAAAGCGATCTCATCACAGAATGGAAATCAAATTTCATCGGCAATACGCAAAAGGCAGTGAAAGAAATATCGGCGACAGGGATAGCCGGCATATTCGGTAAAAACCCTTGCTAAGGCCAGAGTAATGGCGGCTAACCCTTTCTTTGGTTACCTACTTCCAAATGAGCTTAAGTATTGGGTTGTCGTAATGGGATTGGAGGGGGCTTGATGCATCAATCAATTATGAAAAAACCCGCCCCGATGAGTGAGGCGGGCCTGTATGAGGGCTCAACAGCCGTTCGATTTAGCTGATACTGGGCGGGGAAACGCAACCAATCAATGTGTCGATTGGGAAATGCCTTTCAAGGCGTTGCCGGCCTTGCCTGCCGCGCTCGATAGAGCAATATCGCCCAAAGAAAGAATGCCAACCAGGCGCTTATCGCGATTGACGACCGGTAACCGGCGGATTTGAACGTCGCCCATATTTTGGCAGATATCCTCAATTTCCTCATCGTCGAAACAGTATTTGACCTCCTGGGTCATAACATCGCGCACAGGTGTGTTCGGAGGTAATCCCTCAGCGACTGCGCGCAACACAATGTCGCGATCGGTGATCATTCCGACGAGGCGGTCTTTCTCGCCGACGGGCATGGACCCCGCATCGAGTTTCGCCATTGCAAGTGCTACTTCCTGAATCGATTGATCTGGGCTCACGACGTGAACGTCGCGTGTCATCAGTTTGTTGGCTTTCATGTCGCCACTCCTCACTCGGGTGAACGGGAACTTAGAGTTCCATTCAGAGACGCAGTTGATGTGTCCGACATGTTTTCAATGGATAGCGCTGGCATCGGTTCCGCCTCATCCAAGGAAACTTTGAATGCCGGCGAATGCTAGCGTGAAGTGGAGCTCTCCGACGTAGCCGGCTTGTTCTTCATAGAGGCGAAGAGCTCGGTGATTGAGCAAATGCTGACGTCGATAAGATCGAATTCTTTGCCAAAAATCAGCCAGTCGGTCCAAAGACCGTGCATCATCGCGCCGAAGACGCGAGCGGCGGTTTCGGGGGTCCAGCTTGGTGCCAGAGGTTGCTTGGCATGGGCCATGCGGAAAAGCTTGGCGATGTGGGAACGCATCTCTTTGTCGGCCTCTTTCTGGCGCCTGAGGGCCAGCGCCATATCTCCGACGTATTCGCAGCGCATGAGCAAAATCGTGTAGACGCGCTGCATGCGCGCGTCGCTTGCGAGCGTGCGCATGCAATCGACGGCTACGTCTTCTAGGAAGCGGAGCGGATCTGGATGCCCTGCGGTGGAGGCATTTAGAATGATGTCTTCTTGGGGCAGACGGATGCGTTGATGCATGGCCTGGAAGAGTTCGATCTTGTCGGCAAAGTGCCAATAGATTGCGCCACGCGTCACGGCGGCCTCTTTGGCGATGCGCTCAAGCGACGTCTGGGTGACACCGTGCTCGAAAAACAGTTTCTCGGCGGCGTCGAGGATTCTGTTTTTGGTTTCTTCAGCTTCGGCCTTAGTGCGGCGCGCCATTCAGTCTGCCTCTTTACATACGTTCATGTATGTATATATAATCCGCTGCGACTATAAAACCCCCAAAAAACATTATGACCGGCGATGCCATGAGCTCGAAAGCTGACGTATTTCGTATTGTCTCCGCACTAACTGTCACGCTTGTGCTGGCAGCCTGTAACAACGCGACGACACCGCCGGCAGCTCCCCCGCCGCCCAGTGTGTCAGTCACGGAAATCAAGCCGCGTGAAGTGCCGCTGCATTTCCAATACGCCGGGCGCGTGGCTGCCTTCCGCGAAGTGGAGGTTCGGGCGCGGGTTTCTGGCGTGTTGAAGGAAAAGACCTTCGTAGAAGGTTCGACCGTGAAGGCCGGCGACGTGTTGTTCCGGATCGATCCCGTATCCTTCGAAACCGAGGTGGCGCGGGCCAAGGCGCAATTGATGGATGCGCAAGCGCAAGTTTCGCGCACTCAACGCGACGCCGAACGAGCCAAGACCCTTTATGATCGGCAAGTCGGAACGTTGAAAACACGTGATGACGCATTGTCGGCTTATGAGCAGGCGCAGGCTGCCTTGGCCGGGGCCCAGGCCCAATTGCGTGCTGCCGAGATCAATCTTGGTTATACCACGGTCATGGCGCCGATTTCCGGTGTGACCAGTCTACGTATTCTGGCGGAAGGCAGTCTCGTTGGCACAGGTCAGAATGACAGTCTGCTGACCCGCATGAGCGAGATCGACAGGGTCTATGTCCACTTCTCGTTTCCAGAAACCGAATTGGCAGAAATCCGCCGTTTGATTGAGAGTGGCGAGGCCAGAGGCCCTGCGGGAGGCCGATTGCTGGCGACGATCATGCTGAGCGACGGTACGCGCTACGAGCATCAGGGCTATGTCGACTTCACCGACAGCAGTATCGATCTGCAAACAGGCACGGTACGCGGCCGCGCGCTCGTTCCCAATCCAGATCTGAAGCTGCGGCCGGGTCAATTCGTACGCATTCTGGTCGAAGGAGTGACGCGCAAGGACTCGGTTGTCATTCCGCAAGCCGCCGTGATGCAAGGGCCCCAGGGCCAGTTCGTCTATACGATCGATGATAAGAATCTTGCCTCGATCCGTCCGGTTTCGATCGGACGTGACGTGGCGGGTGGCTGGATCGTTGAGCAGGGTCTCAAATCCGGCGATCGTGTCGTGACGGAAGGCATTATTAAAGTGCGGCCGGGTTCGCCGGTCACGGCCACGGTGATGAAGGCTGAGAGCAGCGATCCGTCAAAGGTCACGCGCTGATGACGATCAATCCGTTCATCAACCGCCCGGTTTTCGCGGCGGTGATCTCCGTTGTTTTTGTGCTCGCAGGCCTTGTTGCCATGCGCGTTCTGGCGGTCGAGCAATATCCGCAGATCGTGCCGCCGCAGGTGGTCGTGCAAGCGACCTATCCCGGCGCGAGTGCTGAAACGGTGGCGCAGGTGGTCGCTGCGCCGCTGGAACAGCAGATCAACGGTGTCGAGAACATGCTGTATATGCAGTCGACCAATTCCAGTGCAGGAACGATGCGACTGACGGTGACGTTCCGGATTGGCACCAATCCGGACCAAGCCACCATCAACGTGAACAATCGCGTGCAGCGTGCTGTCTCGATCCTGCCGGCTGAAGTCACGCGCCAGGGCCTGATCGTCAACAAGCAGTCAAGTTCCATTTTGGCACTCGTGACCATGTCGGCGACGGACAAGCGTTACGATTCCATCTTCGTCAGCAATTATGCGCTGCTCAATGTTATCGATGAGCTCAAGCGCGTGCCGGGTGTCGGTGACGCCTCGCTTTTCGGTGCCAAAAATTATTCCATGCGCATCTGGCTGCGGCCGGACAAGCTGGCGCAGTATAATTTGACGCCAGGTGACGTGGCCGCTGCCATTCGCGAGCAAAATGCCCAATTCGCCGCCGGCCGTTTCGGTGAAGAACCGGTGCAGAATGATCTGGCTTTCACCTACTCGGTGAACACCGAAGGCCGGCTTCCGGACGCCAAGGCCTTTGAAGAGATCATTATCCGGTCTGACGAAAACGCCGGGACATTGCGCCTCAAGGATATTGCCCGTCTTGAACTTGGTGCGCAGAACTATGCCTTCAATGCTACCCACAACGGCACGCCGACCGTGCCAATCGGTATTTACTTGCAGCCAGGCGCCAATGCGCTGGGCACCTACGAGGCCATTCAAACCCGGATGGCTGAGCTGCAGAAAACCTTTCCGGCCGGCATAGATTACGCAATTCCCTTCGACACGACGCGCTTCGTTCGCGTTTCGATCGAAGAGGTTGTCAAAACCTTCGTTGAGGCGATGGTGCTGGTCATCGTTGTCGTCTTCGTCTTCTTGCAGAATTGGCGCGCGACTCTCATTCCGATCCTGGCGGTGCCGGTCTCGATCATCGGTACATTTGCCGGCATGTATGCGCTCGGCTTTTCAATCAATCTTTTGACCTTGTTCGGACTGGTGCTTGCCATCGGCATCGTCGTCGACGATGCGATCGTCGTTCTCGAGAATGTCGAACGTATCATGACCCAAGAGAGGTTGCCGCCGAGGGAAGCGGCGATCAAGGCTATGTCGGAAGTGACAGGCCCGGTCATCGCCATTGTTTTGGTGCTTTGCGCTGTATTCGTGCCGGTTGCTTTCATGGGTGGTTTGGCGGGCGAAATGTATCGCCAGTTCGCGGTGACGATCGCGATTTCGGTGACGATCTCAGGGATCGTTGCGCTCACGCTGACGCCAGCGCTTTGCGCGCTCATTCTCAAACCCGGCCATCATGAGCCGCTGGCACCGTTCCGCTGGTTCAATCGGGCTTTCGATGCGTTGACGAGCGGCTATACCGCGGGAGTTCGCTTTTTCCTGAAGCGTGCCATGTTGGCTTTCCTGTTGTTCGCCATGCTGCTTGGTGGAACGGGTTATCTGTTCATGCGCTTGCCCGGTGCGCTGGTGCCGGATGAGGATCAGGGCAGTGTATTCTCGGTGGCGATCTTGCCATCGGCGGCATCGTTGTCGCGTACGCAAACCGCCATGGACACGTTGAACAAAGGGATTATGGATAAATCGGCGGTGGCCGATGTGATCTCCTTCTCGGGCTTTGATCTTCTGGCCGGGGTGCAGAAGCCCAGCGCCGGCGTTTCCTTCGTGCAATTGAAGGATTGGAAGGAGCGGCCGGGCGCGGCAGACAGCGCCGCGGCATTGGCGCGCAGCTTTTTTGCCTTCAACGGTCCGATCAAGGATGCCAACATTCTGGCATTCACGCCGCCGCCGATCATGGGCATGAGCAACACCGGCGGTTTTGAGGCTTTCGTTCAGGATCGCAATGGCGGCGGCTCGCAGGCACTCGCCGCGGCGGCGCAGAGGCTTGTGGAAGCTGCAGCGAAGCGGCCGGAATTGGCTGGCGTACGCACGACTTTTCTGACCGACGTCCCGCAGTATCGCGTGCTGCTGGATCGTGAAAAGGCGAAGGCGCTTGGCGTGCCGATCTCCTCAATCTTCGAGACGATGCAGAGTACGTTCGGCAGTCTCTACGTCAACGACTTCACGCTGTTTGGACGTAACTATCAAGTCAATCTGCAAGCGGAGTCCGACTTCCGCGAACGGCCGGAAGATTTGAAGCAGGTCTTCGTCCGGTCAACGTCGGGCAGCATGATTCCGATCGATACGCTGCTGCGCGTCGAGCGCATCATCGGGCCGGATCAGGTCGACCGCTTCAATGCTTTCGCATCGGCCAAGGTCATGGGCAATCCGGCTCCGGGCTTCTCGTCTGGTCAGGCTATCAATGCCATGCGTGAGATCTCCAGCGAATTGCCGGCTGGTTTCCAGTTGGCCTGGACGGGCTCGGCCTATCAGGAAATCGCGACTGGCGGTACGGGCAGTCAGGCGCTTATCTTCGGCCTCATCATGGTGTTCCTGATTTTGGCCGCGCAGTATGAGCGTTGGTCCTTGCCGTTGGCGGTCATTCTCGCGGTGCCCTTTGCTCTTTTCGGGGCGCTGGTCGCCATCTGGCTGCGGGGGCTGAACAACGACGTCTATTTCCAGATCGGTCTCGTGACCTTGATTGGTTTGGCATCGAAGAACGCCATTTTGATCGTGGAATTTGCCGTGTTGAAGCGGCAGGAAGGGCTCAGCATCAAGGAGGCGGCGCTGGCGGCCGCGACCTTGCGCTTCCGGCCTATCGTCATGACGTCCCTGGCTTTCATCCTGGGCTGCGTGCCGTTGGCGATCTCGACCGGCGCTGGCGCCGCGAGCCGTCATTCGATCGGCACCGGGGTTATCGGCGGAATGCTGGCGGCGACGTTTATCGCCATCTTCTTCATCCCGCTCTTCTACAGCCTGATCTCGGGACGTGATCGCCCGGCCAAGCAGGCGGAGGTGGAACAAAGTCGTAAGGACGCCATCGCCTAGAACATACTGCTGACCTGCAAATGGCCCGCTACCGGTTTTCGGTAGCGGGCCATTTTTTCGTTGGAATGAGGGACTTAAGAAAAGCACTGCGGCCCAGGCGGAACCGGGCTGGCTGCAATTTGGAGGACCGGACGGCGGGACGCGTCTTGAACGGAGGCCGGCTCAGGGTAAACCAATCGCAAGGGATCCGCGAGATGTTTCTGGTTCCATATGCCTGTCTAATAGGCTTTCTGGAACCGGGTGCGCATTTGTTCGTTATCCGGCTGAGAGGGCAGGGTCATCGGGAACCAGGCCAGAGGGGAACCGGAGCGTAAGAGCGCGGTCGCGTCATGGATAAGCGGGTCGAGCACAGTGCGGATAGACGGCTGGAAGCGGGGCATTCGCCCGTCGGTTCTCAGACGAATCCTGTCGTCCTCTTCGTCGAGGACGAGCCCTTGCAGCGGATGATGGCTGTCGACATGCTCGAGGATGCGGGCTTCGTCGCAGCCGAAGCCGCGGATGCGAGAGAGGCTGAACGCATCCTGGAAAGCCGTCGCGACATTCGCTTGGTTTTCACCGATGTCGATATGCCCAATGGGATGGACGGCATGCAGCTCGCTTCACGTATCCGTGATCGATGGCCACCAATCCATATCATCCTCACGTCGGGGCATGTGATACGGCGCGATGTGGTCCTTCCATCCGGTGCCGTTTTCTTTCCCAAGCCCTACCGGCCGGCCGAAATCATCGCGCAGATTCGGCGCTTCATGACCGAGGATTGAGTGGATCACTCCGTGGTTTCGATGGCCGAGCCGTCATCCCCGTTGTCCATCCAGTAAGGGATTGCGCCGGCTAGAGCTGCAACGGCAATGATGGTGGCCAAGAGCAGAACCAGGGACCGGGAAAGCCTGAAAGGGCGGGCCGTCCCTTTACGGGAGGAATAGCGCATTGGGCCTCACATGGGGGCGATCAGCTGGGGGCGATCAGCGGCAGTGCGAACCTTTCTTCAGTGTAGCGGCCAATATGGCTTTTTTGAAACGGGTTGTTCAGGCCTTGAGCGCGACCATAACCGTACCGCCGGCGATCAAGGCGACGCCAAGCCAGTTGATGGCCGAAAGGCGTTCGCCAAGGAAGACGACGGCAAAGACTGCCACCAGCAGCACGCTCATCTTGTCGATCGGAGCTACGCGCGCGGCGTCGCCCAGTTGCAGGGCGCGGAAATAGCAGATCCACGAGGCGCCGGTGGCTAGGCCCGATAGGATGAGAAAGACATAGGTTCGACCGGAAATGGATGTCGGCGACTGCCAGTTGCCTGTGGCCGCCAGGATGACGGCGAGCACGCCGATGATCACCAAAGTGCGGATGAAGGTGGCGAAATCGGAATTGACGTTTTGGATGCCGACTTTGGCGAAGATGGCCGTGAGTGCTGCGAAGCCGGCCGACAAAAGGGCCCATATGATCCAGGATGTGTCCGCTTTCATGCCAAGCTCCGCTGGTGGTCGTCCATGAGCCTTCTAGCGCATTGGCCGTCTTACGGCGATTGTCTGGAGGCGATTGCAGACTAGGGTGGCCTGACCGGCGTGGGGAATTGGTCTAGTCTAGGAAGGCAAGGATCAGGAACCTGTAATGCCCGGATCGTTTTCGTCCACGTGGAGAGCCGAGTCTCGGCGGCTCGATTTGGAGACCTGTGCGGTCGAGCTGGTCACCGCCAAGTCTCTCAACCGTCACCGCTTCTTTTATGAGGGAGATCGGGCGCTGATCGCCATCGGCCTGTCAGGCGAGCGGCGTGGTGGCGAGACCAGGACGCGCCACTTTCAGTCGTCCCATCGCGCTCTGGGCGGTTATGTGATGGCCCTGCCGGCGGGCGAACGCCTGGATGGCTGGAGTGAGCCGGCAACCCGGTGTTCGTGGCTGATCCTGTATCTGCGGGACGACTATCAACTGGCCGGCGGCCTTTCTCTTTCGACGTTGCTCAATCGCCCTTACATGCGCACCAATGCCTTCGAACTGGTGTCGCTGGCACGGCGGGCGCAAATGTTCATGGCGCGCGGATCGGATTATCTGGCGCCTTATCTGCAAAGCCTCGTGACGCTTATTCTTCTCGATGAGGACGACGATGCGGCGGCTCCCGCCGATCCGACCGACGGCCCGTTGGGCAAGAGCCGGATCGAGCGGATCAAGCGCTATGTCGATGCGCAGACGCCTGGAACAGTGACGGTGAGCGATCTGGCGAGCGAGCTCGATATGTCGCCTGATGGGTTCATCCGTGCCTTCCGGCGGACTTATGGCGTCACGCCCCATCAATATCTGCTCACGCGCCGGCTGGCTGCAGCGGGGTCTTTGCTGCGCACCACGGATCATTCCCTTACGCAGATCGCCATGGAAACCGGCTTTGCCACGTCCAGCCATTTTTCCGCGGCCTTCCGCGCCGAATTTGGCTTGACGCCAAGCCAATATCGTTTGGCGCGGCGATAAAACGTCGACGAAGTCGTTTTTCCGCAAGCGGCGTCGATTTCGTGAAAGCACGGGTGATTGTTTTCGGCACAGTCTGAGGCCGGACAATCTTCGTGGAGCAACCCGTGCCACAGTATAATCCCGATCTGCAACGTCCTGCGAAGGACCGCCCGAACGGCAGCTATGAAAAGTTTGGCGTGATCGACAATGTCGTTCAGCAGACGCGCTCCGGTCCGCCAAGTGCTGCCGAAATGGCGCTGGCGATGGGGCTTGAAAAGGCTTTCCGCGAAGGCGCGACCAGCCTGTCGGGGCTGGTCGCGCATCTGAACGCCGCGGCTGTTGCGTCGCCTTCCGGCAAACCTTGGGATGAGACCGAACTCGTCCGCTTTCTCGAACAGCATGGAGAGCTGGTGTGAGCGTTCATATTTCGCCGGACGCGCGAGAAGCGCGCGTCAATCTCGGCTTGCAGCAGCTCTGGTATTCTGTGTTGGCGAGCTGGCAATTGGGCCGGGAGCCGCGCGGCATTCAACGCCTCGGCCAAAACATCGCGGTCTGGCGCGATGAGGCAGGCGGCGTTCGCGCGATCGAAGACCGCTGTCCGCACCGTGGCGCACGACTGTCGATGGGCTGTTCGCGTGGCGATAAGCTGGTCTGTTGGTATCACGGGGTTGAGGTCGATGCGGGGGGCGTCGTCACCGATGTGCCGGCGACCGATCAATCAGCCATGCGCGGCAAGAAGATTCTGCGATCCTATCCGGCACAGGAAGCCCATGGCGCGATCTTTCTGTGGTTCGGTGAGGGCGAGCCACCGCCGTTGCGTCTCCCCGAACAACTGACCTCGGATGAGTTCTCGGGCTTTCTGTGCACGGCCGTCTGGCGCTGCAACTACCGCTATGCCCATGACAATCTGATGGACCTGATGCATGGCGCCTATCTGCATGCGGTTTCTCATTCGATGTCGGGTGGCGAGAAGCAAGCGCGGATGGAAGTAGCGGATACACCAGATGGTTTCCTGTTCCGCAAAACCGATCAGGCCGACCTGAATTTCGATTGGGTGGAATTCATGGACCTCGATGCGCACTGGATGCGCACGACAGTTCCTTATGGGCCTGAGGCTGGTCCGGGCGGTCCGTTCTGGATCGTCGGTAACGTGGTGCCGATCGATGAGGAAACCTGCCAGGTGTTCTTTTGGCGGCTGCGGCGGGTGACGGGATGGCAGCGTGCGGCATGGCGCTTCCTGTATCGCACGCGGCTGGAGCTCAAACATTGGAACGTGCTTGAGCAGGACAGGGAAGTGCTGGAAGGGTTGGTGCCCGCCGCGCGCCAGCACGAAACGCTTTATTCACACGATGCCGGTCTGGTGCGGCTGCGGCGCTTCCTCAATCAAGCGGCGACACGGGAGCTGGAAAAAGTTCCGTAAAATTCATTCTTTTAGCCCGGTTGCGGCCGCTTTTGATTGGCCTCAGGATGGCGGACCCTGGCGTCCGCTGTCCTGGGGCCGTTCGCACATGGGCGGTCACATTATTGCCGCAGCTAGACCGGCGTAATCGTGCAGGACGTCAGCAGTGACAGAATGGAGGACCAATGACGAATGTCGATCTCCCCCATAAGGCTCATCTTCTGGTCTGCGATGGCGCCAAAGCCCTGTTCTTGCGCAATGATGGCAGTGCGCTGCGGCCGCAGCTCAGTGTCGAGCGCGAGCTGCGCGGCGAGACGGCGCGCACGGGAGCGTTGGCCAGCGATCGGCCCGGGCGGATGAGCACGCCGGCGGGACCAAAGAGCGCCATGGAGCCGACAGATTTACAGGCCCTCGAAGAGGAAGCATTTGTGAAAAATGCGGTGGCCGAATTCGAGACCTATTGCCGCGCGCATAAAGTCAAGCAAGTGATCATCGCGGCGCCGCCGAAATCACTGGCGGTTATCCGTCAGATCGCATCGAAGGAGCTGATGGATCGTTGTGTGGCGCAGGTGGCGAAGGATTATGTCAGCCATCCAGTGTCGGATCTGGTCCGGCTCCTGTCCCGCTGATTGAGAGGAAATGAGTCATGATCAATGACGACAAGCGTAAGGCTGACAAGGCCGAAGTCGATCAGGAACTGACCGACGAATTGAAGCAGACTTTTCCGGCCAGCGATCCGCCGACGATCACGCGCCAACCGCTCGATCGGCAGCATGTGGAGAGCGAAAAACAGGAAAAGAAAAAGAAGAGGGATTAGCGTCGACCCGCTTCCGTCGGCCGATGGGAAGAAGCCGGGCTTCGCCCGGCTTTGCCGTCCAATGCGCGCAACCGCATGGTGATGAAGTCGAGGAATTGGCTGGCGGCGGCGCTTAGCGCACGCCGGCTTGGAAACAGTGCGAAGATGTTCGCATCTGGGGGGCTCCAATCCGGCAATACGCGGACCAATTGCCCGTTGGCAAACTGTGCCTCGCAGCCGGGAAGGGGCAGGGCGACGATGCCGAGGCCGGCAACGGCGGCCGTATGCAGCGCTGAGAGTTGGGTGCTGGAAAAGCGCGGCTCAAAACGCACGTTTTCGGTCTTGCGGCCTTTCGTCAACGTCCAGCGCCAGTCCATCGTCTTGCTGCCGAAGCCGAGACAATCGCATTTCGCCAGCGCCTGGGGGCCGGTGATGGGAGGCTGCCGGGCCATGCATTCGGGACTGGCGACCAGACCATAGGGCGTCGTGAGCAATCTTTTGGCGGTCAGGTCGGAGTCGGGAAGGCCGGTCAAGGCGCCATAGATGATCATGTCGGCGGAGACGGCACGAGGGTCGAAGATCGCCGTGGTCGCATCCAGATGCAGATGCACCTTCGGCGCGATCTCCGAAAATTCGACCGCCCATTGTTCGATGAACATATGGCCGAGCATCGGCGGGCAGATGACATGCAAAGAACCGGATGCCTCTGCGGCGTTGCGATCCGCCAGCGCGAAAATGCCGTCGGCCTGCTCGGCCAGTTTGATGCAATGGGCGTAACATTCCTGACCGAAAGCGGTGAGGGCGAAGCGGCGGCTGCCACGGTGCAGGAGGGGTGAGCCAAGTCGCCGCTCGAGTTCGCTGATACGGCGCGCGACCGTCGACTTCGGCTGATGGAGGCGGCGGCTGACGGCCGCGAAGCCACCGTGATCGACAACGGATTTGAACAGATAGAGGTCGTCCAAGCCGCGCATGATTGGTCCCATTTTTGGTTCAAAATCGTCCCGAAATTAGGCCGATCGGCCAGAAACATCAATGTTACGCTCCCTTCATCAAAGCCGATCTGACGAATTGGGAGCAGCGTGGGTGGAACCGACGATCGTTGAAACGCCGTTTGGTGCGGTGAAGGGAGTGAAGAGCGGTGAGGCCATCGCCTTCCGGCGTGTTCGCTATGCGCCGGCGCCGACCGGTGCCGCGCGATTTGCCTTGCCGGGGCAGCCTGTCACTTGGACTGGTGTTCTCGACTGCACGGCGCCTGGACCTATTCCGCCGCAGAGCCCCTCGCGGCTAGCCAAAGTCATGGGCGAATATCCGGCGGCGCAGGACGAGGATTGTCTGCATCTCGACATCTGGGTGCCGGCGTCGCGCCCGCAGAAGGCGGCGGTCTTGGTCTTCATCCACGGTGGCGCCTTCATGACGGGAGGGGGTTCGCTTTCTTGTTACGATGGCGCGGCTTTGGCGGCGCGCACCGGCGTCATCGTCGTCACCATCACCTATCGTCTTGGTGCCTTGGGCTTCCTGCCGATGGAGCCGGGTGCCCCGACCAATCTTGGTCTGCGCGATCAGATCGCGGCGCTGCATTGGGTCCAACAGGCGATCGCTTCCTTCGGTGGCGATCCAGACTGCGTGACGGTGGCCGGTCAGTCGGCGGGCGCCTACAGCATCGCGGCTCTGATGGCGTCCGGACAGAAGCTGTTCAAGCGAAGCATCGTGATGAGCGGGCCGCTCGGGCTGATGGCGCCGGACGGCGACAAAGTGGCCGCTCTGCGGCGCGCCTTTCTGCAGGCTCTGGGATTGGGCGAGAACGATGGTGCCAAACTACGCGACGTGCCGATCGACGAGATTTTGAAGGCGCAAATCGATTTATTGCGACGCCCGGCGAGCTCGGCGGGCGATGTCTCGCCGCCTTTCGTGCCGATCCTCGATGCTGATGTGATGCCACGTGATCCATTGCCGGCGTTGCTCGCAGGTGCCGGCCAGTGGTGCGATCTGATGATCGGCTGGACGCGCGAGGAAATGGCGGCTTTCTACGTCGACGATCCGCGGCCGAAGGCTGAAGTGGACGAGGTCGTTTGTGCGGCCTTCAAGCAACGCTTCGGCGATAAGGGTGCGACCCTCTACCAGCGGCGCTTGAACAGCCGGGCGCCCGCCTCCTCGTTGGCGGCACTCGGCGATCTTCGTGCGTCCGATATGTTCATCGGGCCGAGCCTGGCCACGGCTGACGCCCGTCGTCGTCAAGGGCGGGCAGCCTACGTCTACCAATTCGACTGGTCGGCACCGCAGAGCGGCGTCGAGGCCTGCCATTGCATCGATCTGCCTTTCCTGTTCGGCGACTTCGGCCGCTGGGATGCTCGGATGCTGAAAGGTGCGACGCTTGAGGAAATGCGAGCCGTTAGCGCGGCTTTTCAAGATGCGCTAACGCATTTTGCCAAAACAGGCGTTCCCGATGCGGCCGATCGGCCCGCTTGGCCAGTATATGGCGAGGTAGGAAACATCATGCATTTCGACCGGCTGATCGCCGCGACGCCGTACGCGGCGTGAACTGATATTTGCGAGGGGAAGGGGCATCGATGACCGAACAGACAATTGCACATCCCACCGGTGAAGCCGCCTCACAGGCGCAAAAGATTGCGACATTGGCGGTCTGTTTCACCATCGTCACGCTCGATGGTCTCGATACCACTTCCATCGCCTTCGTGGCGCCGGTGTTGTCGCGAGCCTGGAATCTCACGCCAGCCGCGTTCACGCCAGCTTTCGTGGCTACCAGCGTTGGCGCGGTGATCGGCTATATGTTGAGCGGCCCCGTTGCTGCTCGCTGGGGTAAGCGCCAAGCGGCGCTATGGAGCGTGTTGATTTTTGGATTTGGCACGTTGGCGACAGTGTTAGCGTACGACATCGTCACCATTTCGATCATTCGTCTGATCACCGCCGTCGGCTTGGGCGGTTGTCTGCCCATCGCGGTGGCCGCCGGCGCCGATATCATGCCGCCGCGCTACAAGGAGACGGCGGCCATGCTGGTCGCGACCGGCCTGTCGGCGGGTTCGGTGATCGGCGGTTTGATCGCTTTGCCGTTGATCCGCGATCATGGCTGGACGTCGATCTTCATCATCGGTGGCATTGCGCCCTTGCTGATCCTGCCATTGTTCATTTGGGTTTTGCCCAAAGAAGCGCAGGGCGCGAAGACCGGCAATCCGGTGGCAGCGCTGTTCGGCGATGGTCTCGCCACGTCGACGATCCTGCTCTGGACGTTCGCCTTTCTGGTCTTCATCGATGCCTATGCGTTGATGTTCTGGATTCCCACCCTGCTGGTCGATTTCGGCTTCGAGCCGGCGCTCGCGCCGCTGGCGACCGCGGCCTTCGGTACGGGCGGCCTGGTTGGCAATGTGATCTTGATGCTGCTGGTGGCGCGGTTTGGCATCAAGGCTTTGCTGATCGCCATCTCCGTGTTCGCCATCGCCTGTATCGTCGCTTTGAGCAAAGGCGCGACCGCCTCGATGGTCTTGCCTTTGATCGCCGGGCTTGGGGCTGGCTTCATCTGCTGTTGTGTCGGTCAGGCGGCGCTCGCGGTTTCGCTTTATCCATCCGCTTTGCGCACGACCGGTGTCGGTTGGGCTTCGGCCGCCGGCCGCGTCGGGTCGATCTTCGGTCCGGCGCTCGGTGGCTTGATGATGTCGCTTGGCTGGGCGCCGCGCGATATCATTCTGACGGCGATCGTGCCGGCCGTGTTGGCCATTCTGGTCTTGCTGGCGATGCGCGGGCTTATGCGTCCAACGGCTTGACTGCGCGCTACCGTTCGGCCTCTTCGCGTCCGATCTCGGTGAGGCGGAAGACGGAAAGGCCGATGCGCACTTGCGAAATGTCTTCGACGATATAGTCCCAGCGCAGCAAGTCGTCGAAGATGTCGGCGGCCACATAGACCACCGTACCGTTGATGAGGATGGGCGACCAGTCGGTGGCGCAGACGGAGACGATGTTCTCGTCGAGCATGAGGAAGTTGCCCTCATGGTCGGCGAGTAAACGCAGAACATCGGCGAACGAAAGCAACATCGACGCTCTCCCGTGAGCGGCGTCGCCAGCGACGTTGTCATGTGCACAGGTCGGTCAGGCGAGGCCACGCTGGCGGGCTGACGCATTCAATCATGGACCGGACATTATGTCGTCTTCACGGCACTTCGGGCCGGTGAGGGTTTGGTAGCGCTCCTCCGCTACCACATGCCCTTCACATTCCCGGCTGAATGGCGCATGGGAGGGGGAAGTTCGATCCACCGGAGTTCCCATGGCTCTCGACCCGCAAATCGTGAAGACATTGAAGGGCGTTTCGACCGCGACCATCACAACCGTGATGCTGAAAAAAGGCCTGCGGAATCTTTGGATACGCGGCGCCAAGCCTTTGAAACCCGATCAGGAACGGTTGGTCGGGCCTGCCTTTACCCTGCGCTTCATCCCGGCGCGGGAGGACCTGGCGACCCCCGAATCCTGGGGCAATCCGATTTCGACGCGGACCGCGGTCGAGGCGATGGAGGAAGGGGACATTGCCGTCATCGACGCGCTGGGCGTGACCGATGCCGGCTGCTATGGCGACATCCTCATTGCCCGCATGGCCAAGCGCAAGGTTGCTGCCTTGGTGACCGACGGCGTCGTCCGCGACATTGAAGGCGTCAACGGCACAGGATTGCCGGTCTGGTCGCAGGGTTGGGCAGCGCCGTCCTCGGTGCAGGGGCTGACCTTTGTCAATTGGAACGAACCGATTGGATGTGGCGGCGTCGCCATTTTTCCGGGCGATGTGATCGTCGCCGACAAGGATGGAGCGGTGGTCATTCCGAAAGCTTTCGTCGACCACGTCCTCGACACGGGGCCGGAGCAGGAGCGGATGGAAGCGTGGATCATGCGCGAGGTCGAACGCGGCGAAAAACTGCCGGGCCTCTATCCGATGAATGCCGAAACCAAGGCGCGCTATGACGCCTGGAAGAAGTCTCAGAACGTTTAGTCTCAAAGGTTTGCTCGATGTCTTTTGATCAAAATGCGCATGGTGTCTACGCGATCGCGGCGACGCCCTTTCACTCCGATGGCCGGCTTGATCTTGCCTCAGTCGACACGATGACAGATTTCTATCTGCGCTGCGGCGTATCCGGCCTGACCATTCTCGGCATTATGGGCGAAGCGCCGAAGCTCGATCCCGACGAATCCATGGCAGTGGTGAAGGGCGTTATCGGGCGTGCGGGTGCTATTCCGGTGATCGTCGGCGTTTCGGCGCCGGGCTTTGCGGCCATGCGGGCTCTGGCACGTTCCTCGATGGACGCGGGCGCTGCCGGCGTGATGATCGCTCCGCCGTCGCATTTGCGGACCGACGATCAGATCGTCACCTATTATCGCCAGGCGGTGGAGGCGATTGGTTCCGACGTGCCTTTCGTGATCCAGGACTACCCGCTGCTGCTCAGCGTGGTGATGCCCCCCAAGGTCATCCGCCAGATCATCATGGATCATCCCTCCTGCCGCATGCTCAAACATGAGGATTGGCCAGGGTTGGAGAAGATCAGCGCGCTGCGCGGCTTCGAAAAAGATGGTTCCATGCGGCGGACGCCGATCCTGTGCGGCAACGGCGGTCTGTTCCTCGATTTCGAGATGGATCGCGGGGCCGATGGGGCGATGACCGGCTATTGCTTTCCCGACATGCTGGTCGACGTGGTGCGCCTAGCTCGTGCCGGCGAGCGCGACAAGGCGCATGATCTCTTTGATGCCCATTTGCCGCTGGTGCGTTACGAGCAGCAGCAAGGCGTGGGCCTGGCGGTGCGCAAATATGTGCTGATGAAGCGAGGCGCCATCGCTTCCGATGCTCAGCGCAAACCCGGCAGCGCGTTGACCGCCCAGGCGCGGGCGGAGGTCGACTATCTGCTGCAGCGGCTGGCTCGCCACGACCCGCGCGCCGCCTTCTGATCGTCTCCCATGACTGTTTCCGGGGGCGAATCAGAGGTAGATTCGTTCCCGGAAGGACGTTTGATATGAGGACTGAACGCGCAGCGCTGGAACAACCAGCCGTGGCCCATGGCCGCGCGGCGGACTGGTCTGCGCCCGAAGTACGTGAAGGCGAGCTGCCGCGATTTTTCGGTCTGGCGCGATGGGCCTTCGTCGTCTTCTGCGTCGCCATCGTTTTGCGGGTGATGATCGGCGACGGCATTCTCAACCTGGTCGAGCGCTACACCAGCGAGGGTGGCAGTCTGATCGAGAAGATCCATCCTGCCGTCTATGTGATGTTCCTGTGCGGCTTCGTCATCTATGCCTCGGTGGGATTGCGTTTCCTGCCGCAGGAGCGCTCGGAAGTGCGCGCGCTTTTGATGTTAGCGGGCTTTCTGGCTCTGATCGGCGCGATCAATATTCTGGTCGGTCGCGGTTCTTCGGCGGGCTACGTCATCGACAGCTATATCACGACCCTGCTGATCGGCGTCCTGCTCTACGCCATGCCGCATAGTTGGCGTGAGACGGTGGGCCTTCTGGTCATCGGTGCCATCGTCTTCAATTCGGCCTTCATGATGGTGGAATTCGGCTTGGGGCGGACGTTGGTGCCGGCCGCGCTGGAAGCGGCGGAGTTTCGCCCGGCGGGCTTTCTCGGCACGCCGCTGACGGTGGGCGTGCTCAATCTGGCGACGGCGGTCCTGATCATTTCGTTGCCGATCAATTCATTCGTCAAAGCCGGCAGCGTGGGGCTTTTGGCTTTAGGCATTCTCATCGCCGGCGCGCGCACGGCCATGCTGGCGACAAGCCTAGTCGTCCCGATCTCGCTGGTTCTTGCGGCATGGCAGCGTCGCTCCGGCATGAGCCCCGGCGTGACGATGATTGCGATCCTGCTGGTGGCGATCATTGCCGGGCCGTTGATTTTTATCGTCGCTAACGAGCTTGGTTTCCTGGCGCGCTTCCAGGGTGGTTATATCGACGACAGCGCCCAGACGCGCATCGAGATCTACCGTGTGTTCGACTATGTCAGTTGGCGCGAAATCCTGCTTGGCAGCGACCTTCTCGAGCTGAAGCGTATCGTCAACGACAAGCTGGGTATTCAGTTCATCGAGAGCGCGATCGTCTTCTTCGTGTTTGATTTCGGCCTGATCGGCTTCATCATTTTTGCGGCGCTGTTCGGCTGGCTACTCTATGTGCTGAGCCGGCGCTCGCACATTCTTTTGCCGCTGGCGACATTATGTTTTCTCGGGCTTGCCCTCACCAACAATACGCTGGCGACCAAAGTACCATCGCTTTTTGCGATGCTTGTCATGCTCATCGGTGTTCGGGCTGCCCACCTGCGCGCTGACGGCGGGGAGCTCGGCTGACGGCGGCGTGCTCGGCTTTTCGCCGGAGACCGAAACCAACTGCGGGCTCAAGGTGCCGGCACGGCTGACGGCGTCGTAGGTGGCCGCGATCTTCTCGGCATTCGTTACGTTTACGTCGGCGGCGACGATACAGTCGGAAGCGGCTTCCGCCAGCAGCCCGATGAACGGATTCGACGCGGCGATGCCGGCGTCGACGATCAGCATGTTGACGTTGGCGCAGAGCCGTTCGAGCCGATCAACCAGTTCGCGCCGCGCGTCACGGGAGACCGGTTTGCCGCCGGCCGTTGTTGCGGGCAGGAGATGGGGCAAGCCGTTGCGCTTCCACTCAACGCTGTCCTCGATGGACTTGCCTTGTTCAAGGCGATCGTAGAGGCCCGGCTGACCGACAATGCCACTGAGCTGCGACAGGCCCATGGTCGTGGCGTCGCCATCGACGGCGATCACATCGAGCCCTTCCCACGCGAAACTGCTGGCCAGCGCCAGAGCAAATTCGCTGCCGATCTCGGCATCTTCCACCGAGCAAACGAGGATGATGCGGAGCGGATCGTCGGGGGCGAGGCGTTGAATACGACCGGCAACCTCGCTCACGGCCGGGGGCGGTGACAGAGCGCGCTGGAATTTCCGCGTCGCTACATAGTTGTGCACGAACGAGCGGTTGATGTCGGCGAATGTCGGAACGGACGTACGAAGGGTTGGTGCCGTGCGCCGCGTCGCAGGACGGGGACTGGCAGGGCCTGTTGCGCCGGGGCCAAAGAAGTGGCCCAGCAGAGCGAGGCCGATGCCGAGGGGCAGGCCAGCGATGCCACCGAGAATGGTGAGCACGGGCACGGACAGGCCGGTCGGCGACACTGGCTCATTGGCGGGGGAAATGATGCGCGTCTGATTGGGCTGGAAGCCCGATTGTTCGGTGATTTCACGCGCGCGGACGAGGAACTGTTCGTAGACGCGACGGTTCGCATCGGCGGCGCGTTCGAGTTCGCGGATGCCGATGAGGGACTGGCCGGCGTCGGTGGTTTCCTTCCGGGTCCTGTCGAGCTGCACGTTGATCGCCTTTTCGCTGTTGAGCGCTTGGGCGAGTTCGAGTTCTGCTGCCTGTTTACGGCGGGCCACTTCTTGATCGATGGCGCGCCGGGCTTCGGCGACGCGGGCCGCGGCTGCCACCAATTCTGGATGCCGAGGGCCAAGGCTCTGGCGCAGTTCCTGTTCCTGACGCTGTGCCTCGGCCAAGCGCAAGCGCAATTGCACGATGGCTGGGGAATCGAGCACTTCGGCGGCGGACTCCTGCATCGGCCGATTGCCGAGTGCGCGGATCTGATCGACGCGCGCCCGGGCCCGTGCGGTGCGAGCACGTGCGAGGTTGAGCTGCGTGGTGAGTTCGGTGGCGTCCTGATCGAGAGTCAGCTTGCCATTGGCAAATGAGAGATTGTTCCTGGCTTTGTAATCTTCGACGCGCTTTTCGGCGGCTTCCACTTGCGTGCGCAGATCCTTCAGGCGGGCTGCCACTTCCTCGCCGATGCGCTTGGTGATGAGTTGGCGGGTATTGGCCTGTTCGTCGATATAGCCCTCCGCCACGGCTTGTGCGAGGCGCGCCGCTTTCGCCGGCGTGCTGGCGGCAACGGAAATATCGACGACGAAGCTGCGTTCGGAACGTCGGACAGTCAGCGCCCGTTCGAGAACGCCAGCAGCCGTGGCTTCCGGTTCGGCGGAACCCGCGGGCCGGCCGAGAACCATGGCCCGCAGACGACCGAGCAGGCCCGGGCGCGGGACGAAATCGGGATCATTGGTGAGATGTTCGCGATCGACGACCGCGCGCAGCACCGAAGTGGACATGAGAATACGCATCTGGCTTTCCAGATCCGCATTCAACGTTTCGGCATTCTCGAAGCGCTGGTTGACGTCGCCTTCGACCACTTTGAGGCCGCGTGTATCGATCAGCAATTGCGTCGTGGCGACGTAACGCTTTTGAGCGGTCAGACCGTAAATGCCGGCGGCGATGGCGAGAGCGGCGACGCAGAAGGCGATCAGCGTCCAGCGCTGCCGCAGGATGGCGAGCAGCTCACGCAATTCAAAGACCGGGGCAGGTGCCGGCGCGGCGACCGCTCGCATGGACGCGCCATTGGCCGGAGTGGTGCGAAACCAATCCTTCGCACCCAGATAGGCCGGCCCGTATCTGTCATCCATGGTCGAAGCCGATGTCCGCGATTATCGAGGAAACGCCAATGGTTACGCGTGCCCAGGGGATGGGTTGTTAATATTCCCGAAAGGTTAATTTTTATTTTTGAATTGCGTCGGCGGCAGGGCGGGCGGTTGCGCCGAGTAGCTCAGCCATGACAGTTTCTGCGGCTTGCGCCGAGCGGGGCCAGGAAAAACGGGCAGCATTTTGCCGGCCGGCGGCCGAAAGGCGGTTCCGCAGGGCTTCGTCGCCTATGACGGCGCCAATCGCATCGGCCAGGCCGCTGATGTCTTCCAAATCGACGAAAAGCGTCCCTTCCGGGGCGACCTCGCGAAACGCTGGAATGCTCGTCGCGACGACCGGGGTGCCACGGTCTTGCGCTTCGATCAGGGGGAGGCCAAAGCCCTCGTAGCTGGAACAGGACACCAAAGCGCTGGCCCCGGTCAGGATGGCATCGAGCTCAGCGTCGCCGACCGCGCCGAGAGGGATGATCAGATCAAGCGCCTTGGCCAGGACCTGATCAGGGTCGCGGCCGACATGATAGGCGGCAACGGGTTGGCCGCGCTGGCGGAGCTGCTGCAAAGCGGCGAGCAGCATACCGGCGTTCTTGTTGGGCGAGAGATTGCCGAGCAGGAGCACATAGGGCTGCTGAAGGTTGGGCGGCAGCGGCGCCTGCGGGCTGAAATGTGCCATCACGCCGGCCCCGGGGACCAGCCGTGTCTTGTTAGCCGCGTTGGGATGAAACCGGCAGACGTCATTCTCGGTGTTGCGCGACACGCAGGCGACTGCGGCGGCACCTCGGGTGGCCAGACCGAAGAAGAGGGACCACCACAGGCGGTGGCGCCGCTCGTACATGTGCGGCAGGGTCTTCATGTAGAGATCGTGCGCGGTGATGACTGTCGGAACCGAGGCCGGTGGGCACATCGGATTCATCGCATAGACGAGGCTCGCTCGTGTCGTCGTTACGGCTTCGCGCAACACGGTGCGTTGGCGGATGTAATTGAGCGGCGTCGCTGCCACATGGGGAAACGTTAGAATCCGTTCCAGGCGTGATGCGATCGGTGCCGGCAATTGTTCGGCAGTGAAAGCGGAAGCCAGTGCGTAACGATAGGTGCCGCGATCGAGCAGAGCTTCGATCAACCCGAAGGCATAGCGGGTGATGCCGGTGATCTGGCCCGCCGGTTCGACAAGATGATTGATGAGAATGAGCTGCCGCGTGTCGGACTTCGATAGGCTGATGGCGGCAGGGTTGTTTTCGGCGAGCGACAGCCTCATGGCTGCTGTCCGGCGAACAGGTGCTGTTCCCATGGCGCGTTGATGAAACGGCGCAAATCAAAGCGGACGATGGCCACCAGCAGAGCGAAATACGTGCCGCCGTAAATGACGCCGCCGGCAATGAGTTGGAGCCAGGCATTGTGCGGCAGCAGCGAAAGCGCCGCGGTCACGATGGCGGCGGCGAGGAAAGCACAGGCGAGGACGCGCAGGATCGATTGCACCGGGATTTTGAATGGCCACAAGGCGCGCGAGACGAGAGCCGAGACCAGGGCCGCGGCGCAACTGCCGATCATGAACGAAATGGCGGCGCCGGCAGGGCCGTAAAGTTTTACCAAAGTGATCGACAAGGCGAGGGTCGCGAGCGACACGCCGGCAAGATAGGCGAGCAGGAGCCAGTTGCGGCCATAGGCGTGGAAAATATTGTCGAAGACCACGTGTTTGATGCCCAGTGCCACCGCACCGATGGCAATGGGGCCGATGAGTTGTGCCGCCAAGACACGATCGAAGCTCGGGAGCACGCATTCGACGATGGGCCGCGCCAGCACGATACAAGCACCGGCCGCGCCGAAACCGAGGATGCAACTGGCAACCAGATAGCCGGCGATCTTGCGGTCGCCTTCGCCGCCACGATCCTGGGACAGGAGCGCGGGGAAGGCCTGCTGATTGAGTGCGAACAGCACGAGGTCGACCGGCTGGCGCGCCACAGCGGTCGCTGCCACATAGAGGCCGACCATGGTGGGACCAAGCCAGGTTTGCAGAATCAGGCGATCGACCCAGCCGAACTGGAAGGTCAATGCGGTGACGAGAATGGTGGGGATGGCGATGGCTTTGAACGTGCCGGCGGCGAGATGTTTCGAGAGGATCTGATCGAAACTGCCGCCGAGTACCGGCAGAGAGATCAGGATCGAGAGCCCGGCGGCGAAGGAAAAGGCGAGGGCGGTGTGGAAGAAATTGCCCCAGCCGCCGAGAACGGTGCCGAACACCAGAATCAGCATGGCCACGCCACGAATGCTCTCGACGAGGCCAAACAGCCCCTGCCGGTTGAGCGCCTGCAAGAGGGTAAGCACCAAGCGCAGAATGGCGAAATTCACCACATAGACCGAGACTGCCACGCTCAGTTCGAAATCCGGCGCGTCCGGCATGAAGGGTGAGATGATGCAAGCGGCAATGACGCTGAGCAGGGTCGTGCCGATGGCCAGGGCCGAGAAGCTGAAGCGGGTCGTTGGGATCGCTGGAGCGGCCGGGGCGCTTTGGACGGACTGGCGGATGAGCAGCAGCCGGAACCAGTTCGCGGCCGTCATTTCGATGATTTCACCCAGCGTGATGACGAGGGCGAACAGACCGTAATTGTGCAGGCCGATATAGGAGGGCAGCAGAATGAGAACCGCGAGCGTAGCCAGCCGCGAGCTCACGCTGCCTGACAGCGTGAACAGGTATTGAACGCGTTCGATGCGTTCGAACAAACTTTGGCGGCCTGAGGTAAGCGCCATTGTCATGGTCAGCCACGCGGGGCGGGCTTGCCTCCTACATTCGGCAAGGTGGGGCCGGAGCGTGACCGCGCCAGCATGCGCCTGATCATATCCTTCAAGAGCAGGCCAGCGAAGATCGTATTGGTGCTGAGGTAACGTTTCCACATGCGTCTTGGCTCCTGCAGGAGCCGGTAAAGCCATTCGAAGCCGGACTTCTGCCAGGCCATGGGCGCACGCTGGACGAAACCCGCGGCCACATCGAGGGTGCCGCCAATACCCATGACGAAAGGCACGTTCAGTTCGGCGCGATAAGCGGCCATGAAACGTTCCTTCATCGGGGTTGGCATGGCCAGAAACAGGCAGTCGGGCTTGGCCGCCTTGATCGCATCGACGATTTCGCGTTCCCGGCCCCTGAAATAGCCATTGTGACGGCCGGCGATCTGCAGGCTGGGGTGGAGGGCTTCGATGCGGCGGCAGGCTTCGGAGAGCACTTCCTCGGTCGCGCCGAGCAGATAGGGACGGAAACCCTGCGCGGCGCAGGTCGCCATCAGATGGTCGAAGAGATCGACGCCGGTGACGCGCGGGACGTTGCGATGGCCGGCGAGCCGGAGCGCAAGCGCGATGCCGGCGCCGTCAATGCCGATCAGATCGGCTTGGCGCACGTCGCGATCGAGTTCCTCGTTGGTCCGGGCCGAGACGAGTTTGGCGACGTTCAGCGCCACGTGCTGCATGGGCTTGCGTTCGCGCATGGCCGCCGTTGCGACGTTGACCGTCTCGTCCAGGGTCAGGATATCGACCGGACAATTGAGAACCGTGGTGCGCATATCCTATTTCTCCATCACCGCGACGCATTCGCCGCAGTACTGGCGCAGGCCAGGAAAGGCGCCGAGCAGAACATCGTCAGTCCCCTTCAAGGCACGCAAGCCGGCGCGCACCACCGGATTGCCGGTGTGGGCCTGAACGATGCGCTTGCCCATGAACAGAAGCGACATCTGTTCGAGGCGATAATTGCGGAAACCTTGGGCGAAGCCGGCAATATCGGCCGGCTCGAGAATGACGTCGCCCTTGGCTTCCTCGCCGCGCATGCTGATCTTGCGCAACAGGTCGAGCACGGCATTGCCGCGCAGCGTCTCGCTGATGATCACTTTGCCGCCGGGCTTCAGCACGCGCAGGGCTTCCTCGCGCACGCCGGGATATTTGATGGCGTGGTGCAGCACTTCGTGGAAAAGGACGATGTCGAATTCTTCGTCCGCATAGGGCATGGCCGTGGCATTCGCGACCTGGAACTGGCAGGTGTCGGCGACGCCGTTCTCGCGCGCGAGCGCATTGCCGGCTTCGACGCCAACGGGAGAGAGGTCAAAGCCGCGCACCTCGGCGCCCTTCAGCGCGAAGAACACGCCATACTGACCGATGCCGCAGCCGACATCGAGAACCTTCTTGCCCTTGAGATGATCGATGTCCATCAGCTCGAACACGCGGCGCGTGCGATGACCACGATCGGGACGGGCGCCCGGTTTGAAACAATAGTCTTCCCATTTCAGCACATGGGCTGGATCGATCCGGCGCGTGCGGAGGCCGAAGGGCATCATGCCGTCATAGACACGGTCATGCTCTTCGCGCTCGATGCGTTCCCACTCTTCGGCAGAAATCGCATAGATATCAGCGGAACTGGCATTCATTTAGATCAACTCCGGTCCCTGGCACTGACCATTTTGGATGACGGGGCGGCGCAGCAGCAGGGGTGCTTTTCCGTTGGGCTCTCGTACAGGCCCATTAACCAGCACAAAACGTGCCGGAATCTCGGGGGGTAGTTTCAAGGAGAGATTGCCCTTGATCGCGGCGATGGTGGCGGGGCCATAGCCCTCGGTCGGCGCGATATAGAGGGTCAGACCTTCGTCCTGGATATAGTGAAGTTGGATCGAAGAGGCACCACGTACACCACGCTGAATATGGTTGAGGCCGATGATGCGCCGGCCGTTCGGCAGATCGATATATTCGCTGTTGCGTCCATCGATCCCTTCGAAGGCTTGCTGTCCGGTGGCGATCCGCATCAGAACGTCGGGATCGTGATTTGGCACGCGGACACGGTCGCCCGTGTCGTAGCGGACGAAAATCTGACCGTGATCCCACAGCGACGTGGCGATGATGCGCGCCAAACCCTCGCCATCGGGGACTAATTCAACGTGACCGTAGAAAGGCAGGAAGCGGCAGCCCTGGTTGTCGATATCGGCGGCCGCGACGATGCGCTCGGCATGACCATAGTAATTGACGATGCGGGCGCCAAGCATCTCACGCGCCAATTCGGCGGTGGCCGGCGATAACGTTTCCGAAGAGGCGAAGATGACCGGAATATGCAGGCCGGCATCGATCGGTAGCGCATGCAGCAGCGCGCCGAGGGAAGACGGATAGCAGAAGAGAATGTCGGGCGCGAAATCATGCAGCGCCTTCACATAAGCACCGATACTCTCCCGATTGAGATGATGCGCCGAGAACAACCGTTTGCGGCGACCTTCATCAACCCAGAAGGGCGGCGATATGTCTGCGGGATCTTTGATGGAATCGCCGCGCAGGACGGCGACACGCGAGAGCGCGCAATCGGCGCCGGCCTCACGGCACAGCCTGTCGATGGTTGCCTGTTCGAAGACAACGCCAGCGGCCGTGCGCGTCACCTGCATGGGTTGGCCGGTGGTGCCGCCGGTGGCTCCGGCAGCACGGGGCAGGACGCCACGGGTAGCGAAGAGCTTTTCGCGGCCGATGAGTTGCGGCTTGCTCAGGATCGGCCAATCCGTCAGGCGCGTACTTGCCGGCGCTTGTGCATAGCCGGGCAAGGAGCGTGCGCGAGCCAAAATGGCGGCCAGCCGGGTTTCGCTCCAGGTCGCGAGTTCATCCGGCGCAAGGGCCGATACGCGCGCGATGGTGCGGCGCGCATAGTCATAGAGACCCGGCGGACGGCGCAGGAGCCGGTCGGTGAGCGCTGTATGTTTCAGCGTGTCGATAATACTCATGTCGGTCACGCGATGGCCCGCAAAGCGCGGACGTTATGTTCGAGCAGATAGAAAGCCCACAATTTGTCCGGAATATTGGTGCGGCCGCTGAGATGCCAATCGATCATTTTGTCGAGGGCACCGGGGCGGAAATAGTGACGCTGCCACGTGCTGGCGAGAGCGTCCAGCAGCCGCTCCTTCAGCGACGTGCGGAACCAGCGTGACAGCGGCAAGTCGAAGCCGACCTTGCGCCGATCGATGCAGGAGGCGGGGATGTGGCGGCGGGCCAGCTTCTTCAGGATGACCTTTTGCGAGAAGCCATTGATCAGGTGGCGATCTTCGAGGCCGGCGGCGAAATTGGCGACCGTGCGGGTGACGAAGGGCACCCGTGCTTCGACCGACGCATGCATGGTGGCGCGATCGGCGGCGGTGAGCATGTCGTCGGGCAAACGATAGCCTTGGTCGAGCAGCAGAGCTTCGATCAGGGATTTGGCGAAGGGTGCTTCGCCCACGGGAACCGCGAACAGTTCTGGCGCCAGCCAAGGCTCGACGATCATGCTGGTGCCGTGGAAGGCGCAGTCGCCGGTGGCGAGCCGTGCCGCATGGACGAGGCGCGTGCGATGGGGCGCGAGTTTTTCCAAGCCCTGGGCGATGACCGGGAAGTGGCGTGCCGCCGGATTGAGCTTGCGTGCCATGGCGAAACGCCATTGCTGATGATAGCCGCCGAAAAACTCGTCGGCGCCTTCGCCGGCCAATAGAACCTTGTAGCCAGCCTCGCGGGCAAAGCGCGATAGGGCATAGAGCAGGACGGTGGAGGGATTGGCGACCGCATCATCCATGATGAGCGGCCAGTCGGCGATCAAACCGATGAATTCGTCATCCTCGCAATACATGACGTGGTGGCGCAGACCGTAGCGCTGTGCCACGGCGGCGGCGTGCTGGCTTTCGTCATAGGTCTTGTCGCGAAAACCGATGGTGAAGGCGGCGAGATGATCGGTATGGCGCGCGGCGAAAGCGGTCATCAGGCTGGAATCGATGCCGCCGGAAAGCAGGGCCGCGACCGGCACGTCAGAAATCAGGTGGCGTTTCACCGACGCGTCGAGGATCTGTTCGAGCTGGTCAAGCAGTTCGGTCTCGGTGCCGCGCACCGGATCGAGGCGGCGCGGCTCGGCCCATTTCAGGCTTTCCAACGTCCAGGTTTCGAGATCGAGCACGAAGGCGTAGCCGGGGGCGACCTCGATTACATCCTTGAAAATGGTGTGCGACGAACGCATGCCGCGCGAAGTGTAATATTCGACGAGCGAATCCGGATTGATCTCCTTCTTCGACAGCGCCATCAGCGGCGGCAGGGTCGAGGCGAAGGCGAAACGTTCGTCGTCCTTGTAGAAATAAACCGGCTTGATGCCGAATTCGTCGCGGGCGATGATGAGGCGTTTGCGGGTTTGATCGAGATAGCCGAAGGCAAACATGCCTTCCATGCGGTTCAGCGCCGGCAGGCCACCGGCACCGAGCGCATGCAGCAGTACTTCCGTATCCGACGTGGTGCGATAGCTGAAGGCTGGATCGCGCTGCTCACGGAAATTGTAAATCTCGCCATTGAAGACGATCGCGCCTTGGGCATCCGCCATCGGCTGAGCGCCGCCGGAAAGATCGATGATGGAGAGGCGCGTGTGGATCAGATCGACCGCGACGTCCGGTAACGGGCGATAGGTCTCATGTCCGTGCGCGTCAGGGCCGCGCAGCGCCAGATGTTCGAGAGACAGGCGGACAAATTTGTCGCGTAGCCCCGAATCCGGTTTGCGCAGCGCCAATCCCGCAATTCCACACATGCCTATATCCCGTACTTGCCCGTACTCGGCTTCTTTGGCTGAGGCATGGTCGATCGGCGTTGGTAGATCCGTCTACCTTCGTCTTTGCGCACACCCTGTTCCAGAGGCCTTGTCCCAAAATAGGACACGGCGTGATGACCACATTTTTTATTCCAAGTGTTGTGCCATACCTCTCATTTACAGAATGCTTCTACGATCTCAGAAAGCAGGCCCTTTCTGGCCCTGATGAGGACTTGGGGTGAGGACTGGGGCCGATGTTGGAGCGGTTGCGTTGGTATGGCGCGCGTCTGTCGACGATGAGTGTGCCGGAGATCGGCCATCGCGTCGTAGAATTGGGCCGGAAATCGCGATTTCGGGCTGAAAAGCGTGGCTGGGAGGCGATTTCCGCTGATTTTTCCGGCGCCTTCGCTGATCTGAGTGACCTGCGGGCGCGGCTGCGTCGGGTTCCTTTGTCGTGCGGCGCTGGCTTCGATCCGGCGCAGGCCTTGGGGCGCCGCTGGCCCTCTGCTCACTTTGACGGCGCGCGTCCGCGCGAAAACCTATGGTTTTTCGATCCCATATCGGAACGGTCCTGGCCCGGGGCGGAGCAGGCGGCTTTTGACATCGACGTGCGCTCTACCAGCGCCGTCCCCGACGAGCAGCGCCGCTACGGTGACGTTAAATTCGTCTGGGAGCCGGCGCGGCTCCAGGCCTTGCATTGGCTGGCGGTGCGGGCGGCTCATGGCGAGGCCGGCGCGTTCGAAGACGGGATGGCCTGGGTGCGCTCCTGGATGGCGGCTAATCCGCCGTGGCGGGGCGTCCACTGGACATCGGGTATCGAGATCGCGCTGCGCATCGTCTCGGTCACTTTGTTGATCGCCAGTGATGGCGCCGCGGCCGCACGGCCCGAATATCGTTCGGAGCTGCTGCGCTTCCTGACGGCGCATGCCATCTGGCTGGCGCGCTTTCCCTCGCTCTATTCCTCGGCCAACAATCATCGGGTGGCCGAAGGGCTTGGCCTGCTCTTGGCGGGTTTGGTTTTGCCCGGGTCCCAGCAGGCGAGAGCCTATACGCGGGAAGGCCGGCACATTCTGGAGACGGAAGCCGAACTGCAGATCCTGCCGGATGGCGTCGGCGCCGAACAATCGCCGACCTATCAAGGCTTCACCATGGAAATGCTGGCGCTGGGTCAGCTCGTGGCGCGTGCTCTTAGCCGGCCGCTGGCCGGTGTCGATGAACGGCTGCGGCGCGGTGCGGCTTTTCTGGCCGCTTTGCAGGACGATGTCGGGCAGGTACCGGCGATCGGCGATGACGATGAAGGTCGGGTTGTTACCTGCGCGGGTGTGACTGAGCCGCTTTACGTCGCTTCGATCGTTCATGCGATGGCCGGGCTGCTCGGGGAGGCGAGTTCGTCATGCGTGGCGCCGGGCTATCTGCGCGAAGCTCTGTTTGGCGCTCCCGACGCCATGGCGCGGGCATCGCGCCGCTCGTTCAAGGACTTTGCGGCGGGCGGCTATGTCGTCGTTCGCGACGAAGCGGTGGATCATCGATATCACCTGATCTTCGATCGCGGGCCGCTCGGCCATCTGTCGCTCGCTGCTCATGGCCACGCCGATGCGCTGGCGCTTTGGCTCAATGTCGATGGCCAGCCGTTGTTCATCGATGCCGGCACCTGGCTCTATCATTCCGGGCGCGAGACGCGGCATGAGCTGCGACGTTCCCTGGCGCACAATACATTGTCCATGCAGGGCCGGTCGCAGAGCGAGCCCTCGAGTGCGTTCTCGTGGAAAAATATCGCCAAGACCGAAGTCCTGTTCACGTCGCCGCAAGCCTGGGCGGTGGAAGGCGCGCATGACGGCTATCTGAGCGCCTTTGGCGTGCGTCACGCTCGGCGGATCGCCCGCAACGACGCTGGTTTCGTCATTCAGGATCGGTTGATCGGTGCGCGGACGCCGCTCGCCGCTACGTGGAACTTCCTGCTTGCCGAGGATGTCGCGGCGAAAATCGTCGATGGAGCTGCGATGTTGTCCCGCGAGGGACGTCTTCTGGCATCGATCCGCTTACTGGCGTCGTTAACCGCTCGTGTGGAGCAGGGAACCTATGCGCCGCAATTCGGTGTATTGCGGAAGACGCAACGTATTGTGCTGGCCGGTGACATCGGCGAAGAGGGATGTATGATCGCCGTCTCATTTGCCGCGACTGAGAATTCATGACCGAAACCGGATCCGTTTCGCAGAAGCGCCTGCTTATCGTCTCGCCCGTTGGCCTCTTTGGGCAGGGCGGAATCGATCGTCTGCTGTTCTATTTTCTCGACGATCTGCGCGAGAGAGGTCAGCCCATGACCTTCGACCTCATTGGCGCGCGCGGTGAGGCAAAGGGCTGGCGCTGGGTGCCGCATTTCGTTTTGGCGCTGTTGCGTTTCACCTGGTTGCTGGCGACGCGCAGCTACGGCCTCGTCCATATTCATGTCTCGACGGATGGCAGCGCTCTGCGCAAACAGGCGTTCGGGGCCGTGGCGCGGTTACTCGGCGTGCCCTATGTGATTCATTTCCATGGCATGATCAGCGATGAAGCGATCGCGCGGAACCCGCTATGGTTGCGGGCTCTCGGTCGGTTGGCACGTGGTTCCGATAGCGTCATCGTGCTCGGCGAAGCGTTCCGTAAACCGTTCAGGGACGTGCTGCGGGTCGAGAACAGCCGGATCGAAGTGATCTACAATGGTGTGCCGGACATTCGTGCGGATGCGACGATTCCACGTCTCTATGATGGGGTCTTGTCGCTGTTGTTCTGCGGCGAGATCGGCAATCGCAAGGGCATGGATCTCCTCATCGCGGCCTTGGCGCAACTCAAATCCGACGATTGGGAATGTACGATCGCCGGCAATGGATCGATGCAGCCTTATGAAGCGGCCATTGCCGAAGCCGAAATCAGCGAACGCCTGGATATCAGGGGATGGCTGACCCTGCCGGAAGTGCATCAGCTGATGCAGCAAGCGGACGTGGTCATTCTGCCGTCTCGGGCCGAGGCTTTGCCTTTGTCTCTCATCGAGGGCGCTTGCGCCGGCAACGCTTTGATCGCAACGAAGATCGGCGCGGTGGCGGAAGTGGTTCACGAGGGCGTCAACGGCTTCCTGGTGCCGCATGATCCAGCCGCCATCGTGGCGGTGATCAAACAGCTCACGCAGGAGCCGATGACGCTTGCTGGCATGCAGGAGCAGTCGCGGAAGCTTTATGAAGAACGCTTCACCGTGCCGGTTTTCGTCAATGCCATCCTGGCGATCTATCGGCGCTACGGCGTGGTTTGAGGCCGCGGTCGCACGGTCAAGCCGAGCGCATTGAGCGTGCCGTCATGCAAGGGCAGGGCATTGCGCCGCTCGACGAGGCCCATCTGCGTGTCATTGATATCCCATAGGGCCCAGCCAAACCCACGGCGTTCCGCGGAGATTCGAATCGAGCGCATCCAGGCTTCACGATCATAGGCTTTGGCGCCGGGTTGATCGACCGTTTCGCGCATGATGCCGAATTCACCAAGATAGATGCGCTCAGGCGGCACGTTGTTTTCGCGCGCCCAGGCCTCGACCTTGCCGAAATCGGTTTTGATGCGTTCCTCGGAGAATTTCGATTTGTCGTATTGTTCGACTGCCTCGATTGCCTGCTTCTTCAAGAGTTCGCGGTCGGCGATGGGCGGATTCGGATCGACGTCGATTTTGGCGGCGATCAAGGCAGTGACCGCCTGAACGTTGGTGCGCTCCGCCGGCCATGCGAGGCCGGAGAGATAGCGGAAGTAAAGCATGTTGGACTGAGAGGTCACGACGCCCTGGTGAGTGAACACATGCGGGTCGTAGTAGTGGAAGCTCCAGAACAGGTTGGTGTCGTTGAAGCTGGCCGGCTCCAGCGACAGGAGCCCCGTGATGCCGCCGCCGGCGGCGCCGGAGAGCACTAGGGGAAGGGCCGGATTGGCCTGGCGGATGGCGCTGTGCATCGCACCGAGCATGCGCCGCCAGCGAGCTGCGGTGAAACCGTCATAGCCATAAGGCGGTTCGTTCATCACTTCGAGGGCAACGCGGCTCGGATCGAGCTCCCGCATGGCGTCCGCCACGGAAGCGAGGACCGCGACATAGGCCTTGAACAAGGCGCTGGTTTCATTGCCGACGATACGTTCGGGCGCGAAACGTTCGACCTGCTGGGTGGGATGAAAGTCGACAACCACCTGCAGGTCTTCGGCCAGGATTTGTTTGCACCGTTGCAGCAGAATCTGGTTCACCTGTCGCAACTGCGCCGGATCAGCCTGCAGAAAGGGGCCGGGGTCGACGGTCAAGCGGATATGATCGAGGCCGCTTTGGCGGAAGGCGCGCAGCAGTTCCGGGCTGATGTTGAAATGGCTGGCGCCGAAGGGCGGCCAGGCATAGCGCGGCGCATTGTTGGGCTCGACGTCGGCCCAGTTCATCATCGTATGGATCGATCCGCCGCGGCGCAGGCGCGGTGCAACCACCGGGGCCGACGATACGGGTGTCCCGATGCCGATGAATGGCAAAGTGCCGACGCAAGCCGCCCCGGCTGCTGAAGCCAGCAACATGCGGCGTGACAGGGGCTTCATGTTTCGCATCGGTCCAGTTCCGTCTCGGCGACATAGCGAATGTTCTGAATTGGCACAGACAGATGTGCCCGTTCAGAAATGCCAACCGCCGTTCCTCGCACCGAGCAAATCGCGCGCCGGTGACGTTAACGATCTTATGTTGCGGGCCGATCGGACAAGGCGGCCTTTTGCAGCAAGCTTTCGCGATTGCCGCGTTCGAAACGGCTCATCAGCATATAGATCAAGGGGGTCGAATAGAGCGTCAGCAGTTGCGAGACGAGCAGGCCGCCTACGATGGCGATGCCGAGTGGCCGGCGCAGCTCAGAACCGGGACCATGGCCGAGGGCCAACGGCAGAGCGCCGAGCATGGCGGCCATCGTGGTCATGAGAATGGGGCGGAAACGCTCCCGACAGGCTTCGATGACGGCTTCGGCGGGTGTGAGATCGCGCGCGCGGCGTGCGGCGATGGCGAAATCAACCATCATGATGCCGTTCTTCTTGACGATGCCGATGAGCATGATGATGGCGATGAAGGCGACGAGCGATAGCTCCGTCTTCGTCACGTTCAGCGCCAGCAGGGCGCCAAGCCCCGCCGACGGCAGGGTGGAAATGATGGTCAGTGGGTGAATGAGGCTTTCGTAAAGAATGCCCAGCACGATGTAGACGCAGATCAAAGCGGCGACGATGAGCCAGATTTGGCTTTGCTGATTTTCGCGGAAGGCCTTCGCATCGCCGGCGAAATCGGCGGTGATCGTGTCGGGCAGGTGGAGATCGGCGACCGCTTGGCGCAGCACGCGAGTGCCCTCATCCAGTGTTATGCCAGAGGCCAGGTCATAGGTGATGGTGATCGCCGGGAAGGGGCCTTGATGATTGACGGAAAGTGCCGTCTCGCCCCGCTGGATGCTGGCGACCGCCGAGAGTGGCACCTGGGTGTTGTTGGCGCCGGGCACATAGATGCCCGTGATGTCGGTGGGGTCACGTTGCCGTGTCGGCGTTACTTCCAAGATGACCTTATATTGGTTGCGCTCGGTGTAGATGGTCGCGATCTGGCGCTGGCTGAAGGCATTGGACAGAGCGGCCGTGATGCTTTGAATGTTGACGCCCAGGCGCGAAGCCGCCGTCCGGTCGACGACGATATTCGCCTGTAAGCCGCCATCGTCGCGGTCGCTTTCGACATCGACCAATTGCGGCGTGCGGCGCAATTTCTCCAGCACCTGTTCGGCGGCGCGATCGAGGCCGGAGAGATCGCTGCTCCATAATGTGAATTGATAGGTGGAGCGTCCTTGCCGCCCGCCCATGCGCACGTCCTGCTGGGCGACGAGGAAGGTTTGCATGCCGACGACCCGCGCGAGTTGCGGGCGCAGTCGGGCGATCACCGCTTGCGACGAGGCGCTGTTGGGTCCGCTCGTGCGCACTGAAATGTTCATGCGGCCGGAACTGACCGAACTGCCGGTGCCGATAAAGGAGGCGACGGCCTCGACGGCGGGATCGGCGCGGATGATGTCCGTGACCCGTTGTTGCAAGGCGAGCGTCGCCTCGAAGGACGAATCGTCCGACGCGCTGGTCCAACCGGCGAGCAAGCCTGTGTCATCCTGCGCGAACCAGCCTTTGGGTGTCGTACGATAGAGATCGACGGTGAGAACGATCACCGCCAGGAAAATCAGCAGTCCGGTGATCGGATAGCCCAGGGCGAAGCGCAGGCTGCGTTCGTAGGCCCGCAGGATCCAGGCGAAGAAGTCTTCCATGGCCTGATCGATGCGTCCGCGCTGACCATGGACCGGCGGCATAGTGTGGGCGCAGAGCATGGGCGTGACCGTCAGCGACACGATCATCGAAACGATGATGGCGAAGGTCAGGGTCAGCGAGAATTCGCGGAACAGGCGGCCGGGAATTCCGCCCATGAACAGGAGGGGGATGAACGCGGCGATCAGCGACAGGCTGATCGAGACGATGGTGAAGCCGATCTGTCCGGTGCCGGCGAGAGCCGCCTGGAGCCGCCCCATCCCGGCTTCCATATTGCGATGGATGTTCTCGATCATGACGATGGCATCGTCGACGACGAAACCAACCGCCACTGTGATCGCCATCAAGGACAGGTTGTCGACGGAAAAGCCGCAGAACCACATGGCGCCGAAAGTGCCTGCGAGCGACAGCGGCACGGCGACGGCGGCCGCGGCCGTGGAGGATACGCGCCGCAGAAACAGGAACACCACCATCATCACCAGCCCGATGGAGATGGCTAATGTCATCTGCAAATCGAGGATGGACGCGCGAATGGTGGTCGAGCGATCCGACATGATCGAGAAGTTGACGCCGGCCGGCATCCATTTGCGCAGTTCCGGCAGAACTTCCTTCACGCCCTCGATCGTATCGATGATATTGGCCGTCGCCTCCTTGGTGACATTGATGATGACGGCGGGCTGGCCATTATACCAGCCGGCGGTGCGGCTGTTGCGGACGCCGGGGGTTACGGTGGCGACGTCGCCGACTAGCACCATGCGGCCGTTCTGGGAGCGGATGGGGATACGGGCATATTCCTCGCTCGTCTCGAGCTGACCTGCCATGCCCAATGTTTCCGCGCGACCTTCGCTGTCGAAGGCGCCGAGCGGCGAGGTGACGGACGCATTGACGATGGCGGTGCGTATATCGTCGAGGGCAATCCCCATGGCGGCGAGGCGGGCGGGATCGGCGCGGACGCGGATCGCCGGCTGTTCGGCGCCGCTGACCGTGACTTCGCCGACACCACGCACCTGCGCGATGCGCTGGGCGACCAATGTGTCGGCGACGTCATAGAGCGCCGACGACGGCAGATTGTTCGAGGTCATCGCTAAAATCAGCACCGGCCGGGACGCCGGGTTGAATTTGCGCATGCGTGGGAAGGCCGGTAGATCGGATGGAAGATTGGTTGCGGCGGCGTTGAGCGCCGCCTGGACATCGCGCGCGGCGCTTTCGATCTTCCGGTTGAGATCGAACTGAATGATGACGTTGGATGAACCAAGCGCGCTGGTCGAGGTGATCTCGCTGACGCCGGCGATCGAGCCGAGGGCACGTTCCAGGGGTGCCGCGACCGAGGAGGCCATGGTTTCGGGATCGGCACCCGGCCGGCTGGCGGAGACGACGACGGTGGGAAATTCGATCGACGGCAGACTGGCGACCGGCAGAAAGGCGTAAGCGACAAGGCCGGCGATCATCACGGCGGCGGCAAGCAGCGACGTTCCGATCGGGCGGGCGATGAACAGGGCTGACGGGTTGAGGGAGCTCATGGCGCAGCCTCGCCCTTGCGCGCTTCGGCCAGCGCCGTCTCGGCGCTGATCTTGCGGCTGCCGCCGAGGCGCAGGCGCAGGCGCTCCACCGCCAGATAAACCACGGGCGTGGTGTAAAGCGTCAGCAATTGGCTGAGCAGCAGGCCGCCAATGATGGACACGCCGAGCGGCACGCGCAATTCGCTGCCGATGCCCGTATCAATGGCAAGTGGTATGGCGCCGAGCAGAGCGGCCAAGGTGGTCATCATGATCGGGCGAAAGCGCAGCTTGCAGGCGCGCACGATGGCTTCCGTCGGCGACAATCCCTGTTCGCGCTCGGCCGATATGGCGAAGTCGATCATCATGATCGCGTTTTTCTTGACGATGCCCATCAGCAGCACGATGCCGATCAAGGCGATGACCGAGAGGTCGTGCCCCATCAGGTTCAGCGCCAGCAAGGCGCCGACGCCAGCGGACGGCAGGGTCGTCAAAATCGTGAAAGGATGCGCCAGGCTTTCGTAGAGCACGCCGAGCACGATGTAGATCGAGATCACCGCCGCGAGGATCAGCCACGGTTGGTTGGAGAGCGCGCGCTGGAATTCGGCCGCGTCGGCATGGAAGCTCGCCGAAATATTCGTCGGCAGGTCTATCGCGCGTTGGGCCCGTTCCACCGCATTGACCGCATCCCCGAGCGAGGCGCCTGGACGCAGGTTGAAGCTGAGGGTGGACGCCGGGAATTGATCCTGATGGGCGATCAGTAGCGGAGCCGTGGTACGCACGATCCGGGTGAAGCTGTCGAGCGGCACCTGCACGCCGCCGACGCCGGCGACATAGAGGCGCGACAGCGAAGAGGGGTCGTCCTGATACGCCGGAGCGGCTTCAAGAATGACGCGATATTGGTTGGCCTGGCCATAGATCGTTGAAATCTGCCGCTGGCCGAAGGCGCTGTTCAAGGTGTCGGCGATCGATTGGATGGAAATGCCAAGACGGCCGGCCTTCTCGCGATCGATGTCGACGAACGCCCGCAAGCCGCCGTCCTGGCTTTCATTGGCGGGGTTGCGGATGATCGGATCGTTGCGCAGTTCGGCGAGCAGGCGCTGGCTCCAGCGGTCGACCTCGACCGGATCGGCGCCGGACAATGTATATTGATATTGCGAGCGGCTGCTGCGGGTCGAAATCTGAATGTCCTGCACCGGCTCGAGATAGATATTGGCGCCGGGCACTTCAGTGACGGCAGCGCGCAGACGCGCGGCGATTTCGGCCGCCGTGCTTGTTCGCTCGTCCCTCGGGCGCAGCACGATGGTCAGTCGACCGGTGTTCCCCGTGGCGTTCAGCGGGCCGATGCCGAGCACTGAGACGACATCGGCGACGTCCTTATCATCGCGCAGCCGGCGGGCGACGTTGGTCTGCAGGTCGGTCATCTCGCGGAAGGAGGCGTCGGGGGCGGCTTCCAGCACGGCGTTGATCAGGCCGGTATCCTGGGTCGGAATGAAGCCCTTCGGCATCGCCGCGTAGAGATAGACGGTGAGCGCCAGGGTCGCCAACGTGATCAGGATGATCAGCGGCTGATGGTGCAGCGCGCGGTCGAGGGTGCGCTCGTAAACATTCGCCATCCACTCCAAGGGTGCTTCGACCAGGCGCATGAAGGCGTTGTGCTTTTCGTTATGGCCCTCCGCCTTCAGGAGTTTGGCCGACAACATCGGCGTGATGGTCAGAGAGATGATGGCTGAGACGACGACGGCGATGGTCAGCGTCAAGGCGAATTCGCGGAACATGCGGCCGACGAGGCCGGTCATGAACAAGAGCGGAATGAAAACCGCGATGAGCGAGAAAGTCAGCGACACGACCGTGAAGCCGATCTCACGGGCGCCGTCCAGAGCGGCGTCGAGCCGATTCTTGCCTTGTTCGAGATTGCGGACGATGTTTTCGATCATGACGATGGCATCGTCGACGACGAAACCGGTGCCGATGGTCAGCGCCATCAGGGACAGGTTGTCGAGACTGAAGCCGGCCAGATACATCACGCCAAAGCTGGCGACGATCGACAGTGGCAGGGTGATGCCTGCGACGATGGTGGCGCGCATCGACCGCAGGAAGAGGAGCACCACCAGAACGACCAGGCTGATGCTGAGAATGAGGGTGAACTGCACTTCGTGGACCGAGGCGCGAATGGTTCTGGTGCGGTCCTGAACCACTGCGATTTCGACGCCAGCCGGGATCAGCCGTTGCAGGCGCGGCAGTTCATGCGTGATGCGGTCGGCGGTTTCAATGATATTGGCGCCGGGCTGTTTCTGCACGTCGAGAATGACCGCCTGGCGGCCGTTGAACCAGCCGCCGACGCGGACATTTTCCAGGCCGTCGACCACCTGAGCAACGTCGCGCAAGATGATCGAGACATTGTTGCGCGAGGCGACGACGATGTTGCGATAAGCCTCGGCGGTGGCGATCTGGTCGTTGGCGGAAATGATCCAGGATTGCGAGGCGCCGTCGAGCGTGCCCTTCGATCCGGCGACATTGGCGTTGGCGATGGCCTGGCGCAAATCGTCGATGCCGATCTTATAGGCCGCGAGCCGGGCGAGGTCGGCGCGAATGCGCACGGCCGGGCGCACGCCGCCTTGAACGGAAACGAGGCCGACGCCACTGATTTCCGACAGGCGCGGCGAAATCAGCGTATCGGCCAGGTCGCTCATCACGCGCAGCTCGACGCTGTCAGATACCAGAGCGATTGAGACGATCGGCGCGTCGGCCGGGTTCACTTTCGAGTAGATCGGCGGATAGGGCAGGGTTCTCGGCAGCAGGGCGGAGGAGGCGGAGATCGCCGCCTGCACGTCCTGCGAGGCGGCTTCGATGTCGCGGTCGAGGTCGAACTGCAGGGTGATCTGGCTGTAGCCGAAGGACGATTGAGACGACATCGACACCAGCGACGGGATCTGTCCGAACAATCGTTCGAGCGGTGCCGTCACGGTCGAGGCCATCGTTTCCGGATTGGCGCCCGGCAACTGGGTCTTGACGAGAATGGTCGGGAAATCGACCTGCGGCAGCGAAGACACTGGCAGGCGCGTATAGCCGAGCAGGCCACACAAAAGAATGGCCACGGCCATCAGGCCAGTGGCGACCGGTCGCAGAATGAATGGTGCCGATATGTTCATCTCACCATCATGGTGCTGTTGCCCTTAAGGCGTTACTTTGTGTCGAACCGTTAGCCGCGGCGGCCGCCGCGACGCCGTTGTTGATTTTGACTCTCCTCAGCCGCCGGTGTTGGCTGCACCTCATCGTCGTTGGTGGCTGAAACTTTCGCTTCGTCGGTCAATCGGCCAAAGCCGGTGATGACGATGCGCGCGCCGGGCTCGACGCCTTTTTCGATCACCGCCAGCTTCTCGTCCTGCCGGGTAATGGTCACGTCGGTCATTTTCACAGTGCTGTCGTCGCGCAGCACATAGACATAGGCGCCGCGTGGTCCACGCTGAATGGCGGCCGAGGGGGCAACCGTCACGCCGCGCAGTACGTCGATGAAAGCGCGGACGTTGACGAACTGACCTGGCCAAAGACGCAAGGTCGGATTGGCGAATTGCGACTTGATGCGCACGGTGCCGGTGGCTTGGTCGACCTGGTTGTCGATCACTTCCACGGTGCCGGTTTCGATTACCGTCGCATTGTCGGGCTCGAGCGCTTGCAGCGTGATCTTGCCACGAGCCTGAGCGGCGTTAAGGGCCCGCAACTGCTGCTGCGGCAGATTGAAGAAAATGCTGAGCGGGCGTAGTTGCGTCAGCGTGACGACGCCGGTTTGGTCGGAAGAGCGGACGATATTGCCGGTATCGACCAGACGGATACCCGTGCGTCCATCAACAGGCGCGCGAATGGTCGTGTAGTCGAGCGTGATCTTTGCGCTGTCGATGAGGGCTTGGTCGACGCGCACCTGCGCTTCCAACTGGGCAACGAGGGCGCGTTGCGTGTCGGCCTGCTGTTTCGAGCCGAAATTGGTCTGCGCCAGCCGGGTGTAACGTTCGAGATCGAGGCGTGCATTGGCGAGCTGGGCTTCGTCCTGCGCTTTCTTGGCGACGGCTTGATCGTATTGCGCCTGATAGGTGCGTGGATCGATCCGGGCGATGACGTCACCGGCCTTCACATCCTGGCCTTCGCGGAAAGCGATTTCGGTGAGTTGTCCGTCAACCTGCGCCCGCACGGTGACGGTGTTGAGCGCCTGTACGGTGCCGACCGCATCGGCCGTGACCGGAACATCGTCGGTCTTCACGCGGGTGACGAGCACCGGGATCGGCTGGCCACTCTGGCCGCCCCAGCCGCCGCGTCCGCTGTTGGCGGCCTGCTGCGTGCGCTGGGGGAGCCAGCCGCCAAGTGGCGACGGCAATTCGATCCAGCGGGTGAAGTGGGCGTAGACGAGCACAGCGAGAAGGGCGATCGCGATGAGAATCAGCCGTCTCATGGCGTGGCCTCCGCCGGAAGCGAGGCAGGAACGGTCATCGCAGGATCCGCAGCGCGCATCGGGTCGACATATTCACGGGTGAAGCCGCCGCCAAGGGCCTGATAGAGGCTGACGATGGCGAGCAGACGCTGGTAGCGCACCAAGGTCAGCGCATCTTGGGCCGAGAACAGATTGGTCTGGGTGTTGAGCAAGATCACGATGTCGATGACGCCTTCGTTCAAACGCTGTTGGCTGATGTCGTAAGCGCGCCGTGCCGCCGTCACCGCCATGGCTTGCAGACGTTCCTGCTCGGCATATTTGCGCACGGCGATCAGGGCGTTTTCGACGTCGGTCAGTGCACTGACGATAGCCTTGCGATAGTTGGCCAGCAATTCGTTGCGCTGGCCCCGCCGGCTGTCGAGCTGGCCTTGAAGATTGTAGCCGTCGAAAATCGGCTGGGTCAGGCTGTCGGCAACCGACAAGGCGAGGGCATCTGCGCGCAGCAAATTTTTGAGCGCAGCACTGGCAAGGCTGGCGTTGCCCGTCAGGGTAATGGTCGGCAGGAAGGCGGCGCGGGCGGCGACGATATTGGCTTCTCCGGCCAGCAGGCGCGCCTCGGCGGCGGCAATGTCCGGACGACGCAGCAGCAATTGGGCGGGCAGGCCGGGCTTTACCTGGGGCAGGGCCAGGGCGCTGAGCCGGCCGCCTTTGACGGTGATGCTTTCGGGCGTGCGGCCGAGCAGAGCCGCGACGACATTCTTTTGCTGTTGAGCTTGGCGTTCCAGCACCGGAATGTTGACGCGCAGATTGGCGAGAACGCTTTCCTGCTGCGCCACGTCGAGCGCCGTGCCCGTGCCGACATCGACACGGGCGCGAATGGCGTTGAGCACCCGCTCGGCGGCGCGGATATTGTCGCGCGCATAGGATAAGCGATCTTGCGCGACCAGAACTTGGAAATAGGCATTGGCCAAAGTGGCGAGGGTCGTCACGACCAAAGTGTCGTAGTCAAAACGGCTCGCGACCGCGCCGATGCGTCCGGCCTCGGCGAGCGAGGCGTTGCGCCCCCAAAAATCGATCACATAGCTGGCGGACAGACCGATATTGAAATTGCTGTTGTAGTTGGGCGTGAAGGGGCCGGAGGAGGCGCCCAAAGTGCTCGGCGAACGGCTACGCGAGGCGCTCTGGCTGGCATTGATCTGCGGATAGAGAGCAGCGCCGGCAATCATCATCTGGGCTTCGGCCTGCGCGAAGCGGGCGAGAGCAGCGCCGAGATCGAGATTGCCGTCGAGCGTCATGGAACCGAATTCGGTGAGTTCCTTCGAACCGAAAGCGGCCAGCCAATCCTGGCTGACGGCCTTGGCGGAGCTGCCCGGCGCTTCGCGATAGCGCCCCGCAAGCTCGGGCCCTGCGGCGCCGATGCGTTCCGAATCGAGCGCACAGCCGGAAACCAAAGATGCCGCCAGCATGATCGTCCCCGCGGGGCGCACGCGCCGTTGGGTCAAGGAACTAATGAATCGCCACACCACGCTAACCTGCCGTCTTGGCCTAACCTGTTGTCTTGGACCGTCTATGCCTGCGTCGAACGCCCTGTTCGATTCCGGGTGCAGCGATTTCATATTTAACGGAAGCGAACATGACGGGAAACTGATCGGAGCTTCGTCCGCCGACAAGTTACAAGTTGGTCATCCACGACCCGATCGACCACATCGCGTCTTCCAGATCACAATTGTGACATTCCCGCCACACGGAACGGGGGATTTTTCGGGGCGCCGTGCCCCGGCAAGCCCCTCGGTAAGTCTGCGGTGCGCCCGTGGCGCCGTGCCTGGCTGGAGAATGTCCTTGTTTCGCAGGGGCCTAAATCTCGGATTCTATTTAGAAGAATTATAAAAAGCTTATTTCCAACACATTCTAATTTAGAACAAGAATAAATCTGATCGCATGCCGCTCGATTGACAGTAAAACCTGACTCAAACTAGGTCGAATTACGTCAAAATTACGAAAACCCTAGTGTTTTTGTTTCGATTCTAAAGTCTGGAGGCATGAAAAACGATGAGCGCCCCGTCCATCCCCGTGTCATTACGTCCAATTCCGCAGGTTGCCGGCGTTAAATCCAAGCGGAAAATGGATGTGCCCGCGCGGGCCATGACGGCAGCGGCGATCATTGCCGTCGCGCCCGTTGCGCCGGCGCTCGCGCAAAGCGGAAGCTCGGCTTTGCCGTCCGTCACCGTCGATGCGCCCCAGCAGAAGGCCCGTCCGGCCGCCGTGCGCGCCACCCAGCGCCCGACGCGTGCTGCCGCCGCACCCCGCCGTCGCGCGGTTCGCGCCGCTGCTCCGGCTGCTCCGGTCATCGCCGCGCCAAATCCCGCCGGCGCCGGCGTTCCCACGGTTCCCGTTGAGGCCGACGCCAATCCCTACGCCCAGCCCGGCGTGCCCTACAAGGTGAACCGGCTGGCATCGCAGAAATTCGTCGATCCGATCATCAATCAGCCGCGCACCGTCGTCGTGATCCCCAAGGAGGTCATGGAAGACAAGGGCGCGACTTCGCTGCGTGAATTGGTGCGCACGACGCCGGGCCTGACGCTGGGCACGGGCGAAGGCGGCAATGCGTTCGGCGACCGTATTTTGATCCGTGGCTTCGATGCCCGTTCCGATATCTTCATCGACGGCGTGCGCGATCCGAGCGTCGGTATCCGCGAGAACTTCAACATCGAGCAGGTTGAAATTCTGAAAGGCCCGAATTCGAGCTTCGCGGGTCGTGGCACCACCGGCGGTGCGATCAACCTGGTGACCAAGAAGGCGACCGACGAAAGCTTCCGTCGTGTCGATGTGACCTTGGGCAACGCGCGCACCAAGCGCGGCACGATCGACATCAATCAAGTGATCACACCCGAATGGGCTGTGCGTATGAACGTGATGGGCCAGAAGTCCGGCGTCGCCGAGCGTGACCGGGTCGAGGACAATCGTTACGGCGTGGCGCTCTCGACGACTTTCAAGCCGAGCGATCGGCTGAAGTTTGTCGCTGACTATACCTACATCAAGTTTGATGGGCTGCCGGATTGGGGCGTGCCCTATAACCGCACTTTGCTGAAGCCGTGGACGGAATTGGGCGTTCGCCGCAGCAACTACTACGGTCTCGTCAACCGCGACTTCCAGCGTTACGGCACGTCCGCCGGCTCCTTCGCCATGGAAGCCAAGCTAACCGATTGGATCACGCTGAATTCACGCTTCCGGGCGGGCAAGTCGATCCTCGATTATGTGGCGACGCCGCCGGAATCGGTCAACACCACCAATCCGAATCCGCTCTTGTGGACGACCCAAGGCAATCCGAAGAGCCGTTATCAGGTCACGAGTTTCTATACGAACCAGACCGACGTAACGCTCAAGTACAATACCGGCCTGGTGCAGAACACCACGGTCGCTGGCGTTGAATTCTCGCGTGAACGGACATCACGCGAGAGCTATGTAGGCTTGGCGTCGGAAGCCTTCCCGTCGCCGACGACCGCTAGCGGCTCCTATACATTCAATCTCTGGAACCCGTTCAACGACGCGGCTTTCCCGAATGAGCCGCGGCGCAACTTCCAGCCGACGGTCATCAATATCGATACCCAGGCGGCGTACCTCATTCATAACGCCAACTATAACGACTTCATCATCTTCAACGGCGGTATCCGCTACGACCACTACAATATCGCGCTACGTCCGTTCGCGCCGACGCCGGCGAGCCCGCGGTTGAGCCGTTCGGATGGCCTCTTCAACTATAACGCCGGCCTGACCATCAAGCCGCTGCCGAACGCCAGCATCTATGCGGCGATCGCGACCTCATCCAACCCGGTCGGCGCGGATGTCGACGGTGGCGCGTCGGATTACGGCGGGCTCGTCGCCGGCAATGTGGCGGCTGGTCCCGAACGTAACACGGCTATCGAAGTCGGTACCAAGTGGGAGTTCTTCAACCAGAAGCTTCTGGCCACGGCCGCTTTGTTCCAAACGACGAAAGACAATGCGCGCGAGCAGATTGGCACGGTCGTTGTGGGTTCGGGCGCTTACCGCGTGCGGGGTGTCGAATTCGGCCTCAATGGCAAGATCACCGACAATTGGAGTGTCTACGGTGGCTTGGTGTTGATGGACTCAAAGGTGACGAAGACGGCGATCGCCGCGAACGTGGGCCGGCAGCTCGCCAACGTGGCGCATCAGTCCTTCAATCTGATGAGCAAATATCGCATCAACCAGTACTTCGAGGTTGGTGGTCAGGCGACCTACACCTCCAAGCAGTATGGTGGAACGCTGGCGGCCACGACCGGCAACGTGCTGCCGTCGTCCTGGCGTTTCGATGCCTTTGCCGACGTGCACATCAACAAGATGTTCGCTCTGAAGTTTGCCGTCTACAATATCTTCAACACGCGCATCTACGATGCCTTCTATCGCAGCAACACGCCGTTCACCTATATGGCGCCGGGCCGCCTGATGACGGTGACCGCGACGATGAAGTTCTGATTTCGATCAGAGCGTCGATCCAGACAGGAACGCCGGGCATCGCCCGGCGTTTTTTTATGGGGCGCGGAGCGCCTGTTCCATATAAGTCCCGATGCGCGACCAGGTGTTGCCGGTGCCTAGCGCATCGCGATAGGAGGCGACGATTTTCGCAGTCAGCGGACTGGTCTTGGCCTTGTTCTCGATGACGGCCGCGGCCTTCTCCCGCGCTTCTTTGATGAAGTCGGCCGGGAAGGGCGTGATTTTCGTGCCGAGCTTGGCGAGTTCGATGATGGCGCCGGCGTTCATCTGTTCGGCTTCGGCAAGGCCGGCTGAATGTTCGGCCGAGCAGGCGGTTTCGATGATGCGTTGTAGATCGGCCGGCAGCTTGGCGAAGGCGGCGAGGGAGATCAGCGCTTCGCCCGCGCCATTCGGCTTGTTGAAGCCTGGCATGTAGTAAAAGGGCGCGATGCGGTAGAGGCCGAGGGGCAGATCGTTGGCGGGCGAGAGAATCTCCACCGCGTCGATGGCACCCTTTTCCAGGGCCGTATAAATGTCACCGGGCGGGATATTCTGCGGGGTCGCGCCCATGGCGGCGTAAACGTCGCCTCCCATGCCGGAGACGCGGATGCGCATGCCGGAGACATCGCGGCTGCTTTCGATCGGTTTGCGGAACCAGCCACCCATCGATGGCCCCGTATTGCCGGCCAGCAGACCCCGCACGCCACGCGGCCGGTAGAGTTCGTCCCAAAGCGGCTGGCCGCCGCGATGTTCGATCCAGGTTTGATGGGCGAGCGGCCCCAGACCGAACGGGGCGGTGGTGAAGAAGGCGGCGCCGGGCAACGTGCCATCCCAGAAGAACGAAGCGGTATGGCCCATTTCGACGGCGCCGGAAGCAACACCATCGAAAACGCCGAAGGCGGGAACGACGGCGCCGGCTGGAAAGACATCGACGCGCAGCCGGCCGCCGCTCATGGTCGTGATGCGCTCAGCCAATCGATCGGCGGAAACGCCGGGACCGGGCAGGCCCTTGGTCCAGGAGGTGGCCATGCGCCAGACAATCGGCGTTTGGGCACGGGCAACGGCTGGTGCCGCCAGCGGCAGGACAGCGGTGCCGGCCAAGATACGCCGTCGTGTCGGGTTCATCCGTGCATTCTCCCTTCCGCCTGATGAGTGTCAGGCGGGTCAATCTTGATCTTGATGTCGTGCATGCCCGTTCGGAGCCGGGCATGCAATCGTTTTATAGCGAGCTTTATTGCTTGACGTAGAGCTTGCCGCCGCCCTCAAGGAATTCGCGGCTTTTTTCGGCCATCCCTTCTAGGGCTGCTTTCTCATTGTCGAGCATGGCCGCCGCTTCCACTCGCAGATCCTGCGTGATTTTCATCGAGCAGAATTTCGGTCCGCACATCGAGCAGAAGTGCGCCGTCTTATGGGCGTCCTTCGGCAAGGTTTCGTCGTGATAGGCGCGCGCGGTATCGGGGTCGAGACCGATGTTGAACTGGTCTTCCCAGCGGAATTCGAAGCGCGCCTTGCTCATCGCATCGTCGCGGATCTGCGCCGCCGGATGGCCTTTGGCGAGATCGGCCGCATGGGCGGCGATACGATAGGTGATCACGCCGGTTTTTACGTCGTCGCGATCGGGCAGGCCGAGATGTTCCTTCGGCGTGACGTAGCAGAGCATGGCCGTGCCGAACCAGCCGATCATCGCCGCGCCGATGCCGGAGGTGATGTGATCGTAGCCCGGTGCAATGTCTGTCGTCAGCGGTCCAAGCGTGTAGAAGGGCGCTTCGTGGCACTCCTTGAGCTGCTTCTCCATGTTGATCTTGATCTTATGCATCGGCACATGGCCGGGGCCCTCGATCATCACCTGACAGCCCTTTTCCCAGGCGATCTTGGTGAGTTCGCCCAGGGTTTCCAACTCGCCGAATTGGGCGGCATCGTTGGCATCGGCGATGGAACCAGGGCGCAGGCCATCGCCCAGCGAGAACGACACGTCGTATTTGCGCATGATGTCGCAAATGTCGCCGAAGTGCTCGTAGAGGAAGCTCTCGCGGTGGCCCGCGAGACACCAGCGCGCCATGATCGAGCCACCACGCGAGACGATGCCGGTGACGCGGCGGGCGGTCAGCGGCACATACTTGAGACGCACGCCGGCGTGGATCGTGAAGTAATCGACACCTTGTTCGGCCTGTTCGATCAGAGTGTCCTTGAACACTTCCCAATCAAGCTTCAGCGGGTCTCCGCCGACCTTTTCCAGCGCTTGGTAGATCGGCACCGTACCGATCGGCACCGGAGAATTGCGGATGATCCAATCGCGGATGTTGTGGATGTTGCGGCCGGTGGAGAGGTCCATCACCGTGTCGGCGCCCCAACGGATCGACCACACCATTTTCTCGACTTCTTCCGCCACCGAAGAGGTGACGGCGGAATTGCCGATGTTGGAATTGACCTTTACCAGGAAGTTGCGGCCGATGATCATCGGCTCGAGTTCCTGATGGTTGATATTGGCGGGAATGATGGCGCGGCCGCGGGCGATTTCTTCGCGGACGAATTCCGGCGTCACGAAGGCTGGAATGGCGGCGCCGAAGCTCTCGCCGTCGGCAAGCTTCTCCTGCGCGCCGGCCAGCATTTTCTCGCGGCCGAGATTCTCACGATGCGCCACATAGACCATTTCCTCGGTGATGATGCCGGCGCGCGCGAATTCATATTGTGTGACGTATTTGGCGCCTTCGCCGGAAAGCGGCTGGGTGTTGGCGGGGCAGGCCGGCACCAGCTTGTCGCCACTCACGCCGCCGTTGTCGACGTCCAGAACCGCGCGGCCTTGATAGGCCGAGAAGCCGCGGCGCTCGACCCACGGTTGGCGGATTTTCTTCAAGCCTTTCGACAGGTCGATGCCGGGATCGACTTCGGTATAGGGGCCGGACGCATCATAGACGCGCAGGGCAGGTTCGTTCGGATCCGTGAGAGTGATTTCGCGGAACGGCACATGCACGTCGGGATGGCCCTGGGGCGTGTGATAGACCTTGCGCGAGCCAGTCAGGGAGCCGGTGGTGACGGTTTCGGGAATGAGCGAACTGGGTTTGGGCTGGATATTCATGCGGCGTCTCCGTGACGCCAGACCACAAGCGTCTATCGTTCTCGACGAACCCGGAGGAAAGAATAGGCCACGCCCGCAAATAGGCTTTGCCTGCTCGCCGTCCCTCCGCTGGTGCAAACCAGATCAGGTTCTAAGGGTGTGATCTCAGCTGCCGGACAATCCGGCAGCACCCCTGGCTGTCTGAAAGCTAGCGCGAAAGGGAAGGAACGGCAAGTTTGCTTTGAACCGTTCGAAAAAAGGCAAAAGCCTTGGTTCGCATGTGATCGACCGGATGCCGATGGAACTGCGGTGGTCGGGCGATGGCGGGATTGTGATTTCCAGCCGATTGCGCCGTTTTGATCGCAGTGTTTCCATGCCCGCAACGACGGGCTGTGGCGCGCGGGAAATCCAAAGGTTCATCCCATGAAGAGTATCTTGTTTTCGGGCGTAGCGTTGTTTTTGACGGCTGCTTCAGCCGTGGCGCAGGCGCCCGGCACCTATAACGCGGTGGGTACGATCGAGCGGCTTGATTCGGCTTCGGTTGTCGTGAAGACCGACGCCAATACGGAGACTTTTGCGCTCGCGCCCAGTCTCGTCGTGTTGCAAAACAAAGTAGCGACATTGAACGACATCAAGCCGAACGATTTTGTCGCCTCGGCCGCTGTCGTGAAGGACGATGGCAAACTGCACTCGACCGAACTGCGCATCTTCCCGGAAGCCTTGCGTGGGCTTGGCGAGGGACAACGGCCGATGAGCGGCGCATCCGCCGGACAGACGATGACCAACGCCACTGTCACCGGTACGGTTCTCGCCAACGGCAGCAATACGATGAAGGTGCGCTTTCCCGGTGGAGAGTCCGAACTGGTGCTTGATCCCGGTGTGCCGGTGACGCGGATCGATCAGGTCGAGCGATCGATGTTGAAACCCGGTCTCAAAGTCCGCGTGCAGGCCGTGCGCAATGGCGAGGGCATGGTCGCAAACCGCGTGACCGTGATGTCGGATTAAGGTTTCAGGCGTCCGTAGGGCGGCGCCGGGATGTTGAGGTGCGCCTGTCGCAAAGCTGTCGACCAGCGATCGCGCAAATCATGGAAGTAGGGATCCGTGTTGTCGATGCGACCGTCGAGTGCCAGTTCGATCGCGTCACGCTTCAACACAGCCATGTCGATGGGTAGGCCGACGCTGAGATTAGAGCGCATGGTCGAATCCATCGAAATGAGGCTGAGCTTGAGAGCGTCGCTGACATTGGTGTCGTAGCTGACGGCGCGATCGAGCACCGGCTTGCCGTATTTCAACTCACCGATTTGCAAGAAGGGTGTGTCGGCGGTCGCCTCGATGAAATTGCCGGCGGAATAGATCATGAAGAGCCGCAGGCGGCGGCCTTTCATCTGACCGCCGAACAGGAACGTGGTGCTCGACGAGACATTTTCCTGCTCGAGCATTTCGCCGTTCACCGCGCGTACCCGGCGGACGGCTCGGCCGATCAACTCGGCGGCCGCGAACATGCTGGTGCAATCGAGCAACCGCTCGATCTCTTTGGTTTCCGGGTTCTCCATGCCCTCGGTGATGTAGTTCACCACCGTCTGGGTCAGCGACAGGTTGCCGGCGGTGGACAGCAGCATCACCTTTTCGCCGGGCTTCTGGAAAATATGCAGCTTGCGGAAGGTCGAAATGTTGTCGATGCCCGCGTTGGTGCGGGTATCGGCAATCATCACGAGACCTTCGCGCACGAGCACGCCGCAGCAATAGGTCATGGGCGAAACCTCCGGTCCGCGAACGCGCCTGTAATTACTGGTTTTGGCTATCGACGACGTTGATGCGTACGTCAAGAGCCTCGCCGTCGCCGCCAGTCTGGGCACCACGCACCGGGGCGGCGCCCAGATGATCCAGGGCGCAGGCGACACGCACATGACTCTCTTCCGGGCATTTGCCCAGGGCTGGATCAAAACCGATCCAGCCATAGTCCGGAATATAGGCTTCGGCCCAGGCATGGGCAGCGTGCCGAACGCTGCTGTCCTCGGGCAAAGCGATATGGCCGCTGACGAAGCGCGCGGGCACATTCATCTCCCGGGCGCAGGCGATGAAGATGTGGGCGAAATCGGCGGCTACGGCCGCGCCGGCGGCATAGGCGCGGGCGGCGGTGGTGACGCCGTGGGTCGGGTCAGTGTCGAAATCGAGCTTTTCGTGCAGAGTGTCGAGGAGGGTGTGCAGGCGTGCGTGATCGCTGTCCCCCTCCATGGAGGCGGCCAGAGCCTTCAGGCGTTCGTCGGCGATGGCAAGGGGCGATTGGCGCAAATAAAGTTCGGGCGGAAAGCGTTCAACCGCATTGCGGACGAAACCGGACGTGTCGAAGGTCTCCACCTCGCCCTCGGCGCTGACGATGAGCTGAGGGATGGGGCCCATGGCCGTAAAGGTGTGAACGAGGTTGCCGAAGCCATCCTCGGACGATTTCAGGACGCAATTGGCATCGATATCGAGCCGCCAGTCGATGACGTGCTGTCCCTCATGATTGCGCGGCGTCATCCGCAGCACTTGAATCACCGAACGTGGCGGCGTCGCATAGGTGTAGACGGTTTCGTATTGGATGCGGATGCGCATGGCGGCTCAATGATGGAGATATTGTTCGGCGATCAAGGCACCGAGACGGTTGTTGTCTTCGATGAATTTGGTGACGAACTCATGCAGGCCTTGCTGGAAGATGCTTTCCATCGAAGCGCTGTCGATACGGCGCAGGATGTTGCGTGCATGGCGCTGGGCAATACCCTGCTTGCCGTAAGCCTTGCCGAGACTGTCGAGGAAGCGGGTCAGGCCGTCATAGCAATAGGCGAGCGAGCGCGGCATTTCCTTGCGCAGGATAAGAAGGTCGGCGATGAGCCAGGGTTTGACGCTCTCGCGATAGACCCAGTGATAGGCGGTCTGGGCCGAGACGGCACGCAGGATCGCCGTCCACTGGAAATAGTCGAGGGAGCCACCGACTTCCTCGGTCTTCGGTAGGAGGACGTTATATTTCACGTCCATCAACCGCGCGGTATTGTCGGCACGCTCGCAATAGAGGCCGATGCGATTGAACCAATAAGCGTCGTTGCGCAGCATGGTGCGGTAGGAAGAGCCGTCGAAATCGAGCGAAACGGCTTTGACGAATTCGAGGAACGGCTGAATGCTGTCGGCGCCCGAATATTCGCCGCCACGCCGCTTTTCCTCCATGGCTTTGAGTTCGAGCCAGCCGGCATTGATCGATTGCCACATTTCCGCGGTCAGCGCCGTGCGGATGGTCCGCGCATTGATGCGGGCCTGTTCGAGACAACGGCGGATCGATGACGGATTGGCTTCGTCGAAGGTCAGAAAGAAAACGACGTTACTTTCCGTCACTTCCGAGAAACTGGCCTTGAAGCTGTTCAGAGCGCCAACGGCCGCGAGCGCGCTTTCCCATTCGCTTCCCGAGCGGCGATAGTTCCGTGGCAAAGCAGCGAGACGCGCTGTCACCTCGATGATGCGGGCGGTGAAATCGGCGCGTTCGATATAGCGCGCGAGCCAATAGAGATTTTCTGCGGTGCGGGCGAGCAAAGGATCAAGCTCCCTGGCTCGGGTTTGCGTCTTCGATGATCCAGGTATCCTTGGTGCCACCGCCCTGGCTCGAGTTGACGACGAGCGATCCGGCGCGCATCGCCACGCGGGTCAAACCGCCCGGCACCACGTGTACGCCATTGGCGCCCGTGAGCACGAAAGGCCTGAGGTCGACGTGACGCGGCGCGATGGAATCGTCGACGAAAGCCGGGCAGGTGGAGAGCGCCAGGGTCGGCTGGGCGATGTAGTTGGCGGGATCGGCATCGAGCCGTTTGGCGAATTCGTCGATGTCGGCTCGGGTGGCGTGCGGGCCGACCAGCATGCCGTAACCGCCGGAGCCGTTGACCTCCTTGACGACCAGTTCGTCGAGATGCTCGCGCACATATTTATAGGCGTCGGGCTCTCGGCAGCGCCACGTCTGCACGTTGCCGAGCTTCGCCTCCTGTCCCGTATAAAATTTCACGATCTCGGGCATGTAGGAATAGATCGCCTTGTCGTCGGCAACGCCGGTGCCGACCGCATTGGTGATAGTCACGTTGCCGGCGTAGTAGGCGTTCATCAGTCCGGGCACGCCGAGCGCCGAATCCGGATTGAACGAAAGCGGATCGATCCAGTCGTCGTCGACCCGTCGATAGATGACGTCGACACGTTTCGGTCCTTCGGTCGTCTTCATATAGACGACCTCTTCGCGCACCGAGAGATCGTGGCCTTCGACCAGTTCGATACCGAGGCGGTCGGCCAGGAAGGAATGCTCGTAATAGGCGGAATTGTACTGGCCTGGTGTCAGTAGAACCACTGTCGGTTCGCCGCGGGCGGAGGAGGGGGTGACGGAGCGAAGTGCCGCGAGCAGAGCGTCGGCATAATTGTCGACGGGGGCGATGCGATAGGCGGAAAAGAGATCCGGCATCAATCGCATCATCACTTCGCGGTTCTCCAGCATATAGGAGACGCCGGAGGGCGTTCGAGCATTGTCTTCCAGCACGAAGAATTCGCCTTCGCCGGTGCGCACCAGATCGATACCGGCGATGTGCACCCAGACGTTGTGCGGCACACGCCGTCCCGCCATTTCCGGACGGAAGTAGGCGTTGCGATAGATGATGTCGGGGGGCAGAACGCCAGCTTTCAGAATTTCGCGGGCGCCATAAATGTCGGACAGGAACATATTGAGCGCGTTGACGCGCTGGACGAGGCCAATCTCAAGGGCCGACCATTCCGATTGGCTGACGATGCGCGGAATGATGTCGAAGGGGATGAGGCGCTCGGTGTCGTCATTGCCGCCGTAAACGGCGAAGGTGATGCCGATGCGGCGGAACATCAATTCGGCCTGGGCGCGGCGGGTCGCCAAAATGTCGGAAGGGGTTTTCTTCAGCCAGTCGGCGACGCCTGCGTAAAGCGCGCGAGTCGTCTCGCCATATCCATTCATCTCGTCAAAAAATCTGGTCTTGCTCATGCGCGCTGGAGACCCCCGTGGCCGGTTGGTTCGGCCGGAGCAATCATCGTACCAGCAGCGCGTGAGCGCAATATCCGCAATTTGACCAGTGCGCGGGCGCTCGTGCCCGCGCATTAGCCAGGTCGCCTAGACTAAGAGCAGTAGTGCGAGGAGATTATTCGGCGGCCGCGCCGGCCACTTCCGGGCGCCGCGTGCGCCGACGGCGGCGGAATGTGCGCCGGCCCCAGATGATCAGCCCGGTGGTCAGCAGCAGTGCGAAGGCCAGCGACAGAATCAGATTCATGACGCCACCCCAGATGCCGAAGAAAACGCCTTCGTGGAACGTGCGCGGCAGATTGAGGGGAGCGGGCTTCAATCCTTCCGGCGTCACCAGATAGGTGCGCTGGGTCGTGCCGTCGTTGATCCGTGCCATCTGGCGGCCGCCGCGCTCACGAATGAATTCGAGGCCCGAAAGATCGTGTTGGGCGGCGAGCATGCGCACGGCTTCGCGGATCGGCACCGGTTTAACGCGCGGCGCGGGATCGGAAAAGGTGACGCCGAGCGCCATGAACAATCCGGAAAGGGCGCTGAGGAAAAGCAGCGGCAACAGAGTCCAGGCGGTGATTTTATGCCAGCCTGACATAGTGTTAGCCAGGCGCGGCAGGCCCATGAAAATGCCCATCGCGATGATGAACAGCATTGCCACCGTCGACCAGGTCACGACCCAACGCAGGTCGAACAGAAAATGTTCGTGCAGGCCGCGGGAGGACCGGATGATCTGGCTCAGCATGTTCCGGTCCGTCGTTTCGGCGCCGGTCTGCGTATCGATCACGGTGCCACGCTCGCCCCGGCCACCGCCCAGGGTGAAGGTGCCTGCATAGGTGTCGACGGATAGGGCCCGGACCTTGTTGTCGGGATCGTATTTCTGGATCCAGCTTTCGATCTTGTCCTGCGTGAGCGAGGCCGGTTTGATGGAGCCAGCCTGGAGGAGGGGCTGTAGCGACAGCAGCAACCCGGTCACGATGATGATCGCCAGGGGAATGGCGAAAATCACCGCGATCCAGCGGTGCAGACGCAACAACAGGGCTTTCGACATCACAACCTCCAGCTCGGTCTCCTTGGATGCCAGAGCGGAGAGGTCCGCGCAAATAACTTATCGGTAATTTTACGCCTGTGTTTCCAGAAGTTTAGAGCTATTCCAAAGTGCGGGGCCGGGTGTGGATCTCATCCGCTGCGAGAGGCCCTCATCGTGGAAATTGGCTTTCGTTCGCGGATGCGATATGGCAAGCGCCTCCCAGGTGGCCGTCCGGCTCCTTTTCCCGTTCCCTTTCAAGCTTTTGTTATGACCGATCCCGTCAGCCGCCGGCGCACCTTCGCCATCATTTCCCATCCCGACGCCGGTAAGACCACTCTGACCGAGAAATTGCTGCTGTTCGGCGGTGCCATTCAGCTCGCCGGTGAGGTGCGCGCCAAGGCGAACCGCCGGCAGACGCGCTCCGACTGGATGGGGATCGAGCGTGAGCGTGGCATCTCGGTCGTCACTTCGGTGATGACTTTCGAATATGGCGACTGCGTCTTCAATCTGCTCGATACGCCGGGTCACGAAGACTTCTCCGAAGATACCTATCGCACGCTGACGGCTGTGGATTCGGCCGTCATGGTCATCGACGCTGCCAAGGGCATCGAGGATCGGACGCGCAAATTGTTCGAGGTTTGTCGCCTCCGCGACATTCCCATCGTTACTTTTATCAACAAGCTCGACCGCGAAACGCGTGATCCCTTCGATTTGCTCGACGAGATCGAGAAGACCCTGGCGCTCGACGTGGCGCCGATGACCTGGCCGATCGGGCGTGGTCGCTCCTTCGCCGGCACTTACGATATTCAGGCGAGTGCCGTGCGGCCGGTCGAAGGTGAGCAGGAGCTGCGGCCGGTCAACGGACCGGAAGATCCCTCGATCGCGGAAATGCTGCCTGAACATGAGCGTGAAGCTTTCGCTGAAGAGCTGATGCTGGCGGTCGAGGGCCTCAAGCCGTTCGACAAACAGGCTTTTCTCGAAGGCCATCTGACGCCGGTTTATTTCGGCTCGGCGTTGCGCACCTTCGGCGTCAAGGATCTGATCGATGCGATGGCGGCTTTTGCGCCGCCGCCGCGTGGCCAGGAATCGGCGACGCGTCTGGTCGCGCCGCGCGAGCCGAAGATGAGCGGTTTCGTCTTCAAGATCCAGGCGAATATGGATCCGAATCATCGCGACCGCATCGCCTTCATGCGGGTGTGTTCGGGCAAGCTGGCGCGCGGCATGAAGGCCAAGATCGTGCGCACCGGCAAGCCGATGGCACTCAATTCGCCGCAGTTCTTCTTTGCCCAGGAGCGCGCCATCGCCGACGAGGCCTATGCCGGCGACGTGGTGGGCATTCCCAACCATGGTGTGCTGCGCATCGGCGACACGCTGACCGAGGGCGAGGACATCGTGTTTCGCGGCGTGCCGAGTTTCGCGCCGGAAATTTTGCGCCGCGTCAAAATTGGCGATGCGATGAAGGCGCGCAAACTGCTTGAGGCCTTGCAGCAGATGGCCGAGGAGGGCGTCGTGCAGCTCTTCCTGCCAAACGACGGATCGGGCGCGCTCGTCGGCGTCGTCGGCGCGCTGCAGCTCGACGTGCTGAAAGAGCGGCTGGCCGCCGAATATGGCCTGCCTGTGAGTTTCGAGAACAGCCGGTTTGAATTGTGTCGCTGGGTTTCAAGCGATGATCGCGCCGAACTCGACAAATTCCTGCGTGCTTTCCCCTCGTCCATGGCCGCCGATCTCGATGGCGCGCCGGTCTTTATGGCAGCTTCCGCCTGGGCACTGAATTACGAGCAGGAGAAATGGCCGAAGATCGCTTTTTCGGACATTAAGGACTATCAGAAGAAAGCTGCATAAGACCGGCGGAGGGGACATGACTCAAATTTTACCCGTCGTGGTGTGTGGCGGTTCTGGTACGCGCATCTGGCCCCTGTCGCGCGAAAGCTTGCCCAAGCAGTTTCTGCCATTGGTCGGCTCGCAATCGACCTTCAAGACTTTGCTGTCGATCCTGGCGTCCGACGCAGCTTTCGCGCCGCCAGTCGTCATCTCCAATCATGATTATCGTTTCCTGGTCGCCGAGCAGATGGCCGAGGCAGGAGTCGAGGGCGAGATCATTCTCGAAACCGCGCCGCGCGACACCGCTGCCAGCGTTGCAGTTGCCACCGAACTGGCGCTGCGCCGATCGCCAGATACGATCGTCGGCGTTTTTGCCGCTGATCATGCGATTGCCGATGCGGTAGCTTTCGAGACGTTGTGTCGGCGGGCGGCTGCGGCCGCATCGCAGGGTGAACTTGTTGGCCTCGCCGTAAAGCCCGCTTATCCGGCGACGGAATATGGCTATATGCAACCGACTGGCGCGCTTGCTTCCGGCCTTTCCAAGATCGGCGCTTTTGTCGAAAAGCCCGATGCGGCAACGGCCGCCCGTCTGATCGACGAAGGCTATCTGTGGAATTCCGGCGATCTGTTTTTCCGTGCCGATGTGATGGCCGGCGAGATCGCGACCCATGGGCCGGAACTCGCGGCCGCCGCACGCGCCTCGCTCGATCAGGCGAAGCCCGATCTGCAGTTTCTGGTTTTGCCCGCCGCGCCGTTCGAGGCAACGCCCGCTCAGTCGATCGACACGGCCGTGGTGCGTAAATCCGCCCGCGCGGCGATGATCGTCGGCGAATTCGGCTGGGCGGATACGGGTAATTGGCCGGCCGTTCACGCACTTTCGCCGCGTGACGAACGCGGCAATAGCGTGCGCGGTGACGGTATCGTACTCGATGCATCGAATGTCTTCATCCGGTCGGAAGAAGGGCTGACCGCGGTCATCGGCGTCGACAATGTGGTGGTGGTTTCAACTGGCGACGCGGTTCTCGTGGCTAATGCCGAACAAGCGGGCAAGATTCGCGATCTCGTCGATCAGATGAAACGGGCCGGCCGGCGTGAGCCGCTGGAACACAAACGCATCTATCGTCCGTGGGGCTATTATCAGAGCGTCGATCATGGCGCGCGCCATCAGGTCAAACGCATTAGCGTCAAGCCGGGCGGCAAGCTGTCGTTGCAAAAACATTTCCACCGCGCCGAGCACTGGGTGGTGGTCAAAGGCATCGCCGAAGTGACGCTCGACGGCACGATCTCTCTATTGAAAGAGAACGAGTCGATCTATCTGCCGATCGGCTGCATTCATCGCCTTGCCAATCCTGGCGAGATCGATCTCGAAATCATCGAGGTTCAGACCGGCGGTTATCTCGGCGAAGATGACATCGTCCGCATCGAAGACATTTACAACCGCAACTGATCGTCGCGATTTACTCTAGCCGGCGTTGGTATAGGCCTTCTGCGAGAAGACGGTCAGCAGCATGATCTTAATGTCGAACCAGAGCGACCAGTTGTCGATGTAAGTCAGATCGTGCTCGACGCGCGCTCGCATTTTCTCTTCCGTATCGGTTTCGCCGCGATAGCCGTTGACCTGCGCCCAGCCGGTAATCCCCGGTTTGACGTTATGGCGGCGGGCATAGAGCGCGATGTTGTGCATGTAGTGCTGATCGTGCGCCATGGCATGCGGACGCGGGCCGACGAGCGACATGTCGCCCCGCACGACATTGATCAGTTGCGGTAGTTCATCGACATTGCAGCGGCGCAGAATACGGCCGAGGCGGGTGATCCGCTTGTCGTTGGCGGTCGCTTGCTGAATGGTGCGGCCATTGTCCATGGTCGTCATCGAACGGAACTTGATGATGTTGAACGGCACTTGGTTGAAGCCGTAACGGCGCTGCTGGAACAGAGCCGGTCCTTTCGAATCCAGCCGGATCGCCAGGCCGGTAACCAGCAGCAGCGGGCTCAGCAGAATCAGAGCCAGTGAACCGACGACAATGTCGAACGCGCGCTTGGTCACGACTTCCAGGGTCGACAGCGGCCGGCGCACCAGGTGCAGGGTCGAGATATTGCCAATCCGTTCGATGTGAACGTCGCGGAAGCGGTCGAGCACACGCTCCGGGCCGAGATGGATAGCGGCGGGCACGCGCAGGAAGGCGCTGATAGAGGCTTCGATCGTTTCCTGATTCGACCAGGGCACGAGGATGAACACTTCCTCCGGGCGCAGCACGCGGGCCGAAGCGGCGGCGAGCGCCAGATCGTCGCGAAGGCTGTCGGGCCCACGCAGGACCGAAGCGGCGACGACGCGCATGCCGATGTCCCACGGTTTGTAGGTATCGATGAAGCGCTGGATTTCCTCCTCGAAGCCGACGAGATAGATGCGCTTCTGGGCGACACTACCGTTGCCTGAACGGTCGGCGACGATGCGCACCAGAGCCAGACGCATCAGCAGCACCGAGCCGAGGCCGCCGACATAAAAGAAGACCATGGCGCCACGCGAGAATTCAGCGCTGGTTTTGGCCAGGAAGGCCAACATGATCGTGCTGGCGAAGGCGACATTCCAGAGCACGACGGTGCGGCGCATGTGGCTGCGGAAGGTCAGGTAGTTGGGGAACATATACTCGCGCCGCATCATGTTCGGCACGATGAACAGGGCCGCCATCAAATAGCCCTGGGTGCCGATCGGCTGGAACGCGGGGGCGTGGGGATAGGCGAGGTAGTGATAGATGAACCAGGTGATGACGGCGCTGGCCAGAATGGCGAGGGCATCGCAGGTGGCGGCGACAATGGAGAAAACGATTCGCACCACGGCCGGAGAGACGACGGACGTGGCCGTGCCACGCCAGCGGACGAGCGATCCCGTCTTTCGGGGATATGTCACATAATCCTGCGTGGCCACCGATGCCTGCCTCAAAATGGTACACCGGCGCCCCGTCCTGACACGATCGGACCTGCTTTCACCGGGTTTGTACGGGAGGCTGCAAAGGCTGCGCCCTGGAGGACTGTCTCGAGGTGAAAAACGGCGGTGTTTCTCTTGACCGGCGGCCGGCAGAAGCGGCATCGTCGGGCGCAATTTCAGCGGTTTGCGCAGGGGTTTCGTGATGGCATCCAGAATCGGAAAATTAGCCGGAAAATTCGCGATGACGGGTGCCGCGCTGGCGCTTCTGGGCGCCATCCAGCCGACCCTGGCGCGGCCGCAGTTGCCGGCCGAGTACCGCTATCAGCCCTATACGGGCTCGCTGCCGGCCTGCTGGGACAATAGCGTGCTGGGCACCATCCAGAGCCGCTTCGCATCCAAGGAGTCGGAATACTGGAACTCGGCTTTGCAGATCGTGGCCTACGATCGCATCCACGAGACCGGCTTCCGCTCCAATGGCTCCGACTACATCCCGCGCCGTTACTGCACGGCACGCGCCTATATGAATGATGGGCGCTGGCGCCAGGTGACCTATTGGGTCGGCGAAAACCTCGGCTTCATTGGCTGGGGGTGGGGCGTCGAATGGTGCGTTGCCGGCGTCGACCGCAACTATGCCTATGGGCCGGCTTGCCGGGCGGCGCGCCGCTGACGGGACGCCCATGCCGATCCGATCTCTCCTGATCTTGCTGCTGGCGGTCTTCAGTTTGCCGGCGGTGGCGCAATATCGCGGCGGTAACAACGATTGCGTTCTCGATCGCTGCGAGGATCGCCAGGGCAATAGCGACCGCAATCAGGATCGTCGGCAGCCTTCCAATCGGGACGATCGGAGCCAGGACAACAATCGGGGTGGTTGGTTTGGCGGTCCGCGTCGCGATCAGGCGACATCAGTCGCGCCGGGGCCGTTCGATTTCTACGTGCTGGCCTTGAGCTGGTCGTCGAGTTTCTGCGCGTCCGGCAACAATGACGATCGCGATCAATGCCAGATCGGTTCGAACCATGGTTTCGTCGTTCATGGCTTGTGGCCGCAGTATGAACGGGGCTTTCCGTCGGACTGTCCGAGCCCGATCCGCAATCCGCCGGCGAGCGCCATGCGCGATGCGGAGGGTGTGTTTCCCGATCTCGGCCTTGCCCGTTACGAATGGCGCAAGCACGGCACCTGTTCTGGCCGGTCGCCGAGCGAATATTTCGCTGACGTTCGGCGGGCCCGCAACAAAGTCGAGATTCCGCAGGAGTTGCAGCAGCCGCGTTCCGCCCAGCGCGTATCGCCGCTCGATATTCAGCGCGCTTTCATCGATGCCAATCGCGGTTTGCGGCCTGGCATGATGGCGGTGGCGTGCCAGCGTGGCATGTTGCAGGAAGTGCGCATTTGCCTGAGCAAGGATTTGCGCGACTTCAGGCCGTGTCCGGAAGTGACGCGTCAGGCTTGCCGCTCGCAGCAGATCAATGTGCCGCCGGTCCGTTAGCTATCCGCTATGAACTATCGCCACGCTTTCCATGCCGGCAATTTTGCCGATGTGTTCAAACACGCCATCGTCGCGCGCATCCTTCTGTATTTGATGCGCAAGGAAACGCCGCTGCGTTACATCGATACCCATGGCGGCACGGGCCTTTACGATCTGGGCGACGAGCGGGCGGTGCGCACGGGCGAATGGCGCGGCGGCATTGCCCGTATCCTCACAGCATCGCGGCCGCCTGAAATCGAGGCTTTGCTGGCAGATTGGCTTGCGGTTGTCGGCGCTGGTGACAAAGAAGGGCGCCCCGCTGTTTATCCCGGATCGCCCGCGGTGGCGCAGCGGATGCTGCGCACGCAGGATCGGTTGACGGTCTGCGATCTGCACGACGAGGACGTCCGTACCCTGGCACGCAAACTCGGGCGTGATCGGCGGCTGAAGGTGATTGGCATCGACGGCTATACGGCGCTGAAAGCCTATGTGCCGCCGGTCGAACGGCGCGGACTGGTTTTGATCGATCCGCCGTTCGAGGCCACCGATGAATTCAGGCGCATGGGCGATGCTGTGGCCGCGGCTTGGCAAAAATGGCCGACGGGCACCTATGCGCTCTGGTATCCGGTGAAGGATGCCGATGTCGTCGACGATTTTTATGAGGGCTTGGCTGAGGCAGGTGTGACGCGTTTGTTGCGCGCCGAACTCGATGTCGGCCGCCGTGATGAAACCTCGACGAAACTGTCGGGGTGTGGGCTGGCGATCATCAACCCGCCGCATACTTTGCCGGCGGAGATCGAAACCCTGGCGCCATGGTTCGCGCAGGTGATGGCGCAGGGCCGCGCGCGCTGGACGTGTCGTTGGGCGGTGGCTGAGACGGCGTAAATACAAAAGAACCGGCGATCGAAGTCGCCGGTTCTTTGTTGGGCGTTGGCTTCCTAAAAGCGGTAGTTCAGACCGGCGCGGATGATCGAGCCGCGATAGCCCGAGTTGCTGACGATCGGGACCACGCCACCGTTATTGTTATTGCCGACCTGGGTGTAGAGATATTCGGCTTTGGCGGAGATGTTGCGGTTGATCGCATATTCGACGCCACCGCCGATCACCCAGCCGTTACGCCAGGAATTGGCCGAGTAGACCGCCGGAACGGTGGTGTCGGTGATCGTCGAGTTGATGTTGCCGCCTGCGTAACCGCCGGTGATGTAGAGCAACGTGCGATCGAAGGCGACGACGCCGGCGCGCGCGCGGATTGTGGCGAAGCTGTTCATCTTGGCGCGCATGAAGATCGGTCCGGGCAGGGTGCGGTTGGCGGTCATGCCGGCCCAGCTCATGTCGCCTTCAAGACCGACAACGAACATGTTGTTGACCTGATAGTTGTAGCCAAGCGTACCGCCGACCATGCCGCCACTGGCGGAGCCGAAATCGTTCGAGCCGCGGCCGAGACGGCCGAAAGCGCCGCCGCCGGAAAGACCGGCGTAGAAACCTGTCCAGGTGAAAGCGGGCTGGGTGAAGATGGGGGCCGGCGGCGGAGCGGGTTCAACACGGCGGGGAAGGTCGGCCGCCAGCGCAGCTCCGCTTATCATCACAAGCGCGACCGCGGCCGTCGCAACCGAATACTTTTTCATTCCGTCTCTCCAATTCCGAATCCGCATCAGGCCCGCTCGCGGCACCGGATGACGATCGTCACTTGGCCAGCGGAATGTGTCGCTGAATCGGTCGTAATCGTGCAGGTTCGGGGAGATTTCGTGCCGTCTCTGCCTTGGATGAGGCCGGCGCGCCTGCCGTTTGTGGCCCCTGCGGACGGGAAAAATCCTGCTGCTGTGAAATCCCGCCCATCTTCGCTGTCGAATTCGCGGTACTTGCCGCTATTGTGGCCCGGCGATGGCAGAAGATGGGAAAGGCGCCGCAGGCGGCGGATAGATGGTGACAGTGGAGCAGACGACGGGGGCGGGCGTTGCGCTCGTGACAGGCGCGGCGCGACGAATCGGCCGGGCCATTTCGAAACGGTTGGCGCAGGAGGGCTATGCCCTGGCGCTGCATGCCTCGGAGCGCTCGTATGCCGAGGCGGAGCTATTGGCGCGCGACATCGTACAGGCGGGTGGGCGTGCCCATGTCATCGTGGCCGATCTGATGGAGACGCAGGCGCCGGCTTTGGTCTTCGAGCAAGCGGCCCGCACTTTTGGCGGCGTGACGCTGCTCATCAACAATGCTTCTTTGTTCGAACAAGATACGCCGGCGACTTTCGATACGGACTTTTTCGATCGAGCGATGGCGGTCAACCTGCGCGCACCGTGTGCGCTGGCGGCGCTGATGGCGCAGGCTTTGCCTGAAGGTGCGACCGGCGCGATCGTCAACATCGCCGATCAACGCGTCTGGCGCCTCAATCCGCATTTCTTCAGTTACACACTGACCAAGGCGGCGCTGTGGACGGCGACGCAGACCATGGCACAGGCTTTCGCGCCGCGCCTGCGCGTCAATGCGGTGGGGCCGGGTCCAGTCTTTCCCAACGTCATGGACGGCACCGACGGTTTCGAGCGCGAGGCGGCCAACATTCCGCTTGAACAGGCGGTCGCGGCGGAAGATGTGGCGGATGCGGTGGCCTATCTGGCGCGGGCGCGCAGCGTGACCGGCCAGATGATCGCCGTTGACGGCGGCCAGCACATCGCCTGGAAAACGCCTGACGTGACCAACGATCTTTAAAGCGTTTTCGAGCGAAGTGGATACCGGTTCGCGTGAAGAAAACGCGTCAAAACAAGAGCCTGAAGTCTTTCACCGTTTCAAAGAAACGGTGAAAGACTCTAGTGCGAGCGCGCGGCCTCGCGCCAGCCGATGCTGCGTTCAGGCGGCAGTGCGCGGCGGCCGCGAATCCGTTCCAGGATCAGCGTCTGATCCGCATCCGAGCCGGCGCTCTCGGCGAAGCTGAGGAACATCTGTTCCAGGAGATCCTGCTGCGCGTGACTGCCGCCAAGGCGGTGCATGGTGGGCAGTACCGGGCGCATCAAGTCGATCGCTTCTCTCGATCGTCCGTCTGCCTGGGCAAGGATGGCTTTGCAGAGCGGCAGCGCGATGGTGCGCACGAGCGGCGAGAGGTCGCCGACATTGCGCAGCACGAAATCCTCCATACCTTTGATGAAATGGACCGCCTCGGCATGATGGCCGGCGCGGGCCAGCGCCAGTACCCAATGGGGCAGGGTGAAAGGATTGCGGCAATCGCCGATGCGCGGTTGCGCTTTCGCCGCGATTTCCTGCCAGCGGTCGCCGACATCGATGCCCTGCCGTTCCAAGCGCCAGAGCGCCGAGGCAGCATTCTGAATGTCGATGTAGAGATCGGGCATGGCGGTGGTGGTGATCGAATTGAGATCGCGGAAGCGATCATCGTAAAGGCGTAGTGTCTCATCGAATTCCGCGCGTTCGATATGATAGAGCGCGCGGTGCCACCACAAATGATGCAGCAGATTGTTGCCGCCTTCCCAATGCGGCTCCATCGCCGAGAGAAAGGCGATGCCTTCCGCGCGGCGCCCCTGCATTTCGAAGACATGGGCTAGGGCATGGGTGGCCCACACGTCGGTTGCGTCGATGGCGATGGCTTCGCGGGCGCAATTCTCGGCGATCAAATAGCTGCCGCACTCCTCATGGGCGAACGAGCGGCAAGCCAGCACCGTGCCGTAGGCGGGAAGCTCCCGACCGTAATGCGAAAGGGTCGTTTCCGCTTGCGTGAACAGCAGTTCCGGCCGGCCGCACCAGAAGCCCAGCAAATGGTGCATGCGGAAGGCGAGGATGTCGTGCGGCCATTGCGTTGCGATGGCGCTCCAGGCGGCGAGCGTGCGGTCATGCTCGCCTGATATCCAATGGCTGAGAGCCGCCACATGGGCCTGTTCACGCGGGCTGGTGCGTGGCGCGAGTGTCTGAGCCTTCGCCAGCGACGTGCGGGCGAAGTCCACATTGGTCTCGTTGAACGACATCATCGAAAAGGCGCTGCGCAAGACATGCGCCATGCAGAAGTCGGGATCTTCGGCGAGGCAGGATTTCAACCGTTGCGAGACATTGAAACGGTTGAGCAAATAGCCGTCGATGGTGTGATCATAGGCGGCGGCGGCCGTGGCCGAAGCACAGGTGAGTTCGAGACCTTGCGCGTCGCGGAACATCCGCTCAGTCCGCCGTCGGCAACCGCCGGATGGTGAATTCGATGCGGCCGTCCTCCAGCTCACGCCAGAATTCGATTTCGGTCATATAGGCAGCCTTGGGGAAGCGGTCGAACCATTCGCGCGCCTTGGCGCGCGCGGCGGGGCGCGCCATGGTGAAGGTCTCGCGGCGCCAACCGCCTGCGCTTTTTGTCCGTTCGCCTAGCGCCTGGGCTATTTCGCCCGGCGACTTTCGCTGCACCCGCATACTCAACTCCGCGTTCAACGTCGCAAACATAGCGTGCCTCCGCGGTTGTTGCGAGTCGGGGGAAGCGTGCGAAATCGATGCGACCAGGGCGTGACGGCGGTTCAGCGGCGCGAATCAGTGATCGATTCGTCGATCAAACGGGCCAATGTCTCGGGGTCCTGCGGAAAACCGGCGCGAATCCAAAGGGCTTGCAACCGTTTCAAAGTGGCGCCGATGGCCGGTCCTGCGTCGATACCGCGCGCCAGAATATCGGCGCCGGTGACCGGCAGGCGGATTTCCGGCGTGTCGCGCAGGAAATGAAAGGCCGATCGCCATGCCGGATCGTCGGCGGGCGCGGTGCTCGCCGCTTGCGCCAACAGAAGGCCATCAAGCGCGTCGCGTCGTCCGTGGACATAAAGAAAAGCGCTGAGTTCACCGTGCGGCGGCGGGGCATTGCGTCCGTGCAGGGCCGTGGCCGCTGCAGCCGCTTGGATCAAACGCTGTTCCTGCTGATTCGATAGCCGAAGGCGTTCGCGCAGACGTGCTCCATCCTCCTCCACCAGGACGCAGGCGGCAGCAAGCCGCAGAACGGCGTCTCCGGGCAGGTCATGCACCTGTTCGATGGCGATGAAGCGGGCCAGCGGCGCGGCATTGACGACCCCGGCGATCAGCGGCCCCAGAAGACCTGCCTGGGTCATGTCGGCGACGACATCTGCGGCGCGGCGGGCGAGCAGCAGTTTCAGCACTTCGGCTTGGATGCGTTCGCGCGACAAGCGTTCCAGGCCATGGCGCTCGGCGATGGCGGCTTCAACGGCCTCTTGGTCTGGCGGTCCTTCGCCATAGGCAGCGTGAAAGCGGAACAGCCGCAGGATGCGCAGATAATCCTCGCGAATGCGCTGGCGCGCTTCGCCGATGAAGCGCACATGGCGGGCGGCAATGTCGTTTATGCCATCGGTATAGTCGTAGAGCTTGCCTGAGGCATCGACGGACAAAGCGTTGATGGTGAAGTCGCGGCGCAGCGCATCGGCGCGGAAATCGCGGCCGAAACGCACGACTGCATGGCGACCATCCGTTGCAATATCCTCGCGCAGGCTCGTCACTTCGAACGTCGTGCCGTCGACGAGCACGGTGACCGTGCCGTGTTCTATGCCGGTTGGGATGGTGCGCAACCGCGCGGCCTGGCATCGCTCCTGCACGACGGCCGGCAACGCGGTGGTCGCGAGATCGACTTCATGGACCGACTGACCGAGGAGGGCGTTGCGGACCGCTCCACCGACGACGCGCGTTTCCTCGCCATCGCCATTCAGGACGTCGAGCAGGAGCCGCAGTTTCGGATCGTTGAGAAAGCCGGCGCCTTCGATCCGGCCGTCGATGATCCGCGCGTTCACGCGTAAAGCCTTTCGTAGAAATTATAGAGAATGCCGGCGGTAGCGCCCCAAATGTAATGGTCGCCGAAGGGGATGGCGTAGAAAGAGCGCATGATGCCTTCGAATTCGCGATGATGCAGATGGCGATTGCCGGGCTCCATCAGAAAGGCGAGGGGCACTTCGAAGGCGGCATCCACTTCATCGGGATTAAGAGTGTAGACGAGGTCCGGCTTGATGATGGCGACCACCGGGATAATGCGATAGCCGGTGCCGGTCTGATAGGGATCGAGATAGCCGACGGGCAATGCATCGGCCGGTTGCAGGCCGACCTCTTCATAGGCTTCGCGCAGAGCCGTATCGATGGGGGTGGCATCCTCCGGATCCATGCGGCCACCGGGAAAGGCGACCTGGCCGGCATGGGCGCGCAGCTTGCTCGTGCGTTGGGTGAGCAGCATGGTCGCGCCCTGGGGATGGGCAACCACAGGCACGAGGACGGCGGCCGGCTTGCCTAGGCCGTCATAGGTAAAGCGTTCGCGGTTGAGATTGTGGTCGCCGCGGCGCGGCAAGATGCGTGTGAAGGCATCCTGTGGCAGTTCGAGGCTCAGCTTGTCACGTCCGCGCGTCTCGACCTCCGCCGCGGTAAAGGCGGCAGTCGGCGATTGAGCCTTGTCGATGCGGTCGTCCATCCAGCCTTCGCTCACACCAAACCCTCGATCTCTTCAGCCGGCGCCATGGGAAAGAAGGAACCGGCCGAGGCGATGCCGAACATGGTCCGGCCATCGATATCGCGGGTCTCGCCGCGTTCGACAAGATCATAGAAAATCGGCCGGGTGACCAGCGCCCAGAGGTCACCGCGCACGCGGATATAGGGCTTGAGGCCCTCCGAAGGTCCCGGTTCGAAGCGCAGCGGATGGTCCGCGTCGGCGCTGACATGGTCGTCCACATTGGTGCGGAAGGTCAGCGTGCCGTCCTTCTCGAGACATTCGACTGCCAGGAAGGGCGCGTCCTCGACCGCCACCGAGACTTTTTCGACCGGCGTGACCAGCATGTGGCCCTCGGGGTCCTTGCGCAGGATCGACGCGAAGAGTTTCACGAGAGGCAGGCGGCCGAGCGGCGAATTCTGGTAGAACCAGGTGCCGTCGCGGGCGATGCGCAGGCCGATATCGCCGCAATAGGGCGGGTTCCACAGGTGGACGGGCGGCAGACCGCGTTCGCCGGCCGCGCGGGCGGCCGAGGCCAGATTGTTCAATTCCGCCGCCGTTTCGCCGCCTGTTGTCGCCTTTGCCGCCATATTCCCGCGCGCTTTCGGTGAACACTGCCAAATGAATCACGGATGATTTGGGTTGTGGATGCCCGATTGGGAACCAATCTTGCTAGCAGAATATGCCGGGAATTCGATCCGGCGCATTTTCCTGTGGCAAAGGTGGCTGGGCGCCCAAACTGCCGGGATTGTGAAGACCCGGTCATCGACAACCGGCGAGGGGCCTCTAAACTGGCCTAAATTTCGTATCCGGCGGATCAGGAACGGTTCGCGCTGCCTGAAGGAGGCACAATGAGTGCGGTGACGGAACAGCAGCCGGTCTCCATCGAGGAGGCAGCGGTTCGGCAGGCCGAACAGGCCCTGGAAAAGGTTGCCGCCGCCCGCGCCGCCATTGGAACGGTCATTTTCGGTCAGACCCAGGTGGTCGAGGAGACCCTGGTGACCTTGATCGCCGGTGGCCATGGTCTGCTGGTCGGCGTGCCCGGTCTTGCCAAGACCAAACTGGTGGAAACGCTGGGCACGGTTCTCGGCCTCGACGCGCGACGGGTGCAGTTTACGCCCGATCTGATGCCGGCCGATATTCTGGGCTCCGAAATCATGGAAGAGGCGGCCGACGGCAAGCGCGCCTTCCGCTTCGTGCGCGGACCGATCTTCGCGCAATTGCTGATGGCCGACGAAATCAATCGCGCCAGCCCGCGTACCCAGTCGGCGCTTTTGCAGTCGATGCAGGAATATCATGTGACGGTGGCCGGTGAGCGGCACGATCTGCCGCGGCCCTTCCATGTGCTGGCGACGCAGAACCCGCTGGAACAGGAAGGCACATATCCGCTGCCGGAAGCGCAGCTCGACCGCTTCCTGATGCAGATCGACGTGTCCTATCCCGATCGCGCCGCCGAGCGCCGCATTTTGATCGAGACCACTGGCGAGAGTGAAGCGACACCGCGTGCGGCCATGACCGCCGAGGATCTGATGGCGACGCAGCGCCTCGTGCGCCGTCTGCCGGTCGGCGATCGTGTCGTCGAAGCCATTCTCGACGTGGTGCGCACCGCTCGCCCGGGCGAAGGCGACAAGGAGATCACGCAGCATATCGCCTGGGGCCCTGGCCCGCGCGCCGCGCAGGCGTTGATGCTCGCCTCGCGCGCCCGCGCTTTGGTCGGCGGCCGTTTGGCGCCGTCGCTTGACGATATCAAGGCGCTGGCCGAGCCGGTGCTGAAGCATCGCATGGCGCTAACTTTCGCCGCGCGCGCGGAAGGTGAAACGGTCGCGGGGGTGATCCAGCGTCTCGTGGAAAGGATTGGCTGACGGATGGTCGATGCCCGTCTCCTCGACAAGCAGGAGAGCGCGCTCGGTGCTACGCACAGCCACGACGCGCTGTCCCTGGCGCGGCGTCTGCCCAGTCTTGTCGTAGCCGCCAAACAGGTGGCTGCCACGGTCATGCATGGCGTCCATGGGCGTCGCCGGGCCGGCATAGGTGAGACGTTCTGGCAATTCCGTCCTTTCGTCTGGGGCGAATCGACCACGCGGATCGATTGGCGCCGCTCGGCGCGAGACGATCGGATTTATGTGCGCGAACGCGAGTGGGAAGCGGCGCATACGGTGTGGGTCTGGGTCGATCGTTCACCGTCCATGGCCTATGTCTCGACGCTGGCGGCGCAATCGAAGATCGATCGTGCAGTCGTGCTCGGTCTTGCCGCAGCCGATCTTCTGGTGCGCGGTGGCGAGCGCGTCGGCATTCCCGGCCTCATGCGGCCGGTGGCGGCCCGTAACGTTGTCGATCGTTTTGCCGAAGTGCTGATCGAGGAAGAAAAGCGCAACAGCTACGTCGCCACTGAGTTGCCGCCGCGCGAAGCGTTGGCACCGCGTTCGCAGGCGATCGTTATCAGCGATATGCTGTCGGATCCGGCCGAGATCGAGGTGACTATTCATGGCATGGCGGCTCGTGGCGCCATGGGCCATGTGGTGATGATCGCCGATCCGGTGGAGGAGACGTTTCCATTCGCCGGCCATGTCGAATTTCTCGATGTCGACAGTTCCGCGCGGCTGCGCGTCGGCGAGGCGCAATCGTTCAAGGCTGAATATGTGGCGCGTCTGGCCGCCCATCGCGACCGGGTGCGGGCCATCTGCGTCTCGCGGGGATGGAGTTTCGCCATTCATCGCACCGACGTGCCAGCGTCGCAGGCTTTGCTTGCGCTGCGGCTGCGCGTTGAAGCAGCACAGGGAGGCACTTGATGCTCGGCCTTCCACTCGCCTTCACCGCACCGCTGGTTCTGGCCTCGCTCGCGCTGCTGCCGCTGCTCTGGTATTTGCTGCGCATCACGCCGCCACGGCCGAAGCCCATCGCCTTTCCGCCGTTGAAGCTGATTCTCGATCTGCAACCCAAGGAAGACACGCCGGCGCGGACGCCCTGGTGGCTCTTGCTGATGCGCTTGCTGCTGGCCGCTGCCATCATTCTGGCGATGGCGGGGCCGGTATGGAATCCGCGCCCGGTGACCGAGACCGGCAAGGGGCCGTTGCTGGTGATCGTCGATGACGGTTGGCCGGCGGCGGTGCAATGGAATTTGCGCGTGTCGGCCGCGAGCGAGGCGATTGCCTCGGCCGCGCGTCAGGGTCGCGCGAGCGCCGTTGCCGCCGTGTCGGAAGGGGTGCGCGACATTGCCATCAGCGATCCGGCGAAGGCGACCGAACGGCTGCGCGCGATGAAGCCGGTTCCTTATACGCCGGAACGGCCAGCGGCGCTTACGGCCGTTCGGAAATTCCTCGCCGCCAATCCGCAGAGCGATGTTCTGTGGATCGCCGATGGCGTTGCTGCTGGCAATGCGCGGGGCTTTGCCGAAGGGTTGATTGACGCGGCCGGCGATACCGCCAGCGTGCGCGTGCTCACCGCGTCGCAAACGCCGTTGGCGTTGGGCGGCGCGCAAAATGCCGCCGGCGCGCTCGACGTGCGGGTGTTGCGCGCCGGGCCTGGCGGTATGGCGCAAGGCCAGTTGCGCGCTTATGACCTCAAAGGCCTGCCGATCGGTGAAACGCGTTTTGCGTTTACCAGCGGTAATAGTGAAACCAGTGCGCGCTTCGAACTGCCGGTCGAATTGCGCAATGAAATCGCCCGCATCGAAATCGATCAGGAGCATTCGGCTGGTGCGGTGACCTTGCTCGACTCGCGTGCGAAGCGGCGGCGTGTCGCCATTGTCACGGGTGTGACGGCCGATGTGGCACAACCGCTACTGTCGCCTTCGTACTATGTGACGCGGGCGCTTGGTCCTTATGCCGACGTGCGCGAGCCGCGTGCCGGCACGCGCGATCCGGTGAGCGCGGCGCTGGACGATCATCCGTCGGTATTGGTCCTGGCCGATGTCGGTGTGGTGAGCGGTCCGGCGCAGGAGAAGCTGCGCCAGTTTATCGATGAGGGGGGCGTGCTGCTGCGTTTCGCCGGCAGCCGGCTCGCCGCATCGACCGACGAATTCGTGCCGGTGCGTTTGCGCCGTGGTGGCCGTGTGCTGGGAGGTTCATTGTCCTGGGATACGCCGCGCCGGCTGGCGCCATTCGATCGCGAGTCGCCGTTCTATGGTCTACCGGTCAGCGAGGAAGTGGCGGTGACGCGGCAAGTGCTGGCCGAGCCGGAAGCCGGCCTGCCGGGCAAGACCTGGGCAGCATTGGAAGACGGGACGCCGATGGTAACGGCGATGCGTAGTGGCAAAGGCATGATGGTTCTGGTGCATGTGACTGCCGACACCACATGGTCGAACCTGCCGCTCTCAGGCTTGTTCGTCGATATGCTGCGTCGGATCGTTGCCATGTCGGGCGAGAGCGCGACGGGCACGGATAGCGGAACGGCTTCAGGAGAAGGACAAGTGAACCGTACCGAGACGGCGGCTCCGACGCGCACGCTCGATGGTTTTGGTGTGCTCGGCACGCCGCCGGTGACGGCCAAGCCCATTCAATTGGATCATGACGGCATCGGCAGTGCCGATCATCCGCCGGGCTTCTATGGTCCGCTGACGGCTTTGATCGCGGTGAACACGTTGTCGCCGCAGGATAAGTTGGAGGCTGCCAATTTCAGCGGCCTGCGGCTGGAGAGCCAAGCCTTGCGGCCGGCTGATCCGATCGATCTGCGGCCCTGGCTCATCGCTTTGGCCTTTGCCCTTTATCTGGCGGATGCCTTGGCTTCGATTTGGCTTGGCGGCGGTCTGGCGGCGTGGCGGCGTGGCCGTAAGGTCGGCGGTGCCGCGGTTGCTGGCTGCCTGTTGCTGATGGCTTTCGCGGTCGGGCAGATCGTGCAGAGCCTGCCGGCCTCGGCGCAGGCGCAGTACAGTCCGTCGCCATTTCCGCGCCAACCCGATTTCCGGTTTCCCGGGCGGGTGCAGGCGCCGGCAACCTTGGGTGACATCCATCCGGCTTTGGTTACGCGTCTGGCTTATGCGGTTACCGGCGATGCGCGCGTCGATGAGGCAAGCCGCGTTGGTTTGTTGGCTCTGTCGCGGGCCTTGGCGGCACGTACCGCTTTGACGCCGGGCGATCCGATGGGCGTCAATCCGGCCAAGGATGAACTGACCTTCTTCCCGTTGATCTATTGGCCCATCGTTGCTTCGGCGCCGCAGCCGTCGCCCGATGCGGTGGCGCGTATCTCCAACTTCATGAAACAGGGCGGCACGATCGTCTTCGATACGCGCGATGCGATGACGAGCCGGCCCGGTGAGGCGCCGACGCCCGAGACGCAATGGCTGCGCACGCTGCTCGCCGGCGTCGATGTGCCGGAGCTGGAAGTGGTGCCGCGCGATCACGTGGTGACAAAGACATTTTATCTGCTCGACAATTTCGTTGGCCGCACGACCGTGGGGCAGACCTGGATCGAAGCTCTGCCGCCGCCGACGGAAGATCCGGCGCAGCGCCCGGCGCGTGCCGGCGACAGCGTGTCGCCCATCATCATCACGTCGAACGATCTGGCCGCCGCTTGGGCGATCGATACCAGCGGTCAGCCGCTCTATCCGCTGATCCCGGGCACCAATCGGCAGCGGGAAATGGCGATCCGTGGCGGCGTTAATCTCGTCATGTATACGCTGACCGGCAATTACAAATCCGATCAGGTGCATGTGCGCGACCTGCTCGAGCGGCTGGGACACTAGACATGACCCAGTTCAACATCGCCCTTTCGCCTCTCGTTCCGAGCCTCGTTCTGGCGCTGCTGGCGCTGGGCGCGATCATCGTCATCGCGCTGAGCTTTTGGGCGCGGCGCAAGGGCGCGTGGCTGCGCGCGCTCGGCCTTGGGCTGATCTTGTTTTCGCTGGCTGATCCCTCGCTGGTGCGCGAAGACCGCGATCCCTTGAAGGATGTGGTCGCGGTCGTTCTCGATCGCAGCGCCAGCCAGTCGATCGGCGAACGCACGGCGCAGACCGACCAGGCGAAGGAACAGATCGAGAAATCGCTGGCCGCGCTCGGCAATGTCGAAACCCGCGTCGTTGAAGCGGGCGGCGGCGATGCGGATGCCGATGGCACGCGTTTGTTCTCGGCCTTGTCTTCGGCCTTGGCCGACGTGCCGCCGGAGCGGGTGGGGGGCGCCTTCATCGTCACCGATGGCGTCGTCCACGATATTCCGGCGCATCCCGATCTGCTCGGCTTCAAGGCCCCTGTGCATGCTTTGATCACCGGTCATGAAGGCGAGCGCGACCGGCGCATCGAACTGGTCGAGGCGCCGCGCTTCGGTCTCGTCGGTAAGGATCAGACGATCACGGCGCGCATTCTCGATTCCGCCGATCGTGGCGAGCCGGTCGAATTGGTGGTGCGTCGCGACGGTGCCGAAATCTCGCGGCAGCGCGTGCGTACGGGCGCGACCGTGCGCGTCAACGTGCGGGTCGAGCACGGTGGCCCGAATGTGGTCGAGCTGGAAGTGGCGGCTTTGGACGACGAACTGACGGCGCTCAACAACAAGGCCGTGGTTCTCATCGAAGGCGTGCGCGACAAGCTGAAAGTGCTGCTGGTCTCCGGCGAACCGCATGCGGGCGAGCGCACTTGGCGCAATCTCTTGAAGTCGGACGCCAATGTCGATCTCGTCCATTTCACCATTCTGCGCCCGCCGGAGAAATCAGGCCTCGATGGCACGCCGATTTCGGAACTGTCCCTCATCGCCTTTCCGACGGCCGATCTGTTCGGCCGCAAGATCCGCGAATTCGATCTGATCATTTTCGATCGCTATTCGAACCAGACGGTGCTGCCGCCCGTCTATTTCGAGAATATCGTCCGCTTCGTGCGCGAGGGCGGCGCGCTGCTGATCGCCGCTGGGCCAGACTATTCCGGTCGTGACGGTCTGTTCTTCTCGCCGCTGGGCAAGATCGCGCCGGCACGGCCCAGCGGTGATGTGATCGAGAAAGCTTTCCGCGCGCAGATCACCACCATGGGCAACCGGCATCCGGTGACGCGCGGTTTGCCGGGTGCCGATCAGACGCCGCCGGCTTGGAGCGAATGGTTCCGGCAAGTCGATGCGGAGCCTCTGCGCGGCACGCCGGTGATGTCGGGCATCGACAACAAGCCGTTGCTGTTGCTGTCGCGCGAAGAGAAGGGGCGTGTCGGCCTGTTGCTCAGCGATCAGATCTGGCTGTGGGCGCGCAACTATCAGAACGGCGGGCCGCATCTCGAATTGCTGCGCCGGCTGGCGCATTGGCTGATGAAAGAACCGGAACTCGAGGAAGAGGCTTTGCGCGCAACGGCGCGCGGGCGTGAGATTTCCATCGAGCGACAGAGCCTTAAAGACGCAATCGATCCGGTGACGGTGACGTCTCCGTCAGGCAATTCGCAGATTGTCACCCTGAAGGAAGCCGATCCCGGCATCTCGCGGGCGCAGGTGCGCGTCGGCGAGCCCGGTCTCTATCGACTGACCGATGGCGAACTGACCGCGCTGGTCAATGTCGGTGCAGAAAATCCGGTCGAATTCCGTGAAGTGGTTTCGACCTTGGACAAGCTGCGGCCGTTGGTCGAGGCGACGGGCAGCACGGTGCGGCGCATCTCGGCCGGTAGTGGCGATGCCATCAGTCTGCCGCGCTTCACGGCGATGCGGGACAGTCCGCTCTATGGCGGGTCGGATTACGTGGCGATCCGGCGTACGGGCGCCAGCGTTGTCACCGGTATCGGCGTCGCGCCGCTCGCCATCGGATTCCTCGGATTGGTGGCGCTGCTCGGCAGCGTGCTGGTCGGCTGGCTGTGGGAAAGCCGTCGGCGCGGCGAGGCTTGATCGTCGTCCAAGAGATTCCTGAATTTCAGAACGATGCGCTTGATCGCGCCGCCGGCGAGCGAAAGTCTTAGAACGCCCGCCCAATCCGGCCATTGAGGTTTTCGAAAGCGCCCGGCCGCAATTCGCAATGGAGCAGGCGAGCCGGATCGACAGGGCCGGGCAGGGTGAGCTTGCCCATGGGCACGGGTTTGAAGCCAAGTCGGGCGTAATAAGGCAGATCGCCGACCAGGATGACGACGCCGTGGCCGGCGGCACGGGAGGCCTCGATCGAGGCCAAGGCCAGGGCCTCGCCGATGCCGCGCGAGCGGTAGGCGGGCTCGACCGTCAGCGGTCCGAGCAGAACCAGCTCCTGTTCGCCGCAGCGCGCCAAGGTCATCAGATTGGCACCGATGAGAAGGGAGCCGACATAGGCGACCCGCGAAAGGTTGAAATCGGGCGCGACGCCTTCGCGCAGGCGATAGGCGGAGCGCGAGAACCGGCCTGGGCCGAAGACGCGTTCGTCGAGCCGTTCGATCAGCGGCAGATCGGCAGGGCGCATGGGCCGCAGATCGAGAGCGGCGAGATCAGGGGGCGGAACGGAGGGGGGAGAGCCGGGGTCGGACATGCGGTTCCCATAGACTATTTCGGTAGGGATCGGAAACCTTCACCAATGCGCGGCCGATGGCTTGTTTTGGAAAATCTCGTCCAAACGTTCGCGGGTGCCGCGGGTGGTCGTGTCGGGTAGGCTATCGAGGGCGAAAAAGCGGGCTTCGAGGATTTCCGCATCGGCCAAGCGGGGGCCGGTCACGGTGAAATCGCGCACGATATAGAGCAGCACATGATCGCGGCGCGAGGCGCGGTGGTTGAAGAAAATGCCGTGCAGGACGGGGGCGCGGCCGACCTGGATATGGCCTTCCTCCAGCAGTTCGCGGCCGAGGGCCTCCAGGGCTGTTTCGCCCGCTTCGACGCCGCCGCCGGGCATGTGCCAGCCGGGAACATAGGAGTGGCGGACCAGGAAAATGCGGCCCTCCCTGTCGATCACCGCGCCGCGCACGCCCAGGGTGATCGGGCGGGCGAGCCGGAAATAAAGATGAAAGAGTCGATTTCTCAGGCTGTTGAGGCGATTCTTCAAGAACATGATTCAGGCTGCCAGGCGGGTTTCCCTCTCATCCGCCTGAGATTTGCGGCGAGAGCAAGCCCTTGCTTCCATCTTGAATCAAGGCAACCAGCCATCTCGCTGCAAAAGCTGTGGCATTGGTCTTAGATTTAAATTAGAACCATTCTAAATTAAATGGTGGCGGCGTGTTGGCGTTTTCGGCTGCACTGTCGCGAGTTGGAGACTGATTTTGAAATCCTTTGCCGAATTGAGCGAGCGCGAATTGCTTGCGGTGGCGATTTCCTCCGAGGAGGAGGACAGCCGGATCTACATGTCCTTTGCCGAGGATTTGCAGGACCGCTATCCGGCGACGGCCCAGGTCTTCACCGAGATGGCGGAGGAGGAGAATCAGCATCGCCGCCAGCTCCTCGACATCTATGAAGACCGCTTCGGCCAGCACCTGCCGCCGATCCGGCGCGAGGATGTGAAAGGCTTCCTCAAACGCCGGCCGGTCTGGTTCAGCAAGAACCTGCCGATCGAGACCGTGCGCAAGGAAGCCGAAACGATGGAAGTTCAAGCGTCGCGCTTCTATACCCGCGCCGCCGAGCAGACGACCGATGTCGGGATCCGTAAGTTGCTTGGCGACCTGGCGCAGGTCGAGAAGGAGCATCGTCAGACGGCCAGCCGGCTCGAGCGGGCGCATCTCACCGAAGCGGCAGTCGCCCGGGAGGACAACACCAAGCGGCGGATGTTCGTTCTGCAATATGTCCAGCCAGGCCTCGCCGGCCTGATGGACGGATCGGTCTCGACATTGGCGCCGCTGTTCGCGGCCGCCTTCGCCACGCACAGCAATTGGCAGACCTTTCTTGTCGGTCTGGCCGCTTCCATTGGCGCCGGCATCAGCATGGGCTTTGCCGAGGCGCTGTCCGACGATGGCTCGATCACCGGGCGCGGCTCGCCCTGGCTGCGCGGCGGCATTTGCGGCTTGATGACCGCTTTGGGCGGCCTCGGCCATACCTTGCCTTATCTGGTGCCGGACAGTTGGCAGAATGCGTTTTGGATCGCCACCGGCATCGCCAGTTTCATTGTCCTGATCGAACTCTGGGTGATCGCCTGGATCAGATCGCGGTTCATGGACACGCATTTCCTGCAGGCCGCTTTCCAGGTGGTGCTCGGCGGTATCATCGTATTGCTGGTCGGCATATTGATCGGCGGCGCCTGAATTTTCGTTTTGCGAGAATCGGAGCCGGGCTTTTGTTCAAGCGGCAAACGAAAACGCCGGCGCGAGGCGCCGGCGTCGTGAATGTCAGCTTGCGATCGCGTCAGTAGCAGACGCGAACCGGGCGGCGCACCGGCCCATAGGGCGACGGCACAATGCGATATTGGACCACGCAGTGCGGGCGCGGGCGAACCATTGGCGGCCGATAGTGCGGCGGACGGTGGCCCCAATGTCCGCCGTGCGGCGGCCGTTGCCAGCCTGGGGGACGGCCAGGAAAGCCGGGATTGGTGATCGGCGGCCGGGCAACCGGCGGGCGAACACCAGGGGGACGAACAGCTGGCGGCCGGGCGCCCGGGTGCCCCAGGGGCCGGGTGGTAGGGAAGCTCTGAGTCGTGGGACCGCCCTGGGCAAGGGCATCGCCAGCCACGGCAAAACCGCCCGCCAGGAGGGCGGCGCCAACCAGAGCCAGTTTGCGCAATCCGATACCCATTCTGCCAACTCCTTGATTCTGCGTTCGGTATATACACCGTACAGGAAGAATGTCGGACATCGACTGAATAGGGGTTGAATTCCCCATTCAACTCCGGTTCATATATGTTAATCAGGCGTTTAGGAGATTTTCGCCAAGAGGCTGGAACTCCTTCATTCTTCACGCGTTTTGTCTTTTGAACAGGGGCTCACAGGCGATCACGGATCGCCTCACGAAACAAAAGCGCGCAAGCAGCTTTGGCTGGCAGACAGGAGACGAAGATGACGATAGCAGGATTGGCTGCTGTTCTCCCTCAACGTCGAACCCGGGCGTTGTCGCAAAAGGCGACGGCCGAACCGGCGGTACCACACCACGATTTGGCCACCGCATATGTGATGCGGTTTCTCGGTGCTATGACCGTGGCCATTGTTATCCTGGGTATTGCCGCGTTCCTGGTTTGAGGACCAGACGAAAAACGGGGTAGTTCGACCAACAGACGCGCGCTTCGCTTCCGGCGGAGGGCGCGTTGTTTTTTCTGGCATCTAGGGGCTGGCCGGTGCCGGATGAGGGGATTGAACCCCCGACCTTCGGTTTACAAAACCGCTGCTCTACCGCTGAGCTAATCCGGCTGCCGGTGCCGATCAGCTAGCAGCGTGAGGGCGCCGGTGCAATCGGGCCAAGGCAATTTTTCAGGCCAATTCCATCGGCGAAACATGAAACCCTCCGGCTGGAGTGCAGCCGGAGGGTCCTTCGCCAAGCGGGCGGAGAGGGCAGTCTAGCCCGCCGGTGCGAAATCAGTAGCAGACACGCACCGGGCGGCGGTAACCGACCACATCACCCCAGGCATTGTAGATCGGACGCTGGCGCAGTTCGCAGCCATAGCCATAGGCCGGAGCGGCGTAGCTCGATTGCGAGGCGGCGATGGCGCCACCGACGATGGCCGCGCCGAGCAGGCCGACGGCGAGGCCGCCATGGTGATGATGCTTCCAGCCGGCCGAGGCAGGCGTGGAGGAAACCGCGAAGGTCGCAGCCAAAGCGAGGGCGCCCAGGGTGGCGGTGAAGGTCTTCTTCGAAATCGCGTTCATGATGCTCTCCCACAAATCCTGGCGTTGAGATCATTCCCGAGCGCCGATGATTGCAGGATAGGCGGCGTGCGCGAGGACGGCTGTGCGGCCGCGCACGAGGCGAAGAGCAACGAAAAAGCCCCGCGGTTTCCCGCGGGGCTTCTGTCTCAAGGTCTCGCGAAGACTACTTGCCGTCGTCGGCGTAGATGTCGCGGTTCTTCGTTTCCGGCAGCAGGAGCAGGCCTATCACGAAGGTCATCAGCGCGACGATGATCGGATACCAGAGACCGGCGAAGATATTGCCGCTGGCTGCCACGATGGCGAAGGCTGTGGGTGGCAGGAAGCCGCCGAACCAGCCGTTGCCGATGTGATAGGGCAGCGACATGCCGGAGTAGCGGATGCGGGTCGGGAAGAGTTCGACCAGCAAGGCTGCGATCGGCCCGTAGACCATCGTCACGAAGATGACGAGGATGAACAGAATGCCGATGGCTGTGAGCGAGCGGCTATTGCTGAGTACCTCGCCGACGGACGGCGTCTTGAGGATGGTCGCGTCATTGGGCGCTGGGTAGCCGGCCTTGATGGCCGCGCCGACCAGTTCAGCCGGGACCGACGGTGCATCGGCACCATTGATCGTGGCCTTCAGCGGTGAGCCAGCGGGACCGGGCACAAGATCATAATGGATCGAGCTTGTGGCCAGTGTCCGACGGATCACGTCACACGGCTTGGTGAAGGTGCGCACGCCCACCGGGTCGAAGAGCACACTACACTCGGCGGGATCGGCGGTAAGGGTGAGTTTGACCGTCTCCGTCGCGTTGATCAGCTTGGGATTGGCCGTCTTGGCCAACATGGTGAACAGCGGGAAGTAGGTCAGCGCCGCGATGAGGCAGCCTGCCAGCAGAATCGACTTGCGGCCGATCTTGTCCGACAGCCAGCCGAAGAAGATGAAGAACGGCGTACCGATCAACAGGGAAACCGCGATCAGTAGATTGGCTGTCGTGCCGTCGACCTTCAACGTTTGTGTGAGGAAGAACAGGGCGTAGAACTGGCCCGTGTACCAGACCACGGCCTGACCGGCGGTGCCACCGAGCAGCGCGATGAGCGCGATCTTGGCGTTTTCCCAGCGACCAAAAGCTTCCGTCAGCGGCGCCTTGGAGGCGGTGCCTTCGGCTTTCATCTTCTGGAAGGCCGGCGATTCAGCAAGCTGCAACCGGATCCAGATCGACACGGCGAGCAGCAGGATCGAGACCAGGAACGGAATGCGCCAGCCCCAAGCGTTGAACGCTTCCGGCGACATGCTGAGACGCAGCGTCAGAATAACGATCAGCGACAGGAACAGGCCGACGGTGGCCGTTGTCTGAATCCACGATGTGTAGAAGCCACGGCGATCTTGCGGGGCATGTTCGGCGACGTAAGTAGCCGCGCCGCCATATTCGCCACCAAGGGCCAGACCTTGAAGCAGGCGGCAGATGATGAAGGCTGCGGGCGCCAGATAACCGATCGTATCAAAGCCAGGCAGCAGGCCGATCACGAAGGTGGCAATACCCATGATCGTCATGGTGACGAGGAAGGTATATTTGCGACCGATCAAGTCACCGAGACGGCCGAAGAACAGAGCGCCGAAGGGGCGAACGGCGAAGCCCGCCGCGAAGCCGAACAGCACGAAGATGAATTTCGCGGTGTCGTTGGTGCCGGGCACGAAGGTCGCCGCGATATTCGCCGCAAGCGAACCTGCCAGATAGAAGTCATACCATTCAAAGACCGTACCGGCGGAGGAGGCGACGATGACCTTGCGCTCCTCCTTGGTCATCGGCCGCGCCTTTCCATCGGCCGCGATGCTCGCTGTGCTCATTTTCAGCTCCACTTTTTCGCCGGCGATACTGGCTCGGGTGTCGGCACAGATGTCGCGAGCGGGCCCTCCGTTTGAATTTGGCCACCGGCATGAGCCATGCGACCTGAAGCGAAGCCGGGACCGCACTGGTGCCTCGGAGCTTCGATTCAATCCGGCCTTATGGTGCCGAACGTCATCTGCTTTACGACTGGGCTGTTGGGAGTCCATGCATCAAGGTTAAATACTTCGTCTAATGCGAGTATATCGGGCGGTGCGGAAAGAGATATTTGTGCCTGCGGCGCAGGGCTTTTTCTTGCTTACTCGACTTTTGTCGAGTGTCGATGGAAGCAGGCCCTATTATTGGGGACGAAAGTAGAGCCTTAGTCTTTGATCGTTCGCCTAAAGTCTAAGGCTCAAGACAACTATCAGTAGTTCGACGGTGGTGTGATCGCGCGATCGTATGGCGTGGATGGCAAAGATTGTTTGGCTTTGTGACGGCCGATCGCGTTAAGATGGCGGTGAGGAGGCCACCTCGCGTCGGAGTTTTTCAATGCGATCCTCTTCTCTCAAGATGGTCATTGCGGTGGGCGCCTGCGCGACCGTTCTCACGGGCGCCTATCCCATCGCAGCGAAGTCCGGTGCCATGGCGGCACCAGCCGTTGCTGTCGGTCGGCCTGCGCCGGCACCTGTCGTGCAACGACCGATTGCGCCTCGACCAAATCCATCTGGGCCAATCGCGCAGCCGGGGCACCCGACGCCGGGGATGCAGGGGCAAATGCGCCCGCCCCATCATCATCCGGGATGGCCAGGGCGCCGCTTCACCAGCGTCGTTCCCGGTGTGCCATTTTTCGCTTATTCGATGGGATGGGCAGATCCGCTGACCCAATCCTCTGAGCCGCTCAACGCAATCTATGAGGCGCCCTATGGCGGCTATTATCGCCCGCCGACGCCTTGCGTGCCGCCAACCATCATTATCATCGGCAGCGGCATGAAGGGCGCGGTGACACCGCCGACCGGAAACGGTGGCTGCACGACGCCGCAGGTCGTCTATCAGAAGCGTGCGGATTTGCGGCCGGCTGAGCCGCGCCGCAACAAGAAGCGGACGCGCTACTGACGGGCGAGGCTGGCGCGCACCAGGGTGAGCGCCACGGCGCAGGCATTGGAGACATTCAGGCTGCGGATCGGGCCTGGCATGTCGAGCCGTGCGAGCACATCGCAATTCTCGCGCGTGAGGCGGCGAAGCCCTTTGCCTTCGGCACCCAGCGCCAGGGCGAGCGGAGTATGCAGTGGCGTCGCTTCGAGCGAAGCCGGTCCATCGGAATCAAGGCCGACCCGCAAAAAGCCTTCGCGACCGAGATATTCCATCGCCCTTGCCAGATTGACCACGCTGATGATGGGAACATGTTCGAGGGCGCCGGAAGCGGCCTTGGCGAGAATGCCGGTCATAGCCGGCGAGTGCCGTTCGGTGGTGATCAGGGCCTTGACGCCGAAGGCGGCGGCGGTGCGCAGGATGGCGCCGACATTGTGCGGATCGGTGACCTGATCGAGCACGAGCACGACGCCTTCCGGCGCCAGATCGGTGATGTCGAGGGTTTCGAGGGGGCGAGCCTCCACCAATATGCCTTGGTGCACGGCATCGGGCGGCAGGCGCCCGGCGATCTCCTCGGTCTCGACGACGAGCGGGGAAATTTTGCGCGCCGCCAATTCCTGTTCGAGGCGCTGCGCCGCCGCCGGTGTCGCATAGACGCGGACGATTTTCCGTCGTTCGGCCTTCAGGGCTTCGGTCGCGGCGTGAAATCCGAAAATCTGGACGATGTCGGGATCAGGCCGATGACTCGGCTGGTGCGACCGGCTGCCGCGCTCGGCGTGGAATCGCCCTTGGCGAGCGGGCTGGGGGCGGCCGTCGGATTGCTGGCCGCGCCGGTTTTCCCCGCCCTTTTGCCCGCCTTTATTGCCGCTGAAATGTTTGGCCAAAACGCTCTCACCCCATGAATTCGGTGGGTCTCTTCTCACGGGTGGCCCAGATAGGCAAATGAAGGCGCGCAAGGGGTTGACAGGGGCGGAGCGGCTTTCCATAAGCGGCGCTCACGGAGACGCCCCGTTCGCGGGGTCCGTCCAGCCGGCCCCGGCCGGCATGCCAGTCCCCTCGGGACAGGATGGCTCCGGGGGAATGTCCCGAGCGGCAAAGGGGGCGGACTGTAAATCCGCTGGCTATGCCTTCGCAGGTTCGAGTCCTGCTTCCCCCACCATTCTCTTTTAGAGCTTGAGAACTCTTTAGCTTCGAGCCCGGCGGATCGAAGCCCCTATTTCGAATATCTCAGGATGACGTAGAGCCCGAGAGGGTTCGTCAGTGCGTAGCGCCAGAAAAGGCGGCGCGGCTCCATGAGCATGCGCCAGAACCATTCGAAGCCAGCCTTCTGCATCCATAGTGGCGCGCGCAAGGTCTTGCCGGCCAAGTGATCGAAAAGTCCGCCTGAGGTTTTGATGAGGCCGACGTTGGTGAGCTGGGAGGCGAAGGCGCGCACGAAAACCTGCTCTCGTGGGACACCGAGACCGAGCCATAGGATATCGGGCGCAAGCGCGTCGATCTCGGCGAGTTTCGCCTTAAGCGCGTCGCCGATAAGATAGCCATGGCAGTGACCGGCAATGCGCAAGCCAGGATAACGGGCTTTGACCGTCTCGACGGCCTTCTTGTTTTCGCTCTCGCTCGCTCCCAGAAAATAGAAGCTGACGCCTTCGCTTTCGGCAAGGCTCGCGACATCGTGAAAAAGATCCGTCGTCGCGACGCGTTCCGGCAAGGGCATGCTGCACAGCCAGCGCGAGGCGATGACAAGCGGTTGCCCGTCCGCCAAAATATGATCGGCGTCTCGAAAGAGCGCGGCGATTTCCTTGCTCGTATGTGCTCGCGCAATCACCTCGCCGTTGGCGGAGGTGGAATAATAGGGCAAGCGACCCGAGCGAGGCCTTCGCCCCACGTCGATCATAAAAGATGCCGCGTTCTTGCGATCCATCACTGTGATCGGCATGCCACCAAGTAAGATCGTGGGAAACGAGCCAGCGGAGTCGAGATCCGCCTGGTCTCGCTTCGCAAATGTATCGGTTGCCATGAATGCGAAAGAAGCCGAGCCTTGCTTCGGGCAAAGCTCGTTAGGTCCGCTGACAACCAGATCCCGTCCGCCAATCTTACGTTGAAAAAGCCGTATGAAATTAACCATTTCAAACGTCCCGCCTAATCCAACCTAATTGGTATCATTATCTTTTTTGGCGGTGAGCGGGTGGTCTATCTGTCCGGGTAGTAAACAGTCATGATTACCGACGTGCTAATGAACTTCCTCAAGAGTGTTTTAAATAGCTGGTATCTGGCTCGTTTAAGCATATCGGCCGTTGAGATTTCTGAAGCGTGCGCTGCAGGCGCAACACTGCGCTTTGTCGTGATCGTCGAGCGCTGAAGTAACCATGCGCAAGGCTCGCGCTGGTTAATCCGTACATTTGTATCTATCACTTGAGCAAGGAATAGAGCCCCTTCGAACGTGAGCGGTAACCGCGTTCTTTGCCGAAGGATTATTCCATTGGCTGACGATGCAAGTAAGCATGAAGCTCCGATCGATCACCATGCGGCTGCCAGCCGCGTGCGTGCGTCGCTCGTTGCGCTTGCTAAGGATGGTGCATCCGCCACGTTGATCAAGCTTGCCAGCGCGGCGCTTTCGTTTGTCTTGTTCGTCGCTGTCGCGATGGTGACAGATGAGCGCCAATTCGGCCTCTACAGCGCCGCCTATGCGGGTGCCAGTTTGGTTTCTTTCTTTGCTTCGGTCGGGCAGCAAGGGACGGTTCTGCGGTTTTGGCCTCAATATGCCGGAAACAACGATTTGAGTTCCGCGCATGGCATCATGTTGCGGGCAATTACCGTGGCTTTGTCCGGCCTGATACTCTTCAGCCTTCTCATTCTGGTGATCGGCATTCTACCGATCGCGAGCCGAGACGTTCCCGAGTGGCGTGCGCTGTGCACGGCGACGGCGCTTCTTGCATTTGCTCTTGGCTGGTCGGAATTCACGTGCGGCGCCTTCAGGGCGAAAGGCTTGCTTCTTTTCGGCCTGCTTCCGCGCGACATCGCATGGCGCGTCATCTCCATCATTGCCTTCGGCGCGATCTACCTTCTCCATTCCAAGATCGATGCCGTTACGGCCGTCTATGTCACCGCCGCCTTGCTGATCGTGGCGGTCATTCCTCAAACCTTTCTTCTGCTGCGCGATACATGGCGTGCGGCCCCGAGCCCGCTTACGGCCCGGCAAAAAGCAGACTTCCAGCGCGTCACTCTTGGCATTTGGGGCGTGACGTCGATCCCGCCGGCGCTGGCGCAGGTGAGCACTCTGCTCGTCGCGGCGATCCTGGGACCGGAAATGGCCGGCGCCGTTTTCGTTGCCGACAGAACCACGCGGCTCGTCGTGCTGGCGCTGAACGGCATCAATCAGGCGCTGGCGCCGCAGATCTCCGGTGCCTTCTACACTGGCGACGTGCCTCACGTGCAGCGCATCACCAATCTTGCCGCGCTTGGCGGCTTTGTCATCGCGCTCTTCGTGCTCGCCACGTTCTGGATCTTCGGCGAAGCCATTTTCGCGATCTTCAATCCGGCTTATGCGACGCCCACCATGCATACGACGCTGGTCATCTTCTGCCTTGGAGCGACGATTGGAACGGCTTGCGGCCCAACCGAAATTCTCTTGCAAATGACCGGCCTGCAGCATGCGCTGTTCAAATTGCTTGTGGCCGTCAATGTCGTCGGGCTGTGCGTGACGGCTGCTGCGACTTATGCCCTGGGGCCCGTGGGGGCCGCGATGGGGATTGCAGGCACGGTCATCGTCTGGTGTTTGATCGCCGTATCGATCGCCAAACGGAAGATCGGCGTCGATCCCTCCATTCTCGGCCTCTTCGGACATAAGGATGGATTTTCTGTTCGTCTGTTTTCCAATCGTCTGTTTCCCAGGGCTCGCACGTGAAAATCGTCCAAGTCCAAACTCAAGCGGAAGCGGCTGGCGCCCAACGCATCTCCGACATGGTCGGCCATGGTCTGCGGGAACGCGGGCATGAGGTCAGGACGGTCTTCATGTATCGGAAGACCCACGCCTTCGATCTCGATCCCTATGCCGACTTCATCTTGCGGGAGGAGCCGCGCGGGGTGCTGGGACGTGCACGCGCTGCTTTTGGGTTGGCCCGATATCTCAGTCGAGCGCGTCCCGATGCGGTCATCACCTTTCAGCACTATGGCAATATCATTGGCGCTGTCGCGGCGCGTTGGGCTGGCGTCCGCAGGGTCGTCGCCAATCAAAGCGGCGCGCCGCAGACCATGGGAATATTGGCCTCGATCGACAAGGTCATCGGCTCCGTCGGCCTCTATCAGGCCAACGTCGTCAATTCGGAATGGACCAAGGCGCAGTTCGATCGTTACCCTTACGGCTATCAAAAGATCATTTCGCATATCGATCACGGTGTTCCGGTCTCATCGACCCGTTTCGATAAGGCGGGGGCAAGAGCCAAGTTTGGATTGCCGCAACACGTCTGGCTTGTCGTGACATCGGGCAGAATCGTAAAATCGAAGAACCATCTCGTTCTGGTGGCGGCGCTCGAATCTCTTCCGGACGTTCATATGGCGCTGGCCGGTGTCGGGCCGGAACAGGAGGCGCTTGTGGATTTCGCTGGAAGACACGGTGTTCTGGATCGGGTGCATCTGGTGGGGGAGGTGCCGCCGGAGCAGATGTTCGAGTTTCTGGCGACAGGGGACGCCTATGCATTTCCCTCTTTGACCGAGACGTTTGGCCTGGCCGCCGTTGAGGCCGCCATGGCTGGATTGCCGATCGTAGCCAATAATCTCGATGTTCTTCGCGAGGTTCTGACGACGCAAGACGGACGATCGGCCGCCTTGTTCGTGGAAGCCAATGCGCAAGATATGGCCCGCGGACTTGCCGAACTGAAAGCGCAGCCGCAAATGGCCGCCGCTCTTTCATCGGCCGGTTTGCAACTCAAGCAAAAATATTCGGTATCGCGGATGTGCGCCGGCTATGAGGCGCTACTTCGTGCGTGAGCTTTTGCGCATGGCGCCGATGCCGTCGATGACCTCCAGCCGGCCGCTCCGATTCAGCGTGTGGATTTGCGGGTGAGGCCAATCGCCCTCCGTCGTGATCGGTTGCGGGGGAGACAGATGAACTTTCTCTTGGTCGAGATGCATGAGTTCGGCCAGACCAAGACCGCCGCCATAGCCAAGCGATCCGTCTTGCAGGGGGAGAATGAGGCGCCCGGATCGGGTGCGCACGAAGGCTCCGCCGGGGCGCGCCATGCGGTGGTCGATGACGATTGGGTTGAGGGCATGCGGTTTCCACGGGCCCCGGAGTTGAGATGCGTAGAACACCGCGAGCGTATCGGACGTGCTGCCATATCCGTCGCGCAGGGTGGCAAACAGCCAGAGGAGGCCGTTGTGATCGAGCAGGGTGGCGTCGGAGATCTCGCCCTCCAGCACGATCGTGTCCGGCGTCCAACGGTACGGAAATTCAACGGCGCGGTAGAGCGTCAGCCGTCCGCTGGCGCTGGCCTCGGGCAGCATCCAGATCACGCCGTCACGTTCGAACACCTGCGGATAGGAGAGATGATGCGGCTCCTCCAGGACGATTTGAGGTTGTTGTGGCGTTTGACGGGAGTCGAACGGAACGACGGAGATGACCGCCTTGCCTGTCGCGTGGGGATAATCCTCGACGAAGAGGAAGTCCTGCCCCTGCCACTGAAAGGCGAAAGGGTCGGCATAGAAATGATCGGCAGGGCTTGGCAGAACCGACCATCCCGTTCCGAGCTTGCCGTCCTCCGCAACGCTGGCAACGGCGTCGAAACGATAGCCGACGTGCCAGTGAGCATGACGATAGGACAGGCGACGGATGGCTTCGCGTGTCAGGCGGGGCAGGGCTTGGGTCAGATACGAGCGCAGGAACGGCGAGGCGTCGCCCCCGTCAAAGCCTTCGCCCCGTTGAGCCTGAGTGCCGATCCGGCCGTCAAAGAAGCTGTGAACGACGGAAACGGCGAGGGTGACCGCGCGCGCAAAGATGTCTTCCGCGGCCAAGGCCGTCGATTCCCGTCTGTCGATCATTGGCCGCGCGCGGCCGATGACGGTCGTTCGATCCAGACGAGCCTCGATAACGGGCATGGTGCCCGCCGCCGCCGTTGCCGCGACGGACGTATCCAGATCATGTCCGTTGACCGTGAAAGAGAGGGTTGGCGTTTCGGTGGGAGCCGCCGATCCCGTGAGGTCGAGGCGCAGGCTGGGGCGCCGAGGCCGCAGTGCTTGCGGGATTTGCGGGGTTGGCGCAGCCAGGCTGAAGGCTCTTCGGCGGAAGAGACGTCGTTCCAGGGCTAGGATGGAGGTCGTGGTGAGGGGCCAGCGTGCCGCTTCGGGCTGATGCAGGACGGCGACATCATGTCCATCCGCCTGAAGGCGCTCGATGAGAAGCTTCTGCCAGCCACGCGGCGCAATCGGCGGAACGATGACATCAATGGCCGGCATAGCTCCGCCCGCAGCTTGGTGGCCAGGACCCGCTTCGCCGCAAAGGTTACTCCGGGATTGTTTTACCAATGGCTAATGTTCGAGCGGCCACGGTTCTCGGCGGCAAGAATTCGTTAGAAGCCAAACTGTATCATGATCAGTCACCAAGGAACGTGTCGCTCCAGAGGTGACCATGGCAGTGCTTGGCAAGATACCGGTTGGTCTGAATTGCCGCCCGATCGCTGAAGCCGATTGGGAGGAAGTCATGAGCTGCCTGTGCCGGGGATTTCCTCAGCGCGATCGCGGCTACTGGGCGCAAGCGCTTTCCCGGCAGTCGCAGATGCCGGCGGTGGCCGACTTTCCCCGCTATGGTTTCGTCTTGGAGATCGAGGGCAAGGTCGTCGGCGTCGTTCTGACGATCTATGTTCTTCACCAGGGGCCGGAAGGAGAGCATGTTCGCTGCAATCTTTCGAGCTGGTATGTGGATGTCGACTATCGTCCCTACGCGAGCAAAATGATCGCGGTGCTTTTGCGGCAGAGGACCGTGACCTTCATCAATGTCTCGCCGGCGCCCGATACGAGAAAGGTCAACGAAGCACTCGGCTTTCGTCTCTTTTCCAAAGGGCAGTTCGCTTTCCTTCCGGTGTTGAATTCGATGCGCTCGTCCTATCGCATCTTGGAGGTCAAGCCGGACTTGCCGGAGCTGGCGATGCTGCCTGAGAGCGAGAGGCGCATGCTTCTCGAACATGCAGCTTTGGGATGCTGGTCCTTGCTCTGCCTCGACCAGGAAGCGGCCTATCCGTTCGTATTGATGCCGCGCAAAAGTTGGGGCGGCCTGGTGCCGACGTGCCAGGTCATCTATTGCCGCGATATGGCGGAGCTGAGCCGCTGTGCCGGCGCGCTTGGGCGGTTCCTTCTGCGGAAAGGAATGTTCATCACCCTTGTCGATGCCGTTGCATCGGTGCCCAATCTCGTCGGGCGCTATTTCGACGACCGGGGCGTTAAGTATGTCAAAGGGCCAAATCCTCCGCCCCTGGGGGATTTGACGTTTACTGAGCTTGTTTTGTTCGGTCCTTGACGGAATACCGAGGTATTCAATTATAGCAGATGTATCTGAAAACTCTGGGATACTTGACCCCCACGAGGGTTCTATGCTTCAAACCTGTGCGGCTCGCTTCTAGCCACTCGTTGTTGCAATAGTTTGGCCAGATTTCTCGGCTAGCGGAACCCGGCGCAATTCCACGTTTTGCAGATCGTTTCGATGTCCGTCTTCAAACATCTATTCTCTTACATCCTTCCTCATGGCGTCGGTATTCAATCGAATATTCGTCATTGGTTGCTGAGGCTCCGTGCGCGCCAGACCGTAGCGGTTCCGCTTCGCGCCGCTCTCGACTACGACGTCATGACTTTCGTCGCCGAACGGCAAAAGGTCGCGACACACGATTTTCTCGGTGCTCTCGCCCGTTCCGAAGGCCAGGCGCATGTCTGGTTTTTGGAAGAGGCTGATGCTCTGCTTTTCAAGCAGGAATTCGCCAAATACGATCTGAGCATTGCTGCGGACTATCTGCATCAGGCGGGCAAGCCGATCGATAAGCCGGTGGCTTTCTAAGTCAGCCAAGATCGTTGCCGTTCCGGCGATCCCGTTTCATTTGCCGAAAAACGGGCTATCCTCATATTCAATGATTTAACGTCCTGCCTCTACCGTGCAGGCAAAGGCGTCTATCGTCACGGCCGCATTTTCTTAGGCGTAGCCTCTGGCCGTGACCGCCTGCCTGGTTTGGGATCTCTTCCCCATCCTCGAGAAACTCGTCGGCCGTCGTGTCTAACAATAGCTCTCGCAGCGGTTTAGATCACATGTTCGAGGTTACGATCGAGAATTCATTCGATTTCCGATCGAAGGAATATGCGGCTCTCTTCTCGAATTCGGCGGCAACGGCGTTTCAGCATCCCATCTGGCTCGCCAATCTTTACGAGAAGATCATAGCGCGTGGCGATATCGAGCCGCTCGTTATCGTCGTGCGGGAGCGGTCCGGTGCCCGCCTCGCCATGAGACGTATGACGTCATGTCGCTATCGATCCTAATGGAGCGTGAGCGATCCGCCGATGGCGAAGGTAGATCAGGTTAGCTCAGGCTAACGCCGCTGTTGGCGCAAAACGTTTTCCAATAGGAACATCAAATGGCGCTTCTAGCCAAAGCTTCGGCGTCTTCCGCTAATGTTTCCGCTATGCCCGACCATCATCCTTGTTCGCGTCTGCAACAAGGAGCTTCATCATGGCAGAGAAAATCTGGTTCATTACGGGCGCGTCACGCGGCTTTGGCCGCATCTGGGCCGAGGCTGCGCTCGCCCGCGGCGACAAGGTCGCCGCAACCACTCGTAACGCGTCGAGCCTTTCTGATTTAGCCCAACGCTTTGGGGATGCGGTATTGCCGCTGGAACTCGATGTTGCCGATGTCGAAGCGCCGAAGCGCGCGGTTGCTGAAGCGCACCGGTATTTCGGGCGGCTCGACATCGTCCTGAACAATGCCGGCTATGCGCTGGTCGGCGCGATCGAAGAGTTGGACGAGAAGGACCTACGAGTCGAGTTGGACACCAATGTTTTCGGCATGCTCCGCGTGATCCAGGCTGCTCTTCCCTACTTGCGGGAGCAAGGAAGTGGTCACATCCTCAGCGTTTCCAGCGTAGCTGGCATTGTCGCCAATCCCATCGCAGGCGCCTACAATATTTCTAAATGGGCAGTCGAAGCGATGCATGAGGCGCTTGCAAAGGAAGTCCAGACCTTCGGCATCAAGGTGACGCTGATTGAGCCTGGCGCCTATGCTACCGACTTCGCAAGCGCCAACTCCCTCAAGATATCAGAAGGCCTCGATGCCTATGCCGAACTGCGCCAGCAGGCTTTCGCGGCCGGCGCTAAAATGGTCTTCGGCGATCCCAAGGCAACACCCACGGCGATCCTCGCAATTGTCGATGCTCCTGAACCGCCACTGCGGTTTTTCCTCGGCACGGAAGGGCTTCCCGTGGCGCGCGCCGCTTATGCCGCACGTCTGGCGGAATGGGAGACTTGGGGGGAGTTGTCTAACGCCGCCCAAGGCAGCGTATCCTACCAACAGATAGCTTCACTGTGAGGAAACAAGGGCGCGTATTCGCGCCCGATACCTCCAACTTCTTGGTGTCAGTTTGCAAAACGATTTACTGACGTTTCTAAAATCGTGGGCGGAAAAGCCGCTCCAGGTTGCCGCCATAGCGCCATCGGGCCGCGTGCTTGCCGATTTAATGACGCGCGACATTGGCCCCTCCACGGGGCCAGTGATCGAGCTTGGTCCGGGAACCGGTGTCTTCACCCGCAAGCTGCTTGCTCGTGGCGTGGCACCGGAAAATCTCTTCTTGATGGAATACGGTTCCGACTTTGTCCGTCTGTTGAGAAGCCGGTTTCCGGACGCCCGTGTGCTCCAGATGGACGCAGCCCGCCTGAGAACCATCGACTTCGATAGTCCGCAGGCAGTTGGAGCGGTGGTCAGCGGATTGCCGCTTCTCAGTATGCCGCCGCGTAAGGTAATGGCGATCCTGTCGGGTGCTTTTAGACATATGAGAGCCGGTGGCGCTTTCTATCAGTTCACCTATGGCCCTCGCTGCCCGGTTCCAAGGCGCATTCTCGACAGACTTGGCCTCAAGGCGAGCATGGTGGGTAAGACTTTGCTGAATGCTCCGCCTGCTGCTGTCTATCGCATTACGCGCCGTCGGCCGATGGCATCGCTTGCTTGATAACCGCGATAGTCCATGCGGTTAGGTCGGCAAGCTGCATCGGAAGCGGGTGCAAATGTTTTTTGGCCAGGAATGGCGAGCGCCTCAGGTTATCGTCATGATCAAGTTGAGCCACCCAAGTCCAAAATCATGGGCCCACAGGGCGTCTGACGCCAGTTTGTTGGCGCAATGCGCAAAGTATGTGGCGTATGCTGCCAATGTAGTGAGGCTTCGCCAGGGCTAGTGTGCATCTCAGATGATGCGGCCGTTCAAGTGGCCGCAAGGACCGATAAAAGGAACCAAGCACATGGCCAACAAAGTCGCACTCGTCACCGGCGCTTCCTCAGGCATCGGGGAATCGACTGCTCTCAAGCTCAAGGAGCTCGGCTGCACCGTTTACGGCGCTGCGCGCCGTGTCGATCGAATGCAGCACCTGACCAAGTCCGGCATTCAGATTTTGGCTATGGACGTGACCGACGATGCCTCGATGCAGGCCGCGATTGAGAAGATCATCGCCGAGACCGGTCGTATCGACGTTCTGGTCAACAATGCCGGCTACGGCTCCTATGGCGCGGTCGAGGACGTGCCTATGGCCGAGGCCCACGCCCAGTTCGATGTCAACGTCTTCGGAGCGGTGCGCCTGATCCAGCTCGCTTTGCCGCATATGCGGGAGCAGCGCTCGGGCACAATCGTCAACATCACCTCTATGGGCGGCAAGATCCATACGCCGCTTGGCGCATGGTACCACGGCACCAAGTTTGCGCTGGAGGCGATCAGCGACTGCCTGCGCATGGAGCTACAGCCATTCGGCATCAACGTGGTGGTCATCGAGCCCGGCGGCATCAAGACTGAATGGGCCGGCATCGCCGCCGAGAAGCTGCGCGCGACCTCTGGCCACGGCCCGTATGCGGTGCAGGCAAACGCTATGGCCCAATCCATGGTCGGTGACGCCAGCGTCAAGCGCCAATCGCCGCCGCAGATCATCGCTGATACTATCGCCAAGGCTGTTACGGCTGCCAAGCCAAAAACCCGGTACGCGATCGGATTCGGGGCTAGGCCGATGATCTTCATGCGCAGCATCCTGTCCGACCGCGCCTTCGACGGCATGATGCGGATGGCGACCGGAATATCAAAGGCAATGAAAGCCCAAAGGGCATGACCGGTGAAGCTAGGATGTGCGATTTCCTGAATCAAGAGGCCCATACGATCGCAGGAGCTCGTTGATGGCGCAGGTCGACAAATGTAGGGTGCCGCAGGCCTTTTGGCGGGCAGCCGAGCAGTTTGGCGTCCGGCCAGCTGCGCTGCTGCGACAGGCACGGCTTCCCGCGACACTACATCTCGGCGGTCAGGTGGTCCTGACCACGGTGCAGTATTTTGCGTTAATGCAAGCGCTGGCCGATTTGTCCGGCGATACCGCGCTCGGCATCCGCATGGTGCAGGCCGTCGATACCGCCGTTCATCCGCCATCCAGCCTAGCGGCCTTTTACGCTCGCGATTACCGCGACGGACTGACCCGGCTAGCTCGTTTCAAACGTCTCTGCACGCCGGAGCAATTGCAGATCGTCGAGGCTAACGGAGACTGCACGATATCCGCCGAATGGCCCTTCGCGACCGAAGCCGAGCCTGCAATCTCGGTCGACATTACCTTCGCTACTTTGGTAGAACTTGGCCGCCGCGCCACTGGGCGAGCCATCGTCCCGCGTCGACTCGAGCTAGCTCGGCCGGGGCTGGTTAGTACTACGCATACTGAGTATTTCGGCTGCTCCATCCGCACCAGCGCACAGCAGGACAAACTGGTGCTGGACTGCGCCGATCTCAACAGGCCGTTTCCTGGCCACAATGCGGAGATGTTGGAAATATTGACACCAGCTCTCAGTGCAGCACTTGGCGAACTGGAGGCGCAAAGCTCGGTTGCAGAACAGGTGAAGATCGTATTGAAGCGCAGTCTTGCGAGCGGTCAGCCGTCTTTATCTGACGTGGCGAAGCAACTGGGCATGAGCGATCGGACGCTTCAACGGCGCATCACGGAGGAGGGCTCGACATTCAGGGACCTCTTATCTGACGCACGCCGGGATTTGGGACGTCATCTCCTCAGCGACCCCGTGACCGACATCGACGAGATCGCTTGCTTGCTCGGCTATCAGGACACAACCTCCTTTTACCGCGCCTTTCGAGAGTGGGAGGGAATCCCGCCTAACCGTTGGCGCGAAATCAATATGAGCAAGTCCGCCCCGGTTGTTATGACTAACTAACCTCATCAGGATAAATATAATTGTACATAATATCTTCTCCAATTGCCATCCTACTACGCGTTCTACGCGGCGGTGGCCACGGAGGGACTGGGCCGTTTCGCCCGCACCTATTGCCATTTGGATCGATGGTCGGCCGATCGCCGGCGCGCTTGGACTGGCGCATCGAAACGCCTTTCTCGTCATCCTGGTCGGCTTCGATGCGGCGACCTACGCCAAGCAGTCGATCGGCAGTTTGCTGTTCGAGAAGATCGCAGAAGATTGCATCAGACGCGGCGGGGCCTACCTCGATTTCACGATTGGCGACGAGCCCTATAAGCGCAAGTTTGGCGGGCTGGCATCGCCGATCTGGCAGGTTCATCAGATCGGCAGCTTCCTGGGCGGCGCGGCACAGCTGGTGATCGACAAGCTGCCGCTGAGCAGAGCCGTCGCCGGACGCCTGATCCGAGGTCGTTCCAAAAGCCGATCGGAGCCCGCTTCGTAGGCCATCCCCTTCAGGAAAGCGGCTGCAGTCCATCTTGTCATGTTAAAGCTTCTGGGCTGGCCTGTGTTCCCGCCATTCATTTGATAAAGCGCATATATTCTCCTTTCGCCTAGCGGCGGGTAACCTTAACGAACGGCTAATCTTAGCTCGGTATACTGCGGTAGCCTGAAATCGGGAGTTTGCGCGCGCGTCGGGGAAAACGGATGACATCGGCCAATTCGGACGAGCACGCGCTGCCGCCGCTGTTCGACTTCCATGCGACCTGGCATATCCTCTGGGCGCGCCGCAGGGCCGTATTGGCGACGATGGTCATCGCTCTGCTCGCGGCCCTTCTCTATCTCGCCGTGACCAAGCCTCGATATACGGCGACGGCTTCCGTCCTGATCGATCCACGCGATTCACGCGCCACCAATCTGAGCAGTGTCCTTCCCGGGATCGGCGCGGACAGTGCCGCCATAGCCAGCCAGGTTTTCGTCATTGAATCGAGGAACCTGCTGATCGACGTTTTCAAGACCCAGGGCATGGACAAGGATCCCGAATTCGCGGATCGGGGCCTCCTGGCGCGTCTGTTCTCGCTGTTCAGCTCGGAGGATAGTTCAGAGGCGGCCTTTAAGCGCTTTCAGGACAAAGTCTCGGTCGAGCGCAAGGGACTGACCTATGTCGTCAACGTCAACTTCGCGTCTGAATCGTCCGACAAAGCGGCTCGGATCGCCAATGCCATCGTCAATCATTACAAAGCGAGCCTGTCGAAGGAGAGAGAGCTTGCCAATAACGATGCGAATACGCTTCTGACCGAAAGAATAGGCAGCCTGCAGAAAAGCGTCAGCGATGCCGATCGTGCGATCGAAGACTTTAAAGTCGAGCATAATATTCTGACCGGTACGGCCGGTGGCACGCTGCAATCTCAGATCGATCAACTGACGACGCAGCTCATCACCGCACAGAACGATGTCGATCAGGCGCAGGATAAATACAATCTGGCGCAAGCGGCGGGCACATCAGTCAATGGCCTGGCGCGGCTCTCGCGGGTTGTTTCGAGCGGCGCCATCGATCGTCTGCGCGACGACTACAATCAGCGCGCGACAGCACTTGCCAATTCGGCGATGGTCTACGGTCCTCGCCATCCCGTCATCGAGCGCCAGCAATCCGAATTGGAGCGCGTGAGATGGCTGATGGCGGCGGAGGCGGGGAGAATACAACAGGAGCGCAAGTCCGAATATAATCTTGCCGTGCAGACCGCCAGGAAGCTGCAGTCGAAGCTCGATGATCTCAGAAATCAGTCCAAGAGCTCCGACATCGCGCAAGTGCAGCTTCGGCAATTGGAAGCCCGGGCGCAGGCGACTCGCGTGGTCCTGGATGATTTTCTGAAGCGCGCGCAAGAGACGTTGCAGATGCAGGGGCTGCAACCTTCCGAGGCGCGGGTTATCGCGACTGCTACGGCGCCGGCACGTCCGACTTGGCCGAGGCCGTCGCTGATCCTTCCGGCCAGCGCATTGCTCGGTCTCATTTTCGGATCGGGCCTGGCCCTGATGCTCGGGCCTCTAAAGCAGAAATGAGGAAGCGGGGCTGGCCATGAAAGGGCGATCCGCTAGCCGACCCGCGAATGTCCCTCGGCGAGGAACGGCCTTGTCGCGGCGAGAAACCTTGCTTGGCGCGCTTGCTCTTTCTGCCTCTGGACATGCCAGCGCCGCGCCCGCGCGTCCGATGCCATCGCGCGGTTTCAATCTTCCGGGTTGGGTCGACAAAGCGCAAGGGCTTGCGCCAGGGCGCGATGTTTTGGAAAAACTCCGTCAAACCGGCTTTGAGACTATCCGTCTTCCGGTGGATGGCGACTTGATTGTTGCCGACAGTAAGGCGTTTCCCCGCCGGCTCCACGAAGCGATTGCCGAGCTGACGAAGCTTGGTTTCGCGGTGATGGTCGACATGCATCCATCAGCCAATCTTCATGGCGCCTTTCAGAAGGATGCAACCGCGGCGGCCGTCAGAGTCGAGCAGGCGTGGGCCATTCTTCGCGCCGTCATCGCCGATCTACCGACAGCAACCGTTTATCCTGAATTGCTCAACGAGCCACCCATGGAGCGGACGGCTTGGCTGGGACTGCGCGACAGGCTTGCCGAGAGCGTGCGGGCGAAATGTCCGCTCCATACGCTGATTTGGGGGCCGGCGCGCTTTCAAGGGACTTGGGAAATTGAAGATACGCCGCCGCTGGCGGATCAAAATCAAATCGCCGCCATTCACTATTACGCGCCGCTGGCCTTCACGCATCAATGCCAGACCTGGGAGACGTCGCCCCTGGCCCGTATCTCCAATCTGCCATTTCCGGCGATAAAGACACTTCCGCAAATTCAGCAGCTCATTGCCGCACGCCGCGCGGCGGGGGATGCCGAGGCCGCTGACCTGATCGAAAAAGAACTGGCGGTGCCCTGGACGACGGATCGGATTTTTTCGGACTTCAAGGCACTTCAGCGCTGGTCTGCCAAAACCGGATGTCCGGTCATCGTCAACGAATTTGGCGTGCTCAACTTTTGTGTCGATGCCAAGAGTCGAACGACGTGGGTGCGCAGCGTCCGCCAGGCGGCGGAGGCCAATCGGATCGGCTGGACTTATTGGGAGCTCGATCAGGGTTTTGGTTTCATTCGCAGCCGCCAGAGCACGGCGGTATTCGACACATCAATGATCGCAGCGCTTTTAGGCAAGTAGAAGCGGCGAGCTAAGGCGGTTCGGCAATGAGCAGCTCAAGTGCAACATCGTCGATCGAGGCACGTCGGCGCCGCTTGAGCTCGTCTCAAATCGAGGCGCTCCTCGACATATGTATCGCGATCGTCGTAACGATGGCCTCGATCGTGGCTATCGCGATCTGGCCGCCGTTCGGCATTTTGGCGACATTCATCCTGACCTTGGTTGTTGTGGTCGTCATGCCGACGAGCGTTCCGGTCATCGTCATTTGTGCTTTTCTCTACCAAAATCTCATCGTTGCCTGGCTGACGCCCTATGTCTCTAACAATGAGACGTTCGATGCCCTCAGAGGATCCAACTTCGTTATCTTGATGACGGCGTTCGCGCTGTTCTTTTTTGCTTCCTTGCAGCAACGGGCTCGCGCGATCATCGAACTCAGACCATGGTTTTTTCTCAGTATCGCACTTGGTTGCGTGATCGGCTTTTATCTTCTGATCGGGGTTGTGCGGGGCGATCCGAGAGATGCGGTTGTCTATTTTCGCAACACGATCATACCGCTTGCCTGTTTCTATATCGCCCTGATTGCCGCGAGCCTCTATCGCATAGATATCAGGCGGAGCCTGCGTTGGCTCGCTGCCTTGGCGATCGTTTATGGCTATGCCGAGCTGACGTTCACGATGAACTTCCTCGGTCTCTTCCACGGGGATCTTTACATCGAGCGGGGTATCACACGGCAGATCGAGACGGGCGTATGGGAGAAGGCGCTCAGGGATACGGGTTACGTTTTCCTCGGCCTTCAGGACGTGATGACCGCGAATTTTTTCAATACATCGTTTTTCGGTGATGCCTTACCGAAGGTCTTTCGTATCGGCGGTCCGAATTTCCATCCGATCAGTTTTGCTTATGCTCTCAGCATCATGTCGGCGTGGCTTCTCTTTCGGGGGCACTGGCTTCTGCCTCTCGCGGCGCTGCCGTTGCTTCTTGTCATCGGCTCCAAAGGCGCGATGTTCATGTTGCTCGTGGCGCTCGGCGCGCGTCTCATCTATCGACCGGCCTCGGCCAATTTCACGCTCGCCGGCGTGGTCCTCATCTCCGTGGCCTGGTCCTTGGCCGCGGTGCTCTACGGCATGACCTATGGTGACTACCACGTCTTGGGACTCATCGCAGGCATCCGTGCGTTTCTCGCCAATCCCCTTGGACAGGGGCTGGGCCTTGGCGGCAATTTGTCGACCACGAGTTTCAATCTGAGTTGGGACCAGGCTCAAGCGGCCGGTGCCGCGTCGCTTCCTGTCGAAAGCGCTGTTGGCGTGATACTTTATCAGATGGGTATTGGCGGCTTCATTTTCTTCGGCTTCCTCATGGCCATCGCCTTTGTCGCGCGACGGCTTTTGTTGACGACGCGAAACCCCGAATTCCTCTTCGCCTTTGTCAGCGTGATCACGCTCTCGGCCAATGCGGTTCTGCAAGAGGAAGCTTTCTATTCCCCCTTGGCGCTCGGGTTCTGTCTCTTGCTCGCGGGTCTGTCGTTGGGGACGTATTACCGTGAAGCCCAGCCACGGCGAAAGAGTCCGCAACCCTCAGAAATCTAGGCTGACGGTGATGCGGGAACACTCCCGCACTGGTTAAGATGCGTCTGGCGCGCGCCTGCTGCTGGAGAGCGTTGGCATGGTGATGGAGGGCAGGGTGGGGGCCGCTGTCGCGACAGCAGACTTCTCCGACGCGCCCATCAGATCGAACCGGCGTTGCAGTCCGACTTGCACTTGGCCCGACCAGAAACTCGGCTGGCCCTGATATTTGGTGTGGCGGGCTGCGACCGTCAGGCTACCGACCAAATCCATCGGGAGGCGGTAGCCATATTCCACGCCGAAGAGATAAGCGGTCGTGACGGCGTCCAGTCCCAAATAGTCATCCTGCTTCCAGCGGGCGAAGGCGCCAATCGCACTGGTGGGCGAAAGCTTGTAGGTGCCGCGCAGATCGTAGGCCGTGGACATCACGAGCGCCGAAAACGGCAGCGTGGTGTCGAGCATGGTGCGCGAGGCGACGGCTTCGAATGAGAAATCACCAATCGGCAGCTTGGCCCGTCCGGTGTAGAGCACTTTCTGGATATTGGCGAAGTCCCAGGTCGAAGCGAAGCGCGCGTTGAAATAGGACAGCGAGCCTTCCAGGCTCACGGGGCCGAGCTGACTGTTGAAGAAGAAATTCGGCTGGATGCGATTATGATTGCGCTGCAGGCCGATATAATCGAGCCGCGCGTAACGAACATGCGACAGCAGAAGCGAAAGCCCGAACTCGCCGAACTTGGTTTTGACGGCGCCGCCAGTCAAAGAGCTGAATGTTGCGAACACTTCCGGGTCCGGCAAAAAGCCGCCAAGCGCGAATATGTTTCTTTCGTTCAGCGACGTGATCTTGGTTTCGATGCTGGAGAACGCGCGGAAATCCTTGGTGTCATAGTCCGCGCGCAGGCGCGCGAGCGCATTGGTGGATTGGCGCGAGAAGCCTGTTTCCGTGTTGGCGCTCATCGTGCCGCGAAGTCCGAAATCGTCTTTGAGCGCGACACGCCCTTCCACCGTCATGCTGTGCGCGGACTGCGGCGGAGACACCGTCGTCGAGTAAACATTCGCTCCGGAATCCGCCTTGATCGAAAGCGTTGAATCCGAAGTCGCGCGCAGCATTTCAAAGGAGAGTGTCTGACCAGCGAATGGGCTCGCCTGTCCATCCAGGATATCGATGGGGTTCGTATCGAAACCGCCGCGCAATCCGATTGTTGCCGCCGCTGTGATATCGGCGCTGTTCTTCTTTTCCTCGGCATGTGCTGGAACGGCAGCGATGACGGCCAAGATTATCAGCCTACGCATGCTTTCCCCAAGCCAGTTATTTCAAATGTTCACGTTGGAAATACTAGTCCTTTAAGGTTAATGATTTATTATTAAAGAGTGTTCTGTTTGAAATTAAAATATAGATCGTATTTAAAATAAAACGCCTCACGAGATGGGGTAATTTGTGGGAGAAATGTTATGAAGATTATAGCATTCGCGACTGCCACTGCTCTTCTCGCTGCGTCTCCGGCTCTGGCCGGCGGTCGAGGTGGTGGTGGGTTGCTCACCGGTGTTATCGGTGGTGTCACCGGCGTTGTTGGTGGCGTTACTTCGGTGGTGTCGGTGGCCAACGTGTCCAACACGCTCAACGGTGTTCGCGTGTTGAACAACTCCCCTATCCTCAACGGTACGACCGTGGCCGTGCCGATCTCGCTCAATGTGTCTAGGAACAGCATCCTGACGCGGGGTCTTCTGTCCGGCGGTGGCGGCGGTCATGGTTGCGGTTGCAACTGAGCATCTGCTTGCCAATGCTTGATAAAAAGGTGTGGGGGGACAACGGGGACGCTGCCCCCCTTCACAAGGAATAGGATCAGTAATCGAAAGTGCCGAAAGGGCATTTTCGTCGTATCTATACTTGCTTTTACTTTAGATCCGTAACGCCTGGATCCGTTTCCCGGTCGGCGTCATCCCGGATCCAGCCGCTGAGAACGGTGCGCAATTCGCTTGCTTCATAGACGCGGCTAAACCGATCGAACGTGCCGACGCGTCGGCACATATCATGAAAAAATGAGCCCACCGGCGCACAAGCGCTTTTGTCGTAGCTCGATCGACGAAAGAACTCGTGCCAGAGGTGCAGAAAGGTCGCGTCGTGCGTGGCTTTATCGACGGCACGTCGATAATCCGGCAGCAGAGGCTTCCAGAAATGGTCGAAGACGATTGGATAAAAATGCGGGATATCGCGCGCCTGCGCGTCGAGACCATGGACCTTGGTCATTTCCGTCAGCAACGTCGGCCCAATAACGCCCCAGAGCTGATCGAGGTCGACCGATGCTTTGGCGCGATCGACGAGGTCGGCGACGATGCGATGATCTTTCGGAAGTTTCAGGACGGCATTGTTGATCGATGAAGCGTCGGATGGGTCGAGTTGGCGACCAAAGACAAAAGCCTCATTGGAAAAGTCTGGCTTGTGCAGACAAATGATATCCGTATCGACCCAGCATGATCCAGTTTGTTGGATCATCTCATAGCGAAACAGATTGGAAAATTTTGCATTGGACACACGTCCGTCCGCGATATAGCGGCCGACGAGTGTTTCATCCCGGCAGATCGATCGGGCGTCCGCGATCTCCACACCATCAGGAACGTCGATATCTGCTGCATAGGTGTAGAGCCGCAGGCGCGCGCCGTAATAAGGAAAAGAGGCCAGGCAACTATAGGTCAGGGAGTCGAGCGGCCCGTTCCAGAACGTGGCGAATTCAGGTGGTCGCAGCCGAGGAAGCCGGCGACTGAAGTTCCGCCAAAAGTGCTTGGCACGTTGAAGGCCATTCACCTGCTGCGATTGTTGGGACGTCATGATGTGTCGTTTTCCGGTGATCCTGCGCGATGTTTAAGGCCAGAGGCCTGGCCCGAGCTCAGCCACCCGTGCTCGGCTCGAAGATGGTCAGATGGTTGACTTTCAAACTTGGCTGGCCGTTGCAGAGGAGGCGGACCTCGACGCCCGACGTTGACTGCTCCAGCTTAAGGTTGAGCGTTAAAAGGGCGGGAATGCCAGTAATCAAATCTGGATCGCGAATGGTTCGCGTTGCGAGAATGATACGTCCCTGCTGAGCGGCTATCTCGAGCTTTGCAGTCGCTGAGCCACGGAATGTGGCCAGTTTCTCGAGTTCGAAGCCCGCGAAATAGCGGCCGGCTTGTAAATTGATGTAGGGGCCGTAACTCAAAAAGCCATTCTGTCCGATGCCGATCCGCGAACCGTCGGCTTGGTTTTCACCGATCTCGTACGGCAACGTACTGGCTGGTTGGTGGTGGTAAAACATTGGCTGTTGAACAAGCATGCGCGAGATGAGCCTGGCGTTGTCCCGCTGAAATCGGGCGTGTAGAATCGATCCGAAGAATTTAGGCTTTTTCCATCAGGCGTATCAACGATTACGGTTCTACGCTCTTTAGCTGGGCACAAGGGCATTCGCGTCCCATGAATTTCTTTCAGCGTTTTTTGGGCGGGCAGCACCGTGCCGATCTTTTGGTCGCGCAGGCGCACATCTCGACAAGAGTGAATCATCTTGCGGCTGGGTTCAATGCCGAGATCACTCTTCTCAAGGATGAAGTCCGCGCATTACGCGAACAGGTCGCGCAATCTCAGGCGCTTGCTGCGGAAGCCGAAGCGGTCATTCAAAACCTCAAGAGCGAAATCAGTGCGCTTCAAGCACCTATGCCGCAATTGCTCAATGCTGCTGCGACGGTGCCTGCCTTGGCTGAACAATTGCTGCGGTTGGACGGTGGCTCAGTCGTGAAACTGGCAAAGCCGGCTGCGATCGCCGAAACGGTTTCGGAACGCCCGCGCTCCGCTCAACCTTCGAACGAGAGATAAGCGCTCCGTGCCCCGTCATCGATCGTTCTCCGTCGTGATCTCCACCGATGGCCGCCGAGAGAGCCTTGCGCAGACTTTGGAGAGCCTACGGCATCTCGATTACCCTAATTTCGAGGTTTGCGTGGTCGCAGGACCCACGCGCGACGGCACCTTGGAGCTTTTGGAGATGTGGCGTGACAAGATAAAAATCTTGTCGTGTCCGGTTCGCAATATCTCAATCTCCCGCAATCTGGGCATAGGGCTCGCAGCCGGTGAGATCGTGGCCTTCCTCGATGATGATGCCATTCCCGAAAGCGATTGGCTGATGCGGCTCAACGAAGCCTATCAGAAAGACCATGTGACCGCCGCCGGCGGATTTGCCTACAATCCAGATGGCGTCAGCTACCAATGGCGCTTTGGCACGATCGATCGTCTTGGCCGGGCCAATGTTGCATGGCAAGGCGCTGCACCTGAATTCAACTTTCCGCTCAGTGCCAGCTTCCCGTCTCTTCTCGGGGCCAACAGCTCCGCTCGTCGCGCGCCGGTCATCGAGATTGGTGGGTTCGATGAAACTTACGAATACTATCTCGATGAAACCGATCTATGCTGTCGTCTCGTCGATCATGGGGGGCATGTCGCGCAACTGGACGGAGCTTGTGTCCATCACAAATTTCGGCCGAGCCATATAAGAGATGAAGCGCGGATCATCAGAGACTGGTATCCGATCATCAAGAGCAAGATTTACTTCTCCTTGGTCAACAACCGGGGCCATTATCCGCTCTCGGTCGTTTTCGAAGACACTCTTTCATTCATTCGGCAATTCAGTGGTCAGATCGATTGGGCGATTTCGGCGGGGCTGGTCGATGAATCCGAGCGCAATCGTTTCAACGAGCATATCGAGCGAGCTTGGCGCGATGGCTTGTCAGCCGGTTTAGCTGGACAGCGAAAACTACGGTCGAGTGCCGAGTTCGAAAAGCTTCGGAAACCATTCCTGCCTTTCAAGACCTTTGAGTCTATTGGCGCCCGCCGCGTGTTTTGCTTCGTGTCTGCCACCGCGGAAAATGGGCGGGCAGATCGACAATCCATGGAGGTCGCGTCGGCGCTGTCGAAACTGGGGCATGAAACGCATGTTTTTGTCAGTGCCGGTGAAAGCTCCACGGTTGATTTCGAAGGCGGTGTTTGGATGCATCGCATTGCTCCGCCTTCAGAGGCGTCTCTTTCGTCTTCCCATGGCGCGGAGATTCCAAACTTCATTCGAAATCGCGTGTTAGGCTTGGCGGCCGCCGTGCGGGAATTGTCAACGCGCAAATCTGTTGCCGCTGTTTTCGTGCCGCTATGGGGATGGGAAGGACCGGTGTTGCGTGACGAGGGTTTTTCTATCGTTGCGTTGGCGCACGAGTCCCTCCGGTCCTATCTGGGCATTCTTCCGGCGCGAGATTTTGAACACCAAGCCGTGCTCAATGCTCGTCTCCTTGTTCGTGAAGCAAAATGCATTTTGGCGCATAGTCCGTCTGTTGTCCGCGATCAAGAACGCCACTCTTTGTCCATCGATCCTGATCGTGTGATTTTTATTCCAGAGGGCATGGAAGGCTGGGACCCCGTCGCCGAGGCTTCAAGATTAATGACCGAAGAGGGCGATGCATTCTCTCGACAACTCCAAGCAGCGCTTGAAGGGCAGGAGATTGCCATATCCGCCCCTGTCGAAGAGGTTTGATTTTCTGTGTGGATCAATCGCACTTTATGTGTTGGATGTGACTAAAGTCACGGCTGCTCCAGGCGTCATGTAATGTTCATGTAAGGTCGCCCTGCCAAGAGATCATTCAGGCAAGATTCTGGCGCAAATAGAGTCACTTCGCGAGTAGCGCGGTGCGCGGTTCGATACTTGTCATCGTCAACTGGCGCGTGAAATAGGGATTTTCGCAGATATACAGCGTCGAAAGTACCGTCGTGATTGGCCCCTGACCGGGATTTTCACTTTCGGTTAAAGTGCTGGCTCTATATCTCGCGATGATGATGCTTCACGTGCTCGTCCTAGTGTGATGAGGATCAGCCATGAGAAATCTGAGCGACCAGAAATTGATGTGGCTCTCGGTCGTTGTGATGGGCGGCTTTGCGCTGACTTTTATTTCCATTCTCTACATCTATCCGATTCAATAACGACCGGCCTTGTCAAGTATTTGAAAGATGTTTGCCGTCAGCGCTTTTCGATCTGTCGCTGCTCGGCGGTCCTGGTCCACAAAGCAATTTCCTGCTCGATCTGCAGCCGCATTTCCTCCGGTGTCGAAGGATCGGGCATCACGCCCAGGCGAGTGAGCTGCGCTTCGATCTCGGGCATGGCTAGGACGGCCCGGGTCTCGCGGTTGACGCGATCGACGATCGAGCGTGAAGTTCCCGGAGACATGGTGAAGCCGAGCCACGACATGGCTTCGACGCCAGGCAGGGTCTCGCTCATGGTCGGAATCTCCGGCGCCAGGCCATAGCGCTTGGACGAGGAGACGGCGAGCGCGCGCATTTCGCCGGAGCGAATGCGTTCGAACGAGGATGTCGCCGTGTCGAACATGGCGTCGATCCGGCCTCCCATCAAATCGAGAATCGATGGCGGGCTGCCTGGATAGGGGACGGAAACGATCGATATGCCCGCTTCGTGGCTGATCAATTGCGCCAGCAGATAGTGGATGCTGCCGACGGTGTTGGTGCCCCAGGACAGTTTGTCGGGTGCGGCCTTGGCACGCGCGACAAGATCGCCGAAAGAGGTGATCGGCGAGTCCGGCTTGGTCAGCAGCACCATCGGATAAGCGACGACCTTGGTGACCATGGCAAAGTCTTTGACCGGATCGTAGGGCAGGGATTTGCGCGTGGCGACGGTGCCGGGATGAGAAGCGGTCAGCATCAGCAGCATGTGGCTGTTGGCCGGCGCCTTGGCGACCATGTCATTGGCGACGGTGCCGCCGCCGGCGGGTACGGATTCGACGACGATGCGTTGGCCGAGACGAGGCCCGAGTTTGTCGGCGACGATACGGCCGACGATATCGGGACTGGTGCCGGGAATGAAGCCGATGATCATACGGATGGGCTGGCTTGGCCAATCCTGCGCCAGGGCCGTGTTGCCCTGGGTGATCGAAGCGAATGCGAGGCCAAGCGTCATGGTGCGCAACAGGCGCAATGCCAAGCGGCGATCGAATGTCATGTTTCCCTCCCTGTATGATGCATTCTATCTCATATGCGCTTGCCTCAGGGCGCGTTTGTCTGGCTTGCCGAGAGGCGTCAGAGGAATCTGGTCGACGAAGGCCAAGGACTTGGGCGCATGTACCGGCCCTTTATGTTGGCGCACCAGGGCGATCAGATCGGCGGTTGAGACTTTGGCGCCGGCATGCAGCCGGACGCAGGCCGTGACCGCTTCGCCCCATTTCGGATCGGGAATGCCGTAAACGGCCGCGGCGGCGACATCGGGGTGCTGGGTCAGTACGTCCTCGATCTCGCGCGGATAGACATTGAAGCCGCCGGAAATGATCATGTCCTTCTTGCGGTCGACGATGAAGTAATAGCCCTCGCTGTCGCGGTAGCCGACATCGCCGGTGTGCAGCCAATCGCCCTTAAGGGTTTCGGCTGTTTGCTCGGGTTGCTGCCAATAGCCGCTCATCACCAGCGGTCCCCGCACGCAGATCTCGCCGGCTTCGCCAGCCGCCACCGGTTGGCCGTCGTCGCCGAGCAAAGCGACTTGGGCGCCCGGATAGGGACGTCCTGCCGAGCTGAGGCGCTTGTCATCGCCGCTGATGTGATCGCTCTGGTTGAGCATCAGCACCGTATTGGGGGCCTCGGTCTGGCCGTAAGACTGAATCAGAACTGGCCCCAGCATATCGAGGGCTTCGCGCAGGCGCGCGGGCGCGGCAGGCGCGCCGCTATAGACCAAGGCGCGAAGGCTGGCGAGATCGCGGGCGCGGTGTTTCGCCTTGTCGAGCAGGTCGTAGATCATGGTCGGCACCAGCCAGGTCAGCTCCGCTTGGTACTTTTGGGCGGCATCGACAAAGTTCTCGACGTTGAAGCCCCGCAGCAGGATGGCGCAGCCGCCACGCGCCAGGGTTGGAAACATCAGCGATCCGGCGCCATGGGAAATCGGCGCGGGACAGAGGTAACGCACACCGTCGGGCAAGGGGATGCCGGCGAGCCAGGCCATCGTATTGGTCATCAAGGCGCGATCCGACAGCATTACGCCCTTGGCTCTGCCTGTCGTGCCGCCCGTATAGGCCAGACGGATAATATCTTCGCATGATGTGCGGGCAGTCAAAGGTTCGATCGCGCACTGGGAAGCTTCTTGCCAGAAGCCCGGCACCGCATCGTTATCGTCGTGCGAATACCAATGCGGGATCTGCGGGCTTTGCGCACGCAGATCGCTCAGGCGCTCTGCATGGTATTTCTCGCCGACGAATAGTTTCGGACTGCAATCGGCCAAGACGTGAACATGATCGCTGAGGCCAGCGGTGGCATGAAGCGTGACCGAGCGCAGCCCGAAGATGTAGGCGGCGGCGATGATGGTGAAAACTTCTGGCCGATTGCCGGAAAGTTGTGCCACGGCATCGCCCGGCTGCAGGCCGCGTTGACGGAACAGCCCGATGGCTTGAGCGATCTGGGCGCCCAAGGCGCGATAGGTGATGGAGCGCTCATCCTGGATGAAAGCGGTGCGCCCGGGATAGCGCTCGATGCTGTTGACGATGAGTTCGCCCAGTGTTCCGGCGCTGCGGATCGTGCCCCAATTCATCGTGTGGCCCTCACGCGCGCGCCAGAATGGTGACGGCGGCGACAGCTTCCTCGCCATCGTAGAAGCCGCCACCGTTTTCGGCGATGGCGATGCGGGCGTTCGGCACCTGGCGCTTGTCAGCTTCGCCGCGCAATTGCGTCACCAATTCGTGCAGTTGGATGGCGCCGGTGGCGCCGATCGGATGGCCTTTACAGATCAGCCCGCCGGAGGTGTTGACGGGCACGCGGCCGCCCAACCGGGTCTCGCCGCGTTCGGCGCATCTGGCGCCATCGCCGATTTCGCACAGGCCGAGATTTTCCACGTGGCGGATTTCTGCAAAGGAGGTCGCATCATGAACTTCCGCGACCGAGATATCGGCGGGACCGATGCCGGCTTGTTCGTAGGCTTTGCGGGCGGCGATGCGCCCGACATGGTTCTCATAATCCTCGGGCGCGCGTTTGCGGCCGCTGGCAAGTTGGGTCGCCAAGACTTCGATCGCGCGCGTGCGATCGAACCGATCGAGGGCGCTCTCAGCGCAGAGAACGATGGCGCCCGAGCCGTCGGAAATCGGCGCGCACATGGCGCGCGTCAGCGGCCAACTCACGAGGCGGTCGGCCAGCACTTCGTCTGGCGTCATCGGATGGCGATATTGTGCGAGTGGATTGAACTGCGAGACCCAGTGGTTTTTGGCGGCGACCGCCGCGATCTGCTCCGGACTGGTGCCATAGAGTTTCATGTGGTGACGCGCCATGGCGGCGTAGCTGTCCATGAAGACGCTGTGATCGCCCGTATTGGCCAAGGGCGGCGGTGCGCCGGGCAGATCGGTGGATAGGGCCAGGAGCTGTTTGATCTGATCGCCGGCTATCTCGCGGTCCATGCCGCCGAGGAAAGCTTCGAACATCAGCTCGCGCTTTTCCGGATAGTTCATCTTCTCCGTGCCAACCACGAGGGCCACCTCGTAGAGGCCGGCGCGGATGGCCGCATAAGCCTGATTGACGCCCGTGGACGAACTGGCACAGGCATTGTCGCAATTGACGATGGGAATTTCCTCGAAACCCATGGCGCGCAGCGCGCATTGGCCGCGAATACCGTGCTGCCCTTCCATGACGCCCTGGCGCGTGTTGGAAAACCAGGCGGCTTCGATCTGATTCTGTCGGGCGCGGGCATCGGCAAGGGCGGCATTCACGGCCAGGGCGGTGAGCTGTTTGACCGATTTATCGAGATGCTTGCCGAGAGGCGTCATGCCGACGCCGACGATATAAACGCGAGTCATGGTTCTGTCTGGCCCTCCCAGGCTGAAAAGCCATGTTCCCGTCTCCCGACGACTTTGGCAACCTAGGCGGGGATCGCTCTTTTTTGCGCCGGGGCGGAATTTCCGCTTAATTGCCGGATGTGATCTGTGGAGCGAGTTGGTCGGGGCATAGTGTGTTGGGAATTATTGAGGTTTTCACCCGCCGGCTGGTTTTGATCTTAGCCCTTGGATTGAACTGCACGCCGGCCGTCGCGGCCGAATCGCAGATCGACGGGAGGGCGCTGGGCGCCATTTGGGTTCTTCCTTTCGCCGGCATGCTGCTGTCGATCGCCTTGATGCCTTTGCTGCTCCCCGCTTTCTGGCATCGTCATTACGGCAAGATGTCGGCCTTCTGGGCACTGGCTTTTCTTCTACCGGCGACTTTTCTGTTTGGAGTGCCTTCGACCGGCCATGAGCTGCTTCATGTGCTGGCGCTCGAATATATTCCGTTCCTCATCCTCATCGGCGCGCTCTACTGCGTCACCGGGCACATTTACATTCGGGGCAATCTGCACGGATCGCCGGGGTTGAACACGGGCCTTCTGGCGCTGGGAACGGGGCTGGCGAGCATCATGGGCACCACGGGGGCGGCCATGTTGCTGATCCGCCCGCTGATCCGCGCCAATGACGATCGCCGTTACAACGTGCACGTGATCATCTTCTTCATTTTCCTTGTCGCCAATATCGGTGGCTCGTTGACGCCGCTGGGCGATCCGCCGCTGTTTCTTGGCTTTCTTCAGGGCGTCAGCTTTTCCTGGACGCTCAGTCATCTCCTGGCGCCGATGCTGCTGACGTCGGTCATCCTGCTGGCAATCTTCTTCGCGCTCGATTTCCATCTCTATCGGAAAGAGGGCCGGCGCCGGCCGGATCCGACGCCCGACAGCAAAGTGTCGATCGAAGGCGCCCGCAATCTATTGCTGATCCCCGCCATTCTCGTGGTCGTTCTGGCCAGCGGCAGTTTCAAACTGGGCGAGATCCATGTTCTGTCGCTGACCTTGGAGGTTCAAAACATCCTGCGCGATCTGCTGCTACTGTTGATCGCCTATGTTTCCTTTACGACCACGCCGCATGGAACCCGTTTGGCCAATGGCTTCAATTTCGAGCCGGTGATCGAAGTGGCGAAATTGTTCGCGGCCATTTTCATCACCATCGTGCCGGTGATCGCAATGTTGAAAGCCGGCCGGGATGGGGCTTTGGCTTCCGTCATCGCGTTGGTTACGACGCCCGAGGGTCAGCCGATCAACAGCATGTATTTTTGGCTGACAGGTGGCTTGTCGAGCTTTCTCGACAATGCGCCGACCTATCTGGTGTTTTTCAATGCGGCTGGTGGCGACGCACAGCAGCTCATGGGGCCGTTGGCTTCGACGCTCACGGCGATTTCGGCCGGGGCCGTCTTCATGGGCGCCAACAGCTACATCGGCAACGCGCCCAATTTCCTCGTCAAATCCATCGCCGAGAGCCGCGGCATATCGATGCCGAGTTTCTTCGGCTATATGCTGTGGTCGGGTTGCCTGCTGTTGCCGATCTTCGCCGTGTTGACGGTTATCTTCTTTCGCTAGTGCTTCATTGCGCCGCGATGCCGGCGGCCTTGATCACGTTGTCCCACTTGTCGATTTCGCTGTTCCAAAACTTCTGTGCCTCGGCTTCGTTGTAGAAGGTGGCATCCATGCCCTGCTGGTTGACCAGCCGCTGGAAGTCCGGATTTTCCGAAATCGTCTTGAAGCTCTTGTTCAATGTGTCGATGACGCTTTGGGGTGTCTTGGCCGGCGCCATGATGCCGAACCAGGAGATGACTTCCGCGTCCTTGACGCCGAGTTCGCTCAAGGTCGGCACGTCGGGCAGGGACCTGTGCCGTGTCGGTGCGGCGACCGCGAGGGGGCGGAGCTTGCCGGCGGCGATATTGGGCAGGGCGGTCGAGAGATTGTCGAACATCATGTCGACTTCGCCATTGACGGTTCCCGCGACACAATCGGCCCAGCCGCGATAGGCGATATGGACGATCGATGTGCCGGTGCGCAGTTTGAACAATTCCCCCGACAAATGCAGGGTCGTGCCGGTACCGTTGGAGCCGATGTTGAGCTTGCCAGGACTGGCTTTCGCCTCGGCGATAACCTCGGCAACGCTGTTGGCTTTCAGGCGGGGGCCAGCCACCAGCATGTTGGGAACGCTGGCGAAGATGGCGACGGGAATGAGGTCGGTGCGCGGGTTATAGCTTGGTTTTTTCTGGAGTGTGGCGGTGATGGTGACGAAAGCGCCGCCGAGCAGCAGCGTGTAGCCGTCAGGCGTCGCGCGCGAGACATATTCCGAGCCGAGATAACCGCCGGCACCGCCGCGCGATTCCACGATGACCGTCTGTTTGAGTGTTTCCTGTAATCCGGGCTGGATCAGGCGCGCGACGATATCGGTGCTGCCGCCGGGGGGCGCGGGCGAGACGATTTTGATGATCTGATTGGGATATTGAGCCGCGGCGGCGGTCATGGTCGCGGTCAGAACTGTCAGGGCGCAGGCGAAACGGGATATCGATCGACGCATATATCCTTCCCTCCCAGATGTCGTCAGCTCGACAGGCCGGCGATCTCCAATGCTGTTTTATGGTCTTGCAGAATGGCGGGAATTTCATCGGGCGCGATGCGTCCGAAGCCGCAATAGGCCGCGATGCCGAAGTCGGGCAGGAATTTGCGGGCCGCCTGGAGGCGCTGGGCGAAGCTGTCCATGCTGTGGATGAGACCGAGATAGACGCGGGCCTCGCCGACGTCGAGATCCGCAAGAGGCGCGTAGAACGCATCGTCCGTTCGATCGAGAGCGGGGATGTGAACCCAATCGACGCACCGGCCGGTGGCTTTGACAGCCGCATTGACGAGAGCTACCGCGCGACCAAGATCGTCGGGCGCGAAGCGCGGCCAACCGCCAAACGTGCCGAAGCAGAAGTGAAAGCCGAGCGCCACCGCCTCCGGCAGCCGTCGCGACAGCCGGCCGATCGGGGCCGTGTGCGTTTCGATATCGCCTTCGCCCGGATAACCGTCCGGCGGATTGTAGACGGCTGAGACCTCCCAGGCGCAGTCCCATTGGATGGCGAGATCGTCATGGGGAATGGCGGCGAGAATGGCATCGAGTTCCGCGGCGATGGCCTCTTCGTAGCCCGGTCGGATGCGGGCGAGATCGGCGGCTTCGGGAAAAGTCAGCGGCCGGACGACGCTATTGACCATCGGCATGGAAATTTGAAAGCGCATGCCTGGAGGGATGATCCCCTTCTCGCGCAGGGTTTTGAAGACGAAGTACGAATTCACCGCATCCTTGGCATAGCCGAGGCGATAACCTGGGTTGCCGAAGCGAACCATGTCGACACCGGGCTTGACGCGAAACAACCATACGTCCTCGCGGCTACGCGGCATCAATTGTTCGACGCCATTGACCCGCTCGGGACGTTTGATGGTTTCGAGATCGATGTGGCCGTTGAAGACTTGATAGGAGAGACGCAGCACCCACGAGCGACGTTCGCCGACTTCGCCATCAGGGAGGGCCGCAAGATGTGATCCGAGGGCGCCGCTGCAGTTGCGCATCACATCTTCGACGGTGTCGAACGGAACGCTGCCCACGAGAAGGACATCATGGCCCATCGGCGCTTACTCCCTATGACGTGCCGACTATGTTGTCAGCCTCTGCTTGCGCGGGAGCCTAGCAGGTTATGTCATGCGCACAATTGGCGGTGGCCCACACGCGCATGCTTGTGTCGGTGGAGCGCGCACGATGCATCAACGTGCGCGATGTCGATGGAAGGAATGCTGCTAATGAAGGTGCAGCTTCAACTCACTTCTTGCCGGATCGCTTGATCGATTTGATGACGCGCGGCGGCTGGCCGGATTGGACGGCGATGTCGCGGTCCTGCGCCTCGATGATCGCCTTGGCCGGAGCATCGCCATCCAGGCCACCCACGGCGGAGGCGGGAACGCGCCGATTGGAACGAATGGCGCCATCCTCGTAGACGACGTCAAACAGCACGAATTCGCTCTCGCTGGATTTTTTGTTTTTGCTGGCCAAGGTAGAGCTTCCGAAAAACGACGGCTGCGGGAGTTGTGCCGTGCTGGGTCTAAAAGGAAGGCGCTCGCGCCGCCGGCTGTGGTGTAGGCCTCTCCCAGCCTGGGGGCAAGGCGATCCGGTATTCTATTGTGCAGATGCGAGAGCTCGTTCGCCAATCTGTGATGGCTCTCGCCGCCGGCCACGCATGACGGCGAAGCTTGATGAGGCATAAATATCTATATATTTCAGATATTTATTTTCTTTTGTGCGGCGCCGTTGTGGACGGTCGGGGTGGTGGCATTGGGACTTGCTGAATCGGCCGTGCAGGCGCATGTATAGGGGCATGAGCAATCTCCCTGAACTGAAACTGATCGAGGCGCTGAAACAGGTCGATGCGCACGGTGACGTTGCGCCTCCCCATGTTCAGGACCCGACCACGATGGTGATCCGTCAGCTCGCCGTACAGAACGATCTGATGCGCTGGGATGGCGATCGGGGCCGCTTCGTGCTGACCAGCACAGGCCGCAGCCGGATCAGCAAACGGGCACCCGTGACGGGAACCGTGCTGCGCTTCCGGGCCCGCGAGAAAGACGGCTCCTCGGCCCGCCAGAAGATCTGATCGAGCAGGCTAGGCGGTCTGTCACCTGTTACTGTGAATTGCCAGTCGCGGGACCCAACTGCATAGTGCCGTTGATGCACATGGAGGGTGGGTGTCGATGGGTCAGGTTGTTCTTGCGGCAAAAATCACGCACGTACCTTCAATCCTGATTTCCGAACGGCCGGGGCCGTTGTTTGGCCAGCGCGCTGAAGCGATCCAGTCCTTGCGTGAACTCGGTCAGCGCGCCCGCGCGCGCCAAGCCGATACGTTCGTGATCTTCGACGTGCATTGGATTTCGAATTTCGGCTGTCACATGAACGCCAATGCCCGGCATGTCGGCACTTACACCTCGCACGAGGCGCCGCACATGATTCAGGACATGGCTTACGACTATCCGGGCAATCCGGATCTCGGTGAAGCGATCGCAGTGGAAGCAAAGAAAGACGGGCTCGATGTCATGGCCCATCAGGTGCCGACCCTGCCGCTCGAATACGGCACCATCGTCCCGATGCACTACATGAACGAGGACGGGCATTTCAAAGTGATCTCGGTGGCCGCGCCGATCTTCGCCACCTGGCAGGAAAACCGGAAATTCGGCATCGCCGTGCGGCGGGCGATCGAGGCTTCTCCCTATCGGGTCGCGGTGCTCGCCAGCGGTTCGCTCTCGCACAAGCTCGTCAGCAATGAACAAGTGGGCGACGATCAATGGGACGTGGTTGGCAGCGAGTTCAATCGTCAGGTCGATCTGCGCGTGCTCGATCTGTGGCGCGAACGCCGCTATGCCGAGTTCTGTCGGATGCTTCCCGATTATTCGACCAAGTGCAATGGCGAGGGGTTGATGGTCGATACGCACATGCTGTTTGGCATGTTGGGATGGGACAAATATGCCGGCCGGGCTGAAGAATTATGCCCCTATTTCCCGTCCAGCGGCAGCGGCCAGATCACGGTCGAATTTCATCTCGACGCATAGACCCTTTAGCGTTTCTGCTTTTGATGGAATCATCGAAAGCAAAGAAGACGCGTCAAAACAGGAGACTAAAGCAAATCACGTTTCTATCGAAACGTGATTTGCTTTAAACGACGGCGATCGCGGTGACGCCGTGGCTTTGCCGGGCGGCGATGCAGTTGCGGCCCGCGTGTTTGGCCTCGTACAGGCTGTGGTCGGCCGCTTCGAGCAGTTTGCGCGCGTCCCAATCGGTGTCGGCTCTGCCGGCCGTCGCCACGCCAATGCTCATGGTCAGCATGCCATTGATGCCGTGGCTGTGCAGAATCTCCTGTTGGGCGAGGGTGACGCGAATGCGTTCGGCCACGGCGAGAGCGCCATCGGCATCGGTGTCCGGCAAGATGAGCGCGAATTCCTCGCCGCCGTAGCGTGCGGCGACGTCGATCTGGCGCCGCGCTTCGGTTTCGATGATGCGGGCAACGAGCGAGAGCGTGCCGTCGCCGGCGGGATGGCCGTAATGGTCGTTGTAGGCCTTGAAGTGATCGATATCGATCAGCAGAAGCGAGAGGGGCGCGCGCTCGCGATGGTGGCGGGCCCATTCCCGTTCGAAGGCGATATCGAAGCTGCGGCGGTTGGCGAGGCCGGTCAGGCTGTCCGTCAGCGAGAGATGTTCGAGTTGGCGTGCGGCCTTCTGTAAGGCCAGTTCGGCTTCCCGGCGCCGGTCGAGCTCGCTGGAGAAGCGCAGCAGCAGGATGGCCGCCAGCGTCAGCAGCAAGATCATCGCCAGGACAATGATCATGGCGCGCCATTTCCAGTCGGCGAGGATTTCCGCCTTCGACTCGGAAATGGAGAGGACGATCGGAAGTTTTTCAAGCCGCGCGTAGGCGTAGAGGCGTTCCTCCGCGTTCGACTTGGCTTCGAAGACGCCACGTGTTTCGCGATCGACGACCTGCAACAGATCTTTGACGGGGAGACCCATCGTCGGATCGGAGGTACTTGGCGAACGGACCAGAAGCGTCCCGTCGGTTCGCACGAGAGAGGCGCTGCCGCGTCGGCCCAGATCGAGCCGGTCGAGAAGCGCTTGGAGATAGGAAACGCGTAGCGCGCCGGCGACGACGCCACCAAACCCGCCGTCCGCAGCGGCGAAGCGGCGCGAGAAGACGATTACCCATTCGCCGGTCTGGCGTCGCTTGAACGGCTCGCTGACATAGAGGCCCACATCATCGCGTTTGGCGTGAACATCGAAGAAGCTGCGATCGTGCAGGGTCGTGGTGGCGATGTCTCCTTCACGCAGTCCCAATGTTTCGTCGCGCGAATTCATGATGACACGGCCGGTGGCATCGATGATGTTGATGCCGCTGAACTGCGGTGCGAAGACGGAACGGTCGAACAGGATCGCCCGTTGTACGGCGGGCGGATAGCTCGTGACGTCGAATTTCTCGAGGCCGAAGACGACCGCATCGAGCGACAGTTCGAAAGAATGAATGATGCTGTCCAGGCTGCTTTCGGCGGTCGAGCGCAGATTGCCCAAATGCAGTTTGGCGCGGTCGATGGCGTCGGAGCGTTCCTGCACGAGGATCAGGCCGATCAGCCCGACGAAGCTCGCAAACAGCAAAAGCACCGCTCCGATGAGCAGCGCTGTTTTGCGAAATCTCGAGAGACGTTCCATCGGCAGACCCCAGAAAGGTCAACCTAAAACAATCGCTAGGTCGTTCAGGTTAAATAGAATCAATTACCTACGAACATCGAAAACGAATTCTTACCAAGACCTAGGGGTCAATTCCGCGAGCTGGTTCCTGGCAAAACCAGTGCCGTAGGCTGCTCGAGCAATTCCTTGATGGTCGAGGCGAAATCCTTTCGATCCGCTTCCGATAGCGGACTCAGCCCATGCATTTCAAGACCACGCAGGCCCTCGACGGCCAGCCAGGCCAGAAGGGCGGCCTTGGGGTTTTCCGCATCGGCCAAGAGCTGGGTGTAAGCCTCATCGATAATGTGGCGGACGGGGGAGAGAAGTTCGCGGTTCTCGCCGAAAGCCGACAGGATCCCCAGGGCCAGATCCTCGGCCTCCGGCTCCCGCATCTCTAAAAGCACGGTGGTGATGACGCGCGCTTCAAGATTTGGCCCAGATTTCAAGGTAGTTCGCAGGTGATCTTTTCGGATTGCGACTTCATCGACGATTCGCTGGATCATGCCCTGGAGCAGGGCATCCTTGGAGGGGAAATTATACAAGAGACCGCCTTTGCTAATCCCCGCGCGCTGGGCAACAGCGTCGAGGGTGAGACGGCTGGCGCCGACCTCCCGGATGATCTGGGCGGCGGCATCGAGTATTTTTGTGCGCGAATTGATGCGCTTAGCGGTGGGGATTGCTGACATCGATCTCTTGTGACTTTACCGTCCAGTCGGTATAGGAAGCGCTCGGTGCTGGGTCAATAACGTTCCTGTTCACATCAACGCTACATCTGGAGTTGCGACGGCTATGAAGCGGCGTCTCGTTGTATCCGCAGTTTTCCTTCTCGTCGCGCTGATCTGCGGTGGGCTGATCTGGTTCAACTTCTTCAAGGAGAAGATGATTGCCCAGTTCTTCGCCAATATGCAGCCGCCGGCTCAAGTGGTGTCAGCGGCTCCGGTGGAGCGCAGGGCCTGGAATCCCGTCATTCCGGCCATTGGCACCGGCCGCGCCTGGAACGGTGTCGACCTCGCCGTGCAGGTGGCCGGCGTTCTCAAGAAGATCAATTTCAAGCCGAACCAGCGCTACAACCAGGGCGACCTGTTGTTGCAGATCGACGATACGGTCGATCAGGCGGACCTGGCCAATGCGCTGGCTTCCGTGAAACTGTATGAGGCCAATTACGAGCGTTCGAAGACGCTGGCCAATCGCGGCTTTGCCTCGGATGCGACCCTGGATCAGGTCGCCTCGCAGCTTGCGACCGCCCGCGCCCAGGAAGCCCGCGCTCGCGCCGTGATCGATCTGAAAGCCCTGAAGGCGCCGTTCCCCGGCGTGATCGGCATTTCGCGCGTCGATGAGGGGCAATATCTGCAAGCCGGCACGAGTGTCGCCACTTTCCAGAACCTCGACTCGATGAGGATCGACTTCACGGTGCCCGAACAGTCGGCCGATCAGGTGAAGCTCGGACAGGAGGTGCGTGTCGGCACCAAGGAAGGCAATCTTCCCTATACGTCAAAGATCATCGGTATCGATCCGAAGGTCGATCCGAAAACGCGGCTCGTTTCGGTTCAGTCGCTGATCGAAGACAACCGCAAGATCGGCATCCTGCCGGGCCAGTTCCTGCAGGTCGAAGTGGTGCTACCCGAACAACCTAATGTTCTGACCGCGCCGCAGACGGCGGTCGTGACCTCGCTCTACGGCGATTATGTCTTCGCCGTCGTCGAAGAGGATAAGAATGGCCAGAAGCAGATGACGGCACGGCAGATGTTCGTGAAGACCGGGCGGCGTCAGCGTGGCTCGATCGAAATCCTGTCCGGTGTCGAACCGGGACAGCAGGTCGTCGTTTCCGGCCAGAACAAGATCCAGTCGGGCTCGCCGATCAAGATCGACAATTCCGTCGATGTGACGAAGTTCAATCCTGACGCCCTGCAGTCGGCAAAGTAGGCCCAGCATATGAGCCCGATCGAACTTTTTATTCGTCGTCCGGTTCTGGCGACGGTCGTCAGCCTCCTGATCCTGCTCTTGGGTGCGCAGGGACTGAAGAGCGTGCAGATCCGTCAGTATCCTGAAATCAAGGAAACGACGGTCACCATCACCACGTCCTACGTGGGCGCCAGCGCCGACCTGATGCAAGGCTTCATCAGCAATCCGATCGCCAAGGCGGTGTCGAGCGCCGAAGGCGTCGATTATGTCACATCGCTCAGCCGGCTCGGCACCAGCACGGTGTCGGTACGTATGCGCTTGAACACCGATCCCAATGCGGCTCTGACGGAAGTGATCGCCAAGGTGCAGCAGGTGCGCGCCTTGCTGCCGCCCGATGCACTGGATCCGGTGGTGGTGAAGGGCACGGGCCAAACTTTCGCGCTGATGTATCTGACCTTCGCTTCGACGGAAATGAATCCGGAAGAAGTGTCGGAATATCTGACGCGCGTGGTGCAGCCGCGCTTCGCGACCCTGCAAGGCGTCGGTTCCGCCGATATTCTCGGCGGTCGCGATTTTTCCATGCGCGTTTGGGTCGATCCGGTGCGTCTTGCGTCGCTAGGCGTCACCGCGACCGACGTGGTCTCGGCGATCAATACAAGCAACTTTCTTGCCGCGCCGGGCAAAACGCAGAACGAATATGTCGCTTACGCACTGCAAATGCAGTCGACCTTCCAGACACCGGAGGCGTTCGGCTCGCTGCCGGTCCGCTCCGATGGCGACAAGGTGATCCGCTTGCGTGACGTAGCGGACGTGTCCCTGGGACCGCGCAGCATCGATGTGCGTGTTGCCTTCAACGGCAAGGAAGGCACGTTCATCGGTATCGTGCCGTCTCCGTCGGCCAATCCGCTTGACGTGGCAAAAGAGGTCACCCGCTCGATCAACGAGATCAAGAACACCCTGCCGAAAGGCATGTCGGTCGAAATCGTCTATGATGCGTCGAGCTTCATTTCGGCTTCGATCTATGAAGTGTTCAAGACTATCGGCGAAGCGGCGCTCATCGTCGTGTTCGTCATTCTGCTGTTCCTGGGGTCGTTCCGTTCAGTCTTGATCCCGATCGTCACCATCCCGCTGTCGCTGGTCGGTGTCTGTTTCGTGCTGTTCGCACTGGGCTATTCGATCAACCTGCTGACCCTGCTGGCGATGGTGCTGGCGATCGGTCTCGTCGTCGACGATTCGATCGTCGTGGTCGAGAACATCCATCGCCATATCGAGGAAGGGCTCAGTCCGGTCGATGCGGCGATCGTCGGCATGAAGGAGATCTTCGTGCCGATCGTCTCGATGACGATCACGCTGGCGGCGGTCTATGCGCCGATCGGCTTCGTGCAGGGTTTGACGGGTTCGCTCTTCCGAGAGTTCGCCTTCACTTTGGCCGGCGCGGTGATCATTTCCGGTATCATCGCCGTCACGCTGTCGCCGATGATGTCGTCGCGACTGCTCAAGCCGCATGGCGCCGGCGGGCAGACTGGCTTTGCCGGCGCGGTGGATCGCTATTTTACCAAGATTGAAAATTGGTATGCGCGTCGCCTCTCCGGTTCGCTGGTTTATCGCTGGGTGACTTTGGCGATGGTCGTGATGCTGTTGGGCACGACCGCCTTCCTGTTCATGAAAACGCCGTCCGAATTGGCGCCTGAAGAAGATCAAGGCGCTTATTTCGGTCTCGCGCTCACGCCGCCCTATGCGACGGTCAATTATACGGCCGCCTTTGCCGAGAAGGTGCTGACGCCATTCGAGCGCATTCCCGAAATCGATGCGAGCTTCCTGATCTCCGGCATCAACGGCGATGGCGGCGGCTTCATCGGCTACAAGCTGAAGGAATGGAGCGAGCGCAAGCGTAAAGGCCCGGCGATCAAGCAGGACATTCAGACGATGCTGAATGAGAACGCCGGCATTCAGGCGTTTGTCTTCGCGCCGCCATCCTTGCCAGGTTCGAGCGGCGGTCTGCCGATCCAATATGTGCTGCGCACCACCAGCGATCCGGCGCAGGCCTATGAAGTGGCCGAGCAGGTGAAAGTGAAGGCGATGGCGACGGGCAAGTTCATCGTCGTGCAGAATTCGGTCACCTATCAGACGCCACGCGCCCGCATCGTCGTCGATCGCGATCGTGCGGCGGCACTCGGCGTACAGGTGCGCGAAATCGGCAATACGATCAACGCTCTGGTCGGCAACGTGCTGACCGCACGCTTCGACCGCGACAACCGCAGCTACGACGTGGTGACCCAGGTCGAGCAGATCGATCGTCTCAATCCGGAACTGCTCGGCTCCTATTACGTCCGTGCGGCCAACGGCACGATGGTGCCGCTGTCGGCGCTGATCACGGTGCAGACAGGGGCTTCACCGGCGGCGATCGAGCAGTTCAACCAGCTCAATTCGGCGACGATCTCGGCCCTGCCGCTGCCTGGTTTGACGACCTCCGAAGGTTTGGCGACTTTGCAGAAAATCGCCCGCGAGATCATGCCGACCGGCTTCTATGAGGATTATGCCGGCCAGTCGCGTCTGGAAGTGCAGGAAGGCAGCTCGCTGCTCGTCACCTTCGCACTCGCCATCATCATCATCTATCTGGTGCTGGCGGCGCAGTTCGAAAGCTTCCGCGACCCGTTCATCATCATGATGTCGGTGCCGTTGTCGGTGTTCGGCGCGATGGTCTTCCTCAACCTTGGGCTTGCGACGCTGAACATCTACACGCAGGTCGGCCTGATCACGCTCGTGGGTCTCATCACCAAGCACGGTATTCTGCTGGTGGAGTTCGCGAACGAGTTCAAGCACAAGCGTCGTGTGTCGAACATGCAGGCGATTCAGGAAGCGGCGCGCGTGCGTCTGCGGCCGATCTTGATGACGACGGCCGCCATGGTGCTGGGCGTCGCGCCGCTGATCTATGCCTCTGGCGCTGGCGCGGCGGCGCGCTTCTCCATGGGCCTGGTGATCGCGGCGGGCATGTCGATCGGCACGATCTTCACCCTGTTCGTGGTGCCGATGTTCTATACGTTCATCGCCCGCGAATTGCCGAAGGAAGAGCTGGACAAGGGCCCGATCGCGGAGCCCGCGCCGGCGCATTAAGAGTAAAGGGAGCCGTCAGTCGATTTTAAAGTCTGACGGCTTCCACGGCATTTTCGGATATTTCAGCCCCATATTGTCGAGCGTATCGCGGACGATGGCGGCAATGATCGCATTGCGTGCCCATTTGCGATCCGCCGGGACGATGTACCAGGGTGCGTGATCGGTCGAGCAGCGCGCCAGCGCCACTTCATAGGCCGCCTGAAAATCATCCCAGAGACCGCGGTCCTCGAGATCGGACGGGTTGAACTTCCAGTTCTTGTTTGGGTCGTCCAGCCGCTCTTGCAGGCGCTCGCCCTGTTCCTTCTTGGAAATGTGCAGCATGAATTTCAGGATCGTCGTGCCGCTCTGTACCAAGAGCTTCTCGAAATCGTTGATCTGCTCGTAGCGCTGCTCGATCACGTCTTTCGGTGCCAGCTTGCGCACTTTTCCAACCAGCACGTCCTCGTAGTGGGAGCGGTTGAAAATACCGATCGAGCCGTGGCGCGGGCACACCGCGTGAATGCGCCACAGGAAATCGTGCGCCAGCTCGACCTCGCTTGGCTTTTTGAAACCATTGACCGACATGCCGAGCGGGCTGGTCTTCGAGAACACGCCGCGGATCGTGCCATCCTTGCCGCTGGTGTCCATCCCTTGCAGGATGACGAGGAGCGACTTGGTGCCGTCCGAGAACATGTGATCTTGCAGCTTGTCGATGGCGACGACGTCTTCGTCGAAAGCCACCCGAACGTCCTTTTCCGGTCCGAGAAAATCGACGTCGCGTTGGTCGATTTTCTTCAGCACCGGCTTGGTGCCGGGTTTGACACGGATCCGGTCGGCGATCTTGGCGGCGGCTTTCGACATGCTGGCGTCCTCCTGCGTCAGGCCGGGTCCCAACGGTCATGTGCCTGGGCTTCGCCGACGGCGATCGCCGTCATGTTGACGATGCCACGCACGGTGACCGAGGGCGTCAGGATATGAGCTGGCTTCGCCGCGCCCATCAGGATCGGGCCGACGGGTAAAGCATCCGCCAGCACTTTCACCAATTGAAAGCCGATGTTGGCGGCCTCAAGCGAGGGGAACAGCAGGACATTGGCCTCGCCCTTCAGGCGCGAGTTTGGCAGGACACGATCGCGGATCGCTTGCGACAGTGCACTGTCCGCCTGCATTTCGCCGTCTATTTCCAATTCGGGCGTATCGTGGCGGATCATGGCGAGGGCCTCGCGCATTTTCAGCGCGCCGGCCGAGTTCAGGCCGCCGAAATCGCTATCGGAGAGCAAAGCCATTTTCGGTTTCAGGCCGAAGCGCTTCACATGTTCGGCGACCTGGATCGCCATGGCGGCGATGTCGCTGGCCGATGGATTGGCGGTGACATGGGTGTCGGCGAAGAAGAAATGGCCACGCGAGGTGATGAGCAGCGACAAGGCGGTCATGGCGCGGGCGCCGGGCGCCAGGCCGATGATGTCGCGGATCAAGCGCAAACGCGTGTCGAAGCGGCCTTCGAGGCCGCAGAGCATCGCGTCGGCATCGCCACGCTGCACCGCGAGCGCGCCGATGACGGTCATATTGGTGCGCACCATGTTGCGCGCCGCATCGGGCGTGATGCCCTTGCGGCCGGCAATCTGCTGCAGGGTTTGCACATAGTCGCGATAGCGGTGGTCGTCTTCCGGGTTGATTACCTCGAAATCGCGGCCGGCAACGATGGACAGGCCGAAGCGCTTGATGCGGCTTTCGATCACAGGCGGGCGACCGACCAGGATCGGCACGGCCATCCGTTCTTCGAGAACCGCCTGGGTGGCGCGCAACACGCGCTCGTCCTCGCCGTCGCAATAGATGATGCGGCGCGGGTCTTCCTTCGCCTGGGCGAAGATCGGCTTCATGATGAAGCCGGAGCGGAAGACGAAACGGTTGAGGCTGTCTTCGTAGGCGTTGAAGTCGGTGATTGGCTTGCGCGCCACGCCGCTGGCCATGGCCGCCCTGGCGACGGCCGGGGCGATGCGCAGGATCAGGCGCGGATCGAAGGGCGAGGGGATCAGCGAGGCCGAGCCGAACAGGGGTGCGGAACCGCCGTAGGCTTTGGCGACGATGTCGGAAGGCGCTTCGCGGGCGAGTTGGGCGATGGCTTCGACAGCGGCGAGCTTCATTTCCTCGTTGATCGCCGAGGCCGACACATCAAGCGCGCCACGGAAGATGTAGGGGAAGCACAGGACGTTGTTGACCTGATTGGGATAGTCGGAGCGCCCGGTGCAGATCATCGCATCGGGGCGCGCTTCCTTGGCGACCTCCGGCATGATCTCGGGTGTCGGATTGGCGAGCGCCATGATCAAGGGCTTTTCGCCCATGGTCTTGACCATCTCGGGCTTCAACACGCCGGCGGCGGACAGGCCGAGGAAAACATCGGCGCCAGGAATGACGTCGGCGAGCGTGCGCGCCTTGGTGTCCTGCGCATAGACCTCTTTCCAGCGGTCCATAAGCGTGTTGCGACCTTTGTAGACGACGCCGTCGATATCGCTGACGAAAATATTGCTGCGCTTGGCACCCAGCGCGACGAGAAGGTTGAGGCAGGCGAGCGCCGCGGCGCCGGCGCCGGAGCAGACGATTTTCACGTCGGCGATTTTCTTGCCGGCCAGTTCCAGCGCATTGCGGACGGCGGCAGCGACGATGATGGCGGTGCCGTGCTGATCGTCGTGGAAGACCGGGATCGCCATGCGCGCCCGCAGCTTCTCCTCGACCTCGAAACATTCCGGTCCCTTGATGTCCTCAAGGTTGATGCCGCCGAACGTCGGCTCCAGGGCCGCGACCACATCGACGAGTTTGTCGACATTTTTTTCCGCCACTTCGATGTCGAATACATCGATGCCGGCAAATTTCTTGAACAGAACGGCCTTGCCTTCCATGACGGGCTTGGAGGCGAGGGGGCCGATATCGCCCAGGCCAAGCACGGCCGTGCCGTTGCTGACCACGGCGACGAGATTCTGGCGGGCGGTGAGATTGGCGGCTTCCGACTCATCGGCGACGATGGCTTCGCAGGCGACGGCGACGCCGGGAGAATAGGCCAGGGCCAGATCGCGCTGGTTGCCCAGGGGCTTGGTGGCTTGGACTTCGAGTTTTCCGGGTTTCGGATAGCGGTGATAGACGAGCGCGCCGGTGCGCAGATCGTCGGAAATGTTGTTCGCCATGGTCTCCTCACGCGCCGCTACCAGCGGCTGCGGAGGCAGTTAAGGCGAGCGGGCCTGATGGTACAAGGCTTTTCGTCGCTCGATCAGGTGGTGTGACGTTTAAACCATGCCCCCAGGCGAATGGCGGTCAAGAGAGACAGGCCGTGGACGACAAAACCAATGGCAATCGCGACAAACAGCCACGTCAGTGAGCCTGTCAGATAGAGAGCGGCCCAGCCGCCGATGACCGCGATTCCGAGACGGAAGAATCCCGCCGCCAGAGGCCACAGCAGCCGGCCGGCGCCCTGGGAGGCGAAATAAAGGCCCATGGCCAGGCCGAAAAATCCGAAGGCGGGGCCGACGATGCGCAGGTAAGTCGCGCCTGTCTCGATGACATGAGGATCGCTGCTGAATTGTGACATCCACGCGTGGGGCCAGATCGCTGCCGTGAGGCCGACGAGTTCGGTGGCTAAAAATGTAATGGCGCCGCCGATATAGGCGATGCGCAGAGCGCGTTCCTTCTGCCCGGCGCCGATGTTGATGCCGACCATGGCGACAAGCGGCGCGCCGAGGCCGAAAGCGAGGGGCACGAGCAAATATTCGAGACGTGCGCCCGTGCCATAACCGGCGGCGGCAGCAGCGCCGGCCGTGCTGGCGGCGAGCGCCGTCGTCAGGGCGATGATGACATTGGTCTGCAGCGATGTGATCGAGGCGACGGCACCGACCGAAAGAATGTTCTTCAGCATCGGCCAGCGCAGACGCGTCCAGCGGAAGCGCGCGGGATTGCGACCCGACAGGACATACCAACCGAGAGCTATGACAGCTCCGACATAGTACAATGTGAATGCAAGGCCGCCGCCCGCGACGCCAAAGGCGGGAATGGGACCGAAGCCGAAAATCAGTGCCGGCGACAGCGGCACGAGCACGATCACGCCGAAGCCCGTCACCATGGCGGGCACCAGCATATTGCCGGTGCCGCGAATGACGCTGGCCAATCCATTGGTGAGCCACAGGAGAATATTGCCGGCGAAAATGACGTTGGAATAAGCCAGCGCCGCATCGAGTTCGGCTCCCGAACCGCCGAGGAGGCGATAGATGTCGCGGCCGAACGACAGCATCGTCACGGTGAAGAACAGGCCGATGGCGCCGTTGATGAACAAGGCATGCAGGACGAGGGCATCGGCATCGTCGCGACGGCCGGCGCCAAGCGCGCGGGCGATGGCGGAGGAAATGCCGCCGCCCATGGCGCCGCCCGAGATCATCTGGGTCAACATGACGCCGGGAAAAACCAGGGCCATGCCGGCCAGGGCATCGGTGCCGAGCTTGGCAATAAACCAGGTTTCGATCAGGCCCGTGGCCGCCTGGGCGATCATGACCACGAGATTGGGGCCGGCCATCGCCAGGAGCGTCGGCAGAATAGGGCCGTGCAGCAGCCGCTGGGTACGGGCATCCATGGGCCGAGCATTCGGGCCTGCGGCCGTGATGTCGCGGGGGTGGGCAGTCATGCTGAGGGTCGCTTATCGACAGGAGGGCGTCTGATCTCGCCAGTTTTCATGTTCTTGACGAGATAATGGGGCGCCCGGATCGGTTCGCCGGTGGCCGGGTCGACAAGAATCGGGTCGACCGGTTGGCCGGTCCGTGTATCGATGACGGTCACGTTCGGACCTTCCGGTGCGAAATGGCGATTGCCCCAGGACATCAGGGCGAGAAGGACGGGGCGGAAATCGCGGCCGCGCTGGGTCGGCACATATTCGTGGCGGGGCGGGCGTTCCGAATAGAGCCGGCGTTCCAGCAGGCCGGCGTCGACCAGAGCATTGAGACGGCGGGTCAGCATGTTGGGGGCAATGCCCAGGCTGCGCTGTAAATCGTCGAAGCGGCGCAAGCCATTGAGGGTGTCGCGCATGACCAGCATGCTCCACCATTCGCCCACATGTTCCAGGCCACGGGCGATGGGGCACGACATCCCGGCAAAGCTTTTGTGTTGCATGAGACCCGATACGCCAGTAACTATCATGATGCAAGTAACGAAAGGGTGAGGCCATGTCGAGTGGCAAGTCGGACGACCGCGCGCTGTACTATCTGGACGATCTTCAGGCTGGGCAGCATTTCACCACCGGGAGCCATGCGCTCGATGCAGCGCAGATCAAAGCTTTTGCGGTTCAGTTCGATCCGCAGCCCTTCCATCTCGATGAAGAGGCGGCGAAAGACAGTCTGTTTGGCGGCCTGGCGGCCAGCGGCTGGCATACGATGGGCATCACCATGAAGCTGCTGGTCGAATCCGGCGCGCGACTCGCCGGCGGCATTATCGGTGCGGGTGGAGAAGTGACCTGGCCGCGCCCGACACGCCCTGGCGACGTGCTGACCGTCGAAAGCCATGTCGTGGAGGTCACGCCATCAAAATCGCGCCCTGATCGCGGCATGGTGTTGATGCGCAACGAGACGAAGAACCAGAAAGGCGAGACCGTTCAGGTGATGACGGCGAAACTCATCGTGCCAAAACGACCTCAATAAAGGCGGCCACAATAAAGCCGGCCGAAATAACGGACATATAGTTCACCCTTGACCGCTACGGCATCTGTCCTAGAACGGCGCCAGCAATACAGGTGTCGCAAAACTAAGGTCGGAGGAATACGCCGTGGTGGAGAAGGTTCTCGCAGCCGTTAGAACTGCGCCGAGCAAGACCGAGATTCTCGAATATCCGATGCCCGACGTGCCCGTCGATGGCGCGTTGATGAAGATGGAAGTGGCCGGCATCTGCGGCACCGACGTCAAGCTTTACGCCCATCCGCCGACCAAGGCGCCGGTGATCATGGGCCACGAAAACATCGGCTATATCGCCAAGGCCGGGCGCGAATTCACCAAGCGCAAAGGCTTCAAGGAAGGCGATCTGGTTTTCGTCGAGCACTACGTCATGTGCGGCAAATGCGAATGGTGCCATCGCGGCGAATATCGCCATTGCGAAAACACAGACTGGCGCAACAATCCTGACAGCATCCGCTATGGCTATACGTCGGCCGAGAAGGCGCCGCATCTGTGGGGCGGCTTCTCGCAATATGTCTATCTGCCGTGGAATGCCGTCGTTCACCATGTGCCCAAGGGCGTGTCGCCGGAACTGGCCGGGCTCGTGACGCCGATGGCGAATGGGATCGAGTGGTCGTTGTTCGAAGGCGGAGTTGGCTACAATTCAACCGTCTTGATTCAGGGGCCTGGCCAGCAGGGTCTGTCGCAGACGGTGATCTGCAAACAGGCGGGCGCCAAGAACATCATCATTACCGGCACGTCGAAGGATGGCGCGCGGCTGGAAGTGGCGAAGAAACTCGGCGCCGATCACACGATCGACGTGCAGAAGGAAGATCCGCTCGAAAAGATCATGCAATATACCGAGGGCAAGGGCGTCGACGTGGTCCTCGACTGCACGGCGGGCGCGGGCACCGTACCGATCCTGCTTGGCATCGAAGCGCTGAAGCGCAAGGCCGGCGTCATGGTCGTGCAGGGGGAAATGCCGGAGTTTCCGAACTTCCCGATCGGTAAGATGACGACGAAATACATCACCCTGCGTAGCGCGCGTGGCCATAGCTACCGGGCCTGCGAACTGGCGCTGGAACAGCTTGCGTCCAAGCGCTTCCCGCTGGAACTGGTGACCACGCACAAGTTCGGCTTGAAGGATGTCGATCTCGCCATCAGGTCGGTGGGCAACAAGGACGGCGCCGTAAAGGATGTGATCCACGCTTCGCTGATGCCGTGGATGTGATCGGCTGACGCTATTATCCTCGTCTCGGTCGCTCCATGCAGGAGCGACCGAGACTGCGCTCAAATTCTGCTTGATTGGGAAGAACCATGTCCGAGCCCGTCACCATTCCGATGCTGCAGCAGATGAAACGCGACGGCAAAAAGAGCATTGGCGTCGTCGCCTGGGACTATCCGACGACGCGCTTCGCGGAACGCGCTGGCGTCGATTTTATTTCGATTGGCGATTCCGTTGGCGCCAATCTGTGGGGCCACAGCAATCCGCTGCAGGTGACGCTCGATGAAATCCTCGTCTGCTGCAAGGCCGTGCGGCGGGCCGCGACGCGGGTACTGGTCTCCTGCGACATGCCTTATGGGCCATTGCAGGAGGGGATCGACAGCGCCCTCAAGGCTGCGGTGCGCATCGTCAAGGAAGGCGGTGCCGACATGATCAAGCTCGACGGCGCGGCCGATTATCCGGAAGCCGTCGAGGCTTTGACGCGTGCCGGCATTCCGGTGTTCGCGCAATTCGGTTTGACGCCGCAGACGGCGATGAAGTTCGGCATCCCCTATAGCGCGCAGAATTCGGCCGGCGCGCAGGCGAGCGCGGAAGCCGCCGAGCGTCTGGTCGAAGAAGCGAAGATGCTGGAAGATGCCGGTGCGGCTCTGCTCGACTTCACCAATTCAGGCCCGGTCGCCGGCAAAGCCGTGGTGGAGGCCGTTGATATCCCGGTGATTGGCGGGTTCGGTGGCGGCCCGTGGCTCGATGGCCGTGTGCGCCTCGCGCAGACGGTTCTCGGCTATGGCGAAAAGTGGCTGACCTCGAAAACCGAGACCTATTTCAACACGGCGCAGGGCACGGTGGATGCTTTCGCGGCGCTGGTCGCCGATGCGAGAGCGGGCAAGCAGATCAAGGGTTGAATGCAGGGGTTGAATGAATGGACATCGTGGATATCGACGGCATCGCAACGCGCTATCAGGTCATCGGCTCCGGTGATCCGCTGTTGATGTATGCGCCCGGTGGTTTCGATGCGACCTTGGAAAAATGGTCGACCCAAGGCGTCTATGCGAAGATCAAACCGATCGATCATCTGTCGCGCCATTATTCCTGCATCATCTTCGACCGGCGTGAGTGCGGCCAGTCGGGCGGTCGCGTCGAGAAGGTCGGCTTCTCTGATTATGTGCAGCAAGGCATCGGCCTGCTCGATCATCTGAAGATCGACAAGGCGCATCTCATGGGCGGCTGCATGGGCTGCTGTCCGGTGGCGGCTTTCGGCGTCATGCATCCTGAGCGCGTGCGCAGCATGGTGCTGTTCTGGCCGGTGGGCGGGGCGAAATACCGTCTGGCGAGCTTGCAGCGTTTCGCCGAGCATTTGGGTTTCGTGCGTGCCAACGGCTTGCAGGCAGTGGTCGATCTGGTGAAGGCCGAGGGCAAGGCCTTCAATGCCGATTCACGTGGCGGTCCGTGGGCTTCGGTGATCAAGCATGATGCCAAATTCGCGGCCGACTATGTGCAGCAGGATGTCGGGCGCTATGCTCTGATCGTCGAGGCGTTCGGCCGCACCATGTATGATCGCGATACGGCACCTGGTGCCGAGCCGGAAGAAATGTTGGCCTGTCAGGTGCCCGCGTTGGTCGTGCCCGGCAATGATGCGTCCCATGCGACTTCGGCAGCGTGGTATCTGCACGAATGCCTGCCGAAGTCGGAATTCTGGAACGTGCCAGTGTCTGAGCAGACCGAAGCGGCGACCAATCCGGTTCTGCTCGATTTTCTCAAGAAGTTTTAAGCCTTCGTCTCCGGCAATCCCAAAGCGGCAAGAGCCGCCTTGGCGACGATGACATCTTCTTCCTGCTTGGCCCCGCCGGCGCCGATGCCGCCGATCACCTGGCCATCATAGACGATCGGGAAACCGCCGGGCATGTTGGTGAAATCGCCATCCATGCGGATCTGCATGCTCAGAACCTGCTCCGGTGCCGCATAGCCGGTCGGCAGTCTCTGTGAGGCGGCTGTCATGGCTTTCTTGGTGGTGGTGCGGGCGGCGAAGAAGCGCGCGCCGTCCATCACCAGATAGCCGAGAAGTTGGCAGCTCTGATCGCACACCGCGAGCGCGATCTTGACGCCGATCTCGTCCGCCTTGGCGACGCCGGCAGCGAGCATTTTCATGGTCGCTTCGTGGGTGAGGCGGTGGGTGGGGACAATATCGACCATCAGCCGACGAGCCCCGTGGTGCCCTTGGCGAACAGATCCTCGACTTTGACCTTCTGCTTGATAATGCCCTGCGTCAGTGCATGGTCGATGAGGTTTTCGATGACCTTGCGATTGGGCTCGACGCCATAGGGCAGGGGCTCGCCGGTGATGTCGAGGACGCGTTTATGGACTTCGTCGACATCGGTCATTTTATCGATCTGGCCGGCTTTCAGCTTCTCGACATAAAGCCGTTTCGACTCGGCGAAGGCGTTGAACACGTCGGCGGCGAGATCGGGATGTTGTTCCAGCAGCTCGTCCTTGATGACGACGAGATGATTGATCGGATAATGGCCGCGCTCGCGTAGAGCCTTCAGGCCCGCTTCCAATGCATTGGGAATAAGCGGCTGGATGTCGGGATGTTTGACGTCGACACCGATCGCGGCGACGAGTTCGCCGGAGATCAGCAGGTCTTCCATCTTCTTGCCGGCTTCGATCGGCACCACATTGGCCGGCGGCACATATTCGGCGACATGCTCGTCGCCGGAGAGAACCCAGGTGATCTTCGACAGGTCGACGCCATGCTCTTCTTGCAGGATCGCACGGGCCCACACGCCGGTGGTTACCGTATAGCCGCGGTTGACGCCGACCTTCTTGCCTTCGAGATCCTTCGGCGTCTTGATGCCGGCCTTGCTGTTGACGAGGATGGCGCCGTGATGGAAGGCGCGCACTAGCGGCGTCGCCACGGCGGTCATCTTCTTCCCGTGCGCCTTGGCGCAGATATAGGTGGTGATCGCCATCTCGCAGATGTCGAATTCGGAGGCGCGCACCATGCGGCGGAAGCCGGCGATCAGGGGTTCCACTTCGACGAAGTCGAATTCAAAGGTCTTCGGCTTCACCGTGCCGTTTTTGACGGCGGCATTGTTGCCTTGCGTGCGGGTGACGGTCTTGAGTTGGGGGCCGCTCATGTGACGTTTCGCTCCATTTGTCTGTTTTTGCTGTGTCGCCGGTGTTTTATGGGAAACATGGCCATGGGGAAAGGGGTTCCCACGGTGGTTTTGCCGCCATGGCTGTTCATGCTAGGAGGCATCCAGACCTGATTTGCATGGAATCCCGATGTCTGAAGAATTTCCCGATCGCCTGTCCACCAATCCGCAGAGCCCGTTCTACAACGAGGCCATTCTGTCGCGCGACGTGGGCATCCGCTTCAACGGCGTCGAGAAGAACAATGTTGAAGAATATTGCATCAGCGAGGGCTGGATCCGCGTTTCCGCCGGCAAGGCCAGGGACCGCTACGGCAATCCGATGACCATCAAGCTGACGGGCAAAGTGGTTCCCTATTATCGCGACGCCAAGCCGGAAGTTTGAGAGCCTTCAACAGCAGTCGCAGCCGAAACTGTCGTGGATGATGAGCGCTTTCTTCATCCACCGCGGCGGCAGATCGTCTTCGCTCACCTCGATCGCCGGCTTGAAAATCTTGATATGATGGCGATCGGCGCCATCGTTCGTCCAGAAGGCGATGACGGTTTCCAGCGGCGGGCAGCCGGGCAGGCCGCAGGCGAGTTCGGCGACGAGGATGGTTTCATCCTCGCCCAGTTGGAAGCGCTCGCGGGTCCATTGCTTGATGTGCCGCAGAGCGGAACGCTGCGCCGGGCTTTTGCGCAAGGACAAGCCGCCACCATGGCCGGTCGGGTCAAAGCCCTGCCATAGCGCCAGCTTCTCTCTGTCTTTGCTTCTGTCCTCGACCAGATCGTCCAAATTCGTTCTCCGCAGAGAACGTTATGCCTCTTTTTCGGCAAAAAAGCGATTTGACGGGCGCGGCAGATCGAGGTTTTCGCGCAGGGTCTTGCCTTCATATTCCGTGCGGAAAATGCCGCGCCGCTGCAGTTCCGGAACGACGAGGGTGACGAAGTCTTCCAGGCCGCCGGGCAGATAGGGGAATTGCACGGTAAAGCCGTCGGACCCCTCGGTGACCAGCCATTCCTCCATCTGGTCGGCGATCGTCTTGGCCGTGCCGATGAATTGCAGGCCGGTGTGGCCGCCGATGCGCTGGGCGAGCTGGCGTACGGTGAGATTTTCGCGGCGGGCGAGTTCGATGGTGCGTTCGCGGCCGCTCTTGCTGGCATTGGTGTCGGGAATGTCGGGCAGCGGTCCGTCGAGGTCGAAGCCGGAGGCATCCATGCCTAGCGCGATCGAGAGCGAGGCGAGGCCGCTGTCGTCATGGACGAGGCTATCAAGCAGGGCGCGCTTGCGTTCGGCTTCATCGAGCGTCTCGCCGACCATAACGAAAGCGGCGGGGAGGATTTTCATGTGATCGGGCGAGCGGCCGAGTTTGGCCATACGGCCCTTCACGTCCTTGTAGAAGGCCTGGCCGACGGCGAGGTTCGATTGGGCGGTGAAGACCGCTTCGGCGGTTTCGGCAGCAAGCTGACGGCCGGGCTCCGAGGAGCCAGCCTGGACGATGACCGGCCAGCCCTGGATCGGCCGGGCGATGTTCAGTGGCCCGCGCACGGAGAGGAATTCGCCCTTGTGGTCGAGCACATGCATCTTATCGGGGTCGAAGAAAATGCCGTTCTCGACGTCGCGCACGAAAGCATCGTCGGCCCAGCTATCCCACAGGCCGGTGACGACATCGAAGAATTCGCGGGCGCGGCGATAGCGCGCGCCGTGTTCCATATGTTCGTCCATGCCGAAATTCAGCGCCGCGTCCGGATTGGAGGTGGTGACGACATTCCAGGCAGCGCGGCCGCCGCTGATGTGATCGAGCGAGGCGAAGCGCCGTGCGATATGATAGGGCGTATCGAAGGTGGTGGAGGCGGTCGCCGCAAGGCCCAGGCGTTCGGTGGCTTGCGAGAGCGCTGATAGCAGCGTGAACGGCTCGAAGGATGTTGCCGTATGGCTGCGCTTCAGCGCCTTAGCCGGCATGTTCAGCACGGCCATATGGTCGGCCATGAAGAAGGCGTCGAATTTGGCCTGTTCCAATCTTTGCGCCATCTGCTTGATCTTGGCGAAGTTGAAATTGGCGTCAGGCCAGCCGCCGGGATAGCGCCAGGCGCCGGTGTGGATGCTGGCCGGGCGCATGAAGGCGCCGAGCCGCAGCATTTTCTTGTCTGCCATGGGAATTCACCGTGAGAATCTGGAAGTTTGGTCATTAGCCAAGCTCGCCAGGGTGGAGCTGTCAATCCAGGCCGTGCGGCCGCAGCCGTTGCTGGTGCGGGCCGAAGAGTTTCAAGGTCGATCAAATCATCTTGAAGCTGCCGATCGGCGACTGTCCCGCAGGGCGGGCGAGGTGCCGCATGATCCTGATCGGACGGGAGGTGGCGCGTTCCGCCTTGCGGACAATCGGCAAATTCCGCCTTGCGGCTCCTCCCGAAAAAGTGCCAGCATACCGATGAGGGCAAGTCACGCGGGCGTGGCTTGAAAGGGAGAGCGTCGGGAAACCGCTACTGCGCGGAACGCTCTTATGGGAGAAGCGCATGGTATCAGGAAAATTGTTATTTGCCCTGGCGTCGGTGGCAACGCTCGGGTCCGTGACGACTGCGTCGGCGCAAACCATCAAGATCGGCTGGGTCAATAGCTATTCAGGCTTTCTCGCCCAGGCCGGCGATCAGATGGAAAAGGGCCTGAACCTTTACGTCAAATTGCATACCAAAGACCTGCCGCCCGGCGTCAAGGTGGAGTTCGTTCGTCGCGACGACACGGGCGCGCCTGAGGTCGGCAAGCGCGTCGCGCAGGAATTGATCACGCGCGAACGCGTACAGATGCTGATGGGTGTCGTCGCTTCGCCGGTGGCGGCGGCGATCGCGCCGTTGACGGCGGAAGCGAAAATTCCTTTCGTCATCACCAATGCGGGTGGCGTCGCGATCCCGCGTATCTCGCCTTATGTGACGCGCTTCTCCTTCACGCTCTGGCAAACCGCTCTGCCGATCGGCACGTGGTCGGTGAAACAGGGATGGAAGCGTGGCTTCTCCGCCGTCGCCGATTTCATTCCCGGTCATGACGCGGAAGGCGCTTTCATCAAGGGCTTCACCGATGCCGGCGGTCAGATGCTGGGCTCGGTCCGCTTCCCGCCCGCGTCCGCCGATTACGCGCCGTTCATGCAGCGCATCAAGGACGCCAAGCCCGACGTGGCTTTCGTCTGGGTACCGGCGGGGCCGGCGGCCACCGCGATCATGAAGGCGATCAAGGATCTGGGCCTGCGCGAGGCGGGGATCAATATCGTTTCGGCGCATGATCTGCTGCCGGACGAAGAATTGCCGAATATCGGCGCCTTCGGCGCCGATATCGTAACTGCCGGCAATTATTCGACCACTGGTGTTCGGCCGGCCAATACGGCGTTCCTGAAAGCCTGGGATGAGGAATACAAAGGCAAGGCTATTCCGAATTTTACCTCGGTGGCCGCCTGGGATGCCGCGCATGCCATTTTCGAGCTGATCAAGACGACCAAAGGCAAGTTTACCGGCGACGAAGCGATGAAGTTTTTCGCCGCCTGGAAAGATCCTGACAGTCCGCGTGGTCCGATCTCGATCGATCCGGCGACGCGCGACATGATCCAGGACATCTATATCCGGCGTAGCGAAATGAAGAACGGCAAGCTGGTGAACACGGATATCGAGACCATCAAGGCGGTCAAGGATCCGTGGAAAGAGCTCAATCCGCCGAAGTGACTTTGCACGTGAGCCGGCGGGTCCATGGTGGCCCGCCGGTTTGCGATCCGCGAACCGGTGCATAGCGTCCCTTGAATGGCTGATATTTTTTCATCGATCATCAGCGTTGGCTTTCATGGCCTCGCTCTGGCCATGGTGCTCTATCTGATCTCCGTCGGCCTTTCGGTCACCATGGGGTTGATGGGGTTCATCAATCTTGCCCATGGCGCCTTCGCCATGCTCGGCGGTTACCTGATGACGTGGCTGATGAGCCGCTATGATGTGCCGTTCGGCCTGGCGCTGGCCGGCGCGGTGATCGGCGTGGTGCTGATCAGCATCATCCTTGAACGTCTGTTGTATCGGCGTTTTTACGGTGGCGATGAACTCGATCAAGTCCTGATGACCATGGGCCTGATCTTCATCACCATCGCCTCCGTCACCTATATCTGGGGGCCGGTGACGCAGCCGATGCGCCCGCCAGCGGCGCTCAGCGGACAGATCGATCTCGGTTTCCGCTCGTTTCCGACCTATCGCACCTTTCTGATCGTCTGCGGTGCCATTCTCGTTACCTTGCTGTGGCTGGCGCTGGAACGCACGCGCTTTGGCGCGCAGGTCCGCGCCGCCGTCGACAATCTGCGCATGGCGCAAACGATCGGGATCAATACGTCGCGTTTGTTCGCGGCGACGTTCGCACTGGGGAGCGGCCTTGCGGCGCTCGGTGGCGGCTTGGGTGCGGAAATTCTGCCGATCACGACGTTCTACGCGCTCGAGAACCTGGTCTATTTCCTCATCGTCGTCGCGGTCGGCGGTCTTGGCAGCATTCGCGGGCCCTTCGTGGCGGCCCTGCTGGTCGGCATTTCCGATACGGCCTTCAAATATATCGCGCCCGAATTCGGCGCTTTCTTCATTTATGCGCTGACCATGGTGCTCCTGCTGTGGTTTCCCCGTGGCCTGTTTGGGCGAACCTGATGTCGCATCTCACGCCTTCCGCTGATCGACGCGCAGCCGATATCGCCGCCTTTTCGCGGCGGCATCGCTTCCATTGGTTCGAGGCCCTGCCTTGGCTGATCGCCGTTGCCGCCTATTTCGCCTTTCCCAACTATCTGGCGTTGGGATCGCAGATCCTGGCGATCATTCTCTTCGCTTTGTCGGTCGATCTGGTTCTGGGCTATGCCGGCATCGTGACATTGGGGCACGCGGCGTTCTTCGGTGTCGGTGCCTATACAGCGGGCATTCTGGCCGCCAACGGTTGGGGCGAGCCGATCAGCGGCCTGCTGGCGGCGGCGGTTGCCGCAGCCTGTATCGGTCTTGCGTCCGGTTGGATTATTCTGCGCACCACCGGGCTGACCCTGCTGATGCAGACCCTCGTGGTCGCGGCCATGCTCTATGAGCTGGCCAACAAAGCCTATCGGTTCACCGGCGGCGCCGATGGTCTCCAAGGCATGTCGGTCTGGCCGATCTTCGGGACGTTCCGCTTCGATATGTTCGGCAATACCGCTTACTTCTATTGCCTGGTCGTGCTGTTTCTCGGCTGGCTCGTGGTCCGCAACACGGTCAATTCTTCCTTCGGTCGCTCATTGACGGGCATCCGTGAAAATGTCGGGCGCATGCATGCGATCGGTGCGCCGGTGGCGCAGCGCCGGCTGATCGTCTACGCCCTGTCCGCGGCGCTCGCCGGCATCGCCGGTGCGCTGACGGCACAGACCGCGCAATTCGTCGGCCTCAACGTGCTCAACCTTGAGCGCTCCGGTACCATTCTGGTGATGCTGATCATCGGGGGGATTGGCCAGCTCTATGGCGCCTTCATCGGCGTGCCGCTTTACATGATCGCGCAAGACCGCTTCGCCGAAGCCGATCCGACCTATTGGTATTTTTGGATCGGCCTGGCCATGGTGTTCATCGTCGTTTTCCTGCGCGGCGGCATTTTCGGTGTCGTCGAACGGCTTCTGGCGCGGAGCCGCAAACGATGAGCGCAACGGGCCTTCAGACCATTGCACTGTGCAAGAATTTCGGCGCGCTCACGGTCTCGAACAATATCGACTTCCGTTTGCAGGCCGGCGCGCGCCATGCGCTGATCGGCCCGAACGGTGCCGGCAAGACGACGTTCGTCAATCTCGTCACCGGCGTGCTGCGGCCCTCGTCAGGCCAATTGCTGCTCGATGGTGAGGACATCACGGCCCTGCCGCAAGCCCAGCGCGTCAAGCGCGGGCTGGTGCGCACCTTCCAGATCACGGCCCTGTTTCGCAAGCTCTGCGTTCTCGAAAATGTCGTCCTCGCTATTTCGGAACGGGACGGGATCGGCGGCGATTTCCTGCGGCCGGCGGGCTGGCATCGCGCCGCGATCGAGGAAGCCTACGATATTTTGGAAGTGATGGGGCTTGCGGAAGATGCCCTGCGGCCGATCACCGAGCTGGCCTACGGCCGCCAGCGCATGGTCGAGATCGCTTTGGCCTTGGCGCTGAAACCATCGGTTTTGCTGTTGGACGAGCCAGCCGCTGGCGTGCCGGAAAGCGAAAGCGTCACCATCATCGAGGCGATCGAGCGACTGCCGGAGCGGATCGCCGTTCTGTTCATCGAACATGACATGGAACTGGTGTTCCGCGTCGCCCAGCGCATCACCGTTCTGGTGCAAGGCGCGGTTCTGGTCGAGGGCACGCCGGCTGAGATCGCCGCCGATCCGCGGGTGCGCGAAGTCTATCTGGGGGAGGGGCGGCATTGAGCGACGCACTTTCCGAACACGATAAGGGTTTGCATCTGCGGGGGGTCAAAGCCGGCTATGGCGAGACCGTGGTGATCGAGGGGATCGATTTTGATCTGAAGCCGGGGGCAACGCTGGCGGTGCTGGGCCGCAACGGCGTCGGCAAGACGACCTTGCTGGCAACGATCATGGGCCACACGGCGCGCCATGGCGGGCATATTCATTTCGACGGCGCCGACATCTCGTCCTATCCCATCTATCGCCGTTCGGCGATCGGGCTGGCCCTGGTGCCGCAGGAGCGCGAGATTTTCCGTTCGCTGACCGTCGAAGAGAATCTCATCGTGGCGGCACGGCCCGGGCGCTGGACCTTGGCGAGGGTCTATGAGTTCTTTCCGTCCCTGGCCTCGCGCCGTCGCAACCGCGGCGATCAACTGTCGGGCGGCGAGCAGCAGATGCTGGCGATCGGCCGCGCGCTGATGGGCAATCCGACCTGTTTGTTGATGGACGAGCCGATGGAGGGCTTGGCTCCCGTCATTGTCGATGCGGTTTTAGCCGGTCTTGATCGGCTCAAGCGCGAAGACGATCTGTCGATGATCCTGGTCGAGCAGCACGCACGCCTGGCGCTGGAGTTCGCGCAGGATTGCATCGCGCTCGATCGCGGACGCATCGTTCATCGCGGGCCGAGCCGCGCTTTGCTGGATGCGCCGCATCTGTTGGCCGAGCTGGTGGGCGTCGGCGGCGGTGGCGATCGCAAGGCGTGAGCCGGCGGCCAGAGCAAATTGCTATAGTACCGCCGGCTTGTTCGTCGTTCAGTTGTAGCGGGAGAAATCGTAGCCTTCCTTGGCGGCGATCTCGAGCAGGAAGGGCTTGCCCTTCTGCGTCACCTCAATGGCTTCCTTGATCTTCGGCGCGATCTCCGACGGCTTCTCGACGCGATAGGAGGCGACGTTGAGGGATTCCGCCAGTTTCATATAATTGCCGCCGATGTCGAGCGCGTCATATTTGGCCGCCGATTTCGGCAGCGAAACGCGCTCGCACGCCATCATCGCGTTGTTGAACACGACCGTCATAATGCCGATGTCGTTGCGGGCGGCGGTTTCGATGTCCATGCCGCTCATGCCGAACGAAGCATCGCCCATCACGTTGATGCAGAGCTTCTCCGGCGCGGCGAGCTTGGCGCCCATGGCGAGGCCGAGGCCGTAACCGAGCTGGGTCGACTTGCCCCAACCGAGATAGCCGAAGGGCTTGGTCGATTCCCACATCGGCAGCAATTGTTCACGCGGGCTGCCGGCCTCATGGGTGATGATGACATTGTCGCGATCGGCTGCCTTCATCATCTCGTTGATGACGCGATACTGGTTGATCGGCGTCTCGTCGGAATTGAGCTGCTTCTCCCAGTCGGCGCGCCAGGCCTTTTTCGAGGCCGCAATGGTCGCCTTGAGATTTTCCAACCGCGTGGCATCGGGCTTGGCCCGCTGCCGGCCGATTTCCTCGATCAAGGCCGCGATGATGAGCGCGGCATCGCCGACGAGGCCGAGATCGGCGCGGATGTCCTTGTTGATATCGCCGGCATCATTGGTGGCATGAATGATTGTCTTGCCGACGGGCAAGGCAGGACCGAAGGGCGTGCGCGTCAGGCTGGAACCGATCGCAAACACCAGATCGGCGGCATTCATGCAATCGGCATACATTTTCGGCCGCGACGCCGTCGATGCGCCAAGCGCCAGCGGATGGCTCTCAGCGATGGCGCTCTTGCCCGGATTGGTGGCAGCGACAGGGGCGGGCAGGAGTTCCGCCAGTTGTGTCAGCAATTCGCCGGCGTCGGCATAGTGGATGCCCTGACCGGCCCAAATCAGCGGTGATTTGGCAGCGAGCAACATGCGTGCGGCCGCTTTCACCGCATCCGGATCGGGTGCCGAGCGCAGAATGGGCACGGGTTGATAGTCAATCGTGCCGGCGAATTCGGCGGCGAAAACCTCGTTGGGAATTTCGAGCAGCACCGGACCCGGCTTGCCCGAGCGCATGGCTTGGAAAGCGCGGCGCAACAGATCAGGCAATTCTCTGACATCATGGGCGAGCGCCGACCATTTGCTGACGGGCGCGAACACATCGGCGGCGCGGAAGGTCGGGCGCGTATACTGCCGATCGAGGCTCGATGCAGCGGGGATGACCAACACCGGAACATTTTCGGAGAAAGCCTGCGCCATGCCGGGGAAGGCATTTTCGATGCCTGGGCCATGCTGGGCCGCGAACACACCGTTCTGACGGCCGCGACGCACGCGGCTGTATCCGTCGGCCATGGCGACGCCCATCCGCTCCTGCCGGCAAAGGATCGGGCGGATATTGATATCGGCGCAGGCTTCGATCAGCGGGTTACGGGGATAGCAGGCGAGGAAATCCGTTCCTTCGCGCTTGAGGATTTCGGCAACGACATCTGCACCATTCATCGGGGCTTCCTACCGGTCATTAAAGTTATGACCGGCAGGGGCGATGATACGGGCGGCGTTGTCAAGTTGGACGGGCGAGAGGGGGCGCGAATATCCAACCGTTTGCAAAAATGGCAAGGCTCAACTGGCCAGGAGATAGCGGATAGGCCGGCCTATGCTCATCGATTGGGCGGCGGCGATGATGCCGCGCGTGTCGATGCCGAAATGGCGATAGAGCTGGTCGATCGACCCAGTTTGTCCAAACCGATCGACGCCGAGGGCGCGCGTGCGGTGACCTCTGACCGCGCCCAACCATGCCAGAGTGGCAGGGTGCCCATCGAGAACCGTGATGATGGGACAGTGCGACGGCACTTGGGCCAACAGACGTTCGATATGTGACATCGCGCCCATATCGCCATCCTCCCGCGCCTTCGCGGCCTCGGTCCAGCCGGCGTTCAAGCGACAGGGAGAGGTGACGGCGAGAAGCCCGACATCACGCCGGTCTTCCGCCAAGCGACCGACGGCGGCGATCGCTTCCGGCGCGACGGTGCCGCAATAGGCGATGACGACTTCGGCATTGGAGCCGGGCTCGCGCATCCAATAAGCGCCTTCGATGATGTCGGCTGTTTTCTGTGCGTCGAGCTTGCGGGTTGGCTGTTCGAGCGTGCGTGTCGACAGGCGCAGATAGAGCGCGCCGCCCTTGTCGTCTTTGAGCCAGGTTGGCCGCACGCTTGCCCGCTGATCGGAGGTCAGAGCTTCCCATTGGAGATAGTGGAAACCGAACCGCATGATTGCCGACAGTTCGTCCACGAAAGCCGGCTCGTAGCTGGCCAAGCCATCCTGAGCCATGCCGATGAGCGGCGTCGAGATCGATTGATGAGCGCCGCCTTCGCCGGCCAGCGTAATTCCCGACGGCGTCGCCACGAGCATGAAACGCGCATCCTGATAGCAGGCGTAGTTCAGCGCATCGAGGCCGCGCTGGATGAACGGATCGTAGAGCGTTCCGATCGGCATCAAGCGCTCGCCGAACAACGAGTGCGAGAGACCGAAGGCGGAGAGCGCAAGGAACAGGTTCATCTCGGCGATGCCGAGTTCGAGATGCTGGCCCTTTTCGGAGAAATGCCAATTGAACGTCGAGGGAATGCGCTCGGTTCGGAACGTGTCGGCCATTTCCTTGTGGGCGAACAGGCCCCGTCGATTCACCCAGGGACCGAGATTGGTCGAGACGGTCACATCGGGAGAGGTGGTGACGATGCTGGCCGCGAGCGCATCGCTGCCGCGCGCCAATTCATTGAGCAGAAGCCCGAAACCCTGCTGGGTCGACAATTCGGCTTGGGTGAGGGGTGGCAGCGTTTCCGGAATGGCGATGGCGGGCGCTGCATGTCGCCGGCTTTTGCCAGCATTGAAAGGCACATTTTTCAGAAAGCGCGTCAGCGCCGTGGAGTCCAGGTCCAGGCCTTCAAACTTTTCCCACTCATGTCCCTCGCGGATGCCGGCTTCGGTTCTGAAGCTCGCCATCTGGGTTGGCGTCAGCATGCCGGCGTGATTGTCCTTGTGGCCTGCGAGCGGCAGGCCAAAGCCCTTGATCGTATAAGCGATGAAGACGGTCGGGCGATCATGATCGATGCGCTCGAACGCTTCGACGAGGCTCGGCAGATCGTGGCCGCCGAGATTGGTCATCAAACGCGCGAGTTCTTCGTCGGTGCGGCGCTCGATCAAGCGGGTGACATCGCCTTGATCGCCGATCTCATCGTTGAGGCGCTTGCGCCATGCGGCGCCGCCCTGAAAGGTGAGGGCGGAATAGAGCTGGTTGGGCGCATTTTCGATCCAGGCGCGTAATTTGTCGCCGCCGGGTTCAGCGAACGCGGCCTGTTGCAGAACGCCGTGGCGCAGGACGACCACGTCCCAGCCGAAGGCGCGGAAAATGTCTTCGAAACGGGAGAACAATCCCTCGTGAATGACGGCATCGAGGCTTTGGCGATTATAATCGATCACCCACCAGACGTTGCGCACGTCATGTTTCCAGCCTTCGAGCAAGGCTTCGAAAATATTGCCTTCGTCCATTTCGGCATCGCCGAGCAAGGCGACCATGCGGCCGGGCGATGTGCCTGCTGCGCCGTGGCTGCGGACATAGTCCTGCGCCAGACTGGCAAAGATCGTCTGGGCGACACCAAGGCCGACGGAGCCCGTCGAAAAGTCGACGTCGTCGGTGTCCTTGGTGCGTGAGGGATAGGATTGCGCGCCGCCATAGCCGCGGAAGTTTTCGAGCTTGTCGCGGTCGATCAAGCCAAAGAGGTAGTTCAGCGCGTGGAAGGCCGGGCTGGCATGGGGTTTGACGGCGACGCGATCATGAGGACGCAGCACCGCGCCGTAGAGGGCGGTGAGGATGGCGGCGGAAGAGGCCGAGGACGCCTGATGGCCGCCGACCTTGAGCCCGTCTTCGTTCGGACGCAGGTGATTGGCGTTGTGAATCATCCAGGTCGACAGCCACAGCGCCTTGCGCGCGATGGCATCGAGAAAGGGCAGGCGGCTGTCGGCTTTTTTCGGCATTGGGCGTTCCTCACTGAGGAAACGATGAAACGCCGAACTGAGGAGCGATACTTACCAAAATGAGCTAAATTCCCTTCTTGTTTGATAGTTTAATTCATTTATTCTCATCTAGATGGTGGAAAAATCCAAAAAGCGGTTAGACGACATCGACCGCAAGATTCTCGCGAATCTCCAGCGTGACGGTCGCCTGACCGTGCAGGATCTGGCGGCCCGCGTCGGGCTGACCCTTTCGCCCTGTCTGCGGCGGGTGCGCATGCTCGAAGAAGCCGGCGTCATCCGCGGCTATTGCGCGGTCGTCGATCAAGCCAGCATCGGCCTGCCGATCAGCGTTTTCGTGCAGGTGAAGCTCGAGCGTCAGCGCGAGGAAGAGCTGCAGCGCTTCGACCGGGCGCTGGAACGCTTTCCCGAAGTGGTCGAGGCCTATCTCATGACCGGCGTTTGCGACTACCTGCTGCGTGTGGTGGTCGCCGATCTGCCAGCCTATGAGGCCTTTCTGCGCGACAAGCTGACCCGCGTGGAGGGCGTGCGCTCAATCGAATCGAGCTTCGCGCTGAAACAGGCGAAGAGCACGCTGGCGCTGCCGATGGGGTGATTGCTGATGTGATCAGTGAGGCGCGTGGGTTAGGCGAAGGTTTTCCCCGGCTTCAACCGGTGCCGCGCGTTTCACTTTCACGCCAAGCAGTCGCAGTTCGCCCTCGATCGCGCCTTTCAGAATTTGCAAACGAAATTCCAGGTGCGCATCAGGTTTCTGGTTTTGGAAGGAGATATCGATGGCGTAAATGCCATGGCGCGGCAGACGCATGGTTACGGCTGCGAGGACCGAGCCGTTAAAGATGTCCAGCAGCGCCATCGTATCGCTACGACAATCGTTGAACTCGACGTGGATCTCGCAATCCCATTGCCCAACGGGCAGATATATATAAGGGCCGAAAAAGATTGTTCGAGCGGGACCAGCCAGGAGTTTTGGGCCCGTCAATTGTCGATCTGGAGCGTCGCCATCCTGAAACCAGCGAGGAGACCAATGTACGACTTCGAAGGGACGGCGCCTGGTTAAGGGATCATAGCCATGGATGACGCTTTCCAGCGCATCTTGATCCTCACGCGGGAGCGTTTCTCTGAAGTCCGTGGTTGGCTGCCATTGCGGAAAGGTCGCCCCCATAAAATCTCGGAGCGTTGTCGTATCGCCGAGCTTCGTCCGAAGTTTTTCGAGTTGCTGGTCGCTAGGCTCAATACTGAAAAAGTGCATGATGTCCTGAGCGAGATCGATCACCGACATATCGTATCGATCCGGCCCTAGGATCAGGTTTCTGCTGGTATTTATCAGTTGGGATATCTGCACGGCAGTATGAGTTGATTGCCGCAGAGCAGTCAGAATATCCTTTCCGGCATTTACCACGTTGAAAGCAAATATTTCCTCGAAATCGTCGACGCTTATGACGGTTGGGATGTCTGAATCAATTATCAATTGGATCAGATTTATTTGCGGTGCGTCGCTGTATAAAAGAACTGATTTGCGTTTTTCCTGAGAAATACCTTTCCAAGCGTCGCGTAGCTGTTCGACGGTGACAGCATATATTTGCGTCGGCGCGCCGATGGTTTCAGTCGCGATGAGACTGATCAGCTCGCGTGTCGCCTGGGATATCGGCGACATCGTGCCACAAACGCTTAAGAGCATAGGAATATTATCCTTACATTCTGCGAATCGCAGAACTATATGATTTTACTTGCGTCAAATGCGATCCCGATCAGTCCCCGGTCTCAACTGTCCGCGAACGAGCTTGGTAGCTTCATATAGCAGTATGTCCGAAATGGGTTCACTAATCGCAGCTATCTCATTGATATCGTGGCGTAGAACCTGGACTTGGCCACTTCGGCTGCTTGGATGGAATTTTGCCCTAATTGAAGGTAAAAGAAAGCGTATCAAAACCTTGCGACAACTATTCTGGAGCAATAGCTGTTTGGCGGCGCGGTGTGGTCGCCAAGAGTTGCGCGCTGCCGCTTGCACGCCTCCAAAGAAAGCCGATTGAATGAGCCTGAATTTGCCCGATGTTGTTGCCGGCTTTTCGCGGCCAAAGGCAGTGCTTGCGCCTGGTTCGGTCAACCACATCTTGGATAAAGCCGAGCGTCGGGCTCGCTTGATCAAGAAGCTCATTTTGGCGGTGATGATCGTTCCGCCGATCTTTGCAGTCTTCTACTACGGTTTGTTCGCGGCGGACCGTTATGTTTCGGAGGCGAATATCATCGTCCGGAGCGTCTCGAGCAAGCGTGCGGCCGGTGGTCTGGACATGGTGCTTCAGACGTTTGGTATCTCGCGAGCCGTCGACGACACCAATGCCGTTCAGAACTTCATGCTGTCGCGCGATGCCGTGCGCGCCTTGGAAAGCCGGCTTCCGTTGCGAGAAATCTTCTCCAATTCCAATGCCGATATTTTTACGCGGTTTCCACGTTTCTGGCTGTGGAAGAACGACGCCTTTGAGCGGCTTTATGAATATTATCTCGATCGCGTGACGGTCATTCAGGATCCGTCGAAGGGTATTACCACGGTAAGAGCGGTCGCCTTCCGTCCTGAAGATGCTTTGCGCATTACCCAAGAACTGCTCAAAATCTCGGAGGAAATGGTCAACCGCATGAATGTGCGGGCGCAGGCGGATACCGTCAAATCGGCGCAGTTAAGCGTTGATGACGCGGGCAATCGACTGATTGAAGCGCAAAAGGAACTGACCAGATATCGTAATCGCGAATTGATTGTCGATCCGTCAAAGACGTCCCAATCGGTCCTTGATACGATCACGTCGCTGGCGACCGAATATACGCAGACGCAAGCGCAAGTGCAGGAAATGACCAGATTGGCTCCGAACAATCCTGCCATTGCGGCGCGTCAGGCCCGGGCGGATGCCTTGCGAGCGCGTATAACGGAAGAACGTGAAAAGCTTGCTGGTAGCGATGCGGCGATGGCCAAGAAAATCGAGGGCTACGAACAGCTGGCCGCCGCGCGGGACATCGCCGAAAAAGGTTTGGCGACGGCGAGTAATTCGTTGGAGACCGCTCGGCAGGAGGCTAGGCGACAGCAAATCTACGTCGAACAGATCGTTTCTCCCAATCTGCCGGACCAATCGACCGAACCGGAGCGGATACGGATGATCCTGACTTATCTGGTCGTTTCGTGCATGCTGGGCGCAATCTTGTGGTTGCTGAACGCTGGTACGCAGGAGCACGCAAACTAATGTTCTCGGATGTGTTTTCTGCTTTCGACAAGCGCTCTCGAAGGTCCAATTTTCTGACTGGGGCCAAGGTACAAGCTCGCATTGTTTCGGCACTGATGATCCGCGAAGCCGTGGGTCGTTACGGCCATGAAAATCTGGGTTTCTTCTGGGTTATTGGTGAGCCGCTGTTGCTGACGACCGGCGTCATGGCGCTGTGGAGCTTCACCCATGTTTCTCATGATGCGTCGGTCGGTGTCGTGCCCTTTGCATTGACGGGCTATTCGATGTTGACGCTTTGGCGTCAGATCGTTTTCCGCTCCTTGCATGGCATGCGATATGGCGCCGCCCTGACATTCCATGCCAACGTCAAATATCTCGACATTCTGCTGGCGCGTTCATTGTTGGAAACCGTTGGCATTATGGCGGCGTTCGTGGTCGCTTATTTGCCTTTGTACCTTCTCGGTGCTTTGCCGCTGCCCAACGATCCGCTTCTATTGTTCGGCGGCTGGCTGCTCATGGCGTGGTTTTGCGCGGGATTTGGTCTGCTTATCGCCGCGCTAACTGAACTCAGCGACGTTCTGGAACGTTTCATCCATCCGGTGATGTATTTAACGCTACCGCTGACCGGGGCGTTTTACATGGTTGATTGGATGCCGCTGAAGATTCAAAAGTATCTTTTGATGTCTCCACTCGTGCATGGAATTGAAATGTTTCGAGCCGGAGTGTTCCCGCCGAGCGTTGTGACCCACTACGATCCTTATTTTCTGGCGTTGTGCGCCTTGCTGACGACGGGGATTGGTTTTCCGTTGATGCTGTATGCGCAACGGCATGTCGAGCTTTGATCCTTATGACTGACACAAAGACCGATACTCCTTTTGTCGTTCGTCAGATTGAACTGCGTCCCTTGGAGTCGCGAGGTTATCTGACGCCTGTCGATGAGGTTTGGGTTGAACCCAAGCGGCAATCATTCTTCCGCCGTCATGCTCTCGTTCTGCTGACGATGGTCGTGCCGGTCTTCCTGGCGTTCGTCTATTTGTTCTTCATCGCGTCCGATCGCTATGTTTCGGAAGCGCGCTTTATCGTTCGGACTTCGGCTGGCGGCTCCGGGCTTGAAGGGCTGGCGTCCCTGGTTTCGACGCAGGGTATGTCTCGCGCCAACGATGAAACCTTTGCCGTCAACGAATATATCATGTCCCGCGACGCGGCTGATCTTCTGATAGCGAACAACGGACTGCGAGACATATTGGCGCGGCCGGAAGCCGATATTTTCAATCGCTTCCCGAATTTTTTCACGCGAGACACCAAAACCAAGCTCTATCGTCAATATGAGCACATGGTAAGCGCCGATATCGAAGGGGCGACTGGTATTAGTACGCTGGAGGTTACGGCTTTTCGCCCCGACGATGCACAGATGATGGCGAAGGCTCTGCTAAAATATGCCGAGGAGCTTATCAATCGATTGAACGAACGCGCGCATCGCGACGCGCTTCGCTATGCCAAGAGCATCGTCGATGACGCCAGAGCGGATTTTACCAGACTTGAAGGCCGTATCGCCGAATGGCGAAATAAGTCGGGTACTGTCGACCCCGGCAAAGAATCGCTCGCGGCGCTTGAACAGATCGGCAAAATGACGACGGAGCTGGCGGCGATGGAAGCGACGCTGGCTCAGACGATTGCTTTGACGCCGGCCAATCCTTCCATTCCGGCGTTACGCGAACGGGTGTTGTCAAACCGGAATGCGATTGATCGGCTCAAGCGAGATGTCGTTGGCAATGATACTTCGGTCGCCAACAAGCTTGCTATGTACGAGCAGTTCGTCGTTGAGCGCGAGATTGCCGCCAAGGCAATGGGCGCTGCGGACTTGAACTATCTGAAAGCTCGTCAAGATGCGGAGCGCCAGCAGCTCTATCTGCAAACCATCGTCGAGCCCAATTTGCCCGACCAGTACACTTATCCCCGCCGCCTTCTATATCTTTTGGGAGTGATCGCTGTCTGCGGTCTGATCTTCCTCATCATCCGCTCGATCACTCAGATCGCAATGGAGCATTCGGCGTGAGCATGATTGGACGTGTTCGTGATCGGTTGATGCCGCAGGCTATTAGCCGTGGCCTGCGGATGTATGAATGGGCTGAGAGCGAAATTGAAGCCGCCGGCTATGCGATGCGCAAACGTCGCGAGGAGCAGGCGAATGCGTTGAAGCCCAGAGACCGTACGATCAGGCTGACCAATATCGTAAAAGAATACCACACCCCCATTGGTCTGCGCCGGGTGCTTGACAATGTTAACTTTGAGGTCGCTCCGGGCGAGAAGGTTGCTGTCCTCGGACGCAACGGCGCTGGTAAGTCGACTTTGGTCAAGCTGATTGGTGGTGTTGAGCCGCCAACTTCGGGTGATATCTACAAAGGTCTTTTCATGTCGTGGCCGTTGGCTTTCAGCGGCGGTCTTGAAGGCCACATGACGGGCATCGACAACATTCGGTTTATTGCGCGTGTCTATGATCGACCGGTTCAGGACGTCGTCGAATTCGTTGATAACTTTGCCGAGCTGGGCAAGCAGTTGTTCGTGCCGGTCAAACACTATTCGTCGGGTATGAACATGCGCCTAGCGTTCGGGTTGACGCTGGCGATTGATTTTGAGTGTTTTTTGATTGACGAAGTTTTGTCGGTCGGTGATCAGCGCTTTCATCAGAAATGTTATGACGAATTGTTCGTCAAGCGGGCTGATACCGCGATGATTCTGGTAAGTCATGACGTTGCGATCTTGAAAAAATTCTGCGACCGCGCCGTGGTTCTCAAAGGTGGGCGCAGCCGTGTTTTTGATGACGTTGATTTCGCGATCAGCATCTATCACACGCTGTAAGCCCACTGATCAGTGGGCCTCGACAGTGCGCCAGTAGTCGAGAAGATTATCGAGCGTCTGGGACAGGGGAATGACCGGTTTCCACCCGGTCATTTCGCGCAATTTGTGGGAGCTTCCGCTTGCCTTTGGAATGTCAGACGGACGCAAGCGGTTTGGATCCATCTGGATATTCAAAGGGCAACGGGCGGCTTGTCGCAACAAAGTCAAAGCTTCTTCGATCGCGAGAGGGGCTTCCGAAGAGACATTCAGAATGTCGCCAGGGGCAAAGGCCGCAGGATGGTCGAGAATAGCGACATAGGCTTCGACGACATCTCGGACATCGAGAAATTCACGCACGGCCGATAGATTGCCGACCTGAAGGATCGCTGGTTGGCGCCCCTGTTCGATGGCGGCAATCTGGGCTGCGAAGGCCGGAAGGACAAATCTCCGATCTTGTCCGGGGCCTGTATGGTTGAATGGGCGAACGGTGATCAGTTTCACCGTCGGCGGCAAGATATCAAGAAGCGCCATTTCCGCGGCAAGCTTTGAACGGCCATAGGCACTCATCGGGCGCGGCAGCGTGTCTTCCGAGGCGGGGCCGTCGCGGAAGCTCGCGCCATATACTTCGGAGGTGCTGATGTTCAGAAAGACGGCCTCCGGCGCGTGAAGCGCGCACGCCACCGCCAGGCTGATGGAGCCACCGAGATTGGCATCCCACGTAGCTGCGGTTTGCTGAAATGACGATCCAACCGAGGCTTGGGCGCCCAGATGAATGATGAGATCAGGACGCGTTTGAGCCAGAGCGTGGTCGAGACTGTCACGATCGTTGAGGTCGCCGACAACAGGTGTCCAACCTTCTCGCTCCACCAGATCAGCGGATCGGCGCAACAGAAACAATTGAGCATCTGGCCATCGCTGCGCGAGGCGTGGGGTGAGCCATCCACCGACGAAGCCAGTTCCGCCGGTGACGAGGATGCGACGATAGCTGACGGCCTGCGGAGCGCTTCCGGACATTGATCTAGCCGTCTACAGCCGTGCGCCAACGTTGCAGATCGGCGTCGACCATTTCCTTGATCATCTCTTCGAGAGAGATTTCCGCTGTCCATCCCAGCTTTTGATGGGCCTTGGCAGGATTGCCCAGCAGGACATCGACTTCAGCCGGACGATAGAAGGCTGGATCGATGACCACATGTTTGTCCATGTCGAGCCCGACATGCTCGAAGGCGATCCGGCACATGTCGCGCACGGTTGTGGTGCGGCCCGTGGCGACCACATAGTCGTCGGCCTTTTCCTGCTGCAGCATAAGCCACATCGCCCGCACATAGTCGCGGGCGTGGCCCCAATCGCGTTTGGCGTCGATATTGCCGAGCCGCAATTCATGAGCTTTGCCAAGTTTAATTCGGGCAACGCCATCAGTCACTTTGCGGGTCACGAATTCCGTGCCGCGCAGCGGACTTTCGTGGTTGAACAGGATGCCGGATGAAGCATGAAAGCCAAAGCTTTCTCGATAATTGACAGTGATCCAGTGGCCATAGAGCTTCGCCACCGCATAAGGGGAGCGCGGATAGAACGGCGTTTTCTCGCTCTGCATTTCCTCTTGAATCAGGCCGAACATTTCGGATGAGGAGGCCTGGTAGAAGTGCGCTTCGGGCTTCACAATGCGCATGGCTTCCAGCATGGTGGTGACCGCAACGGCCGTGATATTGGCGGTCAGCAGCGGTTGTTGCCAGGACGAAGCAACGAAAGACTGGGCAGCCAGATTGTAAATTTCGTCTGGCTTCACCTGTTGCATGATGCGAACGATGCTCGACAGATCGGCAAGATCGCCGTCCAGCAAAGTGACCTGATCGGCAACACCGAGCCAACGCAAACGATGGTCTTCAACGCCACGATGGGACGAGCGGCGAATGACACCGAAGACCTCGTAACCTTTCCCGAGCAGGAATTGCGACAGGTAGGCGCCGTCCTGTCCTGTAATGCCGGTAATAAGTGCGCGTTTAGCCATGGAGAGAGCTGCCTCGTTACAATTTTACGATCGATGAAAACGCCGAAGGTCCCATAACTGATCTCTGGGGCGGGAGGAATATGTCGGGCTCCAGCATTCTGGCTTTCGCGAGGAAAGGTTGAAAAGAGCGAGGGCTTCGTTCGACCTGAAATCCGCCTTGTTCGCTACGACTAAAATCCACAATCTTCCATCAGGAATGCTGAGAACCTACCTTAGCTGGTGCGTTGGTAGACCATAGGCTGGTTTTTGTCTATTTCTGCGCACGGCATTTTTGACGATTTGGGTGTTGTTTCAGATGTTTGATGCATATGACGCTTGGCGAAATCTGGCATTTCGGCTGGGGCTCGGCAGGCATGCCGATTTCGGGCGGCAAGCGAGCGGATTTTGGCACACCCAGCAATTTGCCAAAGCGGCGACTTGCTATCGTCTGCATCTTTCACAGCATCCGGATGATTATGCGTCCTGGCTGGATCTGGGGTTCTGTGAATCATTCGTCGGCCGGAAGGCGCAGGCATTGCTTGCCTATGAGCGTGCGCAGGCTATATCGCCGCGGTCCGCAAATGATTTTTTGACTCTGGCGCGCCAGCAGGCAGCGAATGGCCGTCCGCTGAGTGCCTTCGCCTATTATCGGGGCGCTCTACTCGCGGCGCCGACGCTTGATCTGGAAGCGCGGGATCGAGCGTTCCTTGGCAATGCCTATCTGGATGGAATCGGGTCAGACCATTCTATCGCTGGCCGTCGCATTTTTTTGGATATCACCGATATCCTACGTTACCTGCGGCACAACAATCACGGTACCGGAATTCAGCGGGTTTTGCTCTCGATGGTCTCCGCTTGGTTTCGGAAGTTCCGTCGTCAAGATGTGGCGTTCGTCTTCTGCCGCGACGGTCGTAGCCAGATTTTTCAAATCGCTGAGGAACAGTTGGCAGCCTTGGTTCAAGCTACCGAAGACCCTGCGGCGACTGTTAAAGTCTACCAACCCTATATCGACAAAATCTATGCGGAATCGCGGCTTGTCGAATTCCAGCCGGGCGATGCATTCGTCATTATGGGAGCTTTCTGGATATCGATTGACTATCTGCGGTCGCTCGTCGATTTGCGATCGCGCGGCGTCCTCGTTGGTGCCTATATCTACGATCTCATTCCCGTGACGCATCCCGAGTTTGTGAATCAATCCGACCTGAATAGTGTTTTGGATCGGTTCGGCGACGTGTTTTCCCAGATCGATTTCGTTTGCACGATCTCTGAATTCGTTGCGACGGAGGTGCGGGAAATTCTTCGCGATCGTCTCGGTCGTTCTATTCCCGTGGCCGCGGTGCCTTTGGCGCATGATCCTCCCCCAAGCGGCGATGGTCAGATCGAGCCGGCATTTCTGAAGGCGCTTCCGCCCGAATATGTTCTGTGTATCTGCACGATCGAGGGCCGTAAGAACCATTTGCTGCTTTTCGACGTCTGGACACGTCTTTTGGCAAAATTTGGTGATGCGACGCCCCCTTTGATCGTTGTTGGCAGATGGGGATGGCGCAGCGAAGCATTCAAACAGCGTCTTGAGGAGACACAGTCGTTATCAGGTAAGATTATCGTTCTCGGCAATCTGTCGGACGCAAAGATCGACTATCTCTATCGTCATTGCCTGTTCACCGTTTTCCCGAGTTTTGCCGAAGGCTGGGGCTTGCCGGTGGGAGAAAGCCTCGCTTGCGGCACGCCATGCATCGCTTCGAATGCGACCTCGATTCCGGAAGTGGGCGGCGACCTCGTTCGCTATATTGATCCATTCGATCCAGCGGCGGCTTATTCCGTTATCGAAAAGCTTCTCGTGGATCGGCAGGAGCTCGCTGACTGGCGGGCAAAGATTGTATCGACTTTTCAACCTCGGACTTGGGGCGATGTCGTCGACAATTTCCTTGTCCAGGTCGACCATTGTGCCCAGTCCGCCAAGCCGCAGCCCATGAACGAGCCCGAGGCGCTAGCCGCGGGAATGATCTATCATTTTGATCGTACTGTTGAGGGCTCGGCGGCGAATTGGCGGAACCGGCCGCACAAATTTATCTTCCAGGACGGCTGGCACGGCATTGAAAACTGGGGGGTGTGGTCCTCAAAACCCACGGCTCAGATATCCATTGCGACGAGACTGGCCGCTGGATCTCGGGTGATTGTCCGCTTTCTAATCTTGGGGGCGCCCCCGAAACGAGAGGGGCAGATCGGCCTGAAGGACCTTCAAACCGGTGTTGTGAATTGCGCCATAGTTCCGGCCGATAAATCGGTTTGGGTGGAGATGACGGCGATCGTCAACGAAGTACAAAAGCTCGTACTGAGCCTGGAACGTATTGATGCAAACTATGTTCAGTCGGATCCCGGTCGTTCGCTCTACTTGGGCTTATGTGCCATCGCGTTCGAAGCTGAGCAGGAGAATAAGCGAGCTTAGTGTCTGATTCACATCGCGCGGGGGGATGGGGGAGCAAATTCCATCGGCGACGGACGTTCTACTGAATGAAGACTTCTAATATCAAAAGGCATTTGCGGGTATTCGGTGATCGGCTTGCGCATCATGTTTTCAAAGTCTTCGGCGAAGGCGTTGAGCGTGGTGATACGCGCTATGAATCTGGCGATTGGCAGCGTGCCTATCGCGCCTATCGAACGCATTTGTTCTCGCATCCATTTGATGAAAAGGTTTGGCTTAGAGCTGCCGACTGTGCCGTTCACATGGGGGATTTGAAGGGCGAACTGTTTTGCCTTCGCCAACTTCTTCGTCAAGAATCCGACGATGCCGTCATGCTCGTCGCACTTGGTCGCCGATATGCGCGTCGAAACTATCTTTTGACGGCACGCGCCTGCCTTGCGCGAGCGCGACGCATAGATGCGACGATTCCATTTGAGACATTTGAACGTGAAATGGTGCTCGGCCTGGCTGTTGAGAGCGGTCGCCGTCTTTTGCTCGATGTTACTGATATGTTTGCGTTCTTTCGAACGAATGTTCGGCGGACCGGCATGCAGAGGGTGCAGGCTGAGATTTTGACTTCACTCATCGAACGGAATGTGGAAGGGGACATCGCTTTCGTTTTCTTTAGTGACGCCGAGCGGCAATATAAAGTTGCTCGCACTTTGTTGGCTTGCGAACTTGTCGATGCATCGAATTCCGATGGCGTTACGATAGAGCATCTTGGCGCCATCCTTGGTCAGATCTTCGGAGGTGCCGAGACCCTGAAGTGCAGAAGCGGCGACTTCTATCTCGTACTCGGCGCATTTTGGTTCGGCAAAGACTATCTGTCGCGTCTCAATGATTTGAGACATGACGGTGCGTTGGTTGGTATCAATTTTTTCGATCTTATTCCCTACACCAATCCAGAATATGTGGATGTGGCGACTCAACGTGACTTCACGGAAAAGCTGGAGGAAGCTCTCGCCAGCATCGACTATGCCTGTACGAACTCGACTTTCGTAGCGAATGAATTGCGCACGCTGCTGGCATCGCTGGGGCGCAAGGATGTGCCTGTTGCGGCGATTCCTCTCGCACACGATATTCCTGCCTCGGGTGGCGAACAGCCTGTGTCCGAGGTTTTCCTCCAATCGCTGCCGCAGGAATACGTTCTTTGCGTCGGTACGATCGAGCCGCGTAAGAACCATGCGCTTCTCCTTGAAGTTTGGAAGCGACTCTATGATCGCTATGGAGAGAAGGCGCCGTCGCTTCTGATCATCGGCAAGTGGGGGTGGCGCATCGAGTCCTTTCGCGAGAATCTCGCGGCGGCCAACAATGTCCATGGCAAGATCGTCGTGCTGGAAGGGCTTTCCGATAGTGAGCTGCAATATCTCTATCGCCATTGTCTGTTTACCGTTTTTCCGAGCTTCGCCGAAGGCTGGGGGCTTCCGGTGGGCGAGAGTCTTTATTTCGGCAAACCATGTCTGGCGTCGAATTCGAGTTCGCTTCCGGAAGTCGGCGGCGATCTCGTACGCTATTTCGATCCCAAGAATGTCGATGAAGCCTATCGCGTGATCGATGCGACCCTTTCGGATCGTCAAGACCTCGCAGCCTGGACCGAGGATGTGCGTCACCGGTTCAAGCCCCGATCCTGGGACGAGGTGACGGATGATTTCATGGATAAGGTTTTCACGCTGTCGTCCGCTGTTACGCCGGCTCAATAGCCGGGTCGATGCGCGTGTCGGGCTTTGGCCCAGCCGGGGCTCACTCGACTCTCTCGAGGTGCCGTGTCAGTTATTTGCTTCCAGCTGATCGGGGGAGAGAATGCAGGGCGGGGGAGCATTGAACGGGGAGCGTCTGCAATCCTATCTCGAAGAGGCCATTGGACTGCGTGGCCCTCTGCAACTTCAATCGATTTCGGGCGGCCAATCCAATCCGACCTATTTTGTTACGGGCCTCGAAAAGTCGGTCGTTTTGCGCAAGCAGCCGGACGGGCCTTTGCTGCCATCTGCCCATGCGATCGATCGGGAGTACCGCGTTCAGAAAGCGCTGGCCGATTGCGGTTTTACCGTCCCACGCATGCTGCACTTCTGTACCGACCGGGATGTCATCGGGACGCCGTTTTACGTCATGGAGCGGCTCGATGGGCGCGTCATCCATGACTGCCGCCTGCCGGAGAGTTCTCCGGACGAGCGGCGAACGATGTATAAATCGGCGGCGGAAACGCTGGCACGCCTCCATACCATTGATTGGTGCGCCGCCGGCCTTGGCGATTTTGGCCGGCCGGAAGGCTATTTCGAAAGGCAGGTCGCGCGCTGGTCGAAACAGTGGCAACTGTCTCGCACACGCGACATTCCCGAAATTGATTTTCTGCAGCAATGGTTGCCGGCGCATATGCCGACCGCCGGGCCATCAACGATCGTCCATGGCGACTATCGGATCGGCAATCTCATGTTTCATCGGCATGAGCCCAAAGTGATTGCCGTTCTCGATTGGGAGCTGGCGACTCTGGGTGATCCTGCGGCCGACATCGCTCATTTCGGCATGATGTGGTACAGTGCGCCGGAGGAATATGGCGGCTTGCTGGGCGAGAATCTTGTCGATCTAGGCCTGCCTGATTTTCAGGAATTTCTTGCGACCTATGAGGCGGCGGCGCAGCTGCAGGTTGGCTTCGTGCCCTTCCACATGGTCTTCGCCTTGTTCCGCTTCGCGGTGATCTTCGAAGGCGTGGCCGCCCGCGCCAAGGCCGGCAATGCTGCGGGCGAGAATGCCGCCGACGTCGCGCATCTTGCCATCAATTTCGCCAAGCGTGCAGCGGCGTTGGCGCAACAATCCTAGCTGCGAGCCGATTATTTCGAGCGGGCGGCGGCGATCCGATCGGCGATTTTCTGTTGGTATTCGGCCAGCGGCATATAGCCTTCGCAGGAGCGGCAAAACTGTTCGGACTCCGTGCGGATGTCCGCCGCCGGCTTTGACAGATCGAGCTCGTCGACCCGTGGCTGCGGGATGTACCATTCGGAATCGGCGAAAACCTCGACCCGGTTGCCCTCCGGATCGAAGAAGTAAACCGACCAGGCGTTGCCGTGATTGGTCGCGTAGATGCGCCCGACGCCCGGCGCATCCTTGGCCCGGCGCCAGGCGGCCTGAACGTCTTCCAGTGCCGGAACGCGGAAGGAGATCTGGTTGATCTGCGAAAAGGACTCTTTCGGCCGTCCACCGACCAGGACGAGCTGATGATGTTCGCGGGGGTCGCCGCTCAGGAAAACGATGGGGTTGCCGCGCGCTTCGCCCCGATCGGTGACGATGAAGCCGAGCATCCGGGTGTAGAATTCTTCCATCATCGGTAGGTCGGTCACGTAGATGCCGAGATGGCTGAAGCTCATGCGGCCCGCCGTGGCGGCCGTTTCCTGTTGGGCCAAGGTCATCGCTGCCTCCTTCAATTCCCGCTAACCCGATGGGCCAGCGGTAGCGTGGCCGCAAAAATTAGGCAATATCCGCCAATTGACAGCGCCGCCGCCGGTGGCGCAAGAGCCTTAGGGTTCACAAGACAACGGCCTGGGGCCGGAGGGAATGGCGAGGAAACACGATGGCGGATGGCATTATCGTCAAGAAGTCGGACGATCTTCTGGAAATCACACTCAATAATCCGGAGCGGGGCAACGGCCTCTCCGATGAGCAGATCGTTTTTCTGGGGGATACGTTCATCAACGAACACGACAAGGTGCGCCTGATCGTCCTGCGCGCCAATGGCGACGATTTTTGTATCGGTCGGGCGGGAATGGGCACGCGCCCGCAAACGCGTCCCGAGGCCTTGGCGCTGCGCAAGATGAGCGACATCGTGTTTCGATGCTACGGCGCGGTGCGCGCATCAAAGGCACCGGTTCTGACCGTGGTGCAGGGACGGGCGCTGGGTTTCGGCTGCGCGCTCGCCTGCGTATCCGATATGACGATCGCGGCGGAGAATGCGTCCTTCGCCATCCCCGAATTCACGCATAACATCATGCCAACGATGGTCATGTCGTCGCTCGTCGATCGGGTGCCCTTGAAGTCGCTGATGTATCTGGTGTGGACGAGCAAGGTGATCTCGGCCCACGAAGCGCAGCGCATCGGTGCCGTCAGCGACGTGGTGCCGCGCGCCGATCTTGAGAAGACGGCCGATGCGCTGATCGAGCGCCTGATGAAGGCGCCGCGGCCGGCCGTCCTCGCGGTCAAGGAATATGCGCATGGCGCGATGACCATCGACACCGCCAAGGCGGTGGATTTCGCGCGCAACATTCACAGCCTGATCAATTCGTCCAGCGAGATGGACGTCAAGAAGTAGGCTTGAAATAGGAACCACCGCGCGTTTAGCGCGCGGTGGCGCCGCCGTCGATGGGAATGACCTGTCCGGTGATGAAACTGCCGGCGCCGGAGGCGAGCAGAAGAGCGAGCCCTTTGATCTCCGATGGATCGGCCATGCGTTTCATCGGCACTGCATCGCCCATGGCCTTGGCGCGTTCGGGTTCGCGAAACAGCCGGCCGCCGGCGATATTCGTCATGAACGGGCCGGGGGCTACCCCATTCACATGAATGTTGAAGGGCGCCAGTTCGATCGCCGCCAGGTGAACCAGATGGATCACCGCCGCCTTGGTGACCGTATAGGGATAGCCCGAGACTTCCGATATCCGCAGGCCCGAGATGGAGGCGGTGACGATGATCCGGCCGCTGCGCTGCGGTTTCATGATCGCCGCCGCCGCTTGCAGCGTAGCGAAAACGCCGGTCTGGTTGACCTTCACCACGTTGTTCCAGACATCGAGATCGATATTCTCGATATAGCCGGCTTCCTCGCTGATCGGGGCGCCGCCGGTAATGCCGGCATTGGCGACGACGATGTCGAGCTTGCCATAGTGACTGGCGGCGTTCTTCACCGCCGCGCGGATGGCGGCGGGCTCGCGAACATCGAGCTCGACCGCCGTGGCCTGATGGCCGGCGGCATTGAATTTGGCCAGTGCCCTGTCGAGGCCGGCACGATCCGCATCGGCCAAAGTGACGAGGGCGCCATGCTCGGCAAATCCTTCAGCCATGGCATAGCCGAGGCCGCTGCCGGCCCCGGTCACGAAAGCGGTTTTGCCGGTGAGATCGAACAGTTTGCTCATTGGGTGTCCTGGATTTTGAAACGGAAAGAAGGGCGATTAGTGCGTGACGCTGCCGCCATCGACGACGAGGGTCTGCCCCGTCATGAAATCGCTGTCAGAGGAACAGAGGAAAACCAGCGTGCCGGTGAGATCCTGCGGCTTCTGTTCGCGCTTGAAGGCGCGTGAGTTCATCGTGGCGCTGGAACCGCCGCCGCTCATGTCCGGATTGGCAATCACGCCTTCGCTCATGGTCAGGCCGGGCGCGATGGCATTGACGTTGACGTTGTAGTCGCCGAGTTCGCGGGCAACGCAGCGCGTGAACGCGACGATGGCGCCCTTCGAGGCGACATAATGGGTGATGCCGGTTTGGCCCTTGAAAACCGTGCCGGATGCGATGTTGACGATCTTGCCGGATTTTTGGCGCATCATGACGGGCGCTACCGCCTTGGTGAGGAGGAAGGGGCCGCGCACATTCACGGCCATCACGTCGTCCCATTCTTTTTCGTCGATGTCGAAAAAGGCCTGCCGTTTCAGATTGGCGAAAATGGCGGCATTATTGACGACAGCATCGATACGGCCATGCCGCTTGACGACCTCGTTGACGAGATCCGTGGTGGACTGAGCCGAGCTGACGTCGCAAGCGATGAAAGCCGCCCGTCCTCGATCCGCCTCTATCTCCTGCACCGTGGCGGCCCCGTCCCGCACGTCGGAGACGATGACGATGGCGCCTTCGGCGGCAACCGCTTTGCTGAAGGCGGCGCCAATACCGCGCGCGCCACCGGTGATGATAACGACTTTGTCCTGCAGGCGTCCCATGAACGTTTCCTCGTTTTTATCTGATTTCAGCCGGCGCCAAATTAGGCATATGTCCATCTGATTTCAACGCCTTCTGTCGATCATCGGCGGCCGCGAAAATGCATGGCTGAGACGATAGATGTTCCACCTTGTGGGCCGCTAGACGGTTTTGGGGCTGCATGGCAAGAACCGCCGACAGGGTTCGATCAAGTGCAGAGGGTTTGATCGACATCAGGGGATGGAAGGGAGAGGTTATGAACGCTATCGTCGAGCGGATTGTTGCGCCTATTTCGACTGGAGAGCTGGAAAGACGTTGGAAGCTCGTGCGCGCGGCGATGAAGGCGCGCAACGTCGATGTTCTGGTGATGCAGAACAACAATGATTTCATGGGCGGCTACGTCAAATATCTCACCGACCTTCCGGCAACGAACGGCTATCCGCTCACCGTCATTTTCCCGCGCGACGATGAGATGACGATGATTGGGCAGGGGCCCTTCGGCATGGATCAGGCCATCGCATCGGGCGATCCGCTTTATCGCGGGGTCAAGCGCGTCATGGGCGTGCCGGGTTATGCGAGCGCGTCCTATTGCAAGCATTACGATGCGGAATTGGCGGAGAAGGCGCTCTCAGCCCATACGCGTGCGACGATCGGACTGGTGGGTACGTCGTCGATGCCTTACGCCTTCGTTGACTATCTCAAGAGCGGCAAGCTCTCCAATTCGGCCTTTGTCGATGCGACCGATCTCATCGACGACATCCGGGCCATCAAGAGCGTTGAGGAAATCGCCATCATGCGGGCGACCTGCGCCATGCAGGACATGCAGATGGAAGCCGCCTTCAAGGCCGTCGCGCCGGGCAAAAGAGACATCGAGGTGATGTCGGCGGCCCGTCATGCGGGAACCTGCGTCGGCAGCGAACAGGGCTGGTATATGAGCGCGTCAGGACCGGTGGGGACGGCCGCCGTCATGGGGCCGCCGCATCTGCAGAATCGCATCATCAATACTGGCGATCAATATACGATCCTGATCGAGAACAGTGGCGCTGGTGGTTACTATACCGAGCTGGGCCGCACCTGCGTGCTCGGCAAAGCCTCGCAAGAGATGAAGGACGAATTCGCCTTCGTGCTCGAGGCGCGCCGGCACACGCTCGATCTCTTGAAGCCGGGAGCCTCCTGCAAGGACATTTGGGACGCGCATAATGCGTTCATGAAGAAGAACGGGCGGCCGCCGGAGGAACGGCTCTACTGTCACAGCCAGGGCTATGACATGGTGGAGCGGCCGCTGGTGCGCTTCGACGAGACCATGACGATCGAAGCCAACATGGTGGTGTCGGTCCATCCGACCTATGTGACGTCGACGACCTATAGCTGGGCTTGCGACAACTTCCTGATCACGGACAAGGGCGTCGAGCGTCTGCACAAGTTCCCTGAGAGGATTACGGAACTCGGCTGATCATTTGACGAGCAGTTTCTTCATCCGTTCGCGGAAATTCAGCAGCGCCTTTTCGAGAATGGGGCGCTGCTGGGCAAACCGCTGCTCGGGTACGGGGATCGAGATCGCCACCGGCCGCCCGTAGCTGTCGAGCAAGGCGGTGCCGACCGCGTTGATGCCTTCGCCATGCTCGCCAAGATCATAGGCGAGATGGCTTTTGCGGGCGCGGTCCAGTTCGCGCAGCAGCGCCTTGCGATCGGCAAGGGCGTAGTTGACGTGTTCGGCGACGCTGCGGTCGATCAGATCGTTCATGTCCTCTCCGGCGAAGCAGGAGAGAATCGCTTTGCCATTGGACGTGCAGTGCAGGGGAAAGCGCTCGCCGACAGCCGAGAGCGCGACGAGGCGTTGCTTGCCTTGCACCTGGTCGACGAACATCGCTGACGCACCCGAGAGAACCGACAGATCGACGGTCTCACCGACTTCATCGCCGAGTGCGCGCAAGTGCGGTGCGATGATTTCCGTCGTCGTCGAGCCGGCGGTCGCAGCCAGGCGAACGAGGCCCGGACCAATGCGCACGCCCGTGCCGCCGCTGCTTGTCGAGACAAAACCTTCGGCGGCCAGCGCACCGACGATGCGCTGTACCGTGGAGCGGGCAAGGCTGACGCGTTTGGCGATTTGTCCCAAGCTCAAACCGTCAGGCTTGTCTTCGAGCGAGCGCAACACGTTGGCCGCGCGTGCGATGACTTGAATGCCGCCATGCGAACGTCGCGTCGTCGCTGGGCTTGTTCGGCCAAAAGACACAGTAGGCATCCTGTTCCTCAGTCATATCGCATTGTGGGTTGTCGAGCTCATGTACCGCATAGCGAGCCGATAAATCTTCCTGGATCGCTTCGTGGTCATTGACCGCTATATGATACACTTGTATCGTATTATGAAAATGAGCTAAACGCCAACTGCATTTTTCATTTCGCGCCATTGGGGGCGCCGTGCAGAGAGGGAGGACTGATCGATGTCGATCACGGTTCGCGGCATTAAGTTCGACAGCAATCTCGACAATCCGATGGGCTTGAAGTTTTACAACCTGTCGCATCGCTTCGGGTATCAGTCGCCGAACTGGCCGTATTTCGAAGACGTGAAGATCGAGCGTATTCATTACATGGCGAAGTCCGGTGTGCTGTCGCAGCGCATCACCACCAGCATGCACAACACGACGCATATCGATGCGCCGGCGCATGTGGTGGCGGGCACGCCCTTCATCGATGAAGTGCCGTTGCCGCATTTCTTCGGCTCGGGCATCGTCATTTCGCTGCCGAAGAAGAAGTGGGAATCGATCACCTATGACGATCTCGAAAAGGCCGCGGGCAAGATCGTGCGCCCTGGCGACGTGGTGATCGTTAATACGGGCTGGCACCACATCTACGAAGATAACGAAGACTATTTTGCGCGTGCGCCAGGCTTCGTTTCCTCGGCCGGACATTGGTTCGTCGAGAAGAAGGTGAAAGTCGTCGGCCATGATACGCAGGCCAACGACCATCCGCTGGCAACCGCCATCGGTCCGCATCGCAATGGTCCGCTGCTGCCGCACCTCGCCGAAGAGTACAAGGAATGGTCCGGCGGCCGCGATTGGAAGGATGACTTCCCGGAATGGGAGCCGGTGCATCGCATCCTGTTCAAGAACGGCATTCTCGGCATCGAGAACGTTGGTGGCGATCTTGACGCTGTCACCGGCAAGCGCGTCACCTTCGCCTTCTTCCCGTGGAACTGGGATCGCGGCGATGGCTGCATCATCCGTCTCGTCGCCATCACCGATCCGAGCCAGGCCTATCGGATCGAAAAGGGGGAGGCGTTCTGATGCTGGTCAAGCGCTATCAGGATGCCAAACCCTATGAGGCGGCCAATCACCGCGAGGTGAAAGGCCTGCGCTTGCAGGGGTTCGAGAAGGGCGGGCCGACCAATCAATGGGTCGGCATGTCCCACTTTCTTCCTGGTGGCGGCGCCGGGCCGGATTCGACGCCGTTCGAGAAGATCTATGTGGTCATCGAAGGTGAAATGACGGTGATCGTTGGCGGGCAGGAAACGGTGTTGAAGAAATTCGACTCCTGCACCATCGCGCCCAATGAGGTGCGCGAGATCGTCAACCGCTCGAACCACGTCTGCGTGATGATGGTCGTCATTCCCTATCCGCCGGGGCACAAGCATGAGTGACTATCTGAAAAACCCGCTGTCGCTCTTCGACGTGAAGGGCAAGGTTGCCGTCATTACCGGTGCGTCCGGCGCTTTCGGGGCTTTGGCCGCGCAAATCCTGGCCAATGCCGGCTGCAAGCTGGTGTTGACCGCCGCCAAGAAGGCCGACCTCGATGCGATCACCAAGGATTGCATCGCGGCCGGGGCCGAAGTCGAGGCGCTGAACGTGCGGCCGTCGAGCGAGGCAGCCTGTGAAGGCATCGTCGCCGCCGCGGTCAAGCGTTTCGGCCAGGTCGATATCCTGGTTGTTGCCTCGGGCAAGAACGACGTGGCGAAGATCGTCGACATGGCGCCCGAGCGTTTTCTCGATGTGATGGATGCCAATGTCACCCAATCCTGGCTGATGGCGAAAGCTTGCTCCAAGCAGATGCTGGCGCAGGGGCAGGGCGGCAAGATCGTGCTGATGTCCTCGGCACGCGGGCTGCTCGGCCATCCGGCGGGCTATACGGCCTATTGCGCCTCCAAGTCGGCGGTCGATGGCATCACCAAGGCGCTGGGCTGCGAACTTGGACCGACCGGCATCACCGTCAATGCGATTGCGCCGACGGTGTTCCGTTCGCCGCTGACGGCCTGGATGTTTGAAGACAACGACAATGCCAAGGCGGTGCGTGGCGGCTTTCTTACCCGCGTGCCCAAGGGGCGCCTCGGCGAGCCGGAAGATCTGGCTGGTCCGTTGTTGTTCCTGGCGTCGAAAGCTTCGGATTTCTATACCGGGCACATCCTTTACGCCGATGGCGGCTATACGGCGGGGTAGGCGATGGCAGCCAAGCGGGAGGGGAAACAGAAGATCGCCGTGATCGGTGCCGGCCTCATGGGGCATGGCATCGCTCAGGTGTTCGCGGTTGCCGGGCATGATGTCGCCATCACCGATCCGGTGCCGGCGGCCTTGCAGGCGGCGCCGGAAAAGATCGTCCGCAATCTAAAGGATATGCGGCTTGATCCGGCTGCCGTCGCGCATGTGTCCTTGCATGCGTCGCTGGCGGAAGCCGTTGCCGGCGCCGATGTTGTTTTCGAGGCGGCGCTCGAAAACATGGAGCTGAAGCAGAAGCTCTTCGCCGAGATCGAGGCGGCAGCGCCGGCGCATGCGATCCTGGCGTCGAATACGTCGGTGATGCCGATCACGGCGATCATGACCAATATTCGCGATAAGTCGCGCGCCTTGGGCACTCATTGGTGGAATCCGCCTTATCTGGTGCCGTTGGTTGAAGTGGTGCGGACCGTCAATGTTTCGGATGCGGTCGTGTCCGAGATGATCGCGCTGCTGGCATCGGTCGGCAAAACGCCGGTCGAAGTGAAGAAGGATGTGCCGGGTTTCGTCGGCAACAGATTGCAGCATGCGTTGTGGCGCGAAGCGATTGCCATCATCGAGGAAGGCATCTGCGATGCGGCCATGGTCGATCAAGTGGTGAAGGCGAGTTTTGGCCGCCGCCTGCCGGTGCTGGGGCCGATCGAGAATGCCGATATGGTCGGCACCGATCTCACCTTGGCGATCCATCAGCAGGTACTGCCCTATATCGACAGCCGGCCGGCGCCGTCGCCGTTGCTCGAGCAGAAAGTCAAGAACGGTCAGCTTGGTTTCAAGAGCGGTGAGGGATTCCGCTCCTGGAGCGAGGCCGAGCAAAATGCGCTGCGCAAGAAAGTTCTCGATCATCTGATGGAGATGGACGCGAAGGAACGCAACGCCAAAACTTAATCGCAAGACGTAACGTGTCACAGGAGGGTGTGATGAGGGAGAGCGATAAGATGATCAAGACAAGCGGTTCGACGCGCCGCCAAGTGGTGCGCGCGGGTGCGGCAGCCCTTGCGGCGCCGGCGATCCTCAGAGTCATTCCGGCCCATGCCCAGAGCCGGACGTTGAAGATCGGTTTCGTGTCGCCGCGCAGCGGTCCGCTCGCCGGCTTTGCCGAGGCGGACGATTTCATCCTGTCGCAGGTGCGCCAGGTGATCGGCCAGGGCATCACCAATAATGGCGTGCGCTATCCGGTCGAGATCATCGTCAAGGACAGCCAGTCCAATCCCAACCGCGCGGCTGAGGTCGCGGCCGAACTGATCAACGGCGATAAGGTCGATATCATCACCGCGATAGCCGCGCCGGAGACGACCAATCCGGTGGCTGACCAGGCGGAAGCCAATGAAATTCCCTGCATCACCACGAACTGTCCGTGGCAGCCTTATTTCTTCGGCCGCAATGGCGATCCGAAGAAAGGCTTCGACTGGACCTATCATTTCTTCTGGGGCCTGGAAGATGTCATCGCCGCTTTCCTGAGCATGTGGGACGGCATGCCGACCAATAAGGTCGTCGGCGGTATTTTCCCCAATGATGCGGATGGCAATGCCTGGGGCGATCCCAAGCTCGGTTTGCCGCCGGCATTGGCCAAGGCGGGCTACAAGCTGATCGACACGGGCCGCTACACGCCCATGTCGAACGATTTCACCGCGCAGATTTCGGCCTATAAACAGGCGGGCTGTGAGATCGTCACCGGCAATATGATACCGCCGGATTTCGCGACCTTCTGGGCGCAATGCGCGCAGCAAGGTTTCAAGCCGAAGATCGTCACGATCGGCAAGGCACTGCTGTTCCCCTCGGTCATCAACAGCTTGGGCGACCGTGGCGATGGTCTGTCGACGGAAATCTGGTGGGGGCCGACTCATCCGTTCAAGTCGAGCCTCACCGGGCAATCGGCCAAGGAAATGACCGATGCCTATATGGCCGCCACCAAGCGGCCCTGGACGCAGCCGATCGGCTTCACCCATTCGCTGTTTGAAGTGACGCTCGATGTGCTGAAGCGCGCCAAGGATCTGAAGAGCCCGAAGTCGATCGTTTCCGCGATCGCCGAAACAAACATCGGCACGATCGTTGGTCCAGTGAAGTGGGGCAATGGACCGGTGAAGAATGTTACCAAGACGGAGCTGGTCGCCGGCCAGTGGGTCAAGGGGCCGAACGGCTTCGAACTGGTGATCACCACCAATAAGCCGGCGCCGGATATTCCGGTCGGCGGCAAATTGAAGCCTCTGGCCTGATACGAGAGCGGTGACGTCGTCATGACGGCTATTCTCACGCTGGAAAAGCTGAGCAAGCGCTTTGGCGCCGTCACCGTGGCGGATGCTCTCGATCTGACTTTGGTCCCGGGCGAAGCGCTCGGGATCATCGGGCCTAACGGCGCCGGCAAGACATCCTTGTTCAATATGATTGCCGGCGCCATTAAGCCCAACAGTGGCCGCATCCTGTTCGAGGAACGAGAGATCACGGCGCTGTCGCCTTCGCAGCGGTGCCGCATCGGCATTGGCCGATCGTTTCAGATTCCGCAGCCGTTCTCGGGGCTGACCGTGTTCGAGAACCTGTGCGTGCCGGGCTTTTTCGGCAATACGCGCTCGAACATCGATGTGGCACAGCGCTGCGTCGAAGTGCTGGAGCTGACGGGCCTGCTGTCCAAGGCCAATGCGGTGGCGTCTTCCCTCACTTTGCTCGAGCGCAAGCGCCTGGAGCTGGCGCGGGCGCTTGCTGGCAATCCAAAACTATTGCTGCTCGATGAAATCGCCGGCGGGCTCACCCCGCACGAATGCGAGGAGCTGGTGGCTGCCATTCTCAAAGTGCGACAGACCGGCGTGGCGATCATCTGGATCGAGCATGTGGTGCATGCGCTGCTGGCCACCATCGATCGCCTGATGGTGCTGCATCAGGGGCGCAAGCTGATGGACGGCGATCCTAAAACCGTGATGGCAATGCGCGAGGTGCGGGAAATCTATCTTGGGGTCGAGGCGGATGCCTGAGAAGAGATTGCTCGACATCCGAAATCTCGATGCATTCTACGGAGCCTTCCAGGCTCTGTTCGGCATCAGCCTGTATGCCGAACGAGGCGAGACGCTGGCGATCATCGGCGCCAACAGCGCCGGCAAATCGACCCTGATGAAGGCCATCGTCGGGCTGGTGACGACTCGCAATGCGGAAATCCGTTTTGCCGGCGGTGAACTCGCGGGCCGGCCGACACAGCAGATCGTGCGTGAGGGCATAGCCTTGGTGCCGGAGGGGCGCCGGCTTTTCCGTTCGCTTTCGGTCGAGGAAAACCTTCTGGTTGGTGGCCATCTGCACCGGCCGGGGCCGTGGTCGCTCGCGAGTGTCTACGATCTTTTCCCTGTGCTCAGGGAGAAGCGGCATCAGCCGTCGACTTCTTTGTCCGGCGGCCAGCAGCAGATGGTCGCCATCGGGCGGGCGCTGATGGCCAATCCGGATCTGGTGCTGATCGATGAATTGAGCCTCGGCCTCGCGCCGATCGTCATTCGCGATATCTACGCGGCTTTGCCGCGCGTCACGGCGGCGGGGACCTCGGCCATCATCGTCGAACAGGACACGTCGCAGGCGCTGGCGGTGGCCAATCGGGTTTATTGCCTGCGCGGCGGGCGCATCACGCTGGAGGGAACGCCGGCTTCCCTGACCCGCGATGCCATTTCGGCGGCCTATTTCGGAGTGTGATGATGGAATGGGCCAATGTGATCTTGCAGGGCATTCTCGTCGGCGGGCTCTATGCGCTTTTCGCCACGGGCTTGTCTCTGATCTTCGGCGTCATGCGGCTGGTCAATATCGCCCATGGCGATCTGATCGTGCTCGCGGCCTATGTGGCACTGCTGTGCGTGACGCAGACATCCATTCATCCTCTGCTCGCCATTTTTCTGGTCGCTCCCGTGATGGCGGTTGCTGGCTACGGCTTGCAGAGGATTTTGTTCAACCGCACGCTTGGTGCCGATCTGCTGCCGCCGCTTCTCGTCAGCTTCGGCCTGTCGGTGATCATCCAGAACGTTCTGTTGCAGGTTTTCACCGCCGATAGTCGCAAGCTCAGCGCCGGCGCCATCGAGACGGCGACTCTGCCGATTGCCGATGGTCTGGCAGTGGGTGTATTGCCGCTGCTAATGTTTGTTGCCGCCGTCACCATCATCGCCGCGCTGCAATTCATGTTCTATTCGCTGCCCATCGGCCGGGCGTTGCGTGCCACGTCGGATGATCCGGAAGTGGCGCGGTTGATGGGCTATGACAATCGCCATCTCTTCGGCGTGGCCATGGCGCTCTCGCTGGCGGTCGTCGCTGTGGCTGGCGTCTTTCTCGCCGTCCGGGCCAATTTCGATCCGGCGCTTGGGCCGTCGCGGCTGATCTATGGCTTCGAAGCGGTCATCATCGGCGGTCTCGGCAATCTGTGGGGCACGCTGGCTGGCGGTGTCATCCTGGGAGTCGCCCAGGCCATCGGCGCCAAGATCGATCCGGGCTGGCAATTGCTGGCTGGCCATCTGGTTTTTCTCGCCGTCCTGGCTTTCCGGCCGGAAGGTCTGTTTCCAAAGGTGGATGGATGAGCGCACCGTCCTTTCACATTACCCGCTCGACGCCGGAAAGCCGTTTCGCTCTGGTCATCGGCCTTCTCGCGCTCGTCGCTTTGGTGGCCGGTCCTTACTGGATCGATCGCAATGGCATGCGCATCGTCGGCGAGTTTCTTATCTATCTGAGCCTCGCCAGTATGTGGAACCTGTTGGCCGGCTATGCTGGCTTGGTTTCCGTCGGCCAGCAAGCCTATGTGGGCCTCGGCGGTTATTTTCTGTTTGCCTGGGCCATCCTGTTCGGGCTGCCGCCGCTACTCGCCATTCCTTTTGCCGGCGTGGCGGGCGCCATCGTCGCGCTGCCAGTGTCGCTACTCGTCTTCCGCTTGAAGGGCGCTTATTTTGCCATCGGCACTTGGGTTGTCGCGGAAGTGTTTCTGTTGCTGGCGGCGCAGATTTCGGTGCTCGGCGGCGGTTCGGGCATCAGCCTGCCGATTTCGGTGGTGCGTGCCATCGCTGAAAGCCGCGATGGGCGCGACATGGCGGTCTATTGGTCGACGCTCGGCGTTGCCGTGGCGATCCTCATCGGCATCTATCTGCTGTTGCGCACCCGCTGGGGCCTGGCCTTGCAGGCGATCCGCGATGGCGAGCTGGCGGCGGAAACATCAGGCGTCAGTGTCGCGACGGCGAAGCGGCTGCTCTACGTGGTGGCGGGCGCGGGAGGTGCGATGATCGGCGCGCTGATCTTCCTCGCCAAGCTCAGAATCTCGCCTTCGGCGGCGTTCAGCGTCAATGATTGGACGGCCTTCGTCATCTTCATCACGGTGATCGGCGGCATCGGCCGGATCGAGGGGCCAATCGTCGGCACTTTCGTTTACTTCCTGCTGCGCGGTCTCCTGGCCGATCTCGGCCCGACCTATCTCATCATCCTCGGCGCCGTCGCCGTCGGCGTGATGTTGTTCGCGCCGAAGGGCCTGTGGGGGCTCGTCGCCGATCGGTTCGGCTGGCAGCTTTTCCCAGTCGGCCGCCGCCTAGTTCTCGATACATCCGCATCTGCCGGAACTTCAAAAGGAGCGTGACATGGCGAAAAAGCCATCCAGCAATAAAGTCATCATCACCTGCGCGGTCACGGGCGGTATTCACACGCCGACCATGTCTGAATATTTGCCCGTCACGCCGAACGAGATCGCCGAACAGGCGATCGCCGCGGCGGAGGCGGGGGCTTCCATCCTGCATTTGCATGCGCGTGATCCCAACGATGGCCGGCCGACGCCCGATCCGAAGGTGTTCATGCAGTTTCTGCCGCGCATCAAGCAGAGCACCGATGCGGTGGTGAACATCACCACCGGTGGCGGCTTGCAGATGACGGTGGAGGAACGTCTTGCCGCGCCGCTGCAAGCCTCGCCGGAAATGTGCTCGCTCAACATGGGCTCGATGAACTTCGCCATTCATCCCTTGGCGGATCGCTACAAGAACTGGAAACACCCGTGGGAAGAGGCCTATCTGCGCTCGACCAAGGGCGGCATTTTCCGCAATACCTTCGATGATATCGAAAAGATCTATCGCTTGCTGGGCGAGGGCCATGGCACGAAGTTCGAGCATGAATGCTATGACGTCGGCCATCTCTACAATCTGGCCTATTGCCTGGATGCCGGCCTGTTCAAGCCGCCGGTGTTCCTGCAACTGATCTTCGGCATTCTCGGCGGCATTGGCACCGACCCCGAAAATCTGATCTTCATGAAACAGACGGCCGATCGGTTGTTCGGCGATGAATATCGCTGGTCCGTTCTGGCGGCCGGCCGTTTCCAGATGCCGTTTGCGACACAAGCGGCGATGATGGGCGGCAATGTGCGCGTCGGCCTGGAAGATTCGCTGTTCATTGGCCGCGGCAAACTCGCCACGTCCAATGCGGAGCAGGTGAAGAAGATCCGCCACATTATCGAAGAGCTGGGCTATGAAGTCGCCAGCCCGACGGAGGCGCGCGCCATGCTTGGCCTCAAGGGCGCCGATCAGGTGAAGTTCTAGTCCTTACAAGCGGTCCGCGCTGCCATCATCGCGGACCGCTTTGATATAGCGAGCAACAGAGCGGCGCACAGCGCCCTTGCCATCCTGTTTGATGTCGCGCTCGAAGAAGGCGCCGTAGATGACATCGAAGGCAAAGGGTTCGAGGGCGCGACCGATCCGCTCGACGGAGGGCGCGGAAAGCGGCAGATAGTTGGGGTAGCTGCGCATGAAGGCCACATGTTTGTGGTCGGCGGCCACCTGCGCGATATCGCCTGTCGCCAGCGCGCCGCGTCCAGCGCCGCCTTGAGATCAATGCAGCACGGTGCCGCCGGCGAAATGGCCGCCGCAATGGACCAAGGTCACGCCGTCTGCCAAGGCCAGCGTTTCGTCATTCCAAAAGTGGATCGCGGGATCCGGCCGCATCACCCATTGCCGATCCGCCTCGTGAAGATGGATCGGTGCGTTGAAGGCGTGGCTCCAGTCCACCATGGTCGAATAATAATGCGGATGGGAAACGGCTATGGCCGCGAGGCCGCCGAGACCGTTGACGATGTCGATCGTCGCCTGGTCGAGCAGGGGCACGCATTCCCAAAGAATGTTACCGATCGATGTCCGCAGGATGAGCGCGCGTTGACCGATGGCGAAAACGGGGGCCATGGCGAGGCCAAGCAGGCCGTCTTCGAGCCGGCGGAAGGCGTTCATATGGCGCCGGCCGATCGTCTCCATCACCGTCCACTGCTGGCCGGCGAGAGGCACATATTGCCGTTCGTCCTCGCAGATCGGGCAGTTGGCCGGTTCCCGGTCGCTGGGCGGAAAGCCGGTGCCGCAGGTGACGCAGATGAAGGACGGCATGGGGAATCCTGTCGCTGAGCGAAACGATATTGCGACGTCATGATGGATTTCCCAAGCGCCGATCCTCGGGCTAGAAGGCACCGACGGGTCGATAAACAGACCCCCATAGCGTTTCGCAGTTTGACGTAGTCAAACGCCACGAAGACGCGTCAAAACAAGGGCAAGTGCAAAATCGCGTTTTACGCGATTTGCTATGAGGAAACCGAACCATGCGACGGCTGAAACTGACGATTGCGACGACGGACTATGATCATTTCCGGGATTTCCGCACTGGCGCGGTGCAGGCGGAAGGCATCGATCACACGTGGCTGACGTTGGGCCACCACGAAGTCTTCGCGCGCTTCACGCTCAACCGGGAATGGGATGTCTCGGAGCTGAGCTTCGCCAAATTCATGACACAGATAACGCGTGAGGACAGCGACATCGTCGGTCTGCCGATCATCTGCTCGCGGCTGTTCCGCTTCAGCTCGTTCTACGTCAACAAGAAGAGCGGCATCAAAACCGTGCAGGATTTGAAGGGCAAGCGGGTGGGCTCGCCGGAATGGGCGCATTCGGCCGCCGTCTACATGCGGGGATGGATGCACAACGAGGCCGGGGTGAAACTGCCGGACGTGCATTGGTATCAGGCCGGCGCCAATGCGCCGGGCCGGGTGGAGAAGGTGGAGCTCAATCTGCCGCCGGGGGTGGAAATCACCCGCATGGCCGATAAGTCGCTCTCCGAAATGCTGGCCTCCGGCGAGATCGACTGCGCCATCATCGCCCGCCCGCCGACCTGTTTTCTGGAAGGCCATCCTGACGTGGAGCGGCTCTATCCGGACTATCTCGGCATGGAGGAGGAGTATTATCAGCGCACCAAGGTGTGGCCGATCATGCACATCATCGCCGTGCAGAAACACATTATCGATGAAAATCCGTGGGTTGCGCGCAACCTGGTGAATGCGTTCGAGGAATCAAAACGGCGTAGCGTCGAGCGCCTGCTTGATCCGGCGGTGTCGCGCTATCCGCTGGCCTGGCTGCCGACCTATGGGCGCAAAATGCGCGACATGTTCGGGGGCGACCCGTTTCCTTTTGGCATCGAAGCCAATCGGCCGACTTTCGAGCAGATGCTGCTCTACACCTATCAGCAGGGGATCGCGCACAAACACGTGAAGCCGGAAGATCTCTTTCCGAAGGGCGTGATGACCAAGATCGTGGTTTAGCGGCAGAATTTGCTCGGGAAAAAGTAAATAACAGAATAAAAACGTATTAATATATTTTCCCCTAAGCAGAGAAGTGAATTGACGTTATAGCCGTCGGTGCTTAGATGAATGGAACAATTCCAGACTATCTCTGGAATATGGTGTTCCTCAGCCTGGGAGCCCTCGACTATGTCAAATCCGAAGCGCGTGCCGCTTCCGGCTATTCTTCTGGCCAACGACCTGCTGGACGGCGACGTCGTCTTCAGCACTGGCGATGGCTGGACGCGCGATCCCTCCGAAGCGGTCATCGCCTATGACGATGCGACCGCGGACAGGCTGGAAGCGCATGCCAAAGCGGCTTTTGCCGCGCAGCAGGTCGTCGACGCCTATCTCGTCGATGTCGCCCTCGATGCGCAGGGGCGGCCGACGCCGCGCCATTTCCGCGAACGTTTCAAGACATTGGGGCCGAGCAACCGGCCCGATCTCGGCAAACAGGCCGTCTATCGGGCGCTGTAGCGCCCGCTTGCCCACTGCGTCGATCGCAAGGATTGAAAAATGTACCGCTATGATGAGTTCGATGAACGGTTTGTCCGCGAACGTGTCGCGCAATTTCGCGATCAGGTCGCACGCCGGCTCGACGGATCGCTGAGCGACGATGAATTCAAGCCGCTGCGGCTGAAGAACGGCGTCTATCTCCAACTGCACGCCTATATGCTGCGGATCGCCGTTCCCTATGGCACGCTGGCCTCGCGGCAGTTGCGCCAGCTCGCGCTGATCGCCGATCGCTACGATCGCGGCTATGGCCATTTCACCACGCGCCAGAACATGCAGTTCAACTGGCCAAAGCTGCGGGATGTGCCCGATATTCTGGGCCTTCTCGCCGACGTCGAGATGCATTGCATTCAGACCTCGGGCAATTGCATTCGCAATGTCACCGCCGATCATTTCGCTGGCGTCGCCGCCGACGAGCTGGAAGATCCGCGTCCGACCGCCGAACTCATTCGCCAGTGGTCGAGCCTGCATCCGGAATTCAGCTATCTGCCGCGCAAATTCAAGATCGCGGTGACGGGCGCTGAACATGACCGCGCCGCCGTGAAAGTGCACGACATCGGCTTGCGCATTCTCAAACATCCGCAAACCGGCGAGATCGGCTATGAGGTGATCGTCGGTGGCGGCCTTGGCCGTACGCCGCTTATCGGCAAGGTGGTTCGCGACTTCCTGCCGAAGGACGAATTGCTCGCTTATCTGGAAGCGGCGATGCGCGTCTATAATCTCGAAGGCCGTCGCGACAATAAGTATAAGGCGCGTGTGAAGATCCTCGTGCACGAGATTGGCGTCGAGGAATTCCGCAAGCGCGTTGAAGAGGAATACGCCAAGCTCAACGGCCCGTCGATCAATGCCGATCCGGCTGAAGTGGAGCGGATTGCCGCTTATTTCGCGCCGCCGACCTATGACAAGCTGCCCGGCGAATCCAAAGCCTATGCGGCGCAGCGCGCGGCCAATACCGCCTTCGCGCAATGGGCCGATGCCAGTGTCTTCAAGCATCGCGTTCCCGGCTATGCGGCGCTGACCATTTCGCTCAAGACCATCGGCGAAGCGCCCGGCGATATCACCTCGGCGCAGATGCGGGCCGTGGCCGATCTGGCCGAAAAGTATTCGTTCGACGAGTTGCGCGTCACCCATATGCAGAATGTGGTTCTGCCGCATGTGAAGCAGTCGGATCTGTTCGCCATCTGGAACGCGCTGCGTGAAGCGGGCTTGGCGGAGGCCAATGTCGGTCTTGTCACCGACATCATCGCGTGCCCCGGCCTCGATTATTGCGCGCTGGCGACGGCGCGGTCGATTCCGATCGCGCAGGCCATTGCCAAGCGATTCCAGGATCAGCAGCGGCAGCGTGACATTGGGCCGCTCGGGATCAAGATCTCGGGCTGCATCAACGCCTGCGGCCATCATCACGTCGGCAATATCGGCATTCTCGGCCTCGAGAAGAACGGCGTCGAAAACTATCAGATCACCTTGGGTGGTGACGCGACGGAAAACGCTGCCATTGGTGACCGGTTGGGACCGGGCATCGATGCAGATGAAGTGCCGGATGCGATCGAGCGTCTGGTGGAGGTCTATCTGAGCCAGCGCCTCAAGGATGAGCCGTTCATCGATACCGTGCGTCGTGTCGGCGTGGCGCCGTTCAAGGATGCGTTCCTGGCCAAGGATTCCTCCAAGACCCAGGAGGCCGAACATGCCGTTGCTTGATCGCTCCGGCCTGAAGGCGGAAACATTCGCGCGGGCTGAAAATCTCAGCGATGCGGCTGGTGATATCATCATACCGTGGGCGAATGTGCAGGCCGTTCTCGAGGCGGGCGCTGGCAATCATCGTCTTGGCGTCGATATTCCCAACAACATCTCGATCGACGAGATTCTGCCGCTGGCAGACAAGCTCGATCTGATCTCGGTGCCGTTCCCGTCTTTCGCTGATGGTCGTGGCTTCAGCCTCGCTAAGCGGTTGCGGGATCGCGGCTATCGCGGTGTCCTGCGCGCCCAGGGCAAGCTGATCACCGATCAGTTCGCCTATGCCCTGGCTTGCGGCTTCGACGAGGTCGAGCCGGCGGAAGAGGTGTTTGCCCGCCAGCCGGTCGAGCAATGGCTTGCGGCGCTGACGCGTATCACCAACGTCTATCAGCGTGGCTATGACGGCGCGGCCAATATTCTGGACCAGCGTCGAGCTGCGCGGGCGGCCAAGGCCGCCCAAGGGGAGAGCAAGGAGGCGAGCCATGTCTAATCCTCGCATCACGCTGGCCGCGCATCTCGATGAAAGCTTTCGCGCGCTCGACACCCTCGAGCGGCTGCGGCTGCTGTGCGATGAAGTCGGGGGCCGGATCGTTTTTACATCCAGTCTCGGCATCGAGGATCAGGCTCTGACCCATCTGATCCTGGCGAACGATCTGCCGATCGAAGTCGTTACCCTCGATACCGGCCGGCTGTTCACGGAGACCTACAAGGTCTGGGCCGAAACGGAGGCGCGCTATGGCCGACGCATCCGCGCCTATTATCCGCGTCATGACGCGCTGGAAGAGCTGGTCGCTCACCAGGGGATTGATGGTTTCTATGACTCGGTTGCGGCACGCCATGCCTGCTGCGACGTGCGCAAGGTCGAACCGCTGAAACGGGCGCTTGAAGGCGCGAGTGTGTGGATTACCGGTCTGCGCGCCGGGCAATCGGCGGGCCGCAGCGCCGTTGGCTTCGTCGCTTTCGACAGCGGCCATGGTGTGTTGAAGGCCAATCCCTTGCTCGATTGGGAACGCGAGCGGCTGACCGACTTCATCGCCGAAAATCATGTTCCGGTGAACGCGCTGCATGCGAAAGGATTTCCGTCGATCGGCTGCGCGCCCTGTACGCGCGCGGTGGCGCCAGGCGAGTCCGAGCGCGCCGGGCGCTGGTGGTGGGAAAACGAAGACCAGAAGGAATGCGGTCTTCATGTCGATGAAAGCGGCCGGCTGGTGCGCGCCAAGGCGCCCGCCGTGGCCGAAGGACCATTCAGATGATTCAATTAACGCATTTGCAGAAGCTGGAAGCTGAATCGATTCACATCATCCGGGAAGTCGCGGCCGAATGCGAAAAGCCGGTGATGCTGTATTCGATAGGCAAGGATTCCGCCGTGATGCTGCATCTGGCGATGAAGGCCTTTTATCCGGGCAAGCTGCCGTTTCCGCTGCTGCACGTCGACACCACCTGGAAGTTCCGGGAGATGATCGAATTCCGCGACCAGCGCGCCAAGGAACTGGGTGTCGACCTGATCGTCCATATCAACGAAGAGGGCGTGAAGGCCGGCGTCAATCCGTTCGATTCCGGTTCGCGTCTGCATACCGATGTGATGAAGACGCAGGGCCTGAAGCAGGCGCTTGATAAGTACGGTTTCGACGCGGCCTTCGGCGGCGCGCGTCGTGACGAGGAAAAGTCGCGCGCCAAGGAACGGGTGTTTTCGCTGCGGTCGGCCGAGCATCGTTGGGATCCGAAGAATCAGCGGCCGGAACCGTGGCGACTCTATAATACCCGCAAGCGCCCCGGCGAGAGCTTCCGTGTTTTCCCGCTGTCCAATTGGACCGAGGCGGATGTGTGGGCCTATGTGGCGCTGGAGAATATTCCGGTGGTGCCGCTCTATTTCGCCAAGGAACGGCCGATCGTGCGCCGCGACGGCGCGCTCATCATGCGCGACGACGAACGCATGAAACTGCGCCCGGGTGAGGTCGTCGAGAATATGAAGGTCCGCTTCCGGACGCTCGGCTGCTACCCGCTGACGGGCGCCTTCGAGAGCGAGGCGGAAACCCTCGATGAAGTGATCGAGGAGATGCAGTTGTCGCGTTCGTCGGAGCGGCAGGGCCGCATCATCGATCATGACGGCAATGGCTCGATGGAGCAGAAGAAGCAGGAAGGTTATTTCTGATGGACGCGTTGACCGAACTGCGTCCTCAGGACGACAACAAGGCGCTTTCAGCGGTTCTGGAGCAGCCGGCGCAGAAGTCTCTGCTGCGCTTCATCACCTGCGGCTCCGTGGATGATGGCAAGTCGACCTTGATCGGGCGCATTTTGCACGATACCGGCGGCGTGTTCGACGATCAGCTTCAAACTCTGGAAAACGATTCCCGCAAGTTTGGCACCCAAGGGGCGCGTATCGATTTCGCTCTGCTGGTCGACGGTCTGTCGGCCGAGCGTGAGCAGGGCATTACGATCGACGTCGCCTACCGTTATTTCTCGACGCCGCGCCGTTCCTTCATCGTCGCCGACACGCCGGGCCATGAGCAATATACGCGCAATATGGCGACAGGCGCTTCGACCGCCGAACTTGCCATCATTCTGATCGATGCGCGCAAGGGCGTGCTGCCGCAAACGCGGCGCCATTCCTTCATCGTCTCGATGCTGGGCGTTCGCGAGATCGTCGTTGCGATCAACAAGATGGATCTCGTGGCGTGGAGCCAGGAGGTCTATGACCGGATCGTCGCCGATTATCGCGAGATGGCGAGGCATCTCGGCTTCGCCAATGTCGTGTTCATTCCGGTGTCGGCTTTGGAAGGCGACAATGTCGCCGCCGCCTCGCAGGCGATGCCCTGGTATCGCGGCGTGACGCTGCTCGGCCATCTGGAAACGGTGGTGCCGCGGACCGCAGCCGCGCGCGATGACGGTTTTGCCTTTCCGGTGCAGTGGGTCAGCCGGCCCAATCTCGATTTTCGTGGTTTCGCCGGCTGGTTGACGCGCGGGCAGGTGGCTGCCGGCGATGAGATCGTTGCGCTGCCAAGCGGCCGTCGCAGCCGCGTGCAGCGGATCGTCACCGCCGATGGCGATTTGCCGGTGGCGGTGGCGGGCCAAGCGGTCACGCTGACTCTGGCTGATGAAATCGATGTTTCGCGTGGCGATGTCCTTGTCTCAGCAGCTTACGCGGGCAAGGCACGTTCTGAGGTGAGTGCCAAGCTTTTGTGGATGTCGTCGCGGCCGCTGGCTGATGGTTCGACCTATCTGCTGAAAGTCGGCACCACTACGGCGCAAGCCAAAGTGAATGTCTCGCGTGCCGTCGACATCCATACCTATGAGGAGACCGCCGCCCAGCGTCTCAACATGAACGAGATCGGGATTGCCGAGATCACCCTCGACCGTCCGATCGTCGCCGACGATTACAGCGCGGATCGCGAACTGGGTGGCTTCATCCTCATCGATCGTTGGACCAATGAGACGATGGCTCTCGGCCTGGTCGATTCCGGGCTTCGGCCGGAAACAGTGGTTGCTGGCGGCGAACAGGCGGCGGTCGCGCCTGCGTCATGGCTGGCGCGCACCTTCAACGTGCCGCTGCCGCTGCGCAGCCAGAACCGTCGTGATCTGATCCGGCGTTCGCTCGTCGCGCACGCGCCGCTGTCCGCCCTCATCGGGGCGGTGGTCTATGGCTTGAGCGGCGCTGCCGGCGTGGCCATTGGCGTGGCCGTGATCGATGTCGTGGCACGTAGCTTGCTTGCTTTTTACGTGGCCGGGGCCGGGCAGGAAGTCACTGATTTGACTGACCTCCCGAGCGGCAACGTGGACGGCGACGGGATTTAGGTGAAAGCGATGAGCCAGTGGACGGATATCGCGGAACAGGGCCGGCGCATCGATGCGCTGAGCAGCCTGCCGCTGTTCCACAAACTGCACGGTGCGCCAGTTTTGCTGGCCGGGCAGGGCGAAGCGCTCGTCTGGAAAGCGGAGCTTTTGGCCGCCGCCGGTGCGCATGTGATAGTCGTCACGGATCGGCCATTCACCGCGCCAGCATTGGCGGAAGGTGCGGGCGGCCAGATCGAATTGCGCCCGCATGCTTGGTCGCCGGCTGATTTCTCCGGCGTGCGGTTGGCGATTGGCGCTTTCGAGGCGATCGCCGATGCCAAGGCCTTTTCCGATGCGGCACGGGCACGGAACATTCCGGTGAATGTCGTCGATCGGCCGGAGTTCTGCGATTTCCAGTTCGGCGCGCTGGTCAATCGTTCGCCGCTGGTCGTCGCCATTTCTACCGATGGTGCGGCGCCGGTGTTCGCGCAGGCTTTGCGGTCGCGGATCGAAGGCTTGCTGCCGAAAGGTTTCGCCGACTGGGTCGGTACCGCGAAGGCGTGGCGCACATTGCCTGCCTTGCGTGAGGCGAGCGCCACTCTGCGCCGCAATTTCTGGAGCGCTTATGCGCGGCTTGCATTCGCGCGCCCGCAGGTGGCACCGTCGGAGGAGGATCGGGAGGCGTTGTTGTCTCAGGCTCTCATCGGCGGCAGCAAAGCGGGCAAGGTCAGTCTGGTCGGTGCCGGTCCCGGCAATCCGGAACTGCTCACCTTGAAGGCCGTGCGCTTGCTGCAGGCCGCCGATGTGATCCTCTACGATCACCTGGTCTCGCAAGAGATCCTCGATTTCGCGCGCCGCGAGGCCAAGCGCATGCTGGTCGGCAAGACCGGCTATGGGCCGTCGTGCAAGCAGGACGACATCAATCGTATGATGGTGGCGCTGGCGCGAGAGGGCCGTCATGTGGTGCGGCTGAAGGGCGGCGATCCCGGCATTTTTGGGCGGGCCGGCGAAGAAATCGCTGCCTGCCGCGCGGCCGGGATAGCCGTCGAGATCGTGCCCGGCATTACGACGGCGCAGGGTGCCGCGGCCGAGCTCGGGATTTCGCTCACCCATCGCGATCATGCGCAGCGGGTGCAGTTCGTTACCGGCCATGCGCGCAGTGGCGCCTTGCCGGAGTCGATCCGCTGGGAAGCCATCGCGGACGGTGCGGCGACGACGATCGTCTATATGCCGCGCAAGACTTTGGGCGGCTTGCGGGATGCCGCTTTGCAGGCGGGTCTGTCGCCCGATACGCCCGCAGCCGCCGTGTTCTCCGCGACGCGCGAAAACAGTCATCATGTCATCGCAACGATCGCGACGTTACCCGAGCAGTTGGAAGCCTTGGAAGCTGACGGCCCGGTGATCGTGATGATCGGTTCGGTGCTGAGCGAGGTCGCCGCCTTGGCCGATGACGTGAGCGATGAGGGGCGGCAACGCGCGGCTGGGGCCGCCTAGAGCACATTGCGTCGCGCTGGAAACGCAATGTGTCATGAGCATAATTCCGCCGCTCGCTCTTGGTACTTTCAGACAGGGTTCTATGGCGGCTGGTGCCGCCGCCCGTAGGTAGCGTAGCGGGGAGGGGGTGTCGCGAGATTCTGAGGAACAACCCCATGCAAGGGGCATTTCCAGCGACACGTTCCTTGTTATGGCTGAGCTATAGCTCGGCGAGAAACGCTTCGATGTCGGCGAAGTAATTCGACCAGGTCGGCGCGACGAAGCGGTTGGCGCGTGCCTTACCGGCCTGGAAGGCACCTGAATTTTCGTCCGCCAGTTCGAGAATGGCCCTTTGCCAGGCCGGCGCATCCAAAGGCGAAAGCAGCGTCGCGCAATCGTGGGCGATTTCCTGGAAGACGGGAATGTCCGACGCAACGGCCGGCGTGCCGACGGAGAGCGCTTCGACGACCGGCAGGCCATAGCCTTCGCCGAAGGTCGGCATCAGCAAGGCGCGGGCATTGCGGACGAGTTGCTGCAGGTGGACGGACGGAACGCCGGAAACTTCCGCCACATGGGTCTTCAGCGCCGGTGCGCGCTCCAGCATGTCGACCACCTGTTCACATTCCCATCCACGGCCGCCGACGATGAGCAGACGCGGCGCATTGGGATTTTGAGCGACCATCTCGCGCCAGATTTGTAGCAGCAGCAGATGGTTCTTACGCGGCTCGACGGTGCCGACGATGACGAAATAGGGATGGCCACCGGCGGTCGCCGTCGTGCTTTGCAGAGCGGCGGTTTCAAGGGGCGAGGGGAAGTGCCCGACATGAATGGGCCGTTGCGGCGCGCCCATGCGCTTGAGTTCTTCTTGCAGGCGCACCTTGACCGTTTCCGCCGACACGAGAAAGGCGTTGGCATGATGGGAGGCGGTTTGCAGACGTCGCCGAAACAGTTCGAGATTCCCGGCGCGGAAATATTCCGGATAGTCGATCGAGAGCAGATCGTAGATGTAGAAAACCTTCTTCAGGTCCGGTCGGCTGTCGAGCCAGCGCAGCTTGGCGGGCTTTTCGAGAATGTGCTGGGCGATGTTGAGATAGACCGTGCCCTGCGGCAGCTCGACTGAAGGATTGTGGGCGATGCGGTTCAAGGTCATCAGGGCCGAGCGCTGATGCTTGCGCAGAGTGGACTGACGGGGCGGCTCGCCCTGGGGAATGCTCAGCGGCGCGCCGGGTTTGCTCGCCAGCCATTCCGTGAGGGCCCGAAGCGTCGTCTCGTCGCCGGCCCCGGGCTTTTCCTGCCAAAAATGTTCCGCGAGTTCGACGAGGCGGCTGGTCCGGCGCAGGGAATGGCGGTGGAAAGGGCCAAACAGCCCATAATGCAACCCGCCAACGACCTTGGCCTGCCGTCCCGGTACGTGTTCGGCGCCGAAATGGCGTGCGAAAGCCAGATCAATGCGATCAATGCCGGTTGGTGTCGGCACCGTGAGGCGCGAAACCAAGTGCGTGATGTCGAAGGTGACGTGAAAGGGCGAGGGCAAGGGCGATCTTTGGCGCGGGGAATCAGAACAATGTCAATAAATAGCCATAGAATCAAGAGATTGGCGACCGGAGATTAGGACGTATATGGAAGTAAACTATGGTCATGATTTTTGATGGTCGTGAAAGCGATAACTTGCCGGCTCCTCAGGGCGTTATCTGGACCATTCGCTAATCTTTTGGTAACGAAAATTGGCGGAGATGGCCCATTCTAAGGGCTGCTCCGGCAGTGAATTTCTAGTGTTTAAAAGGGGTCTGGGTGAAGAGACCAGCCGCACACGTCCAGCGGACAGAGGCAGGGGATATCCCCTTCAAGCTGTCGCACGCCCTTCCTTGGCTCCAAGATTACGCGTTTGACGTCTGGTCCAATGCTGGTCGTGATCCCAACGGTGGCTTTTTCGAACGGCTCGACCTGTCTGGTCAGCCGACCGCCGATGCGCGTCGCGTGCGCGTCCAGGCTCGTCAGATTTTTTGTTTTGCGCAAGCGGGAGACTTGGGCTGGCAAGGCGACTGGCAGACCCAGGTTAATCACGGTCTTGACTATATAGCCCGGCATGGCCTCGACGATCGTGGTTATTTGCGTGGTTTGATCGACGTTGATGGCCGTCCCGTTGAAACGCCGCCGGATCTCTATGATCAGGCCTTTTATTTGCTGGCCTTGGCTCACAGCTACCGGGTGACGGGTGCGCCGAAATATCGGCGACTGGCGCTCGATCTGCTGCACAATCTGCGCCGCGACTTCAGTCATCCGTTAGGCGGTTTTCTGGATACGCCGGTTAACCGGGACCGGTTGCGCGCCAATCCGCACATGCACCTGCTCGAAGCCGCCTTGGCTTGGGTTGAGATTAGCGATGCGGACGTCTGGCGAGAGCTCGCTACAGAAATCGCCGAACTGTGCCAAAATCGGTTGATCGATCGCCGGATCGGGGCGTTGTTGGAATATTTCAACGCTGATTGGTCGCCCATTGATGTGGGTTCGCTGGCCTATATCGAACCGGGGCATCAGTTTGAGTGGTGCTGGCTGCTGACCCGATATGAAGCGCTGGTTGGCGAGGTCGACGCGTCCGTTTATCGAACCCTTTTCGAGATCGGCGAGCAACACGGCGTGTGTCCGCAACGCGGCGTCGCCATTGATGAGCTGCGGCGTGACCTGACATGGAAGCAGGGGCAGGCCCGCCTTTGGCCTCAGACCGAACGGCTGAAAGCGGCTGTCGCGCTGGCGCAGATGTCGACGGGGGCCGATCGGAATATCCATTTGGCACAGGCGCGCGAAGCCGTAGCGGGGCTTGGCCTTTATTTTACGGGGGTCCCGAAGGGGCTTTGGCGTGACAAGCTGTTGCAGGACGGGTCTTTCGTCGACGAGCCGGTTCCTGCCAGTTCGTTCTACCATATCGTCCATGCCATCGCGGAGCTGTCACGCAGCGATCTGGACGTCGCTCGTCAGGGGACGGAAGCGAAAGCTCCCCTCAAACTGGTGGAGCCTGCTTTCCGCTAGCGTTTGACGGATTAAACGCCGCAAAAGACGCCTCAAAACAAAACTTCCAGCCAAAATCGCGTTTCTATTGGAACGCGATTTTCATTAAGTGGCGGATATAGGCCGCCAGAGGCGCATGGCTTATTGTGGCCACCGCTGACCGATTTCGTGGAGATACCTGTGACGAATGCCGCCCAGATCATTCCGGTTATCCTGAGCGGCGGCAGCGGCACACGGCTTTGGCCGCTCTCGACCACGCAAAAGCCCAAGCAATTTCATCGGCTCATCGACGACAACACGATGTTTCAGCAGACGTGTTTGCGGGTATCGCCGCAGGTCGATGGTCGTTTCGGTAGCCCGGTGATCATCTGCAATGCGCGCCACGAGGACTATGTCATCGAACAGCTCGAGGAAGCGTCGATTACGACCGGCACGGTGATCACTGAGCCAACGGGGCGCAACAGCGCGCCGGCCATTGCGATTGCCAGCCTGCATGCTCAGGCGACGGATCCCGAAGCGATCCTCCTTATTCTGCCGTCGGATCACGCTATTCCCGACCCGCAGCAGTTTCGGGACAGCATTTTCCATGGCATTGCTGCGGCGCAACGGGATTTTATCGTGACGCTGGGCATTCGCCCCACCGGCCCCGAGACCGGTTATGGTTATATCAATGCGGGTGAGAGGCTCGACGCGCATGCGGCGAAAGTGAAACGCTTCGTCGAGAAGCCGGATCGCGAAACGGCGGAGGGCTATCTTGCCGCTGGCGATTATCTCTGGAACGCGGGCATGTTTCTGTTCAAAGCGTCGGCGATGCTGGCGGCATTGAAGGATCATGCGCCGGATCTTCTCGCACAAGCGCAGGTGGCCTACGCAGCGGCCAAGCCGAAAGGCCGGCATGTTCGCTTGCCTCTCGACCAGTTCAGCAAGTGCCGGTCGATTTCCATCGACTATGCGGTGATGGAAAAGGCCGCCAATGTCGCGGTGGTTCCGGTCGATTTCGCCTGGAGCGACCTTGGATCCTGGGGATCGATCTGGGAGCAATCGCCCCGTGACGGTGAAAACAACAGCCTGCATGGAGCGGCTGTGGCGTCCGACAGCCGCAACAATCTGATTTTCGCCGAAGGCATTCCCGTCGGCGTCATCGGCGTCGAGGGATTGGTGGTGGTGGCCACGCCCAACGGCGTGCTCGTCGTGCCGCGCGACCGGACCGAGGAAGTCCGTAAAATCGTCGACGCGTTGCTGCCCAACAACTAGGGCGAAGGGTGTCTCCGTAAAACGTACTTTTGTCGGGAAGCCCTTATTTCTGACGGGTCTTCCGTGCGTTTGATAAACCTGTCAAACGTTGAAACGCCGTCATCGCAATATTTTGCACCTGCCGTAGTTCACAAAATTACGATTTCACGCGGTTCTTCATTCCGGTTAGTCTCATTCTAGAAAGCGTCGACCAGATCCCTGGCGGCGCGTGATCCAGGGAGAGACCGGCATGGCGAGGCTGAATGTCAACGGAAAGTCCTATACCGCGGACGTTGATCCAGATACGCCGCTTCTGTGGGTCTTGCGCGACTCGCTTGGATTGACCGGCACCAAATATGGCTGCGGCGTTGCCCAATGTGGCGCCTGCACGGTCCATATCGATGGCGAGGCGATGCGCTCGTGCTCCGTTCCTGTGAATATGGCCGAGGGTAAAAAGGTCACCACTATCGAAGGTCTCGCCGTCAAGGGCGTGTTGACGAAGGTGCAGAAGGCCTGGCTCGACAATGAAGTTCCGCAATGTGGCTATTGTCAGAGCGGTATGATCATGGCGGTCACGGCTCTGCTGAAGGAAAAGCCGAAGCCCACCGACGCCGATATCGATGCAATCACCAATATCTGTCGCTGCGGCACCTATCAGCAGGTGCGCGAAGCGATCCATGCAGCGGCGAAAGCGTGAGGAGGCGGGCATGAACGAGATGCTCAGATTCGACCGTCGCGCCTTTCTGGTCGGCGCTGCCGCTGCTTCCGGCGGTTTCTCCCTCGGCTTCAGCACCAACGGTGCGCAGGCCGCCGATGCGACACCAGAAGTCAATGCCTGGGTCGTCGTGAAACCGAACGATACCGTCGTCATTCGTATTGCCCGCTCGGAAATGGGGCAGGGCTCCCTCACCGGCCTCGCGCAAATGGTGGCCGAGGAATTGGAATGCGATTGGTCGAAGGTGACATGGGAATATCCGACGCCAGGCCAGAACACGGCGCGCAAGCGGATATGGGGCAATTACAACTCCACCGGTAGCCAAAGCATTCGCCAATCGCAGGACTATGTGCGCAAAGGCGGTGCGGCGGCGCGCGAAATGCTCATCCAGGTCGCGGCCAACAATTGGAAAGTGCCGGCGGCCGAATGTAGCGCGGCCAACAGCATCATCACCCACCAGAAAAGCGGTCGAAAGACGAGCTTCGGCAAAGTGGCTGCCGCCGCTGCGAAACTCGAGCCGCCGAAGGATGTGGTGCTTAAGGATCCGAAGGACTGGAAGCTGATCGGCAAGGGCGTCAAGCGTCTCGACACCTATGACAAGCTGATCGGCAAGCAGGTTTATAGCATCGACTTTCGCCTGCCGAACATGCTCATCGCGACGATCAAGGATTGTCCGGTGAATGGCGGCAAGCTGACGTCCTTTGATGCCGACAAAGTGAAAGGCATGCGCGGCGTCAAGGCGGTGCTGCGTGTGTCGGATAGCAGCGTTGCCGTTGTCGCCGATACGTTCTGGAACGCAAAGACCGCGCTCGATGCCCTGCCGATGGTTTGGGATATGGGCGAGAATGCGAAAGTCTCAAGCGCTTCCATCGCCGACATGTTGAAGGAAGGGCTTTCAGCCGAGCAAACCTATATCGGCAACAGGCAAGGCGATGCGTCGGGTGCGATTGCCGGCGCCGCCAAAAAGGTGGAGGCCGTCTACTCCTTCCCCTATCAGCACCATGTGACGATGGAGCCGATGAACGCCACGGCGCGGTACACGCCGGAAAAATGCGAGGTCTGGTGTCCGACGCAAAATGGCGAGGGCGCGCTGGCCGCGGTGGCGGAAGCTTCTGGTCTGCCGGTCAGCCAATGTGACGTGTACAAAGTCCACCTCGGCGGCGGTTTCGGCCGGCGCGGGCGCACCGACTATGTGACCCAGGCGGTGCGTATCGCCAAACAGATGCCCGGTACGCCGGTGAAGCTCATCTGGACGCGCGAAGAGGATATGGCCCATTGCGCCTATCATCCGATCACGCAGTGCAAGCTCACGGCTGGCCTCGATGCGGACGGCAAGGTGACGGGCCTGCAGATGCGCATCTCCGGGCAATCGATCCTGGCTTCGCTGCTGCCGCAGGCGCTGCAGAACGGCATGGATCCGATCGTCTTCCAGGGACTGACACCGAGCAGTCCGGAAGGGCATCTGGGTTACGACATCCCGAATGTTCTGATCGATCACGCGATGCGTAACACGCACATCCTCGCCGGCTTCTGGCGTGGCGTGAACCTCAACCAGAATGCGCTTTACCTGGAATCCTTCATCGACGAACTGGCGAAGGAAGCAGGGCAGGATCCGTTGGAGTTCCGGCGCAAGATGCTGAAGCCGAAACATCGGGCCGTGCTCGATGCCGCGGCGGCCAAGGCGAATTATGGCAATGCGCCGAAGGGCATCTTCCAAGGCGTGGCGCAGATCATGGGCTATGGCAGCTATGTCGCTGCCGTTGCCGATGTATCGGTCAGCGACGGCGGTCAGCTCAAGATCCATCGCATCGTCGGTGCGACGGACTGCGGCTATGCGGTCAATCCGGCGCAGATCGAGCGCCAGATCGCCGGCTCCTTCGTCTACGGCTTGTCGGCGTCGCTGTACGGCGAAATCACCATCAAGGATGGAGCGGTCGAGCAGCAGAATCTCGACAGCTACACACTGATGCGCATCGATGAAATGCCGCGGGTTGAAAGCGTGATCGTGCCGAGTGGAGGCTTCTGGGGTGGCGTCGGTGAACCGACCATTGCTGTCGCGGCACCGGCAGTTCTGAATGGTATTGCGCGGGCGACCGGCAAGCGCATTCGCGACATGCCGCTGGTGAAGCATAGTTTGAAGAACACATAAGTCACAGGAGGCAGACCCATGGTCCGCCTTTTTCGATATGCAGCACTTGGTTCGTTGCTGGCGCTTTTCATGGGTGCCGCGACGGTGATCAGTCTCCCGGCGGCGGCTCAATCTCTGGTGCCGCCGCCGGGGGCTTTGTCCTGCACGGGCTGTCACCCGATCGATCCCAAGGTGAACAGTCCCGTCACCCGCCTTGACGGGCGCGATGCCGAGCAAATCACCGATGCCGTCCTTGCGTTCAAAGCCGGCAAAATGCCGGCAACCGTGATGGACCGGATCGCCAAGGGGTTTACCGACGAGGAAATCCGCGCCATCGCCGCCTGGTATGCGAAGCGGAAGGAATGAGCGACGCATGAAACGCAAGATCGACAGGCGAACCTTCGTCGCGGGCGCCGCGGCTGGCGCTTCAGCCGCTGTGCTGGCGCGTCCGGCCATCGCCCAGGGCGTCAGCGGCAATGTGGTGATCATCGGCGGCGGTTTTGCCGGCTCCACCTGTGCCCGCGTACTCAGCAGCGTGCCTGGCAATCTGAAAGTGACCTTGATCGAGCCGAACGAGACTTACATGGCTTGTCCGTTCAGCAATCTGGTGATCGCAGGGCTACGCGACATTCACCAACAGGAATTCGGATACGAACAGCTTGCCTTTCGTGGCGTCAAAGTGGTCCACGCCAGTGCGTCTGGCGTGGATGCCGATAAAAAGCAGGTTACGCTGTCGGACGGCACGTCACTCACTTACGATCGGCTGATCGTCGCGCCCGGCATCGACATCCGCTGGGACGGCTTGCCCGGATATAATGAAGCCGCCGCCGACATCATGCCCCATGCGTGGAAAGCTGGGCCGCAAACGATCCTATTGCGTCAACAGCTGGAGGCGATGGAGGACGGTGGCGTCGTCGTCATGACCTCACCGGAGAATCCTTTCCGCTGTCCGCCGGGCCCCTATGAACGTGCCAGCCTCATCGCGAATTATCTGAAAACCAAGAAGCCAAAATCTAAACTGCTGCTGCTCGATTCCAAGGACGTGTTCTCCAAGCAGCGTCTGTTCCTGAATGCCTGGAAAGAACTCTATGGCGATCTACTGGAGTGGGTGTCGTTGTCCTCCGGCGGCAAGGTGACTTCGGTCGATCCGCAATCGATGGTTTTGAAGACCGATTTCGCGACCCATAAAGCGAATGTCGCCAATGTCATTCCGCCGCAGAAGGCCGGACATATCGCCGAAGTGGCGGGTGTGACGGATCGCAGCGGCTGGTGTCCGATCGATCCGGTCTCGTTCGAATCCCGCTTGCGTCCTGGCATCCACGTGGTCGGCGATGCAGCAATTGCGGGGGCCATGCCGAAGTCTGCCTTCGCGGCCAATGCGCAGGCGAAAGCTTGTGCCGTCGCAGTGGCCATGATGCTGGCGGATAAGCAACCGATCGAGCCGCGCCTGATCAACACCTGCTATAGCCTAGTTGCGCCGGATTACGGCATCACCGTTGCCGGCGTGTATAAGCCGACCAACGGTCAGCTTCTCGATATTCCAGGGGCAGGCGGAACGAGCCCGCTTGATGCGCCTGCGGATTTCCGCAAGCAGGAGGCTGACTACGCATCGGGCTGGTTCAGAACGATTACGGCGGAAGTCTTTGGCTAGGCTTGCGATCATTTCGATGGGTGCGCTGGCGACGGTTTTTGGCGCCGCATCGGCACAGGAAGCGCTCGTACCGTTCAAGGTTGAAGGAGATGCGATCCAGCAGTCTCTGACCAGTCAGCCTGGCGATCCGGCGGAAGGACGCCGCATCGTCATCAGCCGGCAGAGCGGCTTGTGCCTGTTGTGTCATTCGGGTCCGTTTCCGGATGAGCGGTTTCAGGGCACGTTGGCGCCCAGTCTGGCAGGGGCTGGCGCGCGCTGGACCGCTGGCCAGTTGCGGTTGCGGCTTGTCGATGGGCGGCGTTTGAACCCGGACACGATCATGCCATCCTATTATGTGCTGGATGGCGCGGTTCGCGTGGCGCCGAGTTTCGCCGCCAAGACCATTTTGAATGCGGCGCAGATTGAAGATGTCGTAGCCTTTCTCTCCACGTTGCGTGATTGAGACCGATAGAATGATTGAGACACGGCGCATATTCCTGGTTCGTTCGGCGGGCTTTCTGGCCTTGGCCGGTGGCGCGCTTTCGGGCGCACCGAGCCAGGCGACACCGCAAGCGATGGCCGCATTGATCGCGGAAATCGCGGCCGGACGGGAGATCAAGAAGGGCAAAGTCACGCTCGATCTGCCGCCGTTGATCGACAATGGTAATGCGGTGCCGATGACGGTGGCGGTCGACAGCCCGATGAGCGAACGCGATTATGTGAAGACAATCCATGTGGTGAACGAGAAGAATCCACAACCGCATGTCATTGTCTGCCACCTCGGCCCACGCGCCGGCCGGGCCGCGTTCTCGACCCGCATCAAATTGGCCGATGCTCAAACGGTGACGGCCATTGCGGAAATGAGCGACGGCACGCTGTGGATGGATTCCGCTAATGTTATCGTGACGCTCGCCGCCTGCCTGGAGGACATTCTCTGATGGCCCGCGCGCTCATCAACGTTCCGCAACAGGCAAAGCCTGGCGAAATCATCGAGATCAAGGCGTTGATTTCGCATCCGATGGAAACGGGCTTTCGCGTCGGCCACAATGGCCAACTCATTCCCCGCGACATCGTGCAGACTTTTACCTGCACCTATGATGGCGAGGACATCTTCAAGGCCGACTATTCCCCGGCGATCGCGGCCAATCCCTTTATTTCCTTCTTCACGCGGGCGACGAAGAGCGGCGACATCGTGCTCACCTGGCGGGGAGACAACGGCTTCGAAGCATCCGAAACCGTTCACATCCAGGTCGCATGAAAATCGGCGGCGCTCTTTTTGCTTTTCTGCTTTCGGTGACCGCGGGGCTCGCTGCGGAGATCGCGCCGGCTGATCGCAAATCCGGGTTCGAATTCATGGGGCGCGACACGCAAGCCATGCAGACGGACGACACATCCAATCCAGGCATGCTTACGGTCCTCGACGGCGGGGCACTGTGGGAGCGGCCGGAGGGCGCGGACAAGAAGGCGTGCGCATCCTGTCATGGCGATGCCAGCCAGAGTATGAAGGGCGTTGCGGCGCGTTATCCGACTTTCGATGCGACGGCGGGGAAGGTCGTCGATCTCGAACAGCGGATCAATCTGTGTCGGCGCGATCATCAAAAGGCGCCGGAGCTGGCTTATGAAAGCCGCGACCTTCTGGCATTCTCGGCCTTTGTCGCGCGCCAGTCGCGTGGCCAACCGATCGCGATCGCCAATGATGCGCGCAGCGCCACCGCTCTGACGCAAGGGCGCAAGCTTTTCAACGAACGCATGGGCCAGCTCAATCTGTCCTGCGCGATCTGCCACGATGACAATTGGGGGCAGAAGCTCGGGGGCACATCGATCCCGCAAGGGCATCCGAACGGCTATCCGCTCTATCGGCTCGAGTGGCAGGCGATGGGGTCGCTGCAACGCCGCCTGCGCAACTGCATGATCGGCATGCGCGCCGAGCCGTTTTCCTATGGGTCGCCGGAATTCATCGCGCTGGAGCTGTTCCTGATGGAGCGCGCCCAGGGCATGGCGATGGAATCGCCAGCGGTGCGGCCCTAATCATCGGTCTTCGCTGGCATTCTGCTGAAATAGCTGGATTTTCTGGACTGTTTAGAAAACCGTGCTTCGGGGTTGGAACATCGCGCGTTTTGGTTTAATTAGCATATGATTAGCCAATTAAGCTGCCGGCGATGAACATCGTCGCGCGGACGGGCGAGGGAAGGGGCAGGGATGGGTCGCGGCCGCAAAGCCACTGCGCGCGAAAATTCCGGAAATTTTGACGTCCGGCGGTCGACGGAATGTCGGCCGTGACGTCAGATCATGCCCGGAAATACGAGGCTCGTGGCGGAGGCGGACACGGCGACCTCGCCAGCCGCATTCTGCAATTCTCCTTCGAACACGACGACATAGCCCTTGTGGCTTGGCTTCGGCGTGACCGACGCCACAGTCCAGCGGATGCGCATCGGCTCGTCGGCGAGAACCGCGCGACGAAAGCGGTAGGACATGTCCATACCCAGGCTGGCGGTCCGCTCGGTGACGATGCCGGCGGTGCGCCCGATCATGATGCTCGACGTGTGCGCGCCACAGGCGATCAATTTGCCGAAACGGCTTTGCCGCGCGAAGGCCTCGTCGTGATGCAGCGGATTGGTGTCGCCGACCAAGGTGGCGAAGCTGCGGATGCCTTTGGCATCGAAGACGACATCGCTGTCGAACGTCTCGCCCACCGCAAAGGGGCAGGGCCAGACCGCATCGGGCGTCGCAACTTCGGACTGAGACATCGGAAACCTTTTCGAGCTGGGGCAGGCGTGTTGCCCAAATTGGAAGGGGATCAACCTAGCGCCCTGAACGGGCAGGCTCTACTGCTTCCTGGCTCAAATATTGTATAGCTTTAGCTTTGCCGTCAACGGAGGAAACGCATGATTATTGACTGCCATGCCCATGTGAGCGCACCCACGGCTCTCTGGGCGTATAAAGCTTCGATCCTGTCGCATCGTGGTGCGCACGGACGCGGCAAAGTCGAAGTCACCGACGATGAGATCAAGGCCGCCTATTTCAAAAAGGAAATGGGTCCGGTCGGTCATATCCCGATGATGGAAAAGAACGGCATCGACAAGCAGCTTATCTCGCCGCGACCGTTCCAGATGATGCACAGCTTCGAGCCGCAGCGGATCGTGCATTGGTTCACGGAAGAGACGAACAATATCATTGCCCGTTCCGTGCAACTGTTTCCGGACAAGTTCTTCGGCGTTTGCGGCCTGCCGCAGTCCGCCGGTGCGGCGATCGAGACGGTACTGCCGGAGCTCGAACGTTGCATCACCAAGCTTGGTTTCAAGGGCTGCCTGCTCAACCCCGATCCTTATGAGAACGGTGGCCAGGAAGCGCCGGGCCTGGGCGAGCGCTATTGGTACCCTCTCTATGAAAAGCTGTGTGAACTGGACGTGCCTGCGCATATCCATGCGACCGGCTCGAAGTCCGAGCGCACGCCTTACACGCTGCATTTCATCAACGAAGAATCGATCGCGGTTTACAATCTTGCGAAATCCAACGTGTTCAAGGATTTCCCGAAGCTGAAGATCGTCGTTTCGCACGGTGGTGGCGCGATTCCCTATCAGATCGGCCGCTTCATGCGCACGCCTGACTTCCTCGAAGGGATGCGCAATCTCTATTACGACACCGTGCTTTACACGGAAGCGGGCTTGCGTCTGCTGATCGAGACGGTGGGTGTGGACCGCTGCATTTACGGCGCGGAATGCCCCGGCGTCGGCTCGGGCCTCAACCCGAAGACCGGCAGCACCTGGGACGATATCGTGCCGATCATCAAGAAGTTCGACTGGCTGAGCGAAGCCGACAAGAAGACGATTCTGTCGGACAACGCGACCAAGGTGTTCAAGCTCTAAGCCAGTCGCTTTCGATTAAAAACACCAGCGCCGGCCGGATTTTCCGGCCGGCGTTTGCTTTTTAAGCGAGGTGGAAGAGCTTTGCGGCGTTATTCCAGCCAACATCGGCGCGCACGTTTTCGGGCACCTCAACATCGTCCATGAACTTGCCGGCGGTCACCCAGTTCTCGAACGGATAGTCGGCCGAGAACATGACGCGCGATTGGCCGAGCGCCGCGATGGAGCAATTCAACGGTTCGGCCGAATACATGCCCGAGAGCGTGACATACATGTTCTCGCGGATGTAGTCGGAGGGTTCGCGTTTCAGCTTCACGCCATAAAGCTTGGCGCGGCTGTCGAGCCGCCACAGCAGGAAGGGCATGGTTTCGCCGAGATGCCCGACGGCCAGAACGGCCTTGGGGAAGCGATCAAACACGCCACCGAACACCATGCGCAGCACATGGGTGCCGGTTTCCACCGTCCAGCCCCAGGTGGCGCGGCGCAGCGCGTCATAGCCATCGAAGGACTTGTATTGCTCCGGCGGATCGGCTGGATGCAGATAGACGGGCACCTGCAATTCCTCGGCCTTGGCCCAGAACGGATCGAACTGGCGCTCGTCGAGATAGTGGCCGAGGCTGTGGCCGTTGATCAGAGCGCCCTTGAAGCCGAGCTGCTTGACGCAGCGTTCCAGCTCCTTGGCGGCGGCATTGGCATCCTGCAAGGCGATATGCGCGAAAGCGTAGAGACGATCCTTGTTGGGCGCGATCTGCGCGGCCAGATGATCGTTGGCTTCCGAAGCGGTTTTCAGAGCGGTCGCCGTATTGGGCTCAACCTGAACGCCAGGCCCCGCGACGGACAGAATCGATTTGCCGATTCCCGCTTCGTCCATTTCACGCAGGCGCATCTCGCCATAGTCGAACAGGCGCGCGCGAATGCGATCGTAGATCTCCTTGGGTACGTCGGCCATCGTACCTTCCCAATAGGAGGCGAGGCCTGGAACCATGCAATGTTCTTCGAGCGCGATCTTCCTCAAAACCCTGTCTCCCTCATGTCGGCCCGTTTAAAATCGGCGCGATTATGCAGGGGGGGCGGCATCTGTCTAGAAGTCCGCCATGCGGTGCAGATAGCGAAAGGGCCAAGCTACCAGGCGCAAATGCGGGTCTGGCTGTCGGTGTTGAACCAGCAGGCGAGGTCTTGTTTGTTGCGCTTGAACTTGCCGGGGAGAGCGACGTTTCGTCCCGTCCCCACGTTGACGAAGGCCGAGGCGATACCGGGTTCTTCCATCACGAGGATATAGCGCGGCTTCTTGTTGGCGCTGATCTCGAAACTGCCATCCTTGTCGGTGGAGCGGAAATCGCAGTCATAATATCCATCGCTCGTCGTGAAGCAGCGGGCCAGTTTCGCTTCCGCCATCGTCGGCAGAAGCAGCAGAGTGGCGGCCGCGCTCAATCGATAGAGGAGAGGCAAAGACATGAGTTCCCGGACCTCGCTTCGCTGGCTAAAGCGATTGAAATAGGAAGTGCCGGGTAAGATCAATAGAGGGGATTGTGCTGGCGTGGCCTTACGATGAGTGGAGCCGATTAAAGCCTGATGAAACCGCGTGGTAGCTGGTGCATGCGCTCGATGCCGGTTTCTGTGATCAACACCATTTCGCCACTTTGTACGCCGGCCTTGCCGTCCAGCGTCACCACGTTGGGTTGCACCACGACCAATTGTCCCGCCACGAAAGGCTGTTCGGGAATCGGGCCATTGGAGCGGGAGCGGGCGCCGAGGATCGGTGGGAAATAGCCCCCGCCATAGCCGTGCAGAATGTCGTCGATCACGGTGAAGCCGGCATCCTCGATCACGCCGGAAGCCTTGACCACATCGGCGGGGAGGGCGCCTGCGCGCAGGACGCCGGCCATCGCGTCGAAGGCTTTATCCGCTACCGCATAAAGTTCGCGATAAAGAGGTGTCGGCTCTTCATCGATCGTGAACGAGCGCAGAATTTGGCCGGAATGATCCCAGAAGGTGGCGGTGATCTCAGAGAAAACGATATCGCCTTTCTGCAAGCAGCGCGTGGAGCAATATTGTCTGGGAACGGCCACCTGTGGATCGTGCATCGACGTGGTGCCAATATAGTGGATGACTGTTTGCCCACCGCGGCCGACGTAAGCACGCTCGATCGCATTGGCGAGTTCGCGTTCGTTGACGCCCGGTCGCGCCGTATCGCGCAGGGCCGCCATGCCGAGATCGGAAAAGTAAGCGCCGATCCTGAACCAGTCGCGTTCCTCCGCCGATTTGACACGGCGCAGATTGACATAAGCGCGGTTGAGATTGACCAGCGGGCCAAAGCGTGTGCTGAGCGCGGCATGGGCATCGAAGCCCAAGGGGCCGATGATGCCGATGCGGCCGGGCTTGGCGCCGCGTTTGATCAGTTCCTCAATGAGATTGGCGGCGGTGTTCTCGCCAGCCCAGCGCATGTCCGCATCGAGTGCCATGCGTCGTGCCAGCGGCAGATGATTGAAGTAGTGGACGAAGACCGTGTCGCGCTCACCGGGCGTGAAGATGCCGGCGGCTTCGTTGGTGACCATCCATTGAGTCAGCCATTGCACAGCGGACCCGGCGCGGTTGGCGCCGTAGAAAATCAGATGGTCGACATTGTTCTCGGCCATCGTCGTGGCAACCGCCGCCCGGCGGCGCTGCATCTCGCCGTCCGAGAAGCGAGGATAGTCGGTTTCAAGCAAGGCGCGCAGGTGTTCAGACAGGACAGGCATCATGGATCGCTATCCTTTGGCGAGACATTGGGAGGTGAAACTCAGGTCCGATCTTTGACCGCGCGGCGGACCGTTTTGTTGGCGATGGCTGGAGGCGGGGCGGTGGAGCTGCGCACCACGAGATCGACCGGCAAAACGATATGCTGCGGCACCGGGCGGCTCGAAAGTTCGCGCATCTGCTCATAGAGCAGTTCTGCGGCGACATAGCCGACCTTGTGTTGCTGAATGCGGATCGTCGTCAGCGGCGGATCGATGCGATCGACCATCGGCATGTCGTTGAAGCCGGTGACGGAAACATCGGCAGGACAGGAGAGGCCGCGGCGCCGCAGCGCCGATATGGCGCCAATGGCGAGACGATCGTTGGAGCAATGTACGGCGGTGAATTCGACGCCGCGCGCCAACAATTCCTCCATACAACGTTCGCCCGAACTTTCGTTGAAGTCGCTGGCGAACACGATGTTGGCAGGATCTGGTTCGATGCCGAGTTCTGGTGCGATCTGCATGAAGGCATCATGTCGCCGCTGGCCCGTGGAGATCGTTTGATCGCCGGCGATGGTGCAGATGTTCTTATGGCCGAGAGCCGCAAGATGGGTAAGCATGCGCCGCACGCCATCTTCTTCATCGCTGGTGACGGAAGGAATCGTCGGATCGTCCATGCGGCGGTTGACGGTGATGACGGGCGTGCCTTGCGTGGCGAGATCGCGAATGCGGCCATCGTCGCGATGCACGCTGGCGATCACCAATCCGTCGACGCCACGTGCCGCCAGCGCTTCGATCATCGCGGCTTCGCGTTCCAGGCCGCCATCGGTGTTGACGAGCACGGTGGCATAGCCGTGTTCCATTAATGCATCTTCGACGCCGCGAATGATCGGTGGAAAGATCGAATTTGTGATGTCGGGTACGACAACGCCAACGATCTTGGTGCGCGTGGTGCGCAGGCTGTATGCGGCGGTGTTGGGGATATAGCCCAAGGCGCGGCTGGCGGCCGCGATCTTACGGACGATGTCCGAGGTGATGAGATGGCGCGTTTCAGGATTGAGCGCACGGGAGACCGTCGACACATGGACGCCGACACTTTCGGCCACGTCCTTCAGGGTTGCACGCCGGCGTTTCAGCATTTGAATCCTGTCTTGGGAGTCCTGTCATGCCTGGGAGGCCAGAATAAGCGCGCGTGCAAACGTTTGCCAAGTCCCTTTGTTATTTTTGCATTGCACACAAAAAGATACCTATTGACAGGCGAGGAATAGGCATCAAAAATATGCAAACGATTGCACAAGAGATCGCGTTGTCGATCAAGCCAAGCTCGGCGTAGCATCGCCGTGGCGGAGGAGAGGCGGCTATGAACATTGCGAACGCGCTACGGCCCAATATCCTGAAACCCGAGGATCTGTCGCCGAACTGGCGCTGGGAGCGCGCCATACCGGCCTATGGCCACACCTCGGTCGATTTCGAGCGCCGGGTCGATCACGACCGCCTTCGTAAATACCGCCTCGGGCGTGCGCGGCAGGCGCTGAAGAACTCCCAATGCGGCGCGCTGCTGCTCTTCGACGTCAACAACATCCGTTATGTCAGCGGCACCAAGATCGGCGAATGGGAACGCGACAAACTCTGCCGCTTTGCTTTGCTTGCCGGCGACAACGAGCCGATCGTCTGGGATTTCGGTTCCGCCGCCGTCCATCATAAGGTTTATTGCGACTGGCTGCCCGAGGCGAGCTGGCGCGCCGGCATGCTGGGCATGCGCGGCACGGTGCCACCGTCCGTCGGCTTGATGAAATTTCATGCTGAAGAGGTCATGGACCTGCTGCGCCAGGCCGGCGTCGCCGACATGCAGGTGGGCGTCGATCTGGCCGAAACCGCCATGTTCTTTGAACTGCAGAAGGTCGGCATGAAGGTCGTCGATGGCCAGCAGATCATGCTCGATGCTCGCGAAATCAAGAATATCGATGAGATCGTGCTGTTGAACCAGGCGGCCGCCATGGTCGATGGCGTCTATCACATGATCCATGAAGAGCTGAAGCCAGGCGTGCGCGAGAACGATATCGTCGCGCTGGCCAATAAGATGCTCTACGAAATGGGTTCGGACGACGTCGAGGCGATCAACGCCATTTCCGGCGAGCGCTGCAATCCGCATCCGCACAATTTCACCGACCGCATCATCCGGCCGGGCGATCAGGCCTTTTTCGACATCTTGCAGTCCTATCAGGGCTATCGCACCTGCTATTACCGGACGTTCAATGTCGGCCGCGCCAATGACGTGCAGCGTGACGCCTATAAGAAGTGCCGCGAATGGCTGGACAATGCCATTGCGCTGATCAAGCCGGGCGTGTCCACAGACACGGTGGCGAAGGTCTGGCCGAAGGCGGAAGAATTCGGCTTCCCGAACGAGCTGGCGGCTTTCGGCCTGCAATTCGGCCATGGCCTTGGTCTGGCGCTGCATGAACGTCCGATCATCTCGCGGCTGGTCTCCCTCGACAATCCGATGGAGATCAAGACCGGCATGGTCTTCGCGCTCGAAACCTATTGCCCGGCGGCGGATGGCTTCTCGGCCGCCCGTATCGAGGAAGAGGTGGTCGTGACCGATCGCGGCTGTCAGGTGATCAGTCTGTTCCCGGCCGAAGAACTGCCGATCGCCAATCGCTACTGAAAAACTCGGGAGGTGCGCCGCATGACTGTCGCAGAAGCCATCGTCAATGACGATATCGGCATCGACAAGCGCCGAGAGCTTTATCGTTCGCAGCTCGAAATTCGTCTATTCGAGAAACGGGCCTATGACCTGTTTCTGCAGAATCTGGTGAAGGGCACGAGCCATCTGTCTCTCGGCCAGGAGGCGATTGCCGCCGGCTTTGCTGGCGCCATGAAGAAGGGCGACTTGTCCTTCTGCACCTATCGCGGTCATGCCCATACCCTGGCGCGCGGCGTTTCGATGGAGAAAGTGCTCGGCGAGCTGATGCAGCGCGACAATGGCCTGATGCGTGGCAAGGGGGGCTCGATGCATCTGACCTCGGCCGAACATGGCGTCATGGGCTCCTATGCCATCATCGGCGCGCATCTGCCGATCGCCTGCGGGGCGGCGTGGCGAGCGCAGTATCTCGGCCAGGACGATGTGACGGTCTGCTTTTTCGGCGATGGCACGACAAATATCGGCGCGTTCCACGAGGCGGTGAATTTCGCCAAGGTGTGGGAGCTGCCAGTTGTCTTCGTCTGCGAGAACAACCTTTATATGGAATATACGCCGATTGGCGATGTTACCGCTGTCGAGCATCCGGCCGCTGATCGCGCCGCGGCTTACGGGCTTGAAAGGATCATCGTCGACGGCAATGATGCGGATGCGGTCTATCGCATCGCGCAGACGGCCTTCGCGAAAGCGCGCGCTGGCAAGGGGCCGTCACTGATCGAATGCATGACCTATCGCCATTCCGGCCACTCGCGCGCCGATCCCGGGGCCTATCGCCCTAAGGGCGAGCTGGAAAAATGGCTTCAGCACGATCCGATCAAGCTCTATCGCAAACGGCTCAGTGAGTTCGGTGTGGCCGAAGCCGAGATCGCCGCGATCGATACGGCAGTTGCCAAACAGGTCGATGAGGCAACGGAAGCGTGCAAGGCAGCCGGTCTGCCGCCGGAATCGATCCTTTGCACCGATGTTTATGCTGATGGAGGCTGGGCGTGGCGGAACTGAGCTATCGCGAGGCGGTTGCCCGCGGCATCGCCCAGGAAATGGAGCGTGACGAGCGCGTTGTCTTCCTCGGCGAAGACGTCGCCAAAGCGGGCGGTGTGTTCAAGGCGACCGTGGGACTTTATGATCGTTTTGGCCCCAAGCGCGTGCGCGACACGCCGATTTCCGAACAGGCCATTCTTGGCGCCGCCATGGGCGCGGCCATGACGGGTCTGCGGCCAATCGCCGAAATCATGTTCTCGGATTTTTTGGCCGTTTGTTACGACTTCATCGCCAATGAATTTCCGAAAGTGCGCTACATGACCAATGGCCAGCTCGGCTGTCCGCTGGTGGTGCGCACCGGCAATGGCGCGGGATCACGCTTCGGCGCCCAGCACTCCCAGTCGGTCGAAAACTGGTCGATGATGATTCCTGGCCTGAAAGTGGTGGCGCCATCAAGCCCCGCTGATGTGGTCGGGCTTCTGGCGGCGGCCGTCCGCGATCCCAATCCGGTGATCTTCTACGAGCATAAGTCGCTTTATGCGGTGAAGGGCGAAGTGCCGGATGGCGAGATTCTCGATACGCTGGGCACGGCCAAAATCCTACGTCCGGGCCGTGACGCGACCATCGTCGCGCTGGCGCTGATGGTGCCGCGCGCGCTCGAGGCGGCGGAAATTCTGGCGCGCGATCACGGTATCGACTGCGAAGTGATCGATGTGCGCTCGCTGGTACCGCTCGACACGCAGACCATCCTGGGTTCCATCGTCAAGACCGGCCGTCTGTTCACGGTTGAGGAAAATCCGCGTCTTCTGGGCTGGGGTGCGGAGATCGCCTCAATTGCGGCCGATGAGACCTTTTATGATCTTGACGGACCGATCGTGCGGATCACGACGCCGCATATTCCGCTGCCGGCGGCCGACAATCTGGAAGATATTGTGCTGCCGACACCGGCGCGCATCGTCGAAAAAATCGTTCGCGCGATGAATTGAAAGCGAGGACCCCATGGATGCGAAACCGATCATGGATGTACCGACCGGCCTGTTCATCGGCGGCAAGTTCGTCGATGCTTCCGACGGCGGCCGCTTTGACGTCATCAATCCAGCGACCGAACAGGTTCTGACCTCCGTCGCCAGCGCCACGGTCGAAGATGGCCTGAAGGCGCTTGACGCTGCGGAAGCGGCTTTCGCCGATTGGGCCAAGCAGACGCCGCGTGCGCGCGCCGAAGTCTTGCGCAAGGCCTATGAGCTGATTATTGCCGATCAGGAACGGCTGGCGCGGATCATCACGCTGGAAAATGGCAAGGCGCTGCCGGACGCGCGTGGCGAGATCGCCTATGCGGCGGAATTCTTCCGTTGGTATGCGGAAGAGGCCGTGCGCAATATCGGCGAGGTGATGCGGGCGCCAGCGAGCGGCGCGCGGATCCTGGTGCAGCATAAGCCCGTGGGTATCGCCGTTCTGGTGACGCCATGGAATTTTCCGGCGGCCATGGCGACACGTAAGATCGGCCCGGCGCTTGCCGCCGGCTGTCCAGTGATCGTCAAGCCTGCGTCCGATACGCCGCTTACCATGCTGGCCTTGATGCCTATTCTGGAAAAGGCGGGTGTGCCGGCTGGCGTGGTCAACGTGTTGCCGTCGCGGCGCTCCGGTCCGCTGGTCGACAAGCTGCTGCATGACCCGCGCGTGCGCATCGTTTCCTTCACCGGTTCGACCGGCGTTGGTCGCACGCTGCTTCATGCGGCGGCCGACAATGTGGTCAACAGCGCCATGGAACTCGGCGGCAACGCACCGTTCATCGTTTGCGCCGATGCGGATATCGATGCAGCAGTCGAGGGCGCTCTGATCGCGAAGATGCGCAACATGGGCGAGGCCTGCACGGCGGCCAATCGCTTCTACGTTCATCACGACGTCCACGACACGTTTGCGGCGAAACTTGCCGAGCGCATGCGCAAGATGAAGATCGGTAACGGCCTTGAAGACGGTGTCGAAGTTGGCGCGCTGGTCAATGCGGAGACGCGCAACAAGGTTGAACATTTCGTCGCCGACGCCGTCGCCAAAGGCGCGGAGATCGTCACGGGCGGCGAGGTCCATCCTGGCAAAGGCTATTTCTATCCCCCGACCGTTCTGGTCGATGTGCCAGATACGGCGGAATGTCTGCGCGACGAAATCTTTGGTCCCGTCGCGGTGTTGCAGCGTTTCACTTCGGAAGACGAAGTTGTGCGCCGTGCCAACGATACCGAATATGGCCTTGTCGCCTATCTCTACACCACCGATCTGAAGCGCGGTCTGGCGCTGAGCGAGCGGCTCGACTTCGGCATGGTTGGCCTTAACCGGGGCCTCGTCTCCGATCCGGCGGCGCCGTTCGGTGGCATGAAGCAATCGGGCATCGGGCGCGAAGGCGCGCACGAAGGTCTGATGGAGTTCCTGGAGACGCAATACATCTCCGTTGCCTGGTGATCAGAGAGACAGGGCTGGTTCGATGGACGTTTTGATGCCGCAGTTAGGCGAGACCGTGCGCGAGGGCAAGATCTCGTCGTGGTTCAAGGCGGTCGGCGATCAAGTCGCTGCCGGTGACAATCTGTTCGAGATCGAGACCGACAAGGTGTCGATGGAAGTGGAGGCCATCGAATCCGGCATTCTGTCGGAGATCGTCTATGCCGCCGGTGAAACCGTGCCGGTGGGAGCGACCGTGGCCGTGATCGGCGATGGCGTGGCGACAGGGGCGAGTAAGCGCAGCAAGGCGAAAGCCGAACCGACGCCGCCTGCCAAGAAAGCCGCTCCGGCACCTGTTCCAGCTCGGGCATCTGCTCCCGCAGCCCCGCAAGCGGTTACGACGGGCGACCTTGCTTCACGTGGCTTCTCGCCGTTCAACGAGGTGTTCACGCCGACGCGCAACTATGGCAAGGCGCAAGTCGTGCCCGGTTTGCGTGCGACGCCGCTCGCGCGTCGCCTGATGGCGCAGAACGGGCTCGATACGGCGCAAGTCGCTGCCCAGGTGCGCCAGCGCGGCGGCACACGCATCGCCGCCGCCGATGTGCAGTCGGCCTTGCAGACAGGTACGGCGAACGGTTTCGCGCCAGCGACGGCTTTCCCGCCGCTACCGATCACCGGGCCGCGCGACCGCCAGCCGCTCAACAAAGTCCGCCAGCAGACGGCGAAACATCTGACGCGTGCGTGGCAGAGCATCCCCCATGTGCTGCAGACGGTGGAGGCCGATTTTGGCGCGGTAAGCGCTGTGCGCGCAGCCCGCAAGCGTGATTTCGAGCAGCAGCATGGAACAGGCCTGAGCTTCCTGCCATTTATCGCGCGCGCCATCTGTCTGGCGATCCGGCAATGGCCGAAGGTCAATGCGTCGATCGATGGCAATGAGCTTTTGGTGGCGCAGGAGATCAATCTTGGTATCGCCGTCGATCTTGGCCACGAAGGCCTCGTCGTTCCGGTGCTGAAGAATGCGGATCGGTTGAACGTGGCTGGCCTTGCGACCGGGATCGCACGTCTCGTCGAGACGGCACGCGCGGGCAAGTTGCGGCCTGATGATCTTGAGGGTGGCACCTATTCGATTTCGAACAACGGCAGTTTCGGCACGCTGTTTACGGCGCCGATTATCAATGCGCCGCAGGTTGCCATTCTCTCGACCGATGCGATCCGCAAACGGCCCGTGGTGGTCGAGACCGAGTATGGTGATGCCATTGTCGCGCGCCCCGTCGGCATGCTGGCGCAAAGCTTCGATCACCGGGCTTTTGACGGCGCCTATTCGGCTTCGTTCTTGAACGCGGTGAAGACCATCATCGAGACGCGCGATTGGATCGCTGATTTTTAAGGGCAGAAATTCCGATGTCAGGAATCCCAATGGAGGGAAATATGATTGCAAGTAAACATCGTCTGGGCTGGATCGGCATGGGCCGCATGGGAACGCCGATGGCAGAATTGCTGCTGAAGGCCGGTCACGATGTGCAATTGTGGAATCGCACCAAGTCCAAGGCCGAACCTTTAGCCGCCAAGGGCGCCAAGCTGGTGGATCAGCCTGCCGATTTGTCCGGCACCGACATTCTGTTCACCATGGTCTCGACCGGCAAGGATCTCGAACAGGTCTATTTCGGCGAAGGTGGTGTCGCCAGCCGCGGCAAGAATGCGTTGCCGAAGATTTTCGTCGATTGCTCGTCGATCGGCGTGGAAGATTCCGCCAAGATTTCGGCACGGCTTGGCGAAATGGGTGCGCAGTTTCTCGCGGTGCCCGTCTCTGGCAATGGCAAATGCGTGAAGGCTGGCAAATTGTCGGCCGTGGCGTCCGGGCCGCGCGCGGCCTTCGATGCCGCCAAGCCTTATATCGAGGCTTTCGCGCGTGCCGGCCTGTCCTATGTGGGCGAGGGCGAACTGGCGCGTATCTGCAAGATTGCCCATAACGTCATGCTCGGCGTGGTCATCCAGAACCTGGCTGAGATCACCATTCTGGCGCAGAAGCACGGCGTGCCGCGCCACGCCTTTCTCGACTTCATGAACAACAGCGTCATGGGCTCGACCTTCACCCGCTACAAGAGCAATGCTCTCGTCAATCTCGATTGGACGACGACCTTCACCATGGAATTGCTGCGCAAGGACATGGACCTCGGTCTGACGGCGGCGCGCAAGTTCGATGTGCCGATGCCAGTGACGGCGGCGACCCGCGAGGCGATCCAGTCGCATTTCGGCGTGGCGACCTTGAAGCCTGATCCGAAGGCCTATCTCGATATGGATTTCGCCACGCTTCTGGAGACTCAGGCCCTTGCCTCCGGTGTCGCGCTGAAGAGCGAAGGCGTGCCGGTGCCGACAGGCTTGGAAGTCGACCACTGACTTGCTAGACCTGTCCTGTCGGTCCGTTTGGGCGGAGGCAGGGCAGGGCAAAGCAAGGGTGGGGAATGTCGCAACAAGGCGCAAGGCTGGCGACGTGCCGTATCGACGGCACAACCACATGGGGATTGGTGCGCGACGATGGTTTCGTCAATCTTGGCGCGCGCCTGGAAGACCGCTACCGATCCCTGAAGGAAGTGATCGAAGCGGAGGCCTTGCAGAAGGCGGTGGATGCCGGTCTCAAGACATCCGCCGACTACCCCTTGTCGGCGCTTACTTATCTGCCGCCGATCGTTGCGCCGCAGAAGATCATCTGCATCGGCGTCAATTATCCCGATCGCAACGAGGAATATAAGGACGGCCAGACGGCCGCGACCTATCCCAGCATCTTCCTGCGTTTCCCCAATTCCTTCGTTGGCCATGGCCAAAATCTGATACGGCCGCCGGAATCGGAGCAGCTCGATTACGAAGGCGAAATAACGCTGGTCATCGGCAAGGCGGGGCGTCGCATCGACCGCGCCCAGGCTCTCGATCACGTCGCTGCTGTGACGTTATGCAATGAAGGCACATTGCGCGATTGGCTGCGACATGCCCGTTTCAATGTCACGCAGGGCAAGAATTTCGATCGCAGCGGCAGTCTTGGCCCGTGGGTCGTTCCTTTTTCCGGCGAGGATCAGATCGGCGATATCAGGCTGACGACCCGTGTGAATGGCGAAATCCGCCAGGATGATCGTACATCGCGGATGATCTACGATTTCCGCTATCTCATCTCTTATGTGTCAACATTCACCACTTTGGTGCCCGGCGATCTGATCGTCACCGGAACGCCGACGGGTGCGGGCGCACGCTTCTCGCCGCCGATCTGGCTGAAGCCTGGTGACGTCGTCGAAGTCGAGGCCGAGGGCATCGGTGTCCTGCGCAATGGCATCGAGGACGAAGCGGTGTGAGGGATCGATGATGTTGACGCGAGAGCAAGCCAAAGCCGCCGCCGAGCGCTTGGAACAGGCGGAAAAAACGCGTCAGCAGATCCGGATGATCAGCCTCGATCACCCTGGCATGGATATGGCCGATGCCTATGCCGTGCAGCAAGCCTGGATCGAGATGAAGAAGGCGCAAGGGCGCACGATCAAGGGACATAAAATCGGTTTGACGTCCAAGGCCATGCAATCGGCTTTGAATATCGACATGCCGGATTCAGGTGTGCTGCTCGACGATATGTTCTTTCAGGATGCGGGCGATATCCCGACGGATCGCTTCATCGCTACGCGCATCGAGGCCGAACTCGCGTTCGTGCTGAAATCGCGGCTCGCGGGTCCGAATTGCACGCTCTACGACGTGATCAACGCGACCGATTTCGTGACGCCGGCGCTGGAGATTCTCGACACCCGTATTCTGCGCGTCGATCCGCAGACCAAGGTGACGCGCACGGTCTTCGATACGATCGCCGACAATGCGGCCAACGCCGGTATCGTGTTGGGCGGCCGACCGTTCAAGCCGACCGAGGCGGATATGCGCTGGGTGGGCGCCATCGTTTTCAGAAATGCCCAGGTCGAGGAGACGGGCCTTGCGGCCGGCGTGCTGAATCATCCGGCCATGGGTGTTGCCTGGCTCGCCAATCGCATGGCCGAGCGGGACGGGGCGCTGGAAGCGGGCGATGTGGTGCTGGCCGGCTCCTTCATCCGGCCCATCGAAGCGCGTAAAGGTGATACGTTCCATGCCGATTACGGTCCCTGGGGGACCGTGAGCTGCCATTTCGCTTGAGGATCCCATGCCGTCGATGACCAATACTTTCAAAGCCGCGATCAAGGCGAAACAGGCGCAGATCGGTCTCTGGCAGTCCTTGGCAAGCCCCTATACGACGGAGCTCTGCGCCGGGGCCGGGTTTGATTTTCTCGTCATCGACGGCGAGCATGCGCCCAACGACATTCCCTCGATCATGGCGCAGTTGCAGGCGATGAAGGGTTCGCCCTCGCAGGCTATCGTGCGGCCGCCGGTCGGCGAGACGTCGCTCATCAAACAGGTGCTCGACATCGGCGCGCAGACGGTGCTGATCCCGATCGTCGAGACGGTCGCGCAGGCACAGCAGCTCGTCGCCGCCGTGCGCTATCCGCCGCTTGGCGTGCGTGGCGTTGCCGGGCTCACCCGCGCCACTTATTTCGGCAAGGTGCCCGACTATCTTAAACGCGCCAATGACGAAGTCTGTCTGCTGGTGCAGGTCGAAACCCGCAAGGGCCTAGACAATCTCAACGAGATCGCGGCGGTCGATGGGGTTGACGGCGTGTTCATCGGCCCGGCCGATCTTTCAGCGGCGCTTGGCCATCTCGGCAATCCCACCCATCCCGAAGTGCGCTCGACCATCGAGGATTGCATCAAGCGCATCGCCACCGTGGGTAAGGCGCCGGGCATATTGATGGCCGACGAGGCCTTTGCCCAGCGCTGTCTCGATCTCGGTGCGCTCTTCGTCGCCGTCAACACGGACATCAGCCTGTTCGCGCAGGGTGTCTACGCGACGGCCACGAAATACAAGCGCGGCTGATTAAACTACTCGGCTGAGAACATCGGTGTGCCGTTGCGGACCGCATCGGTGATCACCCTGTCGGCCTCCCAGCCGGGACCGTCGCGCGTCTGCATAGCCTCGATCTCCGCGAGGATACGGGGCGCGCCGATGAGGTCGGCCTGGAACATCGGCCCGCCCAGCCAATTCGGCCAGCCATAGCCGTTGACGAAGACAAGATCGATATCGGAGGCACGCTGGGCGATGCTTTCGCGCAACACTTGCGCGCCTTCTTTCGCCATGGCGGCGACGAGACGGATGCGGATGTCTTCCGGCGAGAAGTTGCGCTGCGGCAGGCCGCGTGCCTTGGCCGCCTCATCGATCAGGCCACGCACGAAGGCATGGTCCTTGCGCTCGCCGTTCTCGTAAGCGTACCAGCCGGCGCCGGTCTTCTGGCCGAAATGGCCGGCTTCGCAAATGCGGTCGGCAATGCTGACGTAGCGTTCTTTGGGATCGCGCGTCGGCGCAAGCCGCTTGCGCTGTGCCCAGGAGATGTCGAGGCCGGACATGTCGAAGACACGGAACGGCCCCATTGGCAGGCCGAAGCTTTCCATGGCTTCGTCGATCTGGCGCGGCGTTGCACCTTCCTCCAGCATATATTCGCACTGGCGGCGATACATGGCGTAGATGCGATTGCCGATGAAGCCCGGGCAGACGCCGGAGACAATCGGCAGTTTGCGCAGCTTCTTGCCGAGCGCGAGCGCCGTCGCAAGAACATCCGGTCGCGTACGGGCACAGCGCACGACTTCCAGCAGGCGCATGATGTTGGGCGGCGCGAAGAAATGCATGCCGACGACGCGATCGGGGCCCGGCGTGACATCGGCGATCAATTCGGGATCGAGATAGCTGGTGTTGGTGGCAAGGATCGCCTCCGGCCGCACGATCTTCGCCAGCGTCTGGAACAGCGTGCGCTTGACCTCGAGATCGTCGAAGACGGCTTCGACGATGAGATCGCTCGGCGCCAGTGCTTCCAGCGTGTCGCGTACGTCGATGCGCGACAGGCGCTCGGCGGCGGCGGCTTCGCTCAACCGGCCGGATTTCACGGTGCGGGCATAGATGGCGTCGATACGGCCCTTGCCGGCGGTGGCGGCAGCGCTGTCGCGCTCGGCGACGATCACCTTATAGCCGGCATCGGTGAAGGCGACGGCGATGCCGGCCCCCATCGTGCCGGCGCCGGCGATGCCGACGGTGGTCACGGGAAGGGCGGCAACACCATCAAGGCCATCGACCTTGGCGGCATCGCGCTCGGCGAAGAAGATGTGCCGCAGCGCCATGCCCTGTTCGGAATGGGTGAGGCGCAGAAAAGCTTCGCGCTCCAGCTTGATGCCGTCGGTCACGGAGACGAGCGGAGCGGCGAGAACGAGGTTGGCGGCTTCCTTCGGTGAAGTTTGGCCGCGCGCCTTGCGGTCGATCTCGGCGAGCTGGCGCTTGGCGGCCTCAGCATCGAAGGCTGGCACCGGGCGATCGGCGGTTCGGGTGAGCGGTGTGCCGATACGGCTCTTGGCGAGCGCGGCGGCAGCTTCAATCACATCGCCATCGGTCAAGACGTCGACGAGGCCATAGGTCTGGGCTTCCTGCGCGTCGATCATTCGGCCGCTGGAGACGATCTCCATGGCCTTCTCGATGCCGGTGAAGCGCGGCAGGCGCTGCGTGCCGCCGGCGCCAGGCACGAGACCCAGTTTGACTTCCGGTAGGCCGAGCTTGGCATCCTTGCGCAGCACGCGCGCGTGCGCGGCAAGCGCGATCTCGCAGCCGCCGCCGAGTGCGGTGCCGTGGACGGCGGCGACCACCGGCTTCGGGCAGGCTTCGATCGCTGCGGTGACCTCGAACAGAATCGGCAGCATCGGTGCCTTGCCAAATTCCCTGATATCGGCGCCGGCGACAAAAGTGCGGCCGGCGCAGGCGATGACGATGGCGTCCACGGCGGGATCGGCGCCGAGGCGTTCGATGGTTTCTTTCAATCCGGCGCGCACGGCCTGCGAGGCGGCGTTGACGGGCGGATTGTCGATGGTCGCGATCGCGATGCGGTCGCGCAGGCTCACGGAAACAGGTGAAGTCACTGGCCGGCTCGTGCGATTGCGGCCATCAGATCGCCGGTGCTGCGTTCAAGGGTGGCGCCGGCCGTGTCGATCGTCGCATTGGCGCGGGCGTAGAGCGGCTCGCGATTGGTCAGGATGGCGATCAGCTCCTGCATGGCGGTGCGATCGTTGCGGTCACTGGCTGTCGGTCGCAAATCACCTTGGTCACGCACGCGTTTCATATGCTCCTCGGGAGTGGTTTTGACCCATATCGTATAGAAGGACGACAACAGGAGTTCGAAGGACAGAGGCTCGGCGACGATGCCGCCGCCGGTGGCTAAAATCATCGGCTCGTTGGTGTTGATCAACTCGCGCAGCGCCGCGAGTTCGGCGCGACGATAGCCGTCCTGGCTGTAGAGCCGATAGATTTCGGTGATGGTGAGGCCAAGCGATCGCTCGATCACCTTGTTGAGTTCGACGAATTTCCAGCCGAGTTTGCGCGCCACCACTTCGCCGAGCGTGCTCTTGCCGGCACCACGCAGGCCGATCAAAGCGATGCGATCGGACGGCAGTTTGTCGGCCTGCATGTTGAGCGGCAGGCCTTGGCCGGCAAGGATGGAGCGGGCGCGGGCGACGCGTTCGGGCGCGGCGGTGCGCAGCAGTTCGCGCACGGCAAGCCAGTCGGCCGGTGCGTCCATCACGAGGTCTTCGACCGGCATGCCGAGCGTGCGGGCGATGCGGCGCAGCAGGACGATCGACACATTGCCCGTGCCGCCTTCGAGCTGGGCGATATAGCGCTCCGAAATGCCCGACGTCTTGGCCAGCACCTTGCGCGACATACCGCGAATGGCGCGGATGCGCCGGACACGCTGGCCGAGGTCGTTGAGATAGGTCGCATCCGGCACCGTCGCGACGCTCAATACAGCCGAGGCGGCCGTCGACAGAAGCGGCGTTTCCTCTGCTTTGACAGAGGTGTGGGACCGGGTGGGAGCCGGTTTGGGCGGCGCGGAGGAGGGGGACGAGGGAGAGCTCATGTGCTTGGAAAAATAATACATACAGAGTTCCGCAGCAACCGCGGTCTTGGTGTATTATAATACATGCTTGCGCCCAATGTCATGGGATTTGCTCCCGTTGGACGCATGCTCCGATTGCCTGTTGGATTGTCCGTTCCCGGCTTGAACGTGAATCATTGCCCGCCTATAAGCCGAATTCTGCTCAGGCAGATGCGGGTGTAGCTCAATGGTAGAGCAGCAGCCTTCCAAGCTGAATACGAGGGTTCGATTCCCTTCACCCGCTCCAATGATTTCAATGTTTTAGATGCTCGGCTCTATATCCTTAAGTTGGAATGCAGCTAGTCCATTCTAACTTAAGCCCGCCGCTCCCAAGGCGTGCCTCGCTCGCGATCATCGGGCCTAATTGTTTGCCTTCTCCGGCGGATGCGCCCGCGTTATCGGTATCCCTTTCGAGGCGGTAGGGACGGCACATACAGTGGAACGATTGGAACTCGATATCCGGCTTTTGCGGGTTCTGCGTCTGTTGATCGCGGAAAGAAGCGTGTCGCGGGTGGCCGAGAAATTGGGGCAGACCCAGCCGGCAATCAGCGCGGCGCTGCGGCAGCTCCGCGACATCATCGGCGACAAATTGCTGATCCCCAGCAAGTCCGGTCTCATCCCGACCGATCGCGCCCGCCAGATTTCGTCCGTCCTCGATAAGACGCTGCAAAATCTGCAGGACATTTCCGATGCTGCGGGAACGGCGAAGCGATCGATCAACATCGTCTCGCAGAATGGGATGGCGCTCGTCTATTTGCCGCGTGTCGTCGATGCCATTCAAAAGGAAGCGCCGGGCATCACGGTGCGCTTCTATGAGGAAAAATCCGATGCGGCTATCGTCGCGGGGCTGGACAGCCAGGACATCGATCTGGTTCTGGGGAATTGGATTTCGGCGGACGATCGGCTGCACAGCAAGCTTCTGATCGACGCTGAAATCGTCTGCATGGTGCGTCGTCAGCATCCGCTCGCCAACAGAGCAGAGGTCGATCTCGACAGCTATCTGGCACAGCTCCACGTGCGCCCGACCGGCAATGCACCGTCGCAGTGGAATCCGATCGACGGACCTTTGGCCCGTTTGCATAAGCGGCGGAAGATTCCGGTCTCGCTGCCTGAATATTCCTTGGTGCCGCACGTGCTGCTGCGATCGGACCTCGTCTTCACCACGGCGCGGCCCTATGCCGACCTGCTCGCGCTGCAAGGGGATTTCGCGATTCTGAAAGCGCCGGAGGAACTCGGCCGCATGCAGCTTTTCATGCTCTGGCACGAGAATGTCGAAGATGCGCCGGCGTCACGCTGGTTGCGCGATATCATCGGGCAGGTGACGACATCGGATGATATTCACTAAGCCTTATTAAAATAAATCCGGCTTAAAAATAAAACCCGGCGCGTGGGCCGGGTTTCGTGTCGTTCGAGCCGCTCTGTCTAGCGGTGTCCGAGGGGCCGGCCAGTGAAGGCACCGCGTGACGGCATGGCGGCGCCACGTCCGGCCCAACCGCCGCCTCCATGCCATCCGCCACCGCCGCGCCAACCACCACCGCGCCAGCCACCATAGGAGCGGCCGTAGACGCCGTAAGAGCGATAGACCGGGCGGTAGCCGGTATAATAGCCGCCGTAGCCATACCCATATCCGTAGCTTGGATAGACCGCGGCTGAGGGGCCGTAATAGCCGTAGCCATATCCATAGTTCGGCCCGGCGGGCGCGCAGCCGGCCAGAGCAAAGCCGCCGATGGCGACGGTGGAAATAACGGCGAGGGATTTGAGGAGTGACATGGAGACCTCCGTTGAGAAGGTTCAGTCAAAGTGGGACTGAATTTATGATGACCAGATAAATACCCATGCTCGACCTGTGTCAAAGCTGGGTGATCGAAGCGTCGTTTTCAAACCTTCATTCTTTAATGCGGTGGTAGGCGAGAAGGATGGCGACCGCCGTTGCTCCGCCGATGAACAGGAACGAAAACAGGTAGATCGCAAAGTCCGTTTCAGCCGAGAAATGCATTCGCGTCTTCCCAACGCGCAAGATGGCCTTTGAGTTTCTTTTGATCGATTGCGATCGAACAGTGCCGAAGGTCATGGGGAGTATCATGAAATTGGTCTGTCGAAAAATGCTGGGAAGAAGGCGAACTTGGCTAAAAGAGACTTGCGCGGCTGCGCCGATGCGGCAGAATGGCACCATGATTAAGCTCTCGATCACCGTCGGCGTCATCGCGCTCGTGCTGAGTGGGTGCGCTTCCTCGCCTCCGCCGCCGGCGTCCGCGCCGGTCCAAGGACAAGCCAAACGGATCATGCGTGATGGCGGGCAGCTCGTTCTGCCTGACGGTGCGCGCGTGACGCCCGATGCCAGCGGTGGCTTCAGCCTGCCGAACGGCGATCGGGTGAACCGCGATCGCAGCGGTGCGCTGGTCCTGAAGACGGGCGCGCGTTGCCTGCCTGATCCGACCGGCTATACCTGTCCCTGATAACGCTTCAGCTTCGGACCGGCGCCGCATAGGCCGGCGCCTTGCGCAGGCTTTCCATAGGAAAGCCTGCGATTTCCTCGCATAGTTTGAGGAGCGCGTCGGACGCGCGATCCATGAGGATTTCGCCGCGCAGCGCATCCGCCGCCGTGGCATCGCCGCAGGCGCCTTCCCGGCAGAGATCCTGCGCCTGCCAGCCAAAGCCGACCTTACCTTCTGGCGTCAGCAGGCCGCCGGCTTTTTCCAGGTCGACCGAGAGCGGGACGAAATTCTTCGCATATTCCATCCGCACCAGATCGGGATGGATGGCGAGCATGACGCTGGTTTCGATTTCGCCGCCGTGAATGCCGTGCGTGCGTTCATGCTTGTCGAACAGGTCGTCCTCTTGCGTGATCCGCCCCCACATCGTGCCGACGGCCAGCATGGTGTGGCGAATACGCAATTCGCGGCAAACCATTTCGACGAGTTGCGGCTGGCCGCCATGGGCATTGACGATCAGCAAGCGCTCGATGCCGGCGCGGCGGACGGATGCGCCGATCTCCAGCCACATGTTGGCGAGGGTTTCGCGGGTGAAGGTGAGGGTGCCCGGAAAGGCCGTGTGTTCTTGCGACAGGCCAACGTTGAGCGCTGGTAGCACCAAAACAGGCGTTGTTTCGCTCATCTTGGTCACGGTGCGCTCCACCACCGCATTGATGATGGCGGCATCGACGCGCACTGGCAGATGCGGGCCGTGCTGTTCGACGGCGCCGACCGGGAGGACGGCGACGATGCGGCTCATGTCGAGGCTGGCGAAATCGCGTGTGGAGAGATCCCACCACCAGTGCGAGGGCAGTTTTTGCCCCAAGGGCTGGTTCATGCCATGGCTCCTGCGGCGACGAGGGCTTGCAGATCGGCCTTGGAAATCTTGCCGGTCGGCGTCATCGGCAGTTCCTCGACGATACGGATGGCGAGCGGCGCGAGGTCATAGCCGACACGACCGGCGATCGCGGCTTTCAGGCTTTCACTGTCGGCCGATGCGCCGTCGATCAAGGTCACGAAGGCTGTCGGCAATTGGCTGCTGCCATTGGGCAGACCGATGAGCGCGGCCTGGCGCACGCCTGCCTGTTCGCACAGGGCTTCCTCGACGTCGCGTGGATACCAGGCGATGCCATCGACGGTGATGAGCTCGGCGCGACGGCTACGCAGGGTGATGTAACCGTCGGCATCGATGACACCGAGATCGCCGGTCCGCAGCCAGCCGCCACGGGTAGCTTCCGCCGTTTTTTCCGGCTTGCCCCAATATCCTTTCATGAAACCGCCGGTCAGAGCGATGTCGCCGATCTCGCCTGTCGACACCGGCTTGTCGTCGGCGCCGAAAATACGGACTTCCTTATCGGGCAGGGGCGGGCCGATGCGCACGAGATCGGCGCCTTCGGGCACGAGTTCGGGATAGCCGAGTGCGACGAAGCCGCCGAGTTCGCTTTGGCCGTAGCTTTCGACGATCGGCAGGGCGAGCTTGTCGCGCCAGGCGGCCTTTAGGGTCGGCGGCAGCGGGCCGCCGCCGGTGAGCGCCATGCGCAGCTTGCCGGGCGAGCGTCCGCGCTTTTCCGATTCGCGCAGCACTTCGTCGAGCAAGGTCGGATTGCCGATCAAGACTGTGGCGGCGGCGGCTTCGATGGCGTCCCAGCCGGTTGTTTGCGTCCATTTACCCATCACATGAATACTGGCACCGGCCGAAAGCGGCGGCAGCAGATTGCCGACGAGCTGATAGGAGCTCGAAAGGGCCGTCGGCCCGAACGAGATGTCATGCGCACGGATTTGCAGGCGCTCGGCGATGCAGCGGGTAGCACGCACCGTCGGCTCGTGGGCGAGGCAGGCGCCCTTCGGCTTGCCGGTGGTGCCTGACGTGTAGGACAGATGCGCGATGGCACTTTCGTCACCTGGATCGGGCGGTGGCGCGAAACCGGCGTTCATCAGTTCCGGCAAGGAAAGGGCGCCGGGTTGCGGGCCGTCCATGCAGATAAGCGTTTTGACCGAGGACACGGCGCGCTGGGCGCGCAGCACCACGTCATGCAGGTCATGGGTGTAGATGACGACCGACGGTTCGTGATCGGCCCAGTAATATTCGAGATCGTCGGCGAATTTGACGTTCACCAGCGCGGCGATGGCGCCGATACGCCAGGCGCCGAGCATGGCGAGAAGATAGTCCATGCCGTTATGGGCGAAGACGCCGACGCGATCGCCCTTGCGCACGCCGCAATCGTGCAGGAGGCCGGCCATGCGGTCCATCTGCTCGACGGCTTGCGCATAGGTGAGAGATTTGTCGCGATCGACCCAGCGCAGGGCCAGTTTGTCGGGGGTCCGTTGAGCGACATCGCTCAGAAGTCGATGCATCAGCATGGGAATGCGACCTGAATTGAAGCCGGCGCAGAATGGCGCCTTGGCCCTACCTCAAACCGAAACTGGGAGAATGAGCCATATCGCGGCGCCTATAGGCGTTATTAAGCACTACCTTGACCATAATCGCACTGCTTTCAACCCTGCTCTGCAAAGCCTTTGATTGGCGCGGCGGGAGGGATTTGCGAGAACAGGGGCAAGAACGAGGACACGCAAGGGCTGAGGCAATGGGCATCTTAATCAACGGCGTATGGACAGATGAGCGCTTGGCGCAGGAGACCGGCAAGTCCGGCGAATTCCTGCGCGCGGACAGCGCGTTTCGCGATCGGATCAGCGCCGATGGCCGTTCGGGCTTTCAAGCGGAACCGGGGCGCTATCATCTCTATGTGACCTATGGCTGCCCATGGGCGCATCGCACGTTGATCTATCGGGCCGCGAAAGGGCTCGACGATGCCATCAGCGTGAGCTGGGGCCTGCCGGATGAGCGCACCTATGGCTGGACGCTCGGCCGGCGGCCGCAATGGCCCGAATGCAACGGCGACGAGGTGAATGGCTTCACCTATCTGCATCAGGCTTATGCGGCGGCGAAGCCCGGCTATACCGGCAAGGTGACGGTGCCAACCCTGTGGGATAAGCAGACGAAGCAGATCGTCAACAATGAATCCTCGGAAATCATCCGCATGTTCAATGCGGAATTTCGCGGCATCGCCGGCAACGAGACGGATTTCTATCCGGTGCATCTGCGCGATGAAATCGACCGTATGAACGCCAAGGTCTATGCCAACGTCAACAACGGCGTTTATCGCTGCGGCTTCGCGCAATCGCAGCAGGCTTATGAGCAGGCCTTCGACGATGTGTTTCGCGTGCTCGACGAATTGGAAGCCTTGCTCGACAAGCAGCGCTATCTCTGCGGTACGCAGATTACGGAAGCGGACTGGCGGCTGCTGCCGACGCTGGTGCGTTTCGACGTCGCCTATTTTCCCTTGTTCAAATGCAACCGCCAGCGCATCGCTGACTATCGCAACCTGTCGAACTATATGCGCGAGCTGTGCCAATATCCCGGCATCATGGCAACGGTGAAGCCCCGTCACTATATCGCCAATTACTATTCCATCGGGCGGCTCAACCCGAGCGGCATCATCCCGAAGGGGACGCCGGTGGACTATGCGGCACCTCATGATCGGGCGCGTCTCCCTGTCTGATCGCAGTTGAAGGATCGTTCATATGGCGGAGCGGAAATCGGCTCTTATCATCGGGGCGGGCAGTGGGCTCAGCGCCTCCCTGGCGCGGCTCTTGACCTGCGAAGGCTGGGCCGTCGGTCTCGCGGCGCGCAATGCGGACAAATTGTCGGCACTCTGCGCCGAGACGGGCGCCAAGGCGTGGAGCTGCAATGCGGTGGATCCGGCGGCGGTCGCCAAATTGTTTGAGGATGTCGAGGCCGCCTTCGGTGTGCCTGATGTGGTCGTCTACAATGCCAGCGCGCGGGCGCGCGGGCCGATCGCGGAGCTTGTGCCTGAGGATGTGCGCCATGCCATCGACGTGTCGGCTTTCGCCGGCTTCCTCGTCGGACAGCAGGCGGCTCGGCGCATGTTGCCGAAGGGGCAGGGCGCAATCCTGTTCACAGGGGCCTCGGCCAGCGTGAAAGGGTTCCCGCAATCAGCCGCGTTCGCCATGGGCAAGTTCGCTTTACGGGGATTGGCGCAGAGCATGGCGCGCGAACTGGCGCCCAAAGGCATTCACGTTGCGCATTTCGTCATCGATGGCGGCATCGCCCGCGAAGGCCGCGCGCCGCCATCCGAAGCGCCCGATGCTCTGCTCGATCCGGATGCGATCGCCGAGACCTATCTGCAGATCATCCGCCAGCCGCGCAGCGCCTGGACATGGGAAATCGAATTGCGGCCCTGGGTGGAGAAATTCTGAGTCTCGATAAAATGGCGGCGGAGTTTAACCCCGCCGCGATCTTCATTTTCAATGCGCGGTGGTGCCCCACACGTCCTGCGCCACTTCGGCGACGAGTTCGAGCTTCTTCTTCTCGATCTCTTCGGTGAGGCGATTGCCCGGCACGCTCGAGGCGAAGCCGCACTGCGGGCTGAGGCAGAGCTGATCGAGCGCGACATATTTCGAGGCTTCGTCGATGCGCTTCTTCAGGACATCCTTCGACTCAAGCGCTGCTTCCTTCGAGCTGATCAGGCCGAGAACCAGCTTCTTCTTGCCCTTGGGGAAGAAGCGCAGTGGGCCGAAACCGCCGGCGCGCTCTGTGTCGTATTCCAGGAAGAAACCGTCGACTTCGGTGACGTTGAACAGAGCGTCGGCGACGGAATCATAACCGCCTTCCGCCATCCACATGCTGTTGTGATTGCCGCGGCAGGTGTGCAGCGTCACCGTCAGCTTGTCGTCGCGGCCGACGATCAGGCCGTTGATGATGCGCGCATAGGTCTCCGGCAGTTTGTCCGGATCGAGCCCGTCTGATTGCATCTGCTTGCGCACGCCGGCATCGCACATGGTGGCGAAGGAGACGTCGTCGAGCTGCAGATAGGTGCAGCCGGCGGCGACGAGATCGGCCACTTCGGTCCGATAGGCTTTGGTCATATCGGCCCAGAATTCATCCTGGTTCGGATAGGCCGCATCGGCGATCACCTTCTTGCCGCCGCGCATATGCATATAGGTCGGCGAAGGAATGCAGAATTTTGGCGTCTTGCTCGTCACCGATTTCAAGAATTTGAAATGATCGACCATGATCGGCTTGGAGCGGCCGACTTTGCCGGTGACGGCGATCATCGAGCTGGTGCTCTCGGTCTCGCCGCCCGTGCCTTTGAAGCTGACGGCATAATCGCTCTTGGTCGCTTCGATGCCATCGAAACCGGTGAGAAAGTCGACGTGCCAGATGGCGCGGCGGATTTCACCGTCGGTGATGGCGTGCATGCCGGCGGCTTCCTGGAGTTTCACCGCATCGCGGATGGCGGCGTCTTCGACGGCGCGCAGCGCTTCGGCATCGATCTCGCCGCGGGCTTTTTTGACACGGGCTTCCTTCACGGCCGGCGGCCGTAACAGGCTGCCGACATGATCGGCGCGGAATGGACCTTCAGACATATGACTTCCTTCTTGTGAGAGCGTGTGGATGGGAAATGGCGATCTTGAGGGCGCCGGTCAGTCTTCTTCGAACTGACGGCGGGGCTCGGCGCTGTGGGCGGTCTGATCGCGCGTCAGGCGCATGCTGCGCTTCTGCGAATAGATGTGCTCGCGAAACAGCGCTTCGGCGCGGCTGCCTTCGCCGTTGTCGATGGCATCGACGATGGCGTGGTGCTGCCGATGGGCATGCCAGAGGGCATCGAACATTTCAGGCAGGCCATGCCGATCGAAGGCAATAGCGGCGGGGGAGGCGAAAGGAATGCGGTCGATGCGCTCCAGCGTGTCGCGCGCGAAACCATGTTCGGCGGCGTCGGTGATGGAGCGGTGGAATTTCAGATTGACGCGGCTGTAGGTCGCCTCGTCGGCTTCCACCAAATGCCGCTTGGCAAAGATCTCGTCGCCTTCGGCGAGACTGTCACGCAAGGTGCGCATCAGGGCGCGCGGGGCGCCGCGTTCGGCGACGATGCGGGCGGCAAGGCCCTCCAGGGCGCCGCGCACTTCCACGGCTTCGAGAATTTCGAGAGTGGTGAAGGCGCGCACCGAATAGCCGCGCGCGCCGGCGGGAACCAGCAGGCCTTCCTCGGCCAGGACAGGCAGGGCTTGGCGAACCGGGGTGCGTGACAGGCCGAGCATGTCGGCGACACCGGCCTCGGCGAGGCGTTCGCCCGGCGCGAGCTGCCCTTGCAGAATCATTTCGCGGATTTTCATCACCGCTTGGGACTGCTGCGTCATGGCGCTCCCTCCAGGCCCCATCCCTCAGGTGCCGCGACCCTAGGCAATGGGATCCCATTTTGTCAAATGGGCTCCAAACGACATCGGTTCTCTGTGGACGCGCCCATGGACGAAGCTTGGCGGGAGGGCTATCACCCAAGACAAATCGGGCAAGACAAATCGGGAGGATGTCGTGACCCCAGTTCTATCGCTGCCCCGGCTGTTTCTGGCCGCCGGGGCCATTCGAGCTTTGCCGCAAGCCTTGAGCGAACTCGGCGTCCGCCGGCCGCTGCTGGTCAGCGACCGCAATCTGGCCGCCTGCGGTGTTCTCGGTCAGGTCGAAGGCGCACTGAAGGGCAAGAGCGATTATGCGGTCTTCGATGCCATTCCGGAAAATCCGACGTCCGCCGGTGTCCTTGAAGCGTTCGCCGCCTATCGCGAAAGCAAATGCGATGGCGTGGTGGCGATCGGCGGTGGCTCGGTGATCGACAGTGGCAAAATGCTGGCTATTTTGGCGGTTCAGGGCGGCGCGCCGGACGATTACCTGGGCGCGCCGGACAAGGTGAAAGCCGTGGCGCCTCTGATCGTTCTGCCGACGACGGCCGGCACGGGCAGCGAAGCCTCGCCGGCCTCAAGCATTCACCCGACACCCAGCGAACGGGGCCTTGGCGTCGCCTCGCTTCTGCTGGTGCCGAAAGTGGCGATCTGCGATCCGGAACTCACCTATACCTTGCCGCGGCGGCTGACGGCCGCGACCGGCATGGATGCGTTGTCTCACTGCATCGAGGCGGTGTTCGCGGCGCCGGAAAACCCAATGGCCGAAGCGATGGCTTACGACGGCATCCGCCGGGTGAGTGGATTTCTGCGCCGAGCGGTCGAAAATGGACGGGATCCCGAAGCGCGACTGCAAATCATGGCCGCCGCTTTCATGGGCGGGGTCGCCATCCACAAGGGATTGGGGCCGGCCCATGCGATCGCCATCGCCTGCGGCGACCAGGACGTCAATCATGGCGTCCTGAGCAATATTGGCGTGGTCGCCAGCCTCGAATTCGTCGCGACTCATGCCCCGGAACGGGCCCGGCGGATGGCTTATGCCATGGGGCTCGCCGACGGCGTTTCCTTGAAACAAGGGGTGATTTCCCTCTCCCAAGACATTGGCCTGCCGCTCACCCTGAGCGCCGCCGGCTATCGCGTGCGCGATCTGGGGGAGGTTGCCCAAGCGGCTCTGGATACCCATTTTAACCGTACTGCGGCCCGTAAACCGACGCTCGACGACTATCGGGCGATGATCGGTGCGGTCATGTAAATGTCGCAGAACGCGTGGATTGCCCGTTTCTCGGTGGTACGGGCTGGGCGGAAATAATCATTTTCCTTGCGATCTGCGCGAAAACTGCCTATCGAACCGCCGCCTTTCCGCCGCGCCCGTGTCGACGTGCGCCCCATGGCGGATTCTAACTTTTGGGAACACCGGAAAGTACCATGGCGAAGGAAAAGTTTGAACGGAACAAGCCGCATTGCAACATCGGCACGATCGGTCACGTTGACCACGGCAAGACGTCTTTGACGGCAGCGATCACGAAGATCCTGGCCGAGACGGGC